>Ga0209636_10004679_pt1 | contig 13971 bp, 11 predicted proteins | sample DeeMarSWOR152_54_FD_187464 | JGI IMG/M metagenome (GOLD analysis project Ga0209636, IMG submission 187464) | Marine sediment microbial communities from White Oak River estuary, North Carolina - WOR-1-52-54 (SPAdes) (version 2) | ecosystem: Environmental > Aquatic > Marine > Intertidal zone >...
GTTGCCACATAATAGCCTATGTCATCGGGATCTATTTCTTCAACGAGTCTAATAGTTTCCCACGCGGTTTCTCGTGTTTCACCTGGAAACCCGAGGACTACGCTTGCGATAGTCATTATTCCAGCTTCTTTTGCCAACTTAAATGCCTTCTTTGTCTTCTCTGGAGTAAATCCTTTTCCCATTGCATCTATAACACGCTGGGACCCTGACTCGACACCTAACCATACAGCAATGCATCCGGCTTTTCTCATTTTCTGAAGCAAATCCTTTGTGATCATGTCAACACGAGTCCCGCAATCCCACCTTATTCTAAGTTTTCGATTCTGGATTTCCCTGCATATTTTCTCAACTCTAGGTTGATCTACAGTGAATGTGTCATCATAAAAAGTAAACTGGTCCGCGCCGTAAGTTTTGTGAAGAAACTCAAGCTCGTCCGCGACGTTTTTGGGGCTTCTCATCCGATATCTTCGCCCAAACATCCTGACTGCTGAGCAAAAATTGCACCAGTAGACGCAGCCCCGGCTTGTCATTAATGGAAATATTACCTTTCCGTATTTTCGAAGACGCTCAATGGGCCAGAGATGATGGGCTGGAAAGGGTAGGCTGTCAAGGTCTTCTATGTAAGATCTATCGGAGTTCCTTATGATTTCCTCACCCTTTCTGCAAGTTGTGCCCAAAACATTATGGAAAGCCCTGCCCACCTTCAATCTTCCTACAAGTTCTAGCAACGTGTTTTCACCCTCCTTCCTCACAACAACATCTAAATATGGACAGCCCTGCAACGCTTTATCATCCCAAAACGTTGCGTGACAGCCCCCAAGAACAGTCAAACAGTCTGGAAAAACATCTTTAGCTATTTCTGCTATACGCAACGCAGACTTGTACGTGAGGGTAGTGGAGGTCACTCCAACCACATCGGGTTGCCGCTTACTAATTTCGCTTTCAAATCCGTCATATGAGAGCCTGAGAGCTTGGCAATCGATTACATCAACTTCGTATTGATTCTCCTCTAAGACAGCAGCCAGATACCCGATGCCTAATGGAGTGAATGGGGGATGCTGGTGAGCTCCCCTCGGGTAAGGTGGGTTCACAAGGGTCACATGCGGCCTCATTTTTCTTCCCTAAGCGTTTATCATTCCACAAACACATGAAGCCGCATGCTTAATATGTTTTACACAATTGAATGTTCACACACACGAAAATAAGATCAGTTGATGAAGAGGCGTCAAAAGCGACCTCGCGAGCTACCTAATAGGGAAACAGGAAAAGGTTCGTTAGTAAGAGTATTGGCAGCATTAAAAGTATGCATAGGATTATTGCTACGTTTCGGATTTTTAATGCGCGTATGATTTTGTTTGAAGTCATCTCTTCGATTTGGTCGCCAATGACGTAGTGACCCGGTTTTTCTAATTGTATGCGAAGGGCTCCTGCCATGGCGGCCATCTGCCATCCGTGATTTCTGCTAGGAACCTTAGCTTGGTCTCGATGGGCAATTGCCCAAGCGTTCTTGTAGTCTTCCCCTAAAATAGCTGACGCTAAAACTATGAGAATTGTTGTTAATCGAGCTGGAATGTAGTTGGCTACAGTGTCGAGGATCGCGGAAAACCATCCGATGTGGATGTGCTCAGGGTCTCTAAATCCCACCATTCCGTCAAGGGTGTTGATGGCTTTAAACGCGACGGCTCCTGGAACGCCGAAAAAGGCGTAGTAGAAGATGGGGGACAGTTTGAAATCCGTTAGGTTTTCGGCTATGGATTCGATAACAGACGAGGCTATTTGTGGACCAGTTAAATCTCTCGCGTCCCTTCGCGAGAAATGAGCGTACTTTCTGGCTTCTGTCAGGTTTCCCGACTCGACCGCTTTAGCCACGGCTATACCCCAGTCAGTTTCAAGTTTTATTGCGAACGACGTTTTAAGAATTATTGCGGCGACGACAACATAAACGAGAAATCCAAGTGACGCGTAGATAAATCTTAACCCGAAGTATACAGGTAACGTAAAAGTCAATGTGACTATCAGAGCTAAAAGAACACCGCTTAACCTTTCTATCTTCGGATTCGGGTTCTTGAAATGAGGCTCCAGTACTTTCGTTAACTTGCCTATCCAGACAGTTGGATGCAGTTTGTATTGGAGCTTCCGAGGATAATTTGGAGAGGGATCGCGAAAAAGCAGATCCACGACTACGGCTAAGGAGAGAACAGATACCGCGATCAATAGATGTGTGGTATTTGTCATCAATCGATCACTACTATTGAATTGTTGGCTGAATACTTACTGATACCCTCAGTCCGGAAATCACACTTGAATCGATTGCCAGTGGTGACATCATACGCGCACTTCAATTTAAATGCACGCGCGCACTTCCACCCATCGTCCGATAAAACCCATGGCATGGTTAACCATTGACTTGCCATTGGCAGCATCTGCTATTAAGATTTTATCCCTTTTATAGCCGCATCAGTTTCTTAAAGTTGGCAGAAACCCAAGGTAGTTTGATCCGCCAAAGGAGTTGATGCAACGCAGTTTGGGCCATGATCCGGCTGTAAAAGGTTCCTTTTAGCGATTGACGCATAATGTATGATGGGGAATATAAATGGTTGTAGAACGTTTCCCTTGTTTTGATGATCTTCTCAGAAGGTAGAAGAGGATTTTCGAAGACCGGCGTCTGCATCTCGTAGTGGTTCCATTCCGTGGACATTTTCCATCCCAGATCTTTCACGAGATCGTGGAGTTCGATGCCTGGATACGGCGTTGCTAAATATAGATAGACATCGTCCGGCTCCGTTATTCGGATGAAATCCAAGGTTTGCTCCAACGTATCTGTTGTCTCGCCTGGGTATCCAACGATCACAGACATAGAGACGGATAGACCGACCTCCTTTGCCCACACAATCGCCCTTTCATTTTGTTCGACCGTGGTCCCTTTCTTCATGGCGTTTAGAATTTTTTGGCTGCCTGACTCAACCCCAAAAGAAACGAGTTGGCAGTTAGCATCCTTCATTTCAGCTAAAAGCTCTCTGGAAACCTGGTCAACCCTCGTTGAACAATCCCAGGGAAGACCAATATTTCTGCTCCTCATTTCTTTACAAATTTCAAATACCCTTTTCTTGTCATAAGTAAACGTCTCATCATGAAAAGTGAAAACAGCAGCTTCGTGTACATCTCTTAACCACTCCAGCTCGTCGACGACGTTTTTTGGGCTTCTTGCCCTAAACCGTTTCCCAGCCATTCGGGGTGCCAGACAGAAGGTGCATTGAAAGGGGCACCCTCTACTGGTTAGGATGGGGAGAATCAGCTTCCCGAAAAGTCGATACTTCCTTAACGGGAAGTACTTATACGCTGGGTAGGGCAGTTGGTCAAGGTTTTGAATAAAGGGCCTGCTAGGCGTGCGAACAATCTGTCCATTCTTCCTAAACGTTATTCCAGCAACCTCATGAAGACTTTTCAAGCCAGAGTTAGATACACAGCACGCAAGGTCCAATATTGTTTGCTCACCTTCACCCCTCACCACAACGTCCACTTCTTTCTGCCCGCTCAGAATTTGTTCATCCATAAACGTGGCGTGCGGCCCTCCCAAAACAATTAGAGCCCTTGGACAAGATTCTCTTATGACACGAGCGGCTTTGAGAGCCGACGGAAAGGTGACGGTCACAGAGGTGATGCCGATTATGTCCGGCTCGAGGCGAACTATCTTCTGCTTTAAATCCTCATGAGTCATGTTGAGGGGGGGACAGTCTACCACCGTAACCTCGTATCCGTTTTTCTCAAGAACGGCTGTCATGTAAGCCAGACCTACAAGTGGATTTTGGTAATGCACAAAAGCCTCAGGTGAAGGAGGAGGAGGACTAACCAACGCTATTTTGACCCCTTTTCTTTCTCCCATAGGCATACCAGCCGAGACCCTTTCACATATTATATAGGAGCTAAGGCGTTGTTAATTAAGTTGTACATGATTGAATTTGATGTAGTTGTTGAGTAGCCCTTATGCCGGTTAAATATAAATCAATAACGCCTCTCCAATTCGGATTCGCTGGTGCTTATGTAGATCTCCACAGTGGTCACATGAAAGAGAGCGCGCAGGAGGACCACGTCTTTCTTTGTCCTTTAACTTAAGAAAACGATTTTGGATAAACTACTCTTCCGCCCACAATGGTCATAACTACCTTAATATGCGCGCGCGACTTTTCCGTCTATCCAAACTAACCTTTTCTCAGGCTGCTTGTTCCGTGTTTAGGTCTAAGGAAGAATTGGGTGGGGTTCATGAAGAAAACGGAGTCTTTCTTTTCTTTCCTAAACTTAGAAATTTGAATAACTTCTCTGAAGATTGGTGCGTCAATTACCATGGTGTGATATTCTCCTCTTTCTCCGCAAAGATCTATTCCATGTTTGTCTTTCAGTTCTTTCAGATCCTTGAGATAGCCTCTTTTAAGCTCGCGACCTAGCCATTTTTCGTCAAACCAAGGTTGTCTCACACAGGTAAAAACGGCTTTGAATCCTTTAGAAACCAACTCTTTTAGAATTTGGTAACGGTCTAAACCCCATAATGGCTTGATTACATTCACACCCAGTCCTTTGCAAACATCATCAATTTGCCATCCGTGAAAGCTGTCTACAAAGGAGATGTCACCTGTTACAATTCCTTTGATTCCATCTTCTTTTATTAAACGGGAGATCGTTTTCCTATATTCTTGAAAATAAGGTTTTTTCACTTTAGCCTTAACATGTGGTATTCCTAAGGCTTTGGACTGAAGGGGCATAAGTGATAAAGGATGGCAAACAAATGGGGTTTCCCAAAGAAAAGTGACGAGGAAGGCGACATCAACCCCGCCCCTCATCGCTTTATAGCAGGCTAGGCAGGATTCTTTGCCTCCACTCCATGAAATGGCAACTTTCATCCTTCTACACTAAGGGCAGTATCGTGGCAGCACATAATAAGTTTTATGCCACAATAATGTCATCTCCAAGTTTCTTTCTTCGGTGCATGCATGCATGCGAAAAATAATATTGAGAAAGAGATATTTTTGGGAAATGCAGCCTATGTTGGAAGCCATGTTGGAAAACCGATTAGTAAGGCGATGATATTGCCTACCTGTGTCATAGTCTGGGGATTATATACCGCAGTAGGCCTCTGCTACTAGCTTAACTTCAGATACGTCTGTTGTACCCTCCAATGCACCGTTTTTGCTCCTTGATTTTCTCTCTTCTAATGAAGGTTAAGTTTCTGCGGTTTCTTCACATTTTGTCATGTACTCAATTTTTGATTCGTACGCGCGGTATGAACATTGGAACCATATGCTTATATTTTTTGTACTCTTCTCCGAACTTCTCTTCCATTTTTTTATCTTCTTCTTTGGCAAGCCGATAATACAAGATGGCTAGGATGGCCCACAACAAAAGCGTAGAGATTGTGATCCACAGAATATTCATGCCGAGGGTGAGTAACAGAAATCCTAAGTATTGCGGATGACGTACATGTCCATAGATACCCGTTGTTACAAGCTGGCCCTTGGCTCTGTAAATTTTTGTCCACCCAGAGATAATAAAGAGTATCCCTGTCAGAATAATAATGTTTGAGATGGGTAATATGAAACCGAGAAAAATAGAGACGAATAAGTCTTCTCCTGCTAAAACTGCAAGAGGGTACCACAAGCAACCTGGAAAGGTGTATCCAAAAAGCCACGTGATAATGTACATCGTCAAAGGGAAACCATACATTTCAGCGAATAGGGCAAAGATAAATGCCAAGTAAACGGTGGCGGGAAGGCGTGTCATCCTCCTTTTAAATGGTATGAATAAGATAAATAGGCTGAAAAGAATAACATTCAAAACCACGAAATTCCAATCGATGGGTCTATGCGGTAAATATGATAGAGGATAAGCAAGACTGAACTTATACCTTATCGAAAGCCAAAATAACAGAAGTGCCATCAATAATGCTAACAGTATAAAGCTTATTAAGTATTTGAACTTCCTCATTTCATGCCCCTCGATTTATCTCGCCTCAAGAACAAGATTCACAGTGCAACCATTCCTTTTGTGCCTTCGGATCGTTTATAATGCATGCATGCGTCTTATTCAAATTACAATGTTCAAAAGAATGTTCATTGGTCAGGTCGGCACTCTTAATTTAGTGTTTGAGGCAAAATGATCCGCATGCGCATTGTATAAAGGACTCGAAGTTTGTGTTGATGGCTCCATGGGATGCGGTGAATTTGTACCAAAATATCCGCGCAAATCCACAACAAGAACAGGTCTCTGATTGGAATAATATCAATAAGGCAAATCATTTGGCCATTCCGTGCTGCCAGTGAGGGGACATTAGTATAATTAATTTAGGCCTCCAGCGGAAAAATAAATCAGAGGATTATTTATACTAGGGGCGCCTTCTTGTTTTCCAAAAAAGGAGAAAAAAATTGTGGTATTGTTGCAATGATCTTCATGCACTTAATCTATCACTTCTGGGGGGGGCTGGAACCAAGATGCGACCATGGCGATAAATGCAGCAAGTATAGTAAAAACGCCGTAGATTATGATATAAATGAAGTATGCATAGCTTACCGCTTCAAGATAGCTCATTATTTCGAGGGTCGTTTGGTACATTGGGGAATACCAAATGTATGTCTGAGTAGTAAATACTATTCCAACGATAGCAGCCACTGTTGACCATTTCAACATGCTTTTAAAGCCAGTATTACCTCGCATGCGCGAGCGCTCCATTAAGGCTCCAGCTATATATCCAACTAACATGCCGCTCACAATCACGCCAAGCCAATCCATGGTCGGAACAAAGGCTGTGCCATAGTATACGCCCATGCCCACTGTAAAGAGCACACTGAGCAGGAATCCTGATGCGCCTCCAGCCCACCTGTTCCAAGTTAAGCCAAGAAAGATTGGAATACCACAGGAGAGAAGACCCTCAGTGATACCAACAGTGAGTATATATTGTAGCGGTATCTCTGATCCTCCCCAGAGCCAAGAGGGTAGACTTATATGTATCGTAGCCAGAAAATCCGATATCACTGTCGGGAAAGCGAGTATCAACACGCCGAAAACCAATGGCAAAATGAGGCAAATTGAAATTTCGCTAAAGATCCAACCTACCACTTTGTCTGATATCGACAAACCTTTCCACCTCTTTTTTAAAATTGCATTCTCTTGATTAATAAGCTTTTCACTTTAATTGCGCGCGCTTGCCAAGAAGTTTATTACTTGCATAGTAGCTAAATACAGACGAGGGATTCGGAAATTAGTGTCCAAATGAGTGAAAAGAAAGTAGTGAGTAGAACAGTAGCCATTGGGTTAGGAATAGTATGTGTAATACTTCTGGTCGGTCTTGCTGGAGCAATTTTGGTTTGCTCATCAATTATAAATGATAGAAATAACGAGATTTATGATTTGAGACAGCAGGTAGCTTCATTGAGTTCACAAGTCGCAGACCTTACTAGTATAACAAACTTGACTAAGTCCACAATTTGGGTAAACTCAAATAATGTAAGTATACAAGCAGGTTATGAGACCGTTTGGAATGCTGTAGCAAACTATGCGGGATACGTTTCTGTTCAGGTTTTATCGTTAACGACGGCTGAACTCTATGTTCGAGTAACTTACTCTTCACATGGAGTCGATTTCGACAACCAAACAAGTGTTGGAATTGGGGGAATAGCAGTTTTTCCAGTCTTACCCGCTTCAATACAAGTCAGCGTGGGCAACCTAGGTATGACTGCTGTTACCACAAGAGTAACGGTAATTTACTACTACTAGCCCCACTCTTTTTTCTGTTTTTTAACAAATTACTAGCGTGCGCAAAAAGAATCTACCTAGCTTACAGGCCATGCGCCCCATTTTTGCGTATACTTGTCTGAAGTTCAAGGGTTATGCCAAAAATCAACATGACTCCTGCGTGTGCAGCTTAATAGCCTTCAAATCAATCGCGCGCGCATTTGGTGGCCCTCTCTCTTTCATGAGTAGGAAAAGCAGATAGTCAGAGCTTGCGGCGACTACGACAGCGATTATCTCAATTAACAAGGCAGTTGTCCCAAATGCTAGAACCGCTGTTGCTGCAAGGATGCATAGGGCTATAAAAGTGTATTTCATTAGCAGATCTTTTGTCATGGTACCCATCACATGAGGAGCCGGTTCAACCATCAATTCACGATTCGTCACACCGGAACGACAAACGCGAGTTCTTTTATTTCCAGATTTTCCTATCATTTTCCGCGACCTTTTTATGCACTCATGCGTCCATGATATTAAGTTTTCGGGCGTGAACTATTTTAATGGGTTAAATCTGAATATCAGTTGGATAGTGAGTAAATGAAGTACAGAGCGATTTTGGCTGTTTTTCTAGTTATTATGCTCGCCTTTCTTCTCCTTTTGAGGTTTAACATTGTGAAGGATTCCTCGAGGCCTGACTTTTTTGTGGGTGTTGATGCTGTCTCCGACGATGTGGAGGACATAAAAAGACTTGTTGACGAGGTTAAATTTTACACAAATCTTTTTGTGATAGGTAGTACAGGGGTAACCTATAACGTTACGAAGCTCGACGAGGTCTGCCAGTACATCTACGAAAGTGGGCTCTACTTTATGACCTATATGCACGTAAACGAGTCTGTTCCTCAGCCTCAATGGGTTGAAGATGCTAAGAAGAGGTGGGGTAACCGTTTTCTGGGATTGTACGCCTATGACGAGGCTGGCGGACGCCAAATAGACTGTACTGAATATATGCTGGTAAAAGAGGCGGATAACTACACAGATGCAGCAAACAAGTTTGTTGGGGAGTTAGATAAGATTTTGAAGAACATTACGGATTATCCTATTTATGCTGGTGAGTTCCCCCTGCTTACCTCAGATTATGCTCTTTACTGGTTCGATTACCAAGCGGGCTACGATGTTGTTCTATGCGAGTTTGCATGGAACCATAGCAGATTGTTGAATGTTGCGCTCAACAGAGGCGCAGCAAGAATGCAACATAAAGATTGGGGAGTGATGATCACCTGGACCTATTGGGATCCACCCCACATAGAATCGGGAGATGAGCTTTACTACGATATGGTTTTAGCCTACCTAAGCGGAGCCAAATACTTGGTCGTTTTTAGTCACCCAATGGAGGGTTCATGGGATGAAACACTAACAGAGGAGCATCTCGATGCCATGAACAGATTCTGGCGTTACGTCCAAGCCAACCCTCGAAGATCTAAGATTGACGGCCCCACCTCTACTCGGACGGCTTACGTTCTGCCGAAAGACTATGGCTGGGGCTTTCGCGGAGATGAGGACAAAGTTTGGGGGCTTTGGGTCGATGAATTGTCGATAAAAATAGGAACGGATCTTAACTATCTCCTACATACTCATCACATAAGCTTAGACATAATCTATGATGACCCAAAATACTATAGCGAGATTCATAGTTATAGCAAACTTGTCTTTTGGAATGGAACCGTCACCTAGGTTGGAGTTCTTCACTTGATATTGTCATTTGCATAGCACACAAATGATTATGTCTTATTTATGATATTAGAGTGATTAATGACGAGTCTTCTGTTGACGGTATGCACGGTTTAGTTGTTTTTGCCTTTCTTCACGAAAAAGGATGTGCATGCAGCAATTACTACTATGCCAATTATGGCCGCTGCTGCATAGACGTATTCTGTTAGCATACCTGTTCCCTATGTAAGCGGCGGTGGTTGCTTCGACTCAACTCCTTTTAGGGGTATATCCGCGCTTTGCATGCATGCAGAACGATAAAATCAATAGCGAAGGCAAGAAGGATGCAACTATTGTATAGCTACGCTTTGAATCTCTCATTTTTTCACTTCAAAGGGTTCATTTGTGTTAGGGCAAAAACGCAATTTCTTATATAAGTCGTATGCGAATTCACCCAAGGTGGCTTTACCATACACGATTTTTTCTGCATATTCTGAAACAAAGGTTTCTGAAACATAGCCAGCATGGACGGAAATCCATCTAAGTAGGAAAAACTGTCCACTGCTTCGCGTTTCCCATTTTTTGCTTTGATTATTTGCCGTTTTTAATATACCACACTCACGTAGATGGTAGGTTCTTGATGAATTTCCCAACGATCTTTGGTTGATTCAGTGCCGTCTCTAATGTTTTCTTAGGGCTCTTAAAGTAATTGATTAAGGATAACCATTTGTACTTTTTAACTGCCCTCAAAGCTATTTCTTTTACCTCAATCGGCGTGAAGTCTTCGGTTTCTATTAGAGGCATCCCCCGAGGTTGTCGCACCTCGGCGAAAGTGCGCGGTGACAAATTCTCTCGGATATACCCTTTTTTCTTACATTCTTCGTATAGTCTGGTGCCATATGAAGGTGTTGCAAAAAACAGGTGCATGCCAACATCAAACTCTTTCTTAAGTGTAAGGGCGAAATCAACAGTCTTCATCATGTTTTCTTTCTTTTCACCGGGGAACCCAATAATATAAAACCCCCCTGTTTTTAGTCCTATCTTCTTGCACATCTTAGCAAATTTGATTACGTCTTCTAACTTGAGGCTCTTATCGATAATGTTATCTAAGACGAATTGGTCGCCAGATTCGATGCCGACGAAGACACTTTGGCATCCTGACTTTTTCATTTTCTCTAGAAGGTTGAAAGTCAGATAGTCCGGTCTTACCCCATTCGGTGTTTCCCAACTAAATTTGATGTCTTTTTCAATTATTTTGTCGCAAATTGCTTCGAATCTTTTTAGATCAAGCGTAAGATTATCATCCTCAAAGTATATCGTCTTAACTCGGTATTTATTAACCACATATTCTATGTGGTCTACAACATAATCTACAGAGTGCGCCCTAAACATCTTTCCCATATGTAGATGAACCGAACAGAAGCTACAGTTGAAAGGGCAGCCTCTGCTAGTTACCATAGATATCGCCCTATCTTTAAAACTTCGATATTCTATCTTTTCAGGGTTAAGATATTCTTCCATTTCGACTAGATGGTAAGCAGGGTAAGGGAGTTCATCTAGATTTTTAGTGAATGGTCTTGGCGAATTTAGCACTACTGTTTCATCCTTACGATAGGCAATTCCTTGCACCTCCTTTATCTTCTTATATCCCTCAAAAAACCTGACAATGTCAAGCATTGTATATTCCCCTTCTCCGATTACTGCAATTTCGACATTCCTCGCTTCTTCCAAGAACTCTAATGGCACTGCGGTAACGTGTGGACCCCCTACAACCGTTAAAATGCTGGGGTCAACCTCTTTAACAAGGTCAGCAACTCTAATCGCATTCTCCACCTGACATGTAAAGGGATTCGCTACACCCACGATATCTGGCTTTATCCTCCGTATTTCATCTATTATTCTTCCATAAGGCATACCAACTTCTATTGTCTCTCCAATTTTCCGGAACGGAAAATCAGTCATGAATGCATCTAGAATTTCCGCCTTATATCCTACTTTGTCTAGCACCGCTGCTATATACAGCAGACCTAGGGGGAGATTACCTACTGGTGGTTCAGAGCCGGGGTAGAATATCTGTGGCGGATTGATAAGAAGCACTTTCATCGCTTACATCAATAAGTATGATTGGGCTGTGGGATATATTTAAATCAGTTTATAGATTGTCGGTCTACTTATTTTTCTCTTGAATTGTTGTTGAGTCCTCTGAGCTTCAGCAATTTTCTTCCATCTAATTTTTTTATCGAATTCCATGTGCCTGAAAGGAAATTCGACCTCTCTAGAAATTAATCAAATAGTTGACATAATAATCGGTGGCGCGCGCGTTGATATAACCCTTAAATCGTAGGTAAGCATATGCGAAAGTGGAGGGAGCATGGCGTGAACTCGAGTAGGGTTGGTTTTCTCGTTTTCTTAAGCATATTATCTTTATGTGTGGTTAATATTCAACCTGTTAGGCCACAATATTCTGAAACCATTTACATTGCAAGTGATGGAAGCGTTTACTCTTCAACAAATTTTACAGTTCCTATTCAACGAGTTGGAGAAGTCTACACCTTCAACGATAACATTATTGGTTATTCTATTGTGATTCAACGTGATAACATTGTAGTTGATGGGGCGGGCTATACCCTTCAGGGGGTAGGAACCGAAACAGGAATAAACCTATCTGGAAGAACTAATGTGACAATTGTGAACATGGAAATTATGGAATTTTATAGTGGCATCTATCTTTATTCTTCTCTAAACAACAGCCTATCTGGAAACAATGTGGCAAACAACAATTATGGCATCGTTCTCCTTAGTTCTTCTTACAACTTGATTTCTGGAAACAACATAACAAACAACGGAGAGAGCATCGTGCTTGACGGGTCTTCAAGCAACAGCGTTTCTGGAAACAACATAACAAACAACTATAGAGGCGTTTCGCTCTATTCGTCTCCAGACAATACGCTTAGAAACAACAGCATGAACAATAATTACAATTTCGCGGTTTACGGCACTGAGCTTTCACACTTTGTTAACGATGTTGATGTCTCAAACATAATCAACGGCAAAAAAGTCTATTGGTTAGTTAACGAAAAAGATCTGATCATAAGTCCCTCCACCTTTCCACACTTGGGGTTTCTCGTCCTCGTAAACTGCGCAAACATAACCGTCCAAAATCTTGAAATAGCCAACAATGGGCAAGGCGTAATACTGGCTTTCACAACAAACTCGATAATAACCCAAAACACCATAACAAACAACAACAATGGCGTAGGGCTCTATTCATCTTCTTACAACTTGATTTCTGGAAACAACATAACAAACAACGGAGAGAGCATCGTGCTTGACGGGTCTTCAAGCAACAGCGTTTCTGGAAACAACATAACAAACAACTATAGAGGCATCCAGCTTAGCAATTCCTCAAAAAGTAACAGCATATATGCAAATAACATAACAAACAACAGGAATGGAATCTACCTCTTCGAGTCTTCACAAAACACTATCAATGGAAACAACATAACAAAAAGCGAAGTTGGCATCGGCTTCAGTGCGTCTTCTTACAACATGATTTACCATAACTACTTCATCAGCAACATTAGACAGATTTACGATTCATATATGGGTGACTCTTCTGTGACTCCCTCGGTGAACTATTGGGATTTTGGTTATCCTCTAGGCGGCAACTATTGGAACGATTACGCTGGAGTTGATGTGAAGAGCACCTCCAATCAAGACCAGCCGGGTAGTGACGGAATAGGCGACACGCCTTACATTATTTATGAGAACAACAAAGACAATTATCCGCTTATGCCCTATGGAAGCCCTCCTGCTGCTTTCATTTTTTCGCCAGAAAACAAGACGTACACTGCAAACCGTGTTGACTTAGTCTTCATAGTAAGCGAACAGCCTTCATGGATGGGCTACAGCCTAGACGGACAAGCAAACGTAACAATTGCTGGAAACACAACTCTAACCAGATTATCAGATGGTCCGCATAGACTAGAAGTTTATATGAAGGATACAGATGGGAACGCTGGGATTCCTGAGACAATCTACTTTACCATAGCTCAACAATCTGAGGCTTTCCCAATAAAGTGGATTGTAGCCGCAACAGCAATAATAGCAATAGGCGGAGTCGCCTTTCTGGTATATTTCAAAAAAATCAAGAAACCAACTCGAAAAGTGCGCGTGCCCGGGCAACCGCCCATACCGCCTGTAAAAAAAGAAGCCGCCAGACCGAAGAAAACTATACCTGAGACTAGAAAGGTCATATACTGCATACATTGTGGAGAAAAGCTTCCCCCTCATGCAGTGTATTGCCGCAAATGTGGTAAGAAAGTGGAATAGTTCTTACGCATTCATCCAGACCAAGATATCAGTATTTGCGATATTTTGTCAACTACATGGCGCGCGGGCATTTTGTGTAAAATATATTAGGCATGTGGCTTCATGTGTTTGTGGAAGGATAAATGTTTAGGCGAGAGAAATGGGGTTGCATGTGACCTTTGTGAACCCGCCTTATCCGAGGGGAGTTCATCAGCATCCTCCCTTCATTCCTTTGGG
>Ga0209636_10004680_pt1 | contig 13970 bp, 6 predicted proteins | sample DeeMarSWOR152_54_FD_187464 | JGI IMG/M metagenome (GOLD analysis project Ga0209636, IMG submission 187464) | Marine sediment microbial communities from White Oak River estuary, North Carolina - WOR-1-52-54 (SPAdes) (version 2) | ecosystem: Environmental > Aquatic > Marine > Intertidal zone >...
AGATCTGGCAGCACTTCACCCGACCTTTAAAAATCGTCTCAGTCGATTGCAGGAACAGTATACAACTGCTGAAGCAGCAGATTACGCGAGGATTCATTTTGTAAATGAAGACAGATCTCATGCCGCTTTTTTAGATACTCTTATGCAGAGTCTTGGTTTTGTCACTGATGAAATTCTGGAAACGCTCCCGCTCGAACTAAGTGGTTCATGGTTTAGCGATGAAAAAGGGCAGCTTCTGACCGAATTTTATTATGCCATAAAAAATAAAGACCTTTTTTATGATAGTGATGGTGATGAATTTTATACGATTTTAAAAGGAGAAGTTGGAATATTTGATGAGAACTTTACTTTGGTCACTAATGATTCCCTGAAGCATCATGCAATTGTCCCTACCTCAAGTGAAGCTCAAAGCGGTACTTTTATCAGCCAGTGGGATGTCTCTCTAAAACCATCAAAATACAATCTGTTCTTCCGCTTAGAAAATCCCAATAGTAAAAAGCGAACCACCATTCGTACTGATTTTGAACTGGAGCCGGTTCCAGAAACTGGTCTTTATTTAAGCGATATACAACTGGCTCTGGACGTTCAACCCAGTGAGGAAAAAGGGCTGTTTCATAAAAAGGGGTATTTTGTTAAACCAAAGGCGGGTAATAAAATCCAGATCGGTCGACAATTTTTTGTATATTTTGAAATCTATCGCTTATCAATGGATTCTGATGGTAAAACGAGCTATCAGATTGAATATCTTTTAGAGAAAGAAAAAACGAAAAAACGGCTGTTGGGATTATTAGGGAGCAAATCAGTAACAAAACAATTCTATCAGGAGCAAGTTCAAAAAACCGGTCAGGATGTTACCCAGGTAGCATATCAAAATTTGGTTTTCCGTGATTTGAAGAAAGGCGAGTGTCTACTGAAGATTACAGTCACCGATTTAAACTCTGGAGAAGAAGCAACTAATGATATTCCAATTCAGTTGATGTAACAAATCTGTGGATAGTAACTGATCACAGGTTTTTTTTTGAGAGATTATATTGATTAAAACCAATAATAAAGGCGGTGTAAAGGGTATAAGGGAAATAGTGGGTATAGGGTATATTAGAACATCTTTATCCCCTTTATACCCTTATATCCTTATACTCCCTATAACCCTTCTCCCTTATTCTATACTGGAATCAAATTTCTTCTTAACGGATCAAAATAGTTAATTGTCGAGTAAATTAGTCCAAGAAATCTTTATAATGAAGCATTAAAGCAGGTAGATAAGTGCTTTTATCAATTTCCTCTGCGTCTACAATAAGGATTCCTCATTTTTCGAAAAGATGTATAACTTTCCATTGTATTTTTCCAAAATTTTTATGAGAGGAGTTGAATATGAAATGATAAAGCAGGAGTTTGTTAAATGAAACTGTGGGCGAAAATTCTTATTGGATTAGTTGCTGGTATGATTGTGGGGATTATTTTGGGACCCAGGGCTGAATACCTTAAACCAATCGGGACGTTGTTTATCAATGCGATCAAAATGCTAATTGTTCCGCTCATTTTTTCATCGTTAGTGGTTGGTGTAACGAGTATGAAGGACCCTAAAAAGATGGGTCGGGTTGGATTAAAAACATTAGGATTGTATCTCGGAACCACAGCTATTGCCATTACGATTGGATTAATTATCGGAACAATACTTCAACCAGGTGTGGGTTTAGATTTTGAATCTGTGGAGAAGGTCGCTCCGCAGGAGTCTCCTTCTTTTGTTGATACACTGGTAAATTTGATTCCTCAAAATCCGGTTGGTGCGCTCGCGGGTGGTAATGTATTGCAGATTATAGTATTTTCCATATTTCTCGGATTGGCAATCAATTTTACCGGGGAAAAGGGAAAACCTTTGGCTAATTTTTTTGAATCATTAGCTGAAGTCATGTACAAGCTGACGGCAATGGTGATGCAAATGGCGCCTTATGGTGTTTTTGCACTAATGGCCTGGGTCGCAGGCAAGTATGGGCTGTCGGTTCTGCTACCTCTTATCAGAGTTATCCTTGGTGTTTATATTGGATGTGTTATCCATGCAATTTTTACTCTTGGCGGAGCAATTACATTATTGGCACGGCTAAATCCAATCCAGTTTTTCAAAGGCATCTTTGATGCCCAGGTCGTAGCTTTTACGACGACCAGCAGTTCTGGAACGCTGCCAGTAACGATGAGCTGTGCTCAAGAAAATCTTGGTGTGTCCAAAAGCGTTTCCAGTTTTGTACTGCCATTAGGAGCCACCATTAACATGGACGGGACCGCACTTTACCAGGGAGTCAGCGCACTGTTTGTGGCTCAGGCTTATGGAATTGATTTGAACTTTGGCAGTTATATTACCATCATTCTGACGTCGACGCTGGCGTCGATCGGCACTGCCGGTGTACCCGGCGCTGGTTTAATCATGTTGTCTCTTGTCCTTAGTTCGGTTGGTTTGCCGCTGGAAGGTGTGGCTATTATTGCTGGCATCGACCGGGTTCTTGATATGGCAAGAACTGCTATCAATGTTACTGGCGATGCCATGGTATCGCTGCTGATTGCCAAAAGTGAAAACGAATTGGATGTGGAGGTTTATAATGCTAATCCCGAAGTGTAGTGAATGAAAAAATAGACCTAAGACATAAGCTATTATGAAAATCTTAATTTTCACTAACGTGAAATGTGAGACGTCAGACGTAAGACGAAAAAAAATTATGAATTAGAACGTCTCACATCTCACGTTTGACGTTTCACTTTTACTTAATACCAATATAATCAACTTGGATTTACTGTAAAAAACAAAGAGGAACTACGCTATGTCTCGCTCCAAAAAACTCAAACGAATTACTTCTGGAATACTCTTGTTGTTAACTATCTTTTTGATAACAAGTTCACTATTTCCTCAAAGCATTGAAAAAAATCTTTTCAAAGAAATGAGATGGCGCTGCATTGGTCCGGCAAATTTTTCAGGACGAATCGTTGATGTTGAAGCACTTGACAATGATTTTAGATATGTAATCGTGGCATCGGCTTCTGGTGGTGTCTGGAAATCGGTTAACGCTGGCACCACATGGGAACCAATTTTTGATCATTACGGCAGCGCTTCGATTGGAGACATCGCCATTTTTCAGAAGGATCCGAACATCATCTGGGTCGGTACCGGGGAAGCAAATAACAGAAATAGCGTTGCCTGGGGCGATGGAATTTACCAATCAACTGATGGCGGTAAGATATTTGTTAATATGGGACTGAAAGATACTTACCAGATTGCTCGGGTAGTCACACATCTTACAAATGAGAATATTGTTTATGTGGCAGCTATCGGGAATCTCTGGGGTTACTCTGGAAATCGAGGTTTGTTAAAAACTATGGATGGGGGCAAAACCTGGACCAAATTAACCAATGGCTTACCGAATGATGGAAAAACAGGTGCCACCGATCTGGTGATGGATCCAAACGATCCAAATACTCTATATGTCGCGTTTTATCAACGGTTCCGCAAGCCATACCGTTTTGACAGCGGCGGACCAAACGGAGGAATTTTTAAGTCAACCGATGGAGGAAATAGCTGGGTAAAATTATCCAATGGCCTACCTTCTGGTGATACCGGAAGAATAGGACTTGCTATTTACAGAAAAAATCCACAAATTCTGATGGCAATTATTGAGCATGGATTTCAGCCCCGTCAAGATAGTCCTGATTATACCAATATGGAACTGCTTGGGACCGGTATCTATCGGTCGGAGGATGGAGGTGAAAACTGGAAATATTTGAACCGGTACAATAACCGACCATTTTATTATAGCCAGATCAGGATAAATCCTCATGATGACAGATTAGTTTATGTTTTGACAACGACCATCAGATTGTCAGAGGATGGTGGCAGAACATTTCGAGCTGGAGGCATCGAGTTTGAAGGTGGACTCGATTATCACGCCATGTGGCTCGATCCAACTAATAAAGACCGCTATTATCTTGGCAAAGATAAGGGTTTGACTTTGACCCATGATCATGGCAAAACCTTTATACTTTTTGATAACATGCCAATTGGTCAATTCTATGCCATCGGTGTTGATATGCGGGACCCTTATTATGTCTATGGCGGAACACAGGATAACGGCACATGGGGAGGTCCCAGTTTCAGCAAAGATGTCAGGGGGATTCTCACCGATAGCTGGTGGAAGTTGCACTGGGGTGATGGTATGTTTATTCAGATTGATCCTACTGATTGGCGAAATATATATACGGAGGCTGAAAATGGCAGTTTTCGTCGCTACAATGCTGAAACCCGTCGCGTTGAATTTACGCGTCCCAATCCTGAAAATATCATTAATTACCATGAATATGTGACAGAAGTATCCGACCCAGTACCAGCTTCAAGAAATCGACTGCCATCACAATTTCGATTTAATTGGAGAGCCCCGATGGTGATGTCTCCGCACAATCCCCAGACTTTATATTTGGGTGGCAATTATCTCTTCAAAACTGTTGATGGAGGTTATCATTGGCAAATTATCAACTCGGATTTATCCACCCATGACTCAGTGAAAACAATCAGGGAGACTGGTGGTCTAACCCTTGATGTCACTGGCGCAGAAACCCATTGTTCAATCACCAGTATTTCAGAATCTCCACTGTCGCCGGGACTTATCTGGGTAGGGTCAGATGATGGAAATGTACAGATCACTCGAAATGGTGGTGTGACGTGGACCAACGTTCGGGAAAATATTGTGGATGTGCCGGAGTGTATCTGGGTAAGTTGTATTGAAGCTTCTCACTTTGATGCCGGAACATGTTACCTGACCTTTGATGGACATCGCAGTGATAATTTCTCCACCTGGATATTCAAGACAACAGACTATGGCAAAAGCTGGACAAACATCACCAATAACATCCCTGATGGACAATGCATGTACGTTATTCGTGAAGACCTGAACAATAAAAATCTTGTTTTTGTCGGATCGGAATTCACCTGTTTTGTCTCTTTAAATGGCGGCAAGACATGGACTCGTTTGATGAACAATATGCCGATTGTGGCATTTCATGATCTGGTAATTCATCCCAGAGATGGTGATCTCATCGCCGGGACTCATGGGCGGAGCATCTGGATTTTGGATGACATTACACCGCTTCAGCAGTTGACCGAACAGATTCTCCAATCGGAAGCACATATTTTCAGACAACGTCCCGCTACACTGTGGGAAGATGCCACTCGTGGTGGTGTGCGTGGTCATTTTTATTTCGCAGGAGAGAATCCGCCATATATTCCAAAAAGAGAGAATATTGTCAGGGAAAAACTTGTTAGTGGTGGTTTAATCAATTATTACCTTAAAAATAAATCCAAAAACAAAGTCGTTTTTGAAATTTCAGATATTACTGGAAAAAATAAGAGGACATTAGAAGCCACCGGTGAACCTGGAATTAACCGGGTACTCTGGGATTTACGGTTTGATCCTACTCCAGAACAAACACAGCAGTTCAAAAAACTTTTAGAAAAGATTATTGAGACAGTATCCAAACTGCAAATCCTTACTTCTGATCAAAAAGCCTGGTTAGAGCAAACCAGGGAGACTCTCAAAAAGGCAAAGCATGATAAGGAACTCAATAAAATTTGGGATAAGCTGGTGGAAGAATTCGGTCATTTAAGTTTTTTAAGAAGAGCTTTTAGGGGTGTCAGCGGCAGGCTTCAGGGAGCAGCGGTTGAACCGGGTGAATATTTAATCACAATGACCATCAATGGAAAAACATACTCTGGAAAAATTACGGTTCGAAGGGATCCAATAGTGAAGTAAAATTTGAAATTTGGCTTTAGGCGCTTAGTGCCGCAAGATCGACAAAATTTTGTCAACAATTTGAATAATGAATATCGAATCTTGAATATTGAATTTCGAAATTCATCATCCCCCAATAAATCGAGATTTTCAACAATTAGAACTCATAAATGGAGAATATTTTATGTCTCTTAAGAATAAAATGTTAAAACTAATAAAAAATGCTGAAGTTTATGCACCAGAATACCTTGGTAAAAATGATGTTTTGATCACTGCGGATAAAATCGGCTATATTCAGGATAATATCGAAATTGGAAAACAAATTGAGATTGAAATGATCAATGCAGAAGGCAAATTATTGGTTCCGGGATTTATCGATTCACATGTTCATATACTTGGTGGCGGAGGCGAAGGCGGTTATAAAACCAGGACGCCAGAAATCATGCTAAGCGATATTACAAGGGCTGGTGTCACAACTGTCGTCGGATGTTTGGGTACTGATAGTGCGACCAGATCAATGAATGGCTTGATTGCAAAGGCAAGGGCTTTAGAAGAGGAGGGCATCACCTGCTATGTATACTCCGGTTCTTATCAGGTTCCAATAAGAACCATCACCGGATCAATACAGGATGATCTGATACTCATCGACAAAGTAATCGGTGTTGGCGAAATTGCGTTATCAGATCATCGTTCTTCCCAACCGACAATTGAGGAGATCGCGAAAATTGCTGCTGCTGCACGGGTTGGCGGAATGCTTTCAGGGAAAGCTGGGGTGGTAATTGTTCACCTGGGAGATGGAGATAGAAAACTGAGCATTCTGGAAAAAGTTATTAACGATACCGAAATTCCTGTCACTCAATTCATCCCGACCCATGTCGAAAGAAATATGGATTTGTTCAAGTCTGCCATGGCTTACGCCAAAAAAGGAGGACTAATTGATCTGACAACAAGTACTGCTGCGGGGAAGATTTCGGAGGAGAGAGATTTATCATGCGGTGAGCTTCTGAAAAAAATATTGAACAATGGAATCTCTATCGAAAATATTAGTTTTTCCTCCGATGGGCAGGGAAGTTTACCCATTTTTGATGAACAAGGAAACTACATCAGACTGGGAGTTGGGGAAGTGATTTCCTTATTCAACGAAGTCAAGGACGCTGTAAAGCATAAGGGGATTTCTCTGGAGACCGCCTTGAAGGTCATCACATCCAATCCAGCAAGGAACTTAAAATTAAATAACAAGGGCAAAATAGAAGTTGGGAAAGATGCGGATTTTGTACTGCTGGATGACGATTTAGAGATCGATACGGTCATTGCCGGGGGGCAGATTATGGTAAGGGCAATGAAAATAATGGTGAAAGGCACTTTTGAAAATTAACCTTAATTGAGTATATAAATGTCTAATTTAGAGGGGAGAATCTCATGAATCGCTGGATTCTCACATGCGTGTTAGCTCTCTCATTATGGCTTTTTTTAATCAGACCTGGAAGCAGCCAGTTTTCATCGAATGAAAATAGCTTTACCATGGTCCTTACTGGAGATTGCATTATTACTCGTAAACTTTCGGTTTACCGTGAACCTGAATTTCTGAAGATGATCGAACTCATTCGCCCTGCTGATGTCGCCTTTACTAACCTGGAAATGCTCTTTCATGACTATGAATCCTATCCCATGCATCAGAGCGGTGGTACTTATATGCGGGCTGATCCTTTTCTGGCGAAAGAGTTGATATGGGCAGGATTTGATATGGTATCCCGGGCGAATAATCATGCTGGCGACTATGGCGTGACGGGTATGCGGTTGACGACAAAGTATGTGGAACAAGCAGGACTGGTGCATGCCGGCGTGGGGGAAAGCCTCACCCAGGCACGGGAAGCAAAGTTTTTCGAAACAGCGAAGGCTCGTGTGGCTTTGATTTCCTGCGCTTCGACCTTCCCGGATCATTCCAGAGCCGGAAAAACCCGCGGCGATATTCCAGCCAGACCAGGTTTGAATCCAATCAGGTTCTCAACAACATACCTGGTGAATCAAAAACAATTCGATACGCTGCAACAATTGGCAAAAGATTTTGGATTACGGTTTAGAAAGGATAGTAATAAGCTCTGGCTTTTTCAACAGCGATTTGAGGTCGGTGACAGTCTCGAACTGCGCACTGAGCCCAATAAAGAGGATTTACAAGAAATTGGTGATGTAGTGAGTAATTCCAGCAGACTGGCAGATTATACGATTGTATCATTTCATGGCCACGAATCCAATAAAGACCGTTCAAATCCTGCACAGTTTTTAATTAAATTTTGCCGAGCCATGATTGACTCCGGTGCAGATGTATGTGTGGGGCATGGACCCCATGTTCTGCGTGGAATTGAGATTTACAAAGGCAAACCGATATTTTACAGCGTGGGTGATTTCATGTTCCAGAATGAGACGCTACTGCGCCTGCCTTATGAGAATTATGAATATTACAAACTCGGCTCCAATGCTCATGTGGCTGATTTCAATGATGCCCGTTATGATTTTGATAAGAAAGGATTTCCAGCCAAACGAGAAATCTGGGAATCAGTGATTGCTGTGCCGGTCTGGAAGGGGAAAAAATTGGTCGAAATTAAATTATTTCCAATCACGTTGGGATTTGGAAAACCACGTACCGTTCGCGGCAGACCAATGTTTGCCGATCCGGAGTTGAGCAAAAAAATCATTGAAGATCTGATTCGACTTTCTAGACCTTTTGGCACTGAAATCGAATTTAAAAACGGAATTGGTGTGGTAAATTTTGACACGAATTAGTTTTTATCCACATCCGTAACACAAGCTTCCAGCTTGTATGCTAAATGGCCTCCGCTTTCAAAGTGGACTCCATTTAGCCTTAAACCACTTAATAGGAGATATGAAAATGATTGTAAAATTACCAAAAAACTTATTCAGAAGAATTGCTTTTACATGGTTACTAATTTTAACATTTGCTCTTTCTATTGCCCTGGGACAGGTTAATGAAAATCAAATGTTAGATTATCTTGAACGGATTCGTCACGAAACTGGTGCGCCAGGTATTTCGGTGGCAATTGCTTTAAAAGGGAAAATAATTTTTTCAGGCGGAGTAGGTTCTGCTGAACTGGACAACTTCACGCCGGCAACTGGCAGAACTATTCATAATATCGCATCAATTTCAAAAACACATGCTGCGGTGGCGGTGATGCAATTGGTTGAACAGGGCAAAGTCAATCTTGATGATCCTATTCAAAAGTATGTACCGTATTTTCCGAGAAAGGAGTGGGAAATCACCGTAAGACATATTTTGACTCACACGTCAGGGATTCGGCATTATCGAAAAGATGATTTTGGTGAACAGCGGTATAAAGAAAAAATCCATTATGATTCATTAAAAACAGCTATTGAAATTTTTAAAGACGATACTTTATTGTTTAAGCCGGGGAAATATTGGTTCTATTCATCTTATGCATCGAACCTGATGCAGGGGATTGTTGAAGCAGTAACGGGATTCGGGTTTGAAGAATACTTGAGAAAAAATGTCTGGCAACCGGCCGGAATGCTCAGCACCCAGTTTGACGTTCCAGAAAGGATTGTTCACCACCACGGCAAAGGTTATGTCCGAAATAAAAAGGGCTTGTTAGTCAATATTCCTTATGCTGATGTGAGTTACAAATATGCTGGTGGTGGAATCATCTCCTGTGCTGAAGACCTGGTAAGATTTGGCATGGCGCTCAATCATTGTAAATTATTAAAAGCTGAAACACTTGCTAAAATGTATGGGGTACAGGTGGACCCGGTGATGAAGTTTAATCCCAAAGGAGAGCCAGCTAAACAAGAGCATAAACAGGCATTAAGCTGGTATATCAGAACTGATGCACAGGGGCGGGATTTTCCCAGTCATACCGGAACCGTAAAAGGTTGTCGGTCCTATCTGCTGAATTATCCCCAATACGATCTGGTTGTTGCTCTCATTGCCAATATTGTGCCGTTTGATTCGCCAAAATATGGAAATGCCATTGCGCAGATATTTTTGCCGCATCTTTAAATTTAAAGTATTGAAATGACAGAGCATATTTTAAAGGGGAAACGAAGATATGAAATTAGGAATAAACATTCTCATGGTGATTTTGTTATTCTTTATGTTTCTAAGTTGTGACAAAGATATGGGCTTCCAAATTGAAGAAGCCACCATTACACAAATTCATGAAGCGATGAAAGGAGGAAAGATCACCTGTCGCCAATTGGTGGAACATTATCTCAAGCGAATCGAGAAGTACAACCAATCCACAAAGCTTAACGCAATCGTTGTAACGAATCCTAACGCTTTAAAAAGAGCGGATGAACTTGACGAAGAGTTTAAGCGTACCAGCAAACTTCGTCCCCTGCACGGTATTCCCCTCATCGTGAAGGATAATTATGATACACACGATCTGCAAACTGCGGCAGGTTCGATTGCTCTAAAAGGATCGCTGCCACCGGATGATGCTTTTCAGGTGCGTGTGCTGCGGCAAGCTGGTGCAATCGTTCTGGCAAAGTCGAACATGGCAGAATGGGCTTTCAGTCCTTATGTAACAGAAAGCTCCATTGCTGGCGTTACCCGGAATCCTTACGATCTGGAGCGTGTGCCGGCTGGTTCCAGCGGTGGAACTGCTGCCGCCATTGCTGCAAATTTCGGCGCAGTGGGTTTGGGTACGGACACCGGCAATTCCATCCGGGGTCCATCTTCCCATTGTTGTTTGATAGGCATTCGCTCTACGATGGGATTGACCAGCCGTGACGGCATCGTACCGCTTTATCTTCGCAATGATATCGGAGGACCCATCGCTCGAACCGTCGAAGATGCCGTGAGAATATTAGAGGTTATTGCCGGCTATGATCCAGCCGATCCAATTACCAGAATGTGCCAGGGTAAGATTCCGGAGAATTATACACAGTTTCTTGATAAAAACGGACTCAAAGGTGCCCGTATTGGCGTATTTCGAACCTATATCGAGACGCCAACTACTGAACCACAAATCAAACAATTAATCGACAAAACCATTGAGGACACGAAAAAGTTAGGTGCTGAAATCATTGACCCTTTCGTCATCCCTGATTTTGATTCGCTTCGAAATGGGCTGTGGTGCGATGTGTTCCAGCATGACGTGAATAATTATTTGTCGTCGCTGGGGGAAAAAGCACCATATAAAACTATTGCAGAAATTTATGACGCCGGGCTTTATTCACCTTATGTTGAAAAAAGACTCCAGCGTGCTTTAGAATTCGATACCCCGCCCGAGCAAAGAGCTCCGCCCTGCCTGGATTTGTATCACGATCCACGTAACATTGCCTTGCGAGAAGCCGTTTTGACGGCAATGGAACGAGATCGGATTGATGCTTTCATCTTTCCCACCTGGAGTAATCCACCTCGGAAAGTGGGTGACATGGAGAGTCCGGCTGGTGATAACAGCCAGATACTTTCGCCCCATACCGGATTGCCGGCGATTACGATTCCTATGGGATTCACTTATGGTAATCTTCCAGCAGGGCTGCAGATGGTGGGGAAATTGTTTGGTGAACCTGATCTGATTAAATATGCTTATGCTTATGAGCAAGCAACGAAACACCGTAGACCGCCGAAGGAGTTTCCGTCGTTGAAATAGAATAGACCCAGCGTGCTAAAGCGCAAATAATACGTCACAAAACAATGTCATTAAGTTAAGGAGTTACGTTAGGAATTAATCCGTCAATCGGCGGCTTTTATTAATCAGTGTTGAAAATAAAAGGCGCCTTAACTCCTGAATGCGATTTGTTGAACATTTTTAGTTATCGCTTAACTTAAGGAGAGGAAAAAGACAATGAATCAAAAAAAGGGAAAATCGCAGGGAACCGCATATTGCAGTTATTTTAGGCAAATTAATCCAATATTATTTAGCAAATCGAGTCTTGTTCTAATTATTTTATTAATCGTTGCAGCTTTATTTTCAACAATACATGCTCAAGAACAAAATAAGGTCACTTCGCCAAAAGAACAGTTTGGCTTCAATATTGGAGAAGATTATTATTTGATCACTTACACACAGTTAGTGGAGTATTGGAACAAGCTTGACAGCGAATCCCCACGCATGTTTATGGAAGATATTGGCAGCACTGCGGAGGGACGCCCGCAATACATGGTGGTTATTACTTCTCCAAAAAACCATCAGAATTTGCAATACTATAAGGAAATTTCTCGAAGGTTGGCGTTGACTGAAGGTTTGACCGATGAACAGGCGCGCAGCCTGGCGCAGGAAGGTAAAGCAGTGGTATGGATTGATGGCGGGCTGCATGCCACAGAGGTCTGTGGATCGCATCAGTTGATGGAGATGGTGTACCAGATGGTAAGTCTTAACGATGCCGAGACGATGCGATTTCTCGATGATATCATTCTCCTTGCTGTCCACGCCAATCCAGATGGCATGGAGCTGGTTTCAAGCTGGTACATGCAAGAGCCAGATCCTGAGAAGCGATCTACCAGTTCTATCCCGCGGCTCTATCAGAAATATGTTGGTCATGACAATAACCGTGACTCTTATATGGTAACCCAACCAGAAACAGAGAACATGGCACGGATCATGTACCGCGAATGGTTTCCGCAGGTAATGTACAATCACCACCAGACCGGTCCCAGTGATATCATCGTATTTGTACCGCCGTTCCGTGATCCGCCAAATTACAATTACGACCCTCTTCTGATTCTTGGCATTGAAGCATTTGGTACAGCCATGCACAGTCGTCTGGTGGCAGAGGGCAAAGCCGGCAGTGGGATGCGGTCGAGAGCCAATTATTCGATCTGGTTTAACGGCAATTTAAGAACCACTGGTTATTTTCACAACCAGATCGGATTGCTGACAGAGATCAAGGGGAATCCAACTCCAATGGAACTTGCTTTTTATCCCGATCGTCAGCTTCCGAATAACGACATGCCGTTCCCGCATGAACCTAAAACCTGGCACTTTCGCGAGGCGATTGATTATTCCATTACCTTAAATCGGGCGGTGCTGGATTATGCCTCTCGAAATCGAGAAATCCTGCTTTATAATCGCTATATCATGGGCAAAAACTCTATCGAACGAGGCAGCCGTGACCATTGGACGATTCATCCCAGCATTGTGGATAATGTTATCCGAGCTGCTAAAAAGGACACAGCAGCCGCAAAAGCATTGGCACCACCATTTCGACGTCGTGGCAAAGGCGTGCCCAAAAAATACTTCGATTTGTTCCGTAAACCGGAGAATCGGGATCCGCGCGGTTATATTCTCCCATCGGATCAGGCGAACTTTCCCACGGCAACAAAATTTGTCAACACGTTCATCAAAAATGGGATAACGGTTTATCAAGCAACTGACGATTTTGAAGTGGCCGACAAAAAATATCCTGAGGGATCGTATGCTTTTAAAACCGCGCAAGCGTTCCGACCACACATCATGGATATGTTCGAGCCGCAAGATCACCCCAATGACTTCGTGTATGAGGGCGGACCACCGAGACCGCCCTATGATAATGCTGGTTACACACTGGCATACCAGATGGGAGTGGAGTTCGACCGTATTTTGGAAGGATTTGATGGACCGTTTGAGAAGATAAAAGGATTTGCCAGGCCGCTTCCGGGCACGATTAGCAATGCTGATGGCGCTGTCGGATTTCTATTAAGCCACGCCTTGAATGATGCTGCGGTTGTAACCAATCGTTTGCTGGCAAATGATCACAAAATATTTTGGCTGACTGAAGAGTTTGTTACCAATGGCAAGAAATATCCTGCTGGAACAATCTATATCCAGGCAAATCCGTCCACTACCGGATTGCTGGAAAAGATGGTAGTTGAATTAGGATTAAGTTTTGATGGTGTAAAATTAGTACCCTCAGGCAATGCCTTTCAATTGCATCGAGTGCGTATTGGACTCTGGGATGAGTATGGCGGTTCCATGGCTTCAGGCTGGACGCGCTGGCTGCTTGAACAGTTTGAATTTCCTTTTGAGGTTGTTTTTCCGAAAACACTGGATATGGGAAAATTGAATAAAAAGTTTGATGTACTCATTTTTGTTAGCGGCGCCATCCCTTCAACTAAAGCTGCACCGGAGGAGCTATCAGGATATAGAAGAGAAAGACAACCAGATCCGAAAACAATCCCTGCAAAATACCGGGGCTGGCTTGGGAGAGTTACGGCTGATAAGACAATTCCAAATCTGATTGAGTTTATGG
>Ga0209636_10004681_pt1 | contig 13970 bp, 10 predicted proteins | sample DeeMarSWOR152_54_FD_187464 | JGI IMG/M metagenome (GOLD analysis project Ga0209636, IMG submission 187464) | Marine sediment microbial communities from White Oak River estuary, North Carolina - WOR-1-52-54 (SPAdes) (version 2) | ecosystem: Environmental > Aquatic > Marine > Intertidal zone >...
ATATGTATCAATACCATAGCGGTTGCATAGCTCATTCGCTTTAATGATGGATGGCAGATTCTTATTGCCCAACCTTGCCCCCTGATTTGTTAAGGTTGCGTATTCAGGTCCGCCTGCACACCAGGTTCCGGCAAACTCCCCCTCCTTCACAACCGTATATCGATCGCAGGCAATAGGGCACATAAAACACCCTCTTCCCCTTCCTTGAGGGGTGTATTTTTCTCTCATGGTCTCCCCTGATATCTCATAAGCATCCTCGAAAAAGCCGGTCTGAAAGTTCCGTGTACCCAGTGCGCCAGTCTCGTTGACAATATTAAGAAGAACAGTCGTTCCTAGCTTGGGAGCCACATTTCCCGATACCTCATCTTCCAACAGATGGTTGCTCAATTCTTTAAGAAGGGATTTGAACTCATCCGGGTTGGCAACGTTAAGCTTCCCCGTTCCCCGAACCGCTACAGCCTTGAGATTCTTGGACCCCATAACGCATCCCATTCCCGTCCTTCCTCCCGCATGTCCATCATAAGTCATAAAGTTTGCAAATTTGACAAGATTTTCTCCTCCCTGGCCAATGGATAGAACCTGTACTCGAGGGTCCCCAAAGCTTGCTTTGATCGATTTTATGGTGTCACGGGTGTCCATTCCCCAAAGGTGTTCAGCGTCCAGGATCTCTACCGTGTCATCATCAATCCATAGGAAGACAGGTTTTTTTGCCCTGCCCTTGATCACAAGCAAATCATATCCCGCATACTTCAAGGCGGGTCCCCAATGTCCCCCGAAATTGGTATATCCGAGAAGCCCTGTCTGTGGAGATTTAGCCGCGGCGAGCACTCTTCCGCCAGTCAGGGATACTCCTGTCATAGGACCTGTGGCAAACATAAGAAGATTTTCTGGGTCAGTGCCATTTATCCCCTTGACGTTGTCCCAAAGGAATTTAGAGGTAAATCCCCTCATGCCAATATATTTGTCGATGAGATCTTGGCTTAAATTCTCTTTCTCAATTTTGTTCTGAGACAAATCGACTAGTAGTACTTTCCCAGTATATCCTCCGCGGTCCATAATAATTCCCCTTTTGTTCTTTTTTGGTTATCCTATTTCGGCTATTCTATGTCTATGTGAAGCTTACCGGTTCAAAACAAAAACTGGGCAATGTGTTGCGATGAGAAATCTAAAAAGGTATAAAGTGTTATCTATTCTTTTTCGAATTAATGACTTTTATCAATTTCATGTCTTCTGAACAAAGTCCCCATAGCTCGCAGTTGTTTCGACATTAATCCTTGAGCATTTTCCTTTTCTTTCCCCCCTATGGCTTCCGTGATTCTCCTATGTTGATCAATGAGCCGCCCTCCCAGTTTCCCAGAACCCATCCTTCCAGTATTTCGTTGTTGCAACATTCCAACTGTGACTGAAACTGACCAAAATTTAGAAATGAGCTAAACGAACCTCCTATACTTCTCTGAATCCAGAACTTGATAACCTACTTTCAAACCCACCGTGCAATGACGATCTTCTCGTCCATGAACATCCTCATAGACGCCATCCTTGATTTGGCAGTGCCCACGAAGGATTCTCTTCTGGATCCCAACGGGAAGAAGGCGTACGGCTGTGCCACAGCTACATTCACCGCGATATTTCCTACGTTAACCTCTCTGATATACTTGCGGGCATTCTTGCCGCTCTGGGTCATGATGGATGCTGAATGTCCTAGATTCGTCTTGGTGTTAATCCACTCTATCGCCTGATCGAGACTGTCCGCCCTAATCAGGGCTGCCACCGGACCAAAGGCCTCCTCTTTTGCCGTGGACATGTCAACATTTACATCTTCTAGGATAGTGGGGCCAAGGAAATAACCACCAGGATAGTCCTTCACCTTCACATTTCTGCCATCGAGCACTGTCTTTGCGCCTTCGGCTAGTGATTGATCGATCCAGTGCACGACCTTCTCTTTTCCAGACTGGGTGGTCATTGGTCCGAGTTCGGTCTCCTCATCGAGCCCATAACCGAGTTTCATGGCTGCAGCGGCCTCTTTGAATTTGCTCTTTACCTCATCGTAGATGTCTCCGATGATGACCACGTTATCGACACCCAGGCATCGCTGTCCCGCCATACCAAAACATGCCCTGAGCAGCCAGACGATTCCCTGATCCACATCAGCGTCTGGCATGATAACGCAGTGATTTTTACCATTTCCATTGATGGACGAGGTCTTTCCCAGTTTCCCGCACATCTCAAAGAGCTCCCAACCTGCCCTATTAGATCCTATGAATCCAACCCCCTTAATTTCCGGTTGCAGCAAGATCTCTTTATTGATGTTTCTTCCGCCATGAATCAGGTTTATTACGCCAGGGGGAAAACCAGCCTCTTGTGCCACCCGAGAGACAGCCTCTCCGGCTACGGGGTCTTGTCTGCTTGGGCTTACCACGACCGTACATCCGGCCGCCATGGCATAGGGGACAAAAGATGACCAGGCGTGCATGGGGATATTGCCAGGCGTTATAATAAGAAAAGCGCCCAGCGGCTCCCACACGAGGTACTGGTCAATGCCGCTGGCCACTTGGTCCATATGTTCATTCCGCTTGGCCAAGCCGTAGAGAGCAGAGCATGCGGACTCGATATTCTCAATGACCCTGCTCACAGAACCCCTGGCTTCCTCGATCGTCCTCCCATGATCTTGCGTCAGGATACGGCAGAGTTCATCGTAATGCTCCACGAACTTGCCCCGCATATTGAAGAGCAGGGTTGCCCTATCTCGTAGAGGGGTCTCCCCCCATTCCGTGAAGGCCCTGTGGGCTGCTTCAACGGCAGCACGAGCTTCTTCTGTGGTCGCCGTAGGGAATTCGGCAATCACCTCATCCGTAGCGGGGTTTCGGTCTTCATTGATGGTAGTAGATTGGGAATCCACCCACTTACCATCAATAAAAAACCTTAGTCTTCCATAATTGCTTTTCACTTCCGGTACCTTCATACAAAAACCTCCTTCATCATTCAATTTGAGTGTGAATCTCTGAACGCTGTTCCTCATCAAGCTCTTTGTGAACCTCTAGCCCCTTTACGATATGCTCCTTTGTTAGCCGTTCCGCCAGTATCTTATCCCTTGCCTTAATGGCCTCCAGAATCTGCCGGTGATATCTGCACGAAGACCTGAGATGTCCTTCTTTGGTAAAGGATCTGTAACTGACTCGTTTGATCTGGTTGTTTAAGGATTGCACCATCTTTTTCAACCTTCCGTGCCCAGCCATGGCGGCAGTGGTCTCATGAAAAAGATTGTTTAACTCCTCGTATCTTATGATATCAGGGTTGCTATCATCCTGAACGATCACCTCCATTTGTGCCACAATCTTCTCAAGTTTCCCGATGCCATTATCAGTGATTCTATCTATCACAAGGGTCACAGCGAGAGTATAAAGGGCAATCTTTAAGGTATATATTTCCCAAATGTCATTTTTGGTGACCTCAGAGACAAATACGCCCCGTCTCGGTTCTCGCTTTATCAGGCCCTCAGCCTCCAGGATCTTAAAGGCCTCCCGGACAGGAGGGCGGCTTACCCCTAACTGGGAAGAGACCTCCTGTTCCTTAATCCTTTGGCCTGGTCGTAGCTTCCCCTTGATAATCATATCTTCAAGATGCTTCGACGTATGGTCAACAAGCGATTTTATCTTCATGTCGTCTCTTAAAGCTCACTGGGTTCATCACACAGCACCTGAGCCTTTGAGCACCATCTTCATGACACGCTCCAGCTTTGCGGGAAGATCTACAATCTTGACACCCAAAGCCCGGTTTATGGCATTAATAATCGCAGGTGCTGTTGGGATAAGGGCTGGCTCTCCAACCCCTTTAGCTCCAAATGGCCCAGTATGTTCTGGACTCTCCACAATGATGGGAATGATCACCGGCACGTCTTTGACCGTTGGAATCAAATATTCCCGCATGGAGCGGGTTTGTCCAGGGACAAACTCCTCCATTAGGGCGCAACCAATTCCCATGGCCACCCCGCTGGCGATTTGTCCTACCACATTGGTGGGGTTTATCGCCTTCCCCACATCGTGGGCCGCCACCACCCGCAGCACATCCACTTCGCCGGTAGTGGGATCTACCCGCACATCAACCATATGACAGGCGAAGGCATAGGTGGCATAAGGAATTCCTTGGCCGGTCTCGGGGTTCAGGGTGGTGGTGGGTGGGTCAAAGAACCCCTCTCCGATTAGTTGTTTTCCCTCACGTTTACATCTGGCACCTACATCCTCTAAAGAGGTTAGTATTTCTCCATCTTTTATGGATTTAATCAGAGCATCTTCGATGGTAAGTTCCGTTACAGGAACATCCAGAAATTCAGATGCGTTTTCCAAGATCATGACTCTTAATCTGGCGGCAGCCTCGCGCACCGCATTGCCTGAGATGTAAGTCTGGCGGCTGGCCGAAGTAGCCCCGGCATCAGGTGTGATAGCCGTATCTCCCCTGATCAATCTGATGTCCTCGAGCCCTATCCCCATCTCCGAGGCAGCAATCTGGCACAGGACCGTATCGGATCCCTGGCCGATCTCTGCTGCCCCTGTAAAGAGCGTAAAGATCCCCTGATGATTGAGCTCGGCCCGGGCTGAGGCGGGGTTTTTCATCCCAGTGTTCCCAATGCCGTACCACATAGCTGCTATTCCCCTCCCCGAGAGCCTGCCCGAGGCAGCTTTTTCCACCTTCATCTTTTTACTGTGCTCCTGCACCCGCAGCAGGCAGTCCTTTATTCCCACACTGTCCTTCAAGATTTGGCCGGTAGCGGTCTCGGATCCCAGGTCGAAGGCGTTCAGAAGGCGGATACGAAAGGGGTCCATTCCCAGTTCCTCGGCCAGTAGGTCCATCTGGGACTCGTGGGCGAAGGCCACCTGGGGGATGCCAAAGCCACGCATGGCCCCGCAAAAAGCGTGATTAGTGTATGCCATTCTGGCCCTCACCTTCACATGGGGCACGTTATAGGGACCGGTCGCGTGTAACGCTACCCTGCCGGCAACCGCTATTCCATAGGATCCATAGGCGCCTGTATCACCCAAGATATCAACCTCCATGGCGACAATTCTTCCATCTTGTCGCACTCCGGTCTTGTATTTCATGATAAGGGGGTGGCGTTTGGCCGTGGCCAGATAGGCTTCTTCTCTGGTATAGACCAAACGAACCGGACGGCGCAAATAATAGACCGCCAGGGCGAGGAAACACTGGACGGTAATATCAAGCTTGCTTCCAAAGCCTCCTCCGGTAGTTGCCTGTATCATCCTTACCTTCGAAGGATCAAGCCCCAAAGAGGTAACAATTTCACTGTGATCATAGTGAGGGTTCTGTGTGGAAGCGCAGACTGTGATCCGACCCTCTTCGTCTATCCATGCAACGCCGGCATCAGGTTCCAAATAAGTATGCTCCAACATCGAGGTGGAATATGTCCTTTCTATCACCAAGTCAGCCTCAGAGAACCCTTTTTCTACATCACCTTTTACGACTGCACGCTGACACAAGAGGTTTCCACTTTCATGGATTAGGGCAGCTGAGTTCAGAGCCTCCTCAGGATCGAAAATGGGGTGGAGATCCTCGTATTCAACCCGTATCTCGCCTAAGGCCCGCTCGGCTTCTCTCTCACTGTGAGCTACCACCAGGGCGATGGCATCGCCTACAAACCTGACCTTTTGTTCGGCCAAAACAGGATGGTCCTTGTTGATAATTCCGATCCGGTTTTTGCCAGGGATATCTTTGTGGGTGAAGATCCTTACCACCCCCTCCATCCCAGCAGCCCTCTCGGTGTTGATCTCCCTGATGCGGGCGTGAGGCCGGTCGCTGCGTAAGACTTTCATATGGAGGAGTCCCTCCATCCTGAGATCCGCTGCAAAGAGGGCTCTGCCCAAGACCTTGTTCAAGCCATCAATCCTTGGTATGCTTTCCCCTACTTTACCCTTTAGCGCCATAGTTAGGAACCTATGTTGAGGACCTCCTGCAGGGCTTTCTTGACGAGTCCCTGCACGGCGGGTCTTTTGTACTCTGTCGAGGGTCTCAACCCGCTTCTAGCCACCATTTCTTCAGCCACTATCCGGGATGCTTCTTCGATAACAGCGGCAGAGGGCACAGCACCCCTTATCACCGCTTCTGCCTTTTCCATCCTGCACGGGGCCGGGGTCGAGGAACCAACAGAGACCCTCACCTCTTGCACCCTCATCCCATCCATCTTGGCCAACACGGCGATATTGATCCTGGAGATAGCCAAGGCCTTTCTCCTGGCCAGTTTTATGAAAGAAGATTTCCACGTATTGTCCAGTTTGGCGAAGGTGATCTCCGTAAGGAGTTCCTGGGGTCCTATGACCGTCTCATAAGGGCCGAGACAGAAATCAGTTATGGGGAGATTCCTCTCCCCCCCCTTTCTTTTCAGTACCAACTGGGCCCCCAGGACCACCAGGGCAGGGATGGTGTCGGCAGCGGGGGAGGCGTTGATGATGTTTCCCCCGATGGTCCCCATATTTCTGATCTGGGGAGAGCCCACGCTATTGGCAGCCCTTCCCAGGACAGATGCCCCTTTTTTGATCGGTCCGGAGGAGGCCAACTCGCCATGGGTAACGAGGGGCCCAATGCAAATCTGGTTCCCTTCTTCCCTGATCAACCGCAATTCGGGAATGCGGCTGATATCCACCAGGAGTTCTGCCCGCAATTCCCCCTCTCTGATAGCAATCATCAGGTCAGTACCGCCGGCGATCACGCAGGCCCTTTCGCCGTAATCCTCTAATATCTCTAAGGTCTCCCCCAGAGAGCTTGGGGAAGTGTATGTGAACTCAGACCTCACCCTTTTTCCCTTCTCTACTGGCCTCGATGGCTTCCACAATCTGCAAGTAACCGGTGCAACGACAGAGATTGCCGGAGATGGCATCCTCGATCTCCTCCCTGGATGGATAGAGGTTTTCATCAAGGAGAGCCTTGGCGGCCACGATCATCCCCGGGGTGCAGAAGCCACACTGGACGGCCCCATGGGTAAGGAAGGCCTCCTGAAGTGGATGTAGTTTGCCCTCCTCTCCGATCCCTTCGATAGTGATGATCTCCTTTCCATCCACTTTGGGTGCCAAGACGAGGCAGGCATAAACCGGCCTCCCATCCAACAGTACTGTGCAGGCACCACATTCCCCTGCTTCGCACCCGTTCTTGGTTCCGGTAAGGCCAAGATGATCCCTCAGTAATTCAAGAAGAGTTGTATTGGGCGAAATCGCCATCTCTTTCTTTTTGCCGTTAATGACAAAACTAATTTTGACCTTTTTCATCTGAAAATACCCTGCCTAATCAACTACTAGATTCTAACCTATCTTAAACATTTTCTATTTATATAAAGCCCAAATGCCAAAATCATTCTGTCAGGTTGTCATTAGCAGATTACGGTAACAATACCCGCCCTGCTAAATTCCCGCCAGGCGGGAGGCCCTTTGAGCGATTCAAAAGGACACGTTTCGTTGCTCGGTTTTGAGTTTCGTCTTTTTACGTTACCGTTACCCTCACCGTCACCAATTCATAACGTTTTAACATTCAAGAGCGGTAATTTATTTGACATTCTTGCCCTGTGGAGTATTTCTCTTGATTCGTCTCAATGGGGCTAATCTTGGGAGCATAAAAGCCTACATTATGGGATGGACCACTACTCCACAGGGTGAAAGCTTTGTCATTTGAACCTTTTGGTTCAATATTTTCATATTTCTTTGTGCCCTGATGGTCATGGGGATTTCATCTTTATGCTTACCTTATATCTTTGTCAGATACTTACCGCAACATCATGCTAGGAAGAAGTACGGCAAGTTTGGGAAATATCGTGATAAGAATGACTATCGTGAATATTGACAACAAGAACGGAAGGGTACCGCGAAAGATCTCCTCTACCGGCACATCCTTCACCACGCCGGCAACGGTAAAGATATTGAGCCCCATTGGCGGAGTGATCAGTCCTGCCTCCATCATAAGCACAGCGATGACACCAAACCAGATGGGATCGAAGCCGAGGGCCAAGATTATCGGGAAAATAACCGGCAGTGTCAGAACCATCATTGATATTGCATCCAAAAAACATCCCAAAAACAGATAGATAATGACAATAATGGCGTGAATCAGGTATGGAGACACCGGAAGACCGCCTGTCCAAGCTGCCACCTTCACGGGGATCGTCGACAAGGCCAAAAAATAGCTGAAGACATTGGCTCCAGCCACAAGGAACAGAACCATTACTGAAATACGGACTGCCTCCTGCAGGGCTTTCCCCAGATTCTGCCGGTTCAGTTTCCGTTTGGCTAGAGCCACCAGAAACAGGACAGTCGCACCTATTGCACCAGCCTCCGTGGGGGTAAAAAAGCCCAGGTATATGCCCCCCATTACCACCAAAAAGACCGCCAGCGGCTCCCATATACCTTTGAGCGCCGTGAATTTTTCCCTCCAGCTGACCGGTTCAGGGCTGGCCGGGGCCAAACTCGGGTTCAGCTTAACCCTTATCACAACAATAGCGATATAGGCTGCCGCCAGAATCAGGCCCGGAATCATGCCAGCAATCAGAAGCTTCCCAATAGACTGCTCCGTCATCATACCGTAGACGATAAACCCAATACTTGGCGGGATCAGAAAACCCAGCGTACCACCGGCGGCAATACTCCCTGTAGCGAGCCTCGGATGATAGTTAAACCGCTTCATTTCCGGAAAAGCGATGGTCCCCATCGTGGCTGCTGTAGCCACAGAAGACCCCGACACAGCAGCAAACCCGGCACAGGCACCGATCGTTGCAATCGCCAGCCCACCGGGTAACTTTCGAAACCACTTGTCAAAGGTGCTATACAACTCTTGGGTCATCCCGGAGCTACCGGCGAATCCACCCATAACGATAAACAGAGGGATGACCGTATAGGGGTAAAAGGCGGAGACCTCATAGACTGTCCGCGCTGCCACCGGTAACGCTGCCTCTATGGACGCCAGATAGCCAATCCCCGCAAAACCCACGAGCATCAACGCAAAGGCAATAGGCATTCCCAGGAATAGCAAGAAGAACACCAAAAACGTACCGATGACACCTGCAATTGCTGGATTCACCGTTATCTCCTTGCCAGTTTTCCAAGCGAATCCGCCAGGTCAATCAAGAGTTCCAGGCAGAGAAAGACACCTGCTACCGAGACGAGCAGCCTGAACGGCAACTGGGGCACCCTGAGCATGTCTGAAACAGTTCGTTCTTCAATCCCTACAACCCAGCCCTGCCATGCCAGTATCGAAATTATAAACAGGCTCAAAAGGGTGGTCATAGCATCCAGGAGGAGCCCCGCCCGTTCGGGAAGCCGAGATACAAGCATGGATACGCGAACATGCCCTTTCACCTGGTGTGTGTATGCAACACCCAGGAGTATAAAAACGGCCAACAGGTAACTGGACAGCTCGACTGCACCGGGAATAGGCCGGGCCCATGCGGCCCGGCCTATTATATCACCAGCAGTAAGCAACATCATCGGGATAAGCAGGACCATGCCAACAAAGCACAGGTAAAACGTGAGCCATTGTATCACCTTTCTGATCCCAGTCAACCATCCCATTGCTTAACTCAATCCCGGTACGTTGATAGCTATTTCCATTCGGGCGGAAATGCAACGCATCTCACGCCTCGCTTCTCGCATTCCTCATTGTACATGATCGCGGTCTGTTTTGCCGGAAGTCCTTTCGCCTCCAAGCCTTTCACCCACGTCTTCGTCTCGTCCTGAAATCCTGCGTACCAGCGCTTCTCCTCCTCTTTAGGCAGATAATAAAGTTCTACGCCTTTGTCAGCGATCTCCTTCATCATAACCTTGTAGACATCCACTGTTAATCCCCCGGTAGTGCGGAAGGGATTTGAGCATACTTCCTCTATGATAGGCTTCAGGTCATCCGGTGTCCTGTCCCAGCTCTTCTGGTTCATTATGACGCCCTCGGTGACACAACCGAAGGTGGCGATCGTCCCCTGTTTTGCTACCTCATAGAGTTTAAAGGCGAGAACCAAAGGCGGGCAGGTAACGAGGCCGTCTACGGTACCTGTCTCCATAGCCAGATAGACATCACCAAGGGGCATGAATACCGGCTCTGCCCCAAGTGCCTTGATGTAATTCGTTTGGTGACCCCCCGGGGTCCTTATTCTAAGGCCCTTGCAGTCTTCAAGGGTTCGAACCGGCTTGGTAGTCCACAGTGAGGCCTTGATGCATCCGTTCAATTCGATCATTTTCACGCCGGGGAATTCCCGGTTCAGGATGCGTTTGTACATCGCATTTCCGATGTCAGTACCGATGTCTTTCCCATCCACCCAGACGGCCAGCGAGAGGACATCGCTGAGAGGAAACCGTCCCGGCGTCCACGTGGCTGTGAAATAGCCCATATCAGAGAGCCCTTTTGCTACGATATCGTAGTGCTCCGGGCCTTTACCCAGTGCGCCACCAGCGTACATGGTGTACGTTATGCGGCCGTTACTCCTCTCCTTCAACTTCTCAAGCATGGGTACAAACACAGTCTTAACCTCTCTGCCCACAGGAGGGTGCCAGGTACTAAATTTTATATGCATTTTAGACTGTGCTGCAGACTTATTATTAACAACAAACAATAGGCTGACTGCCAAAAAAGCCACCAAAGCAAACAGAAATAGTTTCTTTTTCATCCGTTCTCCTCCCCTAAAGGTTTTACATCATTCACCCAAATCTACCTGTTATGTGTTTCTCTGCTACCACCTCCTTTCAAAGAGCTTAATGGAGCCAGTCTCACGGCTCCTCATCGGAGATATTTATGCTCTTCAAATGCCGTCCAGGCGGCAAAGGCTGACCTAACAGGCCACCCATTGAATCTAGGTATCCTTCACCATTGACCATCCCTTGCTGAATTGACCTTCATCAACGCCCTATTTCTTGCAAATCCAGTTCCTTCAGGATCATTATCCCCTTCGCTTCCATCTCTTTCAACGCCTTTGCCGATGTCTCGGGTGCCACCCCTTTACACAGGCCCTCTATAACGGTGACCTTATATCCTGCATCAGCCGCATCTATAGCCGTTGCCTTCACACAGTAATCGGTTGCAATCCCATAGATAACGAGTTTCTGGATCCCGTTTCTCTTCAAAATCTGGTCCATCTCGGTCTTAGCTCCCCCATCGTCCTGAAAGCCAGAGTAGCTGTCGTATCTTGGATCCTTCCCCTTTTTCACGATGGCCATGAAGAGGTTGTTGTCTACAAGAACCCTGGCGTTTTCCGTGCCCTGCCTGCAATGAGGAGGCCAGAGCACCTGAGTTCTTTCCCCGATCTTGATAACCTCAAAGGCCTTTTTCCCAGGATGATTGGTATAGAAGGATATGTGATCTGCGGGGTGCCAGTCCTGAGTGCCGAAGATAAGGTATCCCTCCCCGCTAAGGGTCTCGGTAGCCTTCTGGACTTTCTCAACAAACGCCTTATCTGTGCCATTGACTGCCAATGATCCCTCTTTCCATGTGGTGAAATCACCCTGGACATCCACCACGATGACCCCCATCTTCCCCGCGGCGATAGCCATAGTTGCATGGAATGCTAAGGAAGTTAAGCAAATAGCTAAAATGCCTAAAGGTATTAATAATTTATTCAATTTCATTGCGATCCCCCCTTTAGTTATAAAATAGCTCAACAAACTCGCCTCATAAACACTAACCCTCTCTTGTCTATCACCTCCCCTCGTCTTGAGTGCCTATGGACACGGAATTGATAATCACTATACTTCCCGTTTTAGCTTTAACGAGAAAATTGAAGGGCATCTATACTCGGGCTTTGTTTAAAATCGGCTTCTTGCTTTTTTATGATTCCAAAAGACTGGGAGCCTCAGATAGATCATAGAAGAATAAGCTCCATTGCTTTTCTTAAGTTGCAATCAATGTTTGGTGAGCAGAAGAAGGGTGCTGTTATATCCATAGATTAGGCGATCTTTGGATTGTTGGCAAGGATTTGTCTATTGTATACAAAAACTATAATACTAAATCTCTCGTGTCAAGCGATTTATCGCAACCTAAAGCACCAAACTGGAGATCTCAAAACCCGACTTTCTCCCTTGCAAAATCAGGCAAGAGCTATCTTGAGAAACCAAGAGATTTATTTTTGGAAAATTTGTAAAATCTATGGTAAATGTAGCCCGGAAAGTATTATCATCTTAGGTAGTCCATAGATTTTAGAGCTTTGATTTACATTTTATTTATGAGGAGCACCAGTTGTGTTTCACACAGCCACGTGGAAACAGGTAAAAGAGGGCCTGGTTACCGATATCTACTTTGAAAGGACTAAGAGGATCTTAGAGGCCAAAGGGATAGATTTATCCGTTCGGGCGGAGTTTATGGCCCATGGTTTCCCATCAAATTGGCCCTGGGCAGTACTCGCAGGGATTGAGGAATGCGCCGAACTCCTGGAAGATCTTCCAGTTGATGTTAGGGTGATGAGAGAGGGCACTATATTCGGTATAAAACAGCCGGTAATGGAAATCAGCGGAAAGTATCTCGATTTCGGCCAGTACGAGACAGCGCTCCTTGGTATGATATGTCAGGCATCCGGCATCGCTACCATGGCTGCCCGGTGTAAAAAGGCAGCGGGTAAAAAAGAGGTAATAAGTTTTGGTGCCCGCAGGGTGCACCCCACAATAGTTCCCCTGATAGAGAGGAATGCATATATAGGGGGCTGCGACGGTGTATCTGCTACCCTTGGTGCCAAACTCATTGGAAAAGATCCGGTAGGGACCATGCCTCATGCGCTCATTTTGCTTATGGGTGATACGGTAACAGCCACCAAGGCATTTGATGAGGTAATCGAACCAGGGGTTAGAAGGGTGAGTCTGATAGACACCTTTAATGACGAAAAGATAGAGGCTGTTAATGTAGCCGAAGAATTGGGCAATAAACTGTATGCTGTGCGGCTTGATACGCCAAGAAGCAGGAGAGGAGATTTCGTGGAGATAATGAGAGAGGTAAGATGGGAACTTGATCTCAGGGGATACAGAGATATAAAGCTCCTTTTGAGCGGTGGCATCGATGAACGGGATATTGAACGGTACAATGAGCTTGCAGATGCCTATGGTGTCGGAACTGCAATAAGCGCTGCGCCGGTAGTGGATTTTTCTATGGATATAATAGAAATAGAGGGGCATCCCATTGCCAAAAGGGGAAAAAGGTCCGGCAGCAAGAGGGTCTTACGATGTAAGGAATGTTTTAAGACAAGGGTTTGTTCTGTCAAAGAAGAGCCCTCACGATGTTCATGTGGAGGTGCTGAAGAGGAGATACTGGTTGAGTTTTTCTCTAACGGAAACCTGAAATATCCCTTGCCAGAACCTTCCGAGATCAGGGAATTTGTATTACAACAGTTGAACAAGGTGGAATTGTACTGCTGACAGGGAAACAGGGTGGTTAAGAAGAACATAAGAAAGGTAGGTAATCTGAGCCGTTTGATGACCTACATGTTAGGAACCAGGCCAGATGAATTTGGTCTGGTCCCAGACAGAGCGGGATACATAACCATCAAGGAGCTTCTCAAGGCCATCAATGAAGAGCCCGGTACGAAATATGTTCGTGAATCCCATATCAGGGAGGTGCTTTTGCATGATAGAGATAGTATCTTTGAGATCGACGAGAAGAAGATTAGATCCTCTCAGTGGAACGTTTGCCTGAAAAGCAAAGGGAAAAACCCTGGGCCTCCTCCAAAAATCCTTTTCAAAGGAGTTAGAAAAAAGGCTTATCCCTTTATTCTGAAGGCTGGTCTATTGCCAGGATCAAAAGATCACGTGCTCTTGGCAACAGATAGGGATCTTGCTATGCGTATTGCACGCCGCCTAGAGCAACACCCAGTTCTATTGGAGATAAGGGCAGGCGCAGCCCATGAAAACGGAATCAGGTTCTATGCCTTTGGCGACTCTCTCTATCTGACAGATGAGGTCCCGGTGCAGTTTATCAGTGGGCCACCATTGCCCAAGGAGCTGCCCGTCATACCT
>Ga0209636_10004683_pt1 | contig 13966 bp, 14 predicted proteins | sample DeeMarSWOR152_54_FD_187464 | JGI IMG/M metagenome (GOLD analysis project Ga0209636, IMG submission 187464) | Marine sediment microbial communities from White Oak River estuary, North Carolina - WOR-1-52-54 (SPAdes) (version 2) | ecosystem: Environmental > Aquatic > Marine > Intertidal zone >...
GCATCTGGTTTGCAATCCATGAAGATACCTTCTCGATTAAATGGGACCATATACGCCTCTATATCAAGGCCGGATTCTATGAGGACGGGAAGGACACGGGCCGGTTTGTGAGTGACGCACCCGGGGACCAGGCCCAGATTCTTGATGTCCTTCAACCACCTCTCAATACCTTTGAGATCAAGCCTGTCTGTGATCATGGCGTGAAGGAAGACTACATGGGAATTTATATCAGATGCCTGCTTGAGTTCCCAATCCCTGTCTCCAAATCCAACAGTTAATGTACATGCAAGGTCAACCCCGCTTTGCCCTTTCGACTCCGTAAAGGCATCCAGTAAACGGTCTACAGCCAGAAGCTGCACACAAGGTACACCAAGCTCAGCCGCATACACCATAAGGTCCACCATATTGGCTGGGTTGTCAAAGAAGAGGCGACGGTAAGTAAAAGCTCGACTCCCAAACTGACCGGCCCCGATAAAAGGCGAAGTGCCCAGACCTACGGCCGGTAGTTCCCTTCCGCCAATGGAAATAATCCTGACCTTGCTGATCTTCGAAGCGCTTTCCATGGCTAATCGATACTTTCTATTGGTTTCCCCCTACTCTTAACATGAATTTCCACAATTCCTCAAGGATGGGGAAGAAACTCATTACTTGCAACACATTCCGAAAGTAGCTAGTATATGACTAGGAGGTACCAGGGCATTAACAAAATCTGCGGAAATACTGCGGGATTGAAGAGCAATATTCGCCGCCGGATAGAAAATCTTAAGCGCCGCAGGGTGTCTCCCCACGAAGTTATCTCCCCTGATTTATCTCGAGATCTCGCCCGTCTTTCCTTTAACTCTGGACGTCAGTTGGGACTGCTGTTAAGTCGTGACGGGAACGTCGAAACGGTCCTGGTAGGAGACTCGAATTCAGTATTTATCCCGGATCTACCTAAAAGCCGCGAGGGACGACGACGTCTAAGAGGGATTCGGCTTGTTCATACCCATTTAAACAGTGAATCCATTTCCCAGGAAGACATCATGGATATGGTATTCTTGCGTCTGGATTTGACGGGGGTCGTTCACGTAGATGATCACGGGGGAGCCACAACCCTGGAACTCGCTCACATACTCCCCACAAACGGAGATCGGCAGAAGGGGTGGGAAGTCCTGCCCGCCATTCCCTGTTACCGTCCCGAACTGGATTTTCTACGACTAGTTCAATCTCTGGAAGACGAACTAGAAAGGAATCGCTCGACCGTCCCAGCTACGAAGCGGCAAGACCGCACCATCTTGGTAAGCGTAACGAATGCCGATCGGAAGACAGCCCTGGACTCGATGAACGAACTCACGGAATTGGCCCAGACGAGCGGGATAGTGGTAGCGGATAAGATCATTCAAAGGGAGCGCAAAATCAATCCCAAATTCTTAATTGGTAAAGGTAAGCTGAGCGAGATCATCGTTCGGGCTCTGCAGCTTGGCGTTGATCTTCTCATCTTCAACCAAGAACTCAACCCATCCCAGATCCGGGCCATCACGGACATTACGGAGCTGCGAGTCATTGACCGGGCCCAACTTATCCTGGATATCTTTGCCCAGCGAGCTCAGAGCCGAGAAGGAAAGATTCAAGTGGAGATGGCCCAACTTAAGTACTTGCTACCGCGTTTAGTAGTGAGAGATGATGCCCTTTCTCGACTGACCGGTGGTATCGGGGCGCGCGGACCTGGAGAAACCAAACTGGAGATCGACCGTCGTCGGATCAAGGATCGCATTGCACACTTAGAGCGCGAGCTTAACAAGGTCCGAAAGAGGAGGGCCCAAAAGCGTTCCCTACGCCTTCGCAAAAAGGTACCCATCATTTCAATCGTGGGGTATACCAATGCGGGAAAATCAACTCTCTTGAATAGCCTCACAAATAGCCATGTGTTTGTGGAAAGCCAGCATTTTGCAACCCTCGACCCTACCAGCAGGCGTTTGCGTTTCCCACGAGATTTTGAAGTGATCATCACGGATACAGTGGGCTTCATCAAGGATCTGCCCCAAGACCTCTTGGATGCCTTTGTGGCGACATTGGAAGAACTTCAGGATGCAGATCTCCTTCTCCATGTCATAGATGCCAGTGACCCTCAACTCGATGAACACATCGAAGCAGTCCACCGCACTCTGACTCAACTGGAATTACATCAAAAACCCACCATTATGGTCTTCAACAAAATGGACCTGGCCGATACTACCATGCTCCATCACGATCTCAAAAGCTACGGGGGCGTAGCCATATGTGCTCTGTCAACTAAAACCTTGGGGCCCCTCATTCAAACCATGGAAGACCATGTGGAGTCACTGTCCACAGAAGTCCCCTAGCGTCTGGTTTCAAAGGTCACGGTTCGAGATATCCGACAGAGAACTGGATAAAAGAGGCAGCATCTTTGTGGGCTTTGCCCGTGATGAGGTATCGGGAGTAAGGGATTACCTGGCAGACCTGTTGAAGTAGCCCCTCACATGGTTCAGACTAATGGGCGTTTCAAAATGGTTTCTATAGATGGAGCCTATTATTCTAAGGCTTATGGCGCACTAAACCATTTTGAAACGACCCAATAAAGCCTCGCGTTATAGGGCATACTGAAAAAAAAGATACCCATACCCTGGACTTTGACGTTACCCTGGGCCAAAGAGGGTTTGAGGACTTTCCCCAAAATTTTTAGGAGAGTTGAACCGCAAGGGGGAGCAGTAGTTGGCCCTCAGTCTCTCTTCTCTCCAGATTGGGCATTATTCCGGTTTTAGAGGCAAAAAGAATCCGATAAATCCCATCAGCAATGGCATATTGGCGAAAATCGGGTATCTCAAAGAACCTCCTCGCCTTCTCGTAGATCTTCTTAAGGAGGATATTGAGCTTCAGCTTCTTGCCCAACTCCACACTAATAAAGTAGAATACCGCCTGTACCAAAGCCATCATGTTCCGCAAGGCGGTGTAGCTCAAAACCCTTACATCCTCTAAATTGTAGGCCTGCTTGATAAAACGGTAACTCTCCTCACACTTCCAGCGGGTGAGATAAATCTCCAGAACCCTTAGAGCACCAACTCGATCCACCTCCAGATTTGTCAATAGCATCAGCGGCTGCTCACCGTACCCCTTCACCACCACAAGCCATAACCACCCATCATGAAAAGGCAACCGCACCGCTACATGACCAACCGATATGGTCTTCTTTTTTACCTCCCCCTCTCGGCGAATGGTCAACTCCCTCCGGCAGGGACAATGACACCCCCAGGCTATCTTCAAAGCCCTCTTCTTGGTGCCATCCTTCAGGATGAGTCCCCTTGTGCCCACCAGCCTCACCACAAACCGTACCTCCCTCTTCAGCAACCCCTGAAAGAGAATGCCACGGTCTGCCCCCCGATCCATGGCCCATATGCCCCTGTCCTCCACCCCTTCTTTCACCCTATCCACAGCACCCAGGATCTGGCTGTTCTCACTACGAAAACCCCGAGCCTGCTGGGAGTAAAGCTCCCCATAAAGGGGGGTAAGATCCTCCCCCTCCACATCAGCCCCAAGAACCTCCAAAAGCCAGTACCCATTGCTCCTCGGCTCCCCCGTGCTGCCATCCCTCACCAAGGCCAAATGCTCCATCTTTTTGGCATAAGGCTTATCAAGATCAGAGAGATCCAGAGCAATGACCGTATCGTGGTTTACCCTCGTAGCACCATCGGCCACTAAGTTTCCATTGATCCGTTCCGTGAGATCCTGCTTTCCGACGTTGCGCGATAACCTCGCCTCGGTCTTAATCAAGGGGATCTGCTCGTTTAAGCTCCTGCAGATGTTAGAGAGCTTCACATCCTTGCTTGCCTGAATCCCATAGAGCATCTGAACCAAAAACTTCTTTGTAGGCTTCTGAAAGCCATGGGAGATATTGTTGGCAAAGCGGGTTATCTGGGTTTTGATTTTGCCAGCAATTTTGCTATCATTGTCCATGGGTTCCTCCTTGGGGTTTTAAGAGTTTCCTCAAAATTCCGCTTTGAAACTCTTCTACCATAGGAGGAACCTCCATTTCCACTTCTTTATATCTGTTTATCCTTGTCTTTCAATAACTTGGCTCATCGCCCTCCAAGATTCTGGGGAAAGTCCTCAAAGAGGGTTTTCCTTGATTTTTGACTTCGGTTTCAGTAATACTGCTCAACGATAGGCTATGACAAACGAGCTTATAGAGAGAAGAGCAAGACCCAGAAGCATCATAGATCAGTACTATAGCGTGGAATTCTCAGTAAGTGGAGCCGCATTCGTCTATCAATTCAAGATCCGGGATATATCACCAAAAGGGATATGCGTATTGGTAAAGGAAGACTCCGATCTATTGCATCACCTGGAGGTCGGTGACATATTGACCCTGAAGTACTACACGACTGATTCATCCAAACCTGTTGAATACCTAAAAACGGAGATCAGGCATATCACTAAAGATGATACGGGGCGATTTAAAGGGGTCTGTTTAGTGGGATTATCGATCTTAGAAGACGAGAATTCTCGGCGCTAGCGATCCCATCCTGATAAGGCCTGATTCCGTCTCGTTTCTGGCGCTGACGGCGAGGCGGTGAAAGCTGACCCTCCGTAACTATTCAATGAATTGGTTCCTCGCTCTTCAGAGGTTATACTCCCTCCATTCTCCCCACGATAAGCTCAAAGTTTTGCCACAGCTCTTTGAGTCCTTCATAGAGCGTCCTTTCTTGCAATGCAAGCTGGATAAGCACTTGTGCCGCTTCTATGGCTTTCCTTTTCTCTTCGGTCATCTCGCCGCAGTTCCCCCTTTCTGCGTGAGGATTTATTCGTGACGTCGTAAGTGGTCAATTCAACCTGTATCATACCAATATTAAGCCAGGGCGGGAAATTGTAACCACTGCATTCCTCTCGGAAACCACAGCCGAGCACCGGCAGGGGCAGAGAGCCTTGTCCATTGACTTTCCGGTTGAAATTGTTATGTTTCTTCATAACCCCTTTGGTTTTGGATTCGAGGATGCTTGGTTTCCTTGCTGTCATGAACGGAATGGGCGGAAATGGTGCCAAGGTTTACCAGTGCAAAACCTGTGGCGGCCTGGTTACTCACTCCGACCGGCTGATTGACGTAGGTGGGACCAATCGACACCTATTCACAAATCCGGCAGGCTTGAAATGCGATTTTCACACCTTCTGTTCCTGCCCCGGTGCCATTGCCATCGGACAGGCCACTGAGGCCCACACCTGGTTTTCAGGATACTGCTGGTGCATGGCCTTCTGCCGCCACTGCGAGCAACACCTTGGCTGGCACTATGAGGCAGTTTCGGGATATGAGCGACCTTTGGAGTTCTGGGGGATCCTCGTCTCCCAACTCACCACTGGATGATTCGCAACGCAGAGGGGAAACCCCGTATCGGGAATAAACAAATGAGAAACGGAGGGATAGGATATGCCTAAGGAATTCCCAGAAGTCCCGGTTAGTAAGCTTCGAGCCTCTGTGGACCCGCAATCGCTTTCTTTTGAGAGCACAGCATCTCTTGAGCCCCCTGCACAACGCCTCCTTGGCCAGGAGAGGGCAAGCGATGCCATCAAGTTCGGGATGGGCATGAAAGAGAATAATTATCATATATTTATCGCCGGCCCCTCCAAGGCAGGGCTCACCTATGCTGCTAGGACCTACCTTGAAGAGCAGGCCAAAAAGGAGGCAACGCCACCTGACTGGTGTTATGTGCACAATTTCAAGGAGCCGGACAAGCCCAAGAGCCTCAGGATTTCCGCCGGCCGGGGCAAAGAGCTCAAAAAAGATATGCAGGAGTTGGTCCATACCCTTCAGACGAAAATCCCTGAGGTCTTCGAAAGTGATGACTATCGGGCAAAAGATGAAGAATTGCAACAGACCCTCCAGCGTTATCGTCGCAAGATCATTGATAGATTATCCCATCTCGCCAGAGGAGAAGGCTTCATGCTTCAAGTTTCTCAGGTGGGAATGGTCATCGTGCCAGCGACAAAGCAGGGTCAACCACTGACACAGGAAGAACTGGCTCAACTGAGTAAAGAGGAAAAGCAAAGGATGAGGAAAAAAAGCGAGGAACTCCAGGAAAAGATGAAAGACGCGGTGAAGAAGATCCGGGACGCGGAAGCGGAGTCAAAGCACAAACAGGATGACCTGAAGAGGGAGGTCGCCCTCTTCGTGGTGGGCCAGCACATGGAACCCCATGTCGAAAAGTATAAGGAGGAGGGTGAGGTGATCGAATACCTCAAAGTGGTGCGGGAAGATATTGTCGAAAACATCGAAGACTTCATAAAAAAACAGGAAGACCAACAGCATCCGATCCTACACATACCGGTTACAGCCAAGGAGTCGACGTTTCGAAAGTACGAGATTAACGTTTTGGTTGACAATTCCGAAACAAAAGGTGTCCCTGTTTTCATTGAGTCCAACCCCGTATATCCCAATCTCTTCGGTACCATAGAACGACAGGCGTTGTTTGGCGCCCTCTTTACGGACTTCACTATGATCAAACCCGGTGTCCTCCACAAGGCCAATGGAGGATATCTGGTTATGAAGGCGCTGGATTTGCTCAAATGGTATCTCTCCTGGGAGGCCTTAAAGCGAGCACTTCGAGATCAGGAGATTCGAATTGAAGATTTGGGAGAGCTTTACGGCATCTTTAGCACCAGGACCATTCGGCCTGAGCCCATCCCACTGGATATCAAGATCGTCCTCACGGGTGATCCCTACCTTTTTGAATTGCTCCACTTTTATGACGACCGTTTCCAGAAGATCTTCAAGGTCAAAGCACACATGGACGACCGGATGGATCGAAAAGAGGACACGGCCATTCAGGTTGCCCGAATGATGGGAGACTTTTGTTCTGAACAGAAGATCCGCCACCTCGACAGGACAGGTGTGGCCCGTGTCCTTGAATACAGCATGGAACGCACTGAAGACCAAGAAAAACTCACCCTCGAGCTGGGAGACATCAGCGATCTGATCAGAGAAGCCAACTATTTCGCCGACCTCGATCAAGCGGAGTTCATCCAGCGGGAACACGTGGAGCAGGCAATTGAGAAAAGGGTTTTTCGATCGAATCTGGTTGAAGAGCGAATTAAAGAGCTGGTCGAGAAGGATATCTTTTGGATCGAAACCGATGGCCACAAAGTAGGTCAGATCAATGGCGTGTCAATGCTCATGACAGGTGACCACGAATTTGGCAAACCCAACCGGATCACGGCCACTGTCTCAGTGGGTCGCGAGGGCGTGGTTGGCATCGAACGGGAATCCAAGATGAGTGGCAACATTCACACCAAAGGCGTCATGATACTGAGCAGCTTCCTGAAAGAACGCTTCGCCCATAACAAACCCCTGTCCCTTACGGGGACTTTGTGTTTTGAGCAGAGCTACGGACTGGTGGAAGGGGACAGCGCCTCGAGTACCGAGCTCTTTGCGCTGTTGAGTGCCCTGGCAAGCGTTCCCATTTATCAGGGCATTGCTGTGACCGGATCTGTCAGTCAGAAAGGGGAAATTCAGGCCGTGGGAGGCGTAACCCGCAAGGTGGAAGCCTTTTTTGACATCTGTGAGCGCAAAGGACTCAATGGTCGTCAAGGCGTCATCATTCCCACGAAAAACGTTCGAAACCTTATGCTCAAGCAAGGGCTGATCGATAGTGTGAAGGCGGGCCAATTCCACATCTGGCCTATCTCCACAGTGGAGGAAGGGATCGAGATTCTCACCGGGATGGATGCTGGAACGCTCCAGCCAGACGGGACATACCCCGAAGGCACCCTGTTCAGAAGAGTTGACCAACGTTTTCTTGAGCTTGCGGAAATCGCAAAGAAGTTCGCTAAAGAGGAAGAAGGCACGAAGCCAGGTCCGGTAGAGTGAGCCTATCCCCGTGAAATGAGTGGCACGTGCTTGCATTCTCCGGGAAGAATTCTTAAGATATGGAATCCATCGGTCCTCCTTGGTAGAATCCCAAAGAGATCCCATGTCTAGCAGAGAGGGTATACCATGATATCTGAGGAAATGATCACCATTGGTGAGATCCACCTTGAGTCAGACCCTAATCGGGGCAATATGGTCGTTCTCAAGCAGAATGCAGACGCAGAGCATTATTTCATAATGTTCGTTGGTGATGCGGAATTCACTGCCATTGCCAGGGAAAAAGGCCTGGTTGAGGCGAAACGCCCTCTCACACACGAGCTCTACCTGAGCATCTTGGAGAGGCTTAGCTTGGAGTTCGTGCGCGTCGAGATTTACGACATGCGACAGGAGACCTTTTACGCCAACGTGATCTTCCGAGCCAACGGCGTAGAACATACCATGGACAGTCGACCCAGCGACGCAGTGGCACTCGCCCTGAACAGAAGGATCCCCATTCTGGTCCGTCAGGGGTTGTTCCGCCGCAAGCTGACCGACGAAGAGATCAAGGAATACGAGGGACTGGTAAAGAGCGTGAAATTCTAACGGTCTCTTCCCCGTGCAGTCATTTACCGGTCCCAAGTGGAGCTCCGGCCAATCAACGGGAGACCCTCCGTGTGCCAAGTTCAACTTCGCTGGTGCCCCGCAGCAGTCCTACAGCCCCTATCCCCTCCCAACGGGGCGGAAAAAGGGGCTACGAAGAGGATGGAGAATTAGCAATGGAAGCAAGAAGACCTGATCAAAACAGGGAAATCATAACGGTCAAGCTTCATCATGAACCTGAGCTTAAAGATCCCTACCTGTTTGCAGCCTGGTCCGGGATGGGCAATGTGGCTCTTGGGGCTGCAAGATACATGAGGGAGAAATTGGGGGCTGAACTATTTGCGGAAATAGATCTGGCCGAATCTTTTCGCTTCTCTGGTGTCTCCGTCAGGGATGATGGAACGGTGGAATCCCCGATGCTGACCATATTACCCAGGAATGAGTTTTACTGCTGGAAGAATAGGGGCTCTGCCCATGATGTAATAATCTTTATCGGAGAGGCCCAACCAAGCGGAATGGAATATGAACTCGCTCATAAGGTTATTGAAGTAGGCGAGAAGTTCAAGGTAAAACGCGTATACACCGCGGCTGCCTTCGCGCTTCCCATCAAGATCAGCCAGGAATCGAAAATCCACTGCGTGGCCACCAGTGTCGAGCTGATAGGGGATTTGAAGGGGTTCGACCTGAAAGTAATGACCGGCGGCAGTATTAGCGGCTTGAATGGGTTCCTCTTGGGAATCGCTAAGGAAAAGGGGATTGAAGGCGTCTGCTTGTTGGGGGAAATGCCGAACTATCTAACCCATGTAGAATATCCAAAGGCCTCCTATGCAGTGCTTTCCGTCTTGAGCGAAATCCTCGATATGCATATTGACTTGGATGAACTCTTGGCCGTGGCCAGATATCAGGAAGGAAAGCTTAAGAGGTATATCAAAAAGGTCGAAGAACAGCTCCGTCAGCTACAGCTGCAACAGGCACTTGAGGAGGAAAAGCCAAAGGTCTTACATTAAGGGCCATCTCGAAAAATTCCCTTCTTGTCTCGCCCTGATCAATAACTTACCCCTAACAATGCCCACCGTAAAGTCCATGGAGCCCCGGGAATCGAGAAACCAAGATCTTCAGGTGAGGAGGAAAAGGGATGGGTTACTTTGTCGTTGCCTCTGGCCTTCATATCGGGGAAAAGCGATCTTGTCTGGGAGAAGAGAGATTCCAAGGACAATTTGTTAATGAAATCAGCCAGCAATATGATGAGATCGAAGAGCTGATCCTCTTTGGGGACATATTGGAACTCAATCTGTCTGCCGTACATACCGCAATCGATGGAACCCCAGGTTTTTCGAGCCAGAGGAGGAAAAGACCTATGATTATCAGGGATTCAGGGCCTTACTCCCTTTCTCAAAGGAGTTCTTCCCCCTGGATTGAAGCAGAGGTTCACCGTTGAATATCCTGATTATGCGATCACCGCTTCTACGCAAGAGAAGCTCTTGTTAACCCATGGCCATCACCTGGACCCTTCTCAGACCCTATTGGGTAAAATAGAAGATTTGGCCAAGAAGGTCCAAGGATTTCGTCGGAACGTATGTGGCGATAGACAATAGTCCCCCTCTTTCACGCGTGGAAGTGAGGACTACCATCAAGCATCTATTCCATAGGGGCTCAAGGACCCTCTTATCCAAGGAAAGGGGTATTGATACAGTTTGATGTCCTTGCCGCAAGGGTGCTTGAGGTGGTGGAGAATAGTGTCTGGAGGAGAAAAGATATGAATTTAGAACAAACATGGCTATGGTATGGTCCTAATGACCCCGTTACCTTGAAGGATATCAGACAGACAGGCGCAACCGGAATTGTTACTGCATTATATGAAGAACCCGTTGGAGAAGCTTGGACAGAGGAGGCAATCCTGGAACGAAAGAGGCTTATCGAATGGGATGACAGCCAAACCCCGGCTAAGCCTACTGGCTTAACCTGGTCCGTCGTTGAATCCATTCCAGTACATGAGGATATTAAATTAGGAAAGCCTTCTCGCGACGAATATATAGAAACATACAGCGAAAGCCTCCGAAATGTCGGAAAGGCAGGGATAAAGACCGCATGCTACCACTTCATGCCCGTGATCGACTGGACAAGGACTAACCTGAGTTATGAACTTGAAGACGGTTCAAAGGCCCTTGCCTTCAATATTGCGGAATTTGCAGCCTTTGACGTGTTCATCTTACAGAGGCCTGGTGCGGAACCTGGCTATAGCAGGGAAGTTATTGAAGAGGCTAGCGGATTATTTCAGTCAATGACCTCAGAACAAAAAGCTGTGCTGCAACATACCATTATAGCCGGCCTACCCGGTGCCGAGGAGGGATACTCATTAAAACAGCTGCGGGCCAGACTCGATGAGTATAAGGATATGACAGATGAAAAATACAGGGAAAACCTCTATTACTTTTTAGAGGGAATAGTTCCTGTGGCGGAGGAGGCGGATGTTAAGTTGGCCATTCACCCAGACGACCCACCAATGCCGTTGTTTGGGTTACCGAGGATAGTAAGCACTGAAAGGGATTATGAGTTACTGTTTAAGGCCCACGATTCGGTATACAATGGCTTCACCCTCTGCTCGGGCTCTTTAGGTGCGAGAGCTGATAATGACCTGATAAAGATAGCTGAAAGATTTGGCGAAAGGGTATACTTTGCCCATTTGAGGAGTATTCAGAGGGACAACAAAGGTAGCTTTTATGAGGCAGGCCACCTTAAAGGTGATGTGGATATGTATGGCCTTATGGTGGCTATCCTTAAAGAGCAAAGGAGAAGGCTTGAAAGGGATCCCCATGCAGGACGTATTCCAATGCGACCGGACCACGGGCACCTTATCCTTGATGACCTAAGGAAAAAAGCCAACCCGGGATACTCAGCCATCGGCAGGCTGAGAGGCCTAGCAGAATTAAGAGGGCTTGAGATGGGAATCCTGAGAAGTGGCGTATTAGATAAATTAGGTTGATATGTTCCGGTGTCACACCTTGAATGTCTGTATTGTGGAGAAAGCGTTCAGTAGCAATGGAATAATGACAACAAACCCAATAATGTTCTCACCAAGAAAGGAGGGGAAAAATGGGAGAAATCGTTCATACCTCTCGCAGTCGCATCGTTCGTGAGGAGGGTCCCACGCGGAGGGCAGTTATCGAGGGATTCCCCGGAGAGGTCCGGTATGGGATACACGGTGGGATCAAAAGCTTTTATAAGGTCGAACCAAGGGAGGAACACCCCGCCACCCTTGACCATATGGTCAGCGCCATCGCGGCCTGAATGATGGGGACGCTGGCCACGGTGCTGGCCAGAAAAGGCATCGACACGCCCGAGCAGCGATACTGGGCCAATGTAGAGGGGGATATCGAAAACGTGGATAACGTTCTGAGGATCACTCGGATCAGAGTCAAGTACCACCTCAAGGTTCCCCGGGACAAGGCGAATGAGGCCAGACAAGCCCTCACCACGTACCTGACCCTATGCCCAGGAGCCCAGAGCGTCATGGGTTGCATCGAGATCCAGGATGAGGCGGTCATTGAAGAGCTGGCTGGTTGAGCCGGGCTTTCTCCTGACCCGTGGCATCTCGCGTCATGCACATGAGAAGATTCGCAGAGCAAGGGAGCAAAGTGAACGCGCAACGGTGCGAGGTGGATAAAAAACCTCCCAAAGGGTCTAGAAGCGAGATCCATGCTTCCTTCAGGTACTGAGGATTGTGGATGAGGTGAACTGGCTCGGATGACAAGTTTTAGTTGCCATGCATTGACATTGTGGTAGATTATGGAGGTGTCAGAATTATGCGTCTCAGAAAACCGGCTCTGTCACATTTCAAATGAGAGGAGCCGCTTGAGGAAAAGGAGGGGGAAACGGTGGCATCAAGAAGTGAGAGCATTGAGGATCTGACTCGCTTCGCCTTGGAGGCGATCCGCGCTTTAGGACACGAGGCCCTTTCCTATTACGGCAAGGGTAATCCCAAGGTCAAATTCGATGAAGAGCTGGTCACGCAGGCGGAACTCCACCTCGTGAGCTTCTTTCAAGATCAGCTCCATGCTCATTTCCCTGAACATCAGGTGTTTGAGAGCAGCCAAGGGGACAAGTCCTATAGCCATGAGGGGAAGCGATACCTCTGGATCTACGACGCAATAGATGGGGTTGCCAATTTTCAGGCGGGAGTCCCAATCTGGGGAACCTCACTGGCTCTCGTCGAGAATTTCTGGCCCATCTTAGGCGTCTTCTATATGCCTGTGACCGACGACCTCTTTCATGCCCAGGCAGGCGGAAAGGCCTTCTGGGGAGAAGAGGAAATCCGCGTCTCTCCAAAAGAAGATGTCAGCGATGAGAGCCTTCTGCTCATCTACTCCCGATTTCACCATCAATACCGTTCCACATTTCCCGGCAAAATCCGCGGTCTGGGATGCACCTGTGCGCACATATGTTATGTTGCAACCGGTCGCGCCGAGGCGGCTGTGATTACTCATGAGACCTATCGAGATCTCGCTGCGGTCCGCGTCATTCTCGAAGCGTCGGGAGGGAAGATGTACAGGTTAGATGGGAGTGAGTTTTCACTGGATGATTACCTGGATGGGCAGAGGATAGATGATCACCTGCTGGTCGTAGCACCCCGTGCCTACTCGGAAGTCCGTAGCTACCTGCAGGAGACTGCCTAGAGGTATCACCTTTGCAGGTCACTCCAGATGAGGTGTCAGCAGCCTCTCAATCTCCTTCATTTCCTCTGGAGCTGGTTCAGTCCGTACGAAGTAGCATTCCCCTTCCCGGTATCCTCCGTAATCGAGTTCATAAACAAAGAGCTCATCCTGCTTGTAGTATGCGTAGCGAATTAGTAGCCGGTTGTCGGGATAGTAGATTTTAAACAGGACGTACTTAATTGAGTCAAGACTGTCGGGATTCTTGGAGACTACAAAATAGGTTCCATCAGCCCGAACTCTTGTGCCCCCGACCACTTCCCACGTGTATATCACTCTGGGGTTAATCTCGCTTTCGTAGTAGAAGGCCCGTGCCGAAGGGACTAAGGAGAAAACCAGAGCCAGCAGAAGGAGCAGGGAGGCAATAAGCATTCTCTTTGTGCTGGATTGTGGACATGACTCATTGTGCATTGGCAGGTTTTGACAGTACACTGACCAGTCTCCTTTCCGTCTGTCGCTCATTTGTTAGTGCCTCCTTTGCATAGACTTGTGGTGATTTCGAGTTTAACCTTGCATCTGAACGAGTTTCCCGCCAATATCGTGAAGAGTTTGGGAAATGTCAATTACTATTTTCCCCCATTATGGCCTCAGACCTCAACATTTGACATAATTATAGTGAGTTTGAAGTGAGCTCAACAAAGATCGAGGCGTCAGATGATAGGATTCCGAAAGGTTATCAGAAATCGGATACAATACAGGTGTGATAATCATCTAAAGGGCTCCCTATAGAGAACGACACCTCCCTTCCCATAGCATTACTGCTATGGTACCACATAGTAAACTTTTGGATTTAGGAGGTGTCTTATGGAAGCATACGCGGGAATAG
>Ga0209636_10004684_pt1 | contig 13965 bp, 10 predicted proteins | sample DeeMarSWOR152_54_FD_187464 | JGI IMG/M metagenome (GOLD analysis project Ga0209636, IMG submission 187464) | Marine sediment microbial communities from White Oak River estuary, North Carolina - WOR-1-52-54 (SPAdes) (version 2) | ecosystem: Environmental > Aquatic > Marine > Intertidal zone >...
AGCCTTGATCGAGCCCCCAGCGGGAATCGAGAACAAAGGCTGCAACAAAGGCTGAGGTCGAAAATCCTAATTCTTTTAGGGATTCAGCCAGAGTGATGTGACTCTCATCAAGGTAGAATCCTCCATTATCCCTGACACCATGATAAAGAGGATGAGTCCCCGTAAGTATTGAGGAATGGGAGGGCAACGTCAAAGGGGCTTGAACAATGTTATGTTCAAAACGAATTCCTTCCCTGGCCAGTTGATTGATATGGGGAGTTTTTACACCGCCATATCCGTAACAGGGTAAATGGTCTGCCCGAAGAGTATCTATAGTGAACAAGATAATGTTCATTTGACTTATCTCGACAGGTTTCAGCAAAGATTGGAAGGACTCAAAGATTTTGACCTGGTCGTCTTTTTTGAAACCTGGCTTAAATAATAGAATAATGGCAGCGATGATGATGATAAAGAGAATTAAAAGCCCCAGTATCTTCCTGTTGCTCATTCGAATTCCTCCTTCTCTCTTATGATATCCTTAGACCCCCAGAGAAGTAAAGGCCGTTATGTAACATCTCCAAATCTGTAATACAGATAGCTTCTTGAGAAAAAAGGTCTTTGAGAATGGATGAAGCGACTTTGAAGATTTAGCCTTTCCGAGTTGTTCTTCGAGGGAACCCGACATAGTCGGGCACCGAGTATATCTGAGCCTCCGGAGGAGGGGAGTTACGCAGGTGCCGAGAAGAACAATGAGGAAATGGCGTTAAAAATCTGAACGGAGCAAAGCCATTCCCAAAGACCTGTTCTTATCATGGATTTGAAGATGCTTAATGGGATTTATGAGGTATGTTTTTTAACTCTATCAGCTTGAATTTTTTTTAAAGAGGAGATATTTTTATAAGAGAAAGGACTAACGGTGAGCAAGAGATTTATATTTTTCTTGATGGCAGTTTCCCTTATTTTGCCTTCTCAAGGGATTGTTGAGAGGAAATCAATCAAAGAGCTTCCCCCGAAGTTTAAAAGATGGCTTGAGGAGGAAGTGATTTACATTATTTCTGGCATGGAAAGAGAAGTGTTTCTCCAACTCCAAACTGATAGGGAAAGAGAGTCTTTCATTGGAGCGTTCTGGAATCACAAAGATCCAACTCCCGGTACCCCTAAAAATGAGTTCAAAGAAGAGCATTATCGACGGATCAATTACGCTAATCGTTATTTTGGAAGAGGTGTGCCTATACCAGGGTGGAAAACTGACCGGGGACGAATGTATATCCTATTGGGTGAACCACTCGATACCGAAAGGTTAATTGGAGAAACTCAAATTTATAATACAGAGATATGGTTTTATCAGGGATTAACCAAGTACGGACTTCCAGCTGGGTTTAATCTTGTGTTTTACCAGAAGCAGGGATCAGGAGAATATGTCCTTTACAGTCCTACAGCTGATGGACCCCAGGCTTTAATGACTTCTTATTTCGGGGATCAGGCAAACTATCTGGAAGCTTTTCGAGCTCTGAGGAAAATAAATCCAACTTTAGCTAGAACTTCTCTTTCTCTTATTCCTGGAGAAGAGACCAGTTTTGGCCGTCCCTCTTTGGCTTCTGATTTATTGATCCAGCAGATTAACAATGTTCCTCAAAAACAATTCAAGGACAGATACGCGGAAAAGTTCCTTAGATATAAAGATATTGTAGAGGTGGAATATACGGCGAATTACATAGATAACGATTCATTAGTAAGGGTTATAAAAGATTCTTCAGGCATTTATTTTGTTCATTATGTTGTGGAATTGATGAAATTTTCAGTTCATCTCTATCAGGGCAAATATGTAACCAACATAAAGATTAACGGAAAGGCGACGGATTTTGAAGGAAAGATAATCTATCAATATGAAGGGTCAATTCCCGTTGAGTTCAATGAGACTCAACTCCAAAATATCAGCTATAAACCTTTTGATCTTTATGACATGTTTCCTCTGCTCCCTGGAAATTATAAATTATCGATTCTGGTGAAGAATGAAGTCTCCAAAGAATTTACCTCTCTGGAGAAGGATATTACGATCCCTGAAGGTGGAGCGCTTCAGATGAGCACTCTGCTTTTAGGTTACAAAGCGAATCCTGTCTCTCCTGAATCAAAAAAGCCAAAACCTTTAAAAATAGGCCTTCAACAAATTTATTGTCAGCCCAAGAAAATCTTTCTTCCCCAAGATAAACTCTTCTTAGGATTTCAGATTATTGGTTTAAGTCCAGGTTTAAAGAAAAGAGGGGTGCTAAAATTTGAGTTTTTCAAGGACAATGAACAATTCACATTTCTAACGAAAAAAGTGGGCGAATATCAAGATAAGATAAATTTTAAAGAAGAATTTTTGCTTCAAGAATTTCCTCCCGGGTATTATCGCCTCAAAGTCTCTTTATGGGATGCTGAACAAGAAATCCTTTCGGAAAGGGAGAATTTTGAGGTAAGCCCTGCGGCAAGTTTGCCCCGTCCCTGGGTCTATTCCAGAACACTGTTGCCTCCAGACGATCCCGCTTATGCTTTTATCCTAGGAGGGCAGTACTTCAGTAAAGGAGAAATAGAAAAGGCGCGAATTCAAATGGAGAAAGCTTATCATCAAAGACCGAATTCAATGAGTTACGCTTTAAACTTAGCTCGTGTCTATTTTCGCCTGAAAGAGTATGAGAAAATCAAAGAAATATTGCTTCCCTTTTCAGAGTCATCTCAGGCAGGCTATGACGTTTATTTTCTCCTTGGAAGAGCTCATCAGGCAAGAGGAGAATTCAACCGAGCCATTTCTATTTATAATAAAGCCGTTTCCCATTTTGGAATAAACATCAACCTCTTGAATTCCCTAGGCGAATGCTATTACAGATTGGGAGAACTCGGGGAAGCTTTAGCTGCCTGGGAAAAATCCTTAGAGATTAACCCGGAGCAGGCGGAAATCAAGGAAAAGGTAAAGACCATCAAAAAATGAAACCTAGAGTTGCCTTAAAATCCCTCAAGTAAATTTGGCAACCACCATACTGCTGTTTCCGAGTTCGATATTATGACGTTCGAGTTCAACGATTCCATTCTGTTTTATCAAGGCTTTCAGGCCTCCCTGCTTCAAAAACTGCCTTCCGTTTTTAAAATGCTCCCTGCCGGCCGTTCTTTCGATCAAATAAGTGAATAAAGCCGTTATTCTGGATATTCTATTCCAGGGGTGCTCAAAATCGAGCAGAATCATTTTTCCTTCCGGAACCAATAGGCGCCTTACCTCCCTCAGCATTTTCGGGTGTAATTCTGGTGGTTTGTCATGCAGAGAGTAAGAAATAACGATACTCTTGAAACAGGCATTCCTAAGGGGAATATAAGCCGCATCGGCACAGATGAAGGGAATAGAAGGATATTTCGAATTCGCATATTGTATCATCTTCAAATCTCGGTCTAAACCAATAATCTTCTGCTTATTGATTCCCACTAAGTGGCATTGCTTTCCTGTTCCGCAACAGATATCAAGGGTGGGGGAAAGATTATGTTCAGAAACGTATCTGGCAATCTCTCGCTTTATCCTTTTCAACAGGAGTTCTATTGACCAATCATATATCCAGCCGAAAAAATAAAACAATGGATGACCTTTTAGAAGAAAGAGGCTAATTTTTATGTTCGATTAGCTTGAGAATTTCTTTCTTGTTTCGGATACCCTGCAGGATATCCGGAAGTAGGGATTCGATTTCCTTTTCGTTGTAGTCGCAATGTTTGATTTCTATTTCATCTCCTTTTAGGTAACATAGAATGACTCTAATTTCATCAGGATATTTTATGATGCTGCCTTTTCTTTTGGGTTTGAAATATGTCACCTGGAGTATCATTCTCTCTCTGTCCCCAACTCTATAGATGAGAACAACAACATGCTCTTCCTTGTTTTCATCATTCCCATCCAGGTTTGTATGGAATTCTCTTTTTACGAAGGCTTCATTCTCATAGCTTCCGAGTTCTTTGACCTCATTGTAAATTTCTCGTAAAAATATTTTTGGATCTCTTTTAATCTTTGATTTCCCCGAGAGATCTCCATTAGCTGTGACTTCAGCATAGGAGACAAAGACAAGCATGGCAACTAGGCCGATGATTACTTCAATAAAATTTCTCATGAATGATCTCGCTGCATTTTAATTTTTCTTCACTTAACTGCTTATATTATATATAAAAATTCAGAAAAGGCTCCTTTTCTTTTTGGTTAAAAATCATTGCTCCCGTTTTGCTAAGAGCCTTTATTCTTTTCGAGGTTTTATAGATTTCGCCCCATTCTTCTGCTTTTGATATTTAATATCGCCAGCTCGTTGTATCTGATCCAGGAGGTGCAGACTTAAGAATTCGCTCCACAATCCTTGGGATGAACATCTGATTATATCTCAACCGTGAAATTGCATTCGGTCGCCTATGGTCTCCATTCCAGCAGTGCTCAGCTCTGTTTCCATAATCCACTTCCCCATCATAATATGGGTCTTTGGTACTCTCCAGGAATTCTTCCATCAGGTAGACAGCATTGTTCAGATAGTAATTATCCATGTCCCCGCAGTAAATGTGGATCTTCCCCTTAAGTTTTGGACCGAGTGTTTTCCAATCCCTTTCCAGGATGTAGCGGAGGTCATAATTCTCACGCCAGGACTCTGCCACAGAATGGTCAATCTCCCCGGTCATCTTGTCCCAAATAGGCTTTGGATATCCATCCTCTCCAACCGGTGAATAAACGGCCTGCCAGATATCCCATTGGCCACCTGAACGGCCTTTTGTACCGAGCACGAGCTCTCGGTGATTCATCTCTTCGAGGGTGCAGTTGATTTTACCCAGATAATTCCGTCGTCCCGGTCGCGGCGTCCGCTTGAAATTGCTTTGGAGATAATAAGCATTCTTATCTTCATAGATATTGACTATGGTGTAAGCTTGAAAATCTATTGGATCAGGGCAGGCTGCCCAGCAGCCGTTGTAATCCTCGGGATAGAATACCTGGACAGCAAGAGCTTCCCAACCACCGGTTGAACCCCCGTAGAGAAACCTGGCCCAGCCCTTCCCGAGGCAGCGAAATTTTTTCTCCACATAAGGGATCAATTCATGGGCAATTGCATCTCCATAGGGTCCCAGATTGGCAGAGTTCACGGCATAAGAGTCATCGTAGTACGGATTGGCGTGCTGGATTTCTATGACAACCACTCTCGGAAAGTCCGGCCCTGTCCACTCTTGGTAAAACTTGTAGGCATATTCTTGAACAGTCCTGTTGTATCCCTCCCAATTGAAGCGAGAACTGTACTCAGGCTTAAGGTTCGGGTCTTGAGGGGTTTCTCGGAATCCGCTGAAAGTGTGAGGGAAATGACCATGAAATATAACCAGCGGATAGCGTGCTTCCGGATGCTCATCAAAGCCCTCGGGCAAAAGAACACAGGCACCGAGATGCATGGGATGTCCCCAGAATTCGGTCAACCGTTTGCTCTGGATTTTGACATGCTTGATGTATTTTGTGTCTTTGGGAGGAGAAATGGGAGGAATTTCATTGTCCAGGATGATTTCCATCATTTCATCCTTTCGAGGATCGATAAAGAATTTCTTCGTTGTGCTGTAAAGGTTTCCCGGCGCTCGGTTCCACTGCTGTCCCTCTCCCCTATCCATGGGAAGCTTCACCTTATGGCCGTCGGCACGATGAAAAGTCTCATAACGGTGAAGCAGCCCTTGAACCCAATATTCTCCAGCTGGAATCTCTGATATACTTTTTAGAGGATAGCCAAAAACACTTTTGTCGATCACTGCGATTTCTCCTGGTTTCAATCTATCCACATCGATACCGAAAACTAACTGTGTATCAGGGCCGTCGCTTATCTGAAACCGTGGTTCACGTCTTTCATTTGTCGATATCATTAACAACATCCGTCCATCTAATGCCTCCTCACTCAGTTCTTCTGCAAACGAGATCCCAAAACGCAGATGACATCCTTGATTCTCTTCTTTTGGCTGTCCTTGAGGCGAGAAAATCAGGATAAGGGTTAACACAAAAAAAATTGCAATCAAGACCAACAAATTTTTTTTCATATGTTACTCCTAAAAGCCTATTTTCTTTTGAGTTGTTTCCTCAAAAGTTAAGTCGCAAATTCCTCAATATGCCTAAGGCCGCCGAGATTTTCCAGCCTATTCCCTATTTTTCTGAAATTGTCCTGGCGGTTATAGTCAGAAGAATCGCAGAGATAAGATCAAGATCAACAACAAATTCTTTATTTTTGAGAAACCTGTCTTTTATTTTTTTTCTCAGCTCTTTGAGGTAAGAAAATCTAACAGGAAAATAGTTTTGCATTTTATCAACATAATTTTTACTGTAATAGGTCTTGTTTTTGCCTATTGATTCCAATACTAGGTAATAACAGTTCTTTTTAATGATCTCTTTTAACTTTTTTCTATTCTCCGTCTGTTCATCCAACTTGAGGTCAACAACCTTTGAAATAAAATTGAAGAGTTTATTAGCCAGTTTATCAAGGTCATATTTTCCTGCTGTTTGAGAAAAGATAGTCATATTGTTGTTTTTCTTATCTGCAGTGACATCCTGAATATCGTCAGCTAACTGCAGAAAGGCACCAAATCCAAAACAGAACTCAGCCTGATCATTTTTGAGATTTCCCTTAACGAGATAACCATCGGCCAGAACAGAAGTTCCTCCCTTTTCAAAGCTGATATCAAGAATATTCGTCTCGTAAGGCAGGCTGTGTTTTTTCTGCTGGAGGAGGCTTTTTATCTGGGCGTTGAATATGGCTAGCAAACTCTGGTAAACAGCTGGAAATAAATCTCTGCCATGGTGGTTTTCAATTATTCTAATCAACCTGAATATTTTTTCCTCTTGGGAGTTATTGAAAGGAGAAGGTCGGCCTTCCAGCCAGTTCCTTAAATTCATGGTTAAGGAAATCTTTTTTTCTATAGGTTCTGATACATCATCAAGAACATTATCGGTATAGGGATAGATCAAGCTGTAAGCAAAAATAGCATCAGAATGCTCAATATCAAGATTCAAATAGATTTGCAGGGAATTCATGATCCACACATTTCTCAGCGCTTGATAGACATCTTCTATCTTCAGCAAAGAGTCAAACTTTTTAACATTTTCGACAAACATCCTGGTGGAATTGACATAATCCTCATTAAATATGGAGTCCAGATAGAAATCCGAAAGCTCCATAATCCTGTTCCCACATTTTCTAAGTCCGATTAGGAAATCCTCTATCCAGATCTTTTGTAGGTGTTTTTCTGGAGGATAATCCTTAAGCTTCAAAGACGCTTCATCGACGAATCGGGAGAGCTCGGTTTCAATCTTTCTTTGCTCGCCTTTAGTGTAGATTTTATTGAACCAGGGAAAATCAGTTCCTATTTCCCACCATAGTCTTGAGTAGGTCTGTTTATACCTTCTTACATCATCTTCAAGGTTCCCCACATGAAGGGATAGGTATTTTTTTTCATTGTTCAATTTCAATTTTTCGGATTGTTCATGCATCGCTCTTCACTTTCTGACAAAAAAACTTATATCACGGGCAAAACCTGATGTCAAAATCGTAGGAAAGCATCTTTTTTCCTTGATATCATAAGACTTCAGGTCTGCTTTTAGGAATGGTCGCTTCAACCATTCCTAAAAGCATTAGTTCTCATTGAAAAAAAATGCTTACAAATCGTATTTTTGACTTGCCAGAACAGAAATAATCAATGAGAATATAAGCATGCCTTCGCTTGTTAAAGAGATCAAAGATTTCAAAATAGAAATAAAGGATAAGAGAATCTTAAGGCTTGTAGGTCACAAACGAAAGACAATAAACAGCCCTTTAGAAAGACTCATTGCCGAAGAAAAGAAAAAGCTGAGTCATCTCCTTCATCCTGCATCTATCTACACGATTATCGATTATGAGGAAACGAATAAACATCCCATTTTTAATAAGGCTGCCAAAGTCGCTCTTTGTGTCTGTACTATAGGTCTAGGATTAGAGAAAGGAGTTGAAAATCTTACCAAGAAGAATGACCTCCTTAGAGCTCTAATCTTGGATTCCTTAGGTTCAGAAGCCGTTGAGGAAGTGGCCATTCACTCAGATAGAAAAATTACTGAAGAAGCAATCACCATGAATTTGTGGCCAAGCAAAAGGTTTAGTCCTGGTTATGGAGAGTGGGACCTAAAGGAGCAGCAGTTTATTTTCAATATCCTTCCAGCCAAAAAGATTGGTGTCGAGCTGAATGAGTTTTTTATGATGACACCTCGAAAATCAATTTCTTTTCGAATAAATTTCTACAAAGATCAAAAACTCACCACCAGAAAAATGAGGTGAAATGAGCAACCTTTAATTTAAAGGTTTATATAAAAAAATTGAAGAAATCAGAACATTCAAAAATCGAGCATCTCGATGGTCTTCTCTTCCAAAGTGCTCTTCTGGCAGGATGCAGAAAAGTTATTTCTCATGAAAAAGACCTCAACAGAATAAATGTCTTCCCTATCCCTGACAAGGATACAGGAGCTAACCTCAAAAAAACCTTTTCTTCCTTATTGGAAAAATTCCCCATATCCTCCACTTCCCTTGGCCAAAGCAGCCAGGAAATGGCTGACATGGCTGTCTCTTCAGCGTTGGGCTATTCCGGAATTATTTTTGCCCAGTTTTTCTTAGGTTTCGCCCAGAAGCTTAAAGGATTTGAAAAGGCTTTACCCAGGGAATTTGCCCAAGCTTCAACACAAGCTATCGTCAGAGCCTATGAAGCCATAAGTAATCCTCAAGAAGGGACAATTTTAACCGTTATGAAAGAGTGGGCTGAAGAGATGAAAAGACTTGCTCGCACGATTGATGATTTCATTATTCTTTTCCGAGAGTCATCAAAAACGGCTATTAAAGCTCTTGAGGAGACCCCTGAAAAGCTTGAAGTATTACGCAAACACAATGTTGTGGACGCGGGAGGAAAGGCCTTTGTCCATTTTCTTGAAGGCTTCCTCCATTATATTGAAAAAAAAGAGCGCCTGCCTGCACCGCTGGATGAAAAGGAAATTCACATTTCTATTGAGAAAAAAGATTATGAAGAAGAAGAAAAATTCTGTGCTGAATGTTGTGTGCGGAGAAAGAATCTCGACCGCTTGAGCTTAGTCCAAGAATTAAATTCTCTTGGCCGGGATTTAATCTTCTATGGCTCTTTAAATTTCGCCAAGATTCATCTTAAAACCAACAAACCTGAGGAGGTATTTTCCTGTGTTGAGCAATTTGGCAAGATTTCATCTGAAAGAGTCTTTGAGTTTTCCTCAGCCAGGCCAGCTTCTGAAAAGAAGGCCTTAGCCTTAGTATCAGATACAACCTGCGATATAACCGAGGAATACATAGAAGAAAATGACCTTTATTTCATTCCGGTGAAATTTCAAACTCAAGACAAAATATTCACTGATAAGGTGGATATCATACCCGAAGAATTCTACCAGATTTTAAGCTCTTCCCCTGCTGTTCCGAAAACATCCCAACCCAGTCTTATGGATTTTACTCAGTTTTTCGAGCACCTTCTTGCCCATTACCGTTCAATCATTTCACTCCAACTCTCAGCAAAACTCAGTGGGACTTTCCAAACTGCTCTTCAGGCAGCTCGTAATATTGACCCTGAAAGAATCAGAGTCATTGACGGAAAAAACATCTCTGTCGGTCTGGGCTTAGCAATGACAGAAGGAATTCAAGCTATGAAACAAGGGCTGGATTATGAGGACGTTTTCAAAAGGATGAAAACAGCTGTTGAAGGCATACAAATTTTTATTGGCCTTCCTACTCTAAAATATTTGGTTAAAGGAGGCAGAGTCACCAAGGCCAAAGGGCTGATAGCCAGAATACTCAATATAAATCCTATCCTTTGCATCGATCGAGAAGGGGCTCTTGTACCCATAGGAAAGACGAGAGGCAAGAAAGAGCTGGGACAAAAAATCTTTGAGATCGCTTTGGAGAAGATGGCCGAAGCGACTCCGGAAGAAGCAGTGGAATTTTCTACGGCTGTTGCTCATACCAATGCTCCTCATTTAGGGAGAGGAATTGCTGAGAAAATCAGAGAAAGGCTGGGGAAGAAAGTGGTCATGGTCATGAATGCCTCTCCTGTTTTAGGCGTCCATGCCGGTCCTGGGGTGGTTGGGATAGCTTTTATGAAGGCTGTTAAACAGAAAGAAGTCAAGAGTAAATAGTCTAAAAACAATAAACAAATTCTAACTGTGATATTCTAAGACTGATTCATTCCAATTCCCATTCTTCCTTATATTGGGGTACGTTCACTTTCCAACTTTTTTCATGTTGGAGATATTCAGCCAGCTTGAGGGATACTTCTTTCTCGCCATGGTTCAGGAAAAGTCGATCTGGCGGAGATTTAAAATGGCTGAGCCATCTAAGCAGCCCAATCTTATCTGCGTGGGCTGAAAAACCATGAATTTGTTCCACTCTTGCCTTGACTTGATGTTGCTGGCCGTGGATTCTCACCTGAGAATTTCCATCAACGATTTGCCTTCCCAGAGTGCCAAAGGCTTGATATCCGACAAAAAGAATTGTCGACTCCGGCCGAGAAATATTATGAATAAGATGATGCTTTATACGGCCTCCGGTACACATTCCAGATCCAGCCATGATAATCAGAGAGTCCTTATTTTTATTGATAGCTTTTGATTCTTCGACTGAACGAACTAGCCTTAATCCTGGAAAACGGAAAGGTTGTTTGCCAGCCTGGATAAGGTTTATTGTTTCTCTATCCAGACTATCTAAATGGTGCTCAAAGACATTGGTGACATTCACTGCCATGGGGCTATCGAGGAAAATCATAAGGCGAGGAATACGATCCTGCCTCACTAAGCGGCTTAAATAAAACATCAATTCTTGGGCACGTTCAATGGCAAAGGTAGGGATTATTATGTTCCCACCCGCTGAAACAGTATCATTTATGATCTGACAAAGCATATTTTCGACCTCTTCAGGGTCTTCGTGGTTACTGTCGCCATAAGTAGACTCCATTATTATATAATCCGCCTGATTAAAGACCGATGGATCTCTGACGAGAGGTTTGTCCCATTGTCCTATGTCGCCAGAGAAAATGATCCTTTTCGTTTTGGTTTTATGTTGGATTAACAGCTCAAGCATAGCAGAACCAAGAATATGGCCAGCATCGTGGAGGCGAGCAGAAACTCGGTCATTGAGTCTGAAGGTATCTTTATAAGGAATTTCTTTTAGCAAGGGAAATGAACTCTCTGCATCTTTAACTGTGTAGAGAGGAATTTCAGGATAGGGACCTTTTCGTCGTTCACGTTTATGACGTTTCTTTTTAAAGGCGGCATCTTCTTGGTGAATATGAGCAGAATCTAAGAGGACTAAGGGAAGGAGTTCTATTGAGGGAGCTGTAGTCAGAATTTGTTGAGTAAAGCCTTCTCGCACCAGCTTCGGAATGAGACCAGCATGATCTAGATGGACATGGGTAAGCAGGAGATAATCTATTTGATCGGAAGGGACTGGGAAGGGATCCCAATTTCTACTCAGATAGGCACGTTCTTGAAAAAGTCCGCAGTCAATGAGCAGGCGCAGGCCTTCAGCCTCGAAAAAAAAGCAGGAACCCGTAACCTGCTGGTTAGCGCCTAAGAACTTTATTCTCACCGGACACTCTTGATCAATTGATACCTAAAAGATTTATTTTTTAAGTGCATCCAACTGTATTGATGAATCAAACCCGGCGGCATCTTGCCTGGGCCAGCGACCTCACAGAGAGTGCATCTCAAACCATGAATGATAAAACCTGCTTCTCCATGCGAGGGCACAGCTACCCCAATCAGGATGTGGCTTTGAATCTTTATGAGAACCACTGGATAAGATTTTAAATGAGTCCAAAGGGTGGCAAAAGTTGCAGCTTTCGAATCGCAATCCCCCCCATTGTTCACCAGGACTTTGGGAGGAACCCAGAATTCAAGGATGAGCTTTTTATTTTCTTCTGAGGGAAGGCTTAAATATTTTATTTCCTGAACGAAAGCGAGCATAATGCCTAAGAATTGATATATGTTCAGCTTTGGTTTGAGTTCTTTCATCAATTGGAAAACATGTTCTAACCTGGGGCGGTTTTTTTGGATACAGAAATCATAGTCCACTTCAATTTTGTTTCCAATGGTCCGAATTCCTCTTTTCTCAAAATATTCTTGACTTTTTTTCTTCAATTGCTTAGATATCTTTTTCAAGTAAGATTCTCTTTTCTTGAATATCTTCTCAGAGACATTCTTAAATTCCGCCTTGACTTTGTCCTCGAGCGTTGCAGGAGCGGAAAGCTTGAGATTGAATTGATCAGGACTGCTATCTACAACCTGAATATACTGAGAATATCGACTCTTTGCTATTTCCTGGCGGGCAAAATCTTTTAGATATTCGATCATTTCCCTTGTCATTAATTTTGAACTTTCATCCAGATATTTCTTAAATTCTTCTGAATAATAACCAAATTCCTTCTCTGCTTCAGCTAACTGTCCCTTAGAAATAGCGAATGAAATAGAAAAATTATTATTTCCGTAATCATTCCAGCCGTAAGTGAGGTTATAATCCTTTTCTGTTTCTTCCTTTTCAAAAAAATTTGAATTTGGGGTGGAGTCACTTCGTAAAACGATTTCATAAAAGCTATAATTCAATGCATCATTCTTAGGTAGATGAATGGCTAATACAATCAGCCCCATAATGAGAAAGCAAATTATTGAAATTGCCAGAAGATAAGTTTTCATCTTAAAAAAAATTATTAGAGGGGAATAGAGGCAACTTCAGGAAAAGGAATGAAAGCTCTGGTCAAGCCCGCAACTCCGGCACTTATGAGAAGGCAAATCCCTATGATCAGAAAACCCATAAACAAGGCAACAGCAATATTGTTGTCTTTAATTTCTTCATACTGGTTTATTCTAGGAGTGAGTTTATTGAAAAGCCAGAAACTGAAAAGAATACAAACTATAGCCAAAAAGCCTGCCAAGACGACATATCCAATACCAAAACCGAGCATTTTCAGAAAGCTTCCAACACTTTTATCCTCACCAAGGATGAAAATTTGAATCACAGCCATGACTGGATAGATAGCTTGCTTAACAACAAAAGCTTGTCCCATGAGAATGCTTCCCAGGATTATCCCGACCGAGAGATTTTTTTTCTTGAGTTGCCTTTCTTCATCAAATCGAGGTGTTAGAACAAGGAGCAGCCTGTAAGTCCCGAAAATGAGTACAAAACTTATGAGTATTGCGACGAGAAATTCTATGAATCCGAATATAATTTGTTGTCCACTCATTTTTCTTTCCTTTTTTGATTTCCTTATACCAGAGGAAAAATCCATGGTCAAGAAAATCATAAAAAATCTGCCTCGAGCAAAGGTGGCAGTTCCGAATAAAATAAACTCTAAGAGACTTTCAAAGTTCTGGAATAAGAGGAGGCTCAAAATGAAATCTAAACAGGCATTTATGCTATACTATTGCCGAAACTAGCCTTGGTAAGGAGGTTCCAATGAGGAGTAAGATTTGTTTTCTAATCGCCTTTTTGGTGATAAATTTGTCCGCTCTTTCTTCGCCGACTGAAGACACACCAGAAAAACTCACCGTCGAGTGGCTCTTTGATAAAAATATCCAACAAAAGCTGAGATCTCCCCATTATACCTGGCTTGACAATGGGAAGGCACTTATTCTTGATTCAAAAATCGGGCAAAAAAACCGTAATCTTGAGTTCATTGATGCTCAGACTGGTGAAAGGTCAGAAGCTGTAGACCGCGACAAAGTTCTTGAAGCTTTAAGAAAGAAAAGTGGTAAAAAAGCTCCTCAATTCATCAGCTGGCCCGATGCGGTTGATCCTCAAGGAAAAGCTGTCATTTATGTGGTTGCTGGTGATTTATTTCTGGTGGAACTTGCTCATTCATCTGTCAATCGTTTAACTTGGACCTCTTCCCAAGAAAAATCGTCAAACTTTTCCCCAGATGGGCTTTGGGTTAGTTTTATTCGCGATAATG
>Ga0209636_10004687_pt1 | contig 13957 bp, 11 predicted proteins | sample DeeMarSWOR152_54_FD_187464 | JGI IMG/M metagenome (GOLD analysis project Ga0209636, IMG submission 187464) | Marine sediment microbial communities from White Oak River estuary, North Carolina - WOR-1-52-54 (SPAdes) (version 2) | ecosystem: Environmental > Aquatic > Marine > Intertidal zone >...
AGTCAGTAAAGGTAGTGATGTCTATGGCCGCGACCGCGCTATTCTGAATGTGTTTGGGGACATAGCCCAGGCGCTCCCCCACGGCCTGTTCTTTCTTGCCTTCAGCCGGCGGCCCGACCTCACGTCCAAACAATACTGGCGCCACCACCGGGTTTCCTGACATCACGCTGGCCAGACATTCGAACATCATCGCCAGTCCCGAACCCTTGGGCCCACCAAAGGGCAGCAGCGCACCGACGTTTCTGGGATCAGTGGTCGGGTTGCCTTCCTTGTCCAGTGCCCAGCCCTCGGGTATGGGCATATTCTTATCCACCGCCAGCCAGATTTTCCCTCCGGCGACCACGCTGGTGGCCATGTCCAAGTTGAGCGGACGATGGCGCTTTGCCGGCACGGAGATGGCAATGGGACTGTTGTGTACCCCGGGGGCCTTGGCACCGAACGGTGCCATGTTTGGCGGGTTGCTGACGAATACAATCCCCGCCATTCCCCTCTCCGCCATCATCTGCGAATAATACCCCAGGGCACCCTGATGTGTCAGGTTGCGTATCAGCGCCCAGCATATGCCCACCTTCTTTGCCTTTTCCACCACCATATTCACCACTTTGATGGTGACCACCGGACCAAGGGCACGGTCAGCATCAAGCAGTATTGTAGCCGGAGTTTCCTTAAGAACCTGTATATCGGGCCTTGGGTTCATTACGCCCTTTTCAATGTTATCCAGGTACCAGGGGATACGCAGCACCCCGTGGGAGTCAACAGCGCGCAGGTTGGCCCAGATCAGCGCCCCAGCCTCGGCGGCAGCATCTTCCGGCGGCATACCAGCCCGAACGAAGACTTCCGCAGCAAACTCTTTCAGCGGTTCACAGGCAACGACCTTGACTTCACTTTCGGCCATACTTCCTCCTTTACTTATCATACAAGGTAACGATTGATTTTAGTGGGCAGAGCCTTTTGAAGTCAAGCAACGATTAGCTATTAATAAGTGGCCCAAAAAAGATGGGCTGGGGATATCCCCAGCCCATCTTCATTCCGTATCTTAAATCAATCTTACCGGTTCGCTCTTACTTTGCGGAAGCAATCACTGCAATATACAGGTCTATCTTCGCGCGGCTGGAATGGTACTTCGGTTTCTTTGCCGCATTCGGCGCATATCACCGGGAACATCTGACGGTTTGGCCTGTAGTCGTAGCCGCTGCTTCGGTTTCGTTCCTGCTTTCTGGCCTGACGACATTCGGGACAACGCTTGGGCTCGTTGGTATAGCCTTTTGACTGGAAAAATTCTTGTTCTTGAGCGCTGAAGACGAAAGTGGCCCCGCAGTCAGAACATTCCAGCGTCTTGTCCGTGAAGCTCATTAGATGACCTCCTCCTTTTCTTATTTGGTCGAGCTTTGGTCATCCAATACTTGGGTAAAGGAAACCTGTAGTATCCACCTCAGTTTGCGATAACCAGTACTAAACCTGTCTACCATTATACTCTAAATGATTTTAATTCGCAAAAAACCATCAGCAAAATAAAAAAAGATTTTAGGCAACCTTGCATGACTCATCATAAACGCCTAACATACCATCTGAACCTTTGCTCTTTCTCACCATTGTTCAGTATAATTGAACGTGATGGGTGCCCCTGTAGCTCAGAGGATAGAGCAGCGGTTTCCTAATCTGTCTGCCAGTGTCTTGAACAGTCATTTTACGTTCAAAATGATACTTTGGCGTTACTTGTCCAAGACCTGTATTGAACGTAGAAAACCATCTGGTAACGTTGAGTTTTATTTAGTTTATTAGCAAATTATTAGCAAAATTTCGGTCCAGGTTTAGCTTAGTGAGATAGATCTCACAGTAACCCTGAAGCGCCTTTCCCATATCTGTGCAACGTTAATTTTTAACTTGTGCTTTACACTAGCTGCAAGGGCTCCTAATTTTAATTTCTAATCTAATGTAACTCAGTTACACATTCCGCTAAATAGTGCAATGAGACAACCTTTTACTGGATTGTTGGTCTTTTTTCTTGTCAAAGATTAGTCCACACATAACACTTTTCACAGCCCACTAGATACTCCGATGAGTCAATTTTCTCTTTATTTTTTACCGTCACTGGTAAATAATATGGCATTGCATCTTGACAATTTATATAATTTAGTTATATTATATATAATGACACTAATCTAACTATTATGTATCAAGAGAGGACTAAGGCAATGGATGCGTACGAGCGCAGGGTGGAGCGAAATAGAGAACGGATATTAAGGGCAACACTAGAGCTCTTTCAGGTTCATGGGATTAGAAAAACTACTACAAATGACATCGCTCGGAAGGCAAGGGTTTCCCCAGCTACGGTCTATAATCATTTCGGCAGTAAAGAAGACCTCGTGCGCGCTGCAGTTAAATATTTCCTTATCAGCAAGGTAGCGGAGTTCAGCGAGATTTTGAATGCAGACCTTTCCTTTATGAGCAAGATGGAGCAACTTCTCTCGTATAAATCAGACATGCTTGGCCAATACCAAGGAGATTTTATGCAAACGATTATCTCTGAAGATCCACAAATCAGGCAATTTGTTGACTCGATATATCTAGCGGAGATGAGGCAAGTGATAATGGACTTCTATGAGGAAGGTAAGAAAGAAGGGTATATCAATCCTGAACTCTCTACGGAAAATATCATGCGTTATATGTTGATAGTCCGTAGCGGTATGGCTGCTGAGTCTATCCTGTCTGAAGACCCCAAGGATAATCGCAGGATGATGCAGGAACTGGCGCCCCTTTTCCTCTATGGCTTGATGGGCAGGCCGAGGGAAGCGACCAAGAATAATCGGGAGAAACAGTGACATGATTTCAGTAAAAAACCTCTCTCATTCGTACAACCAAGACGAAAACTTTGCAGTAAAAAACATAAGTTTCGAGGTGGCAGATGGAGAGACCTTTGGGTTCCTGGGCCCCTCGGGTGCCGGCAAATCTACCACACAGGGTATTTTGACGGGCTTGCTGAAACTACAGGACGGCGAAGTTATCGTTGCCAGTTACGATTTAAGAAAAGTGCAAAACGAAAGATTCAACAAGATCGGTGTCTCTTTCGAGCAATCAAATGTGTACGGCAAGCTGACAGCCAAGGAAAACTTGGAGTATTATGCAAAACTCTTTGATGTCCCCACCCGCGACCCGATGGAACTCCTCCATTTAGTGGGGCTAGATGGAAAAGAAAATATAAGAGCCAGTGAATTTTCCAAAGGAATGAAGCATCGCCTGACCTTTGCCCGTTCTCTCATTAACAATCCGGTGCTCTGGTTTCTGGACGAGCCAACCACGGGCCTGGACCCGGCAATTGCAGCTACCATTAAAGACATTATAAAAGAAAAAGCTGCGCAGGGGACGACTTCTTTCCTGACAACCCACAATATGTTTATCGCTGACGAGCTATGCGACCGTATTGCCTTTATTATTGATGGCGAAATAAAGCTTATAGATTCACCGAAGAACCTTAAGCTGCAATATGGCCAGAAGCTGGTCGATATTGAGTATATTGCCGACGGCAATATAGTAAAGGAAATCCTGAAAACCGTTGACAAGCTGGAGAGAAAACGCATCGGTGAAATCGTCAATAACTATGAAATCCGGACGATGCATTCCAAAGAAGCGACACTGGAGGAAATATTTATTCAGGTTACTGGGCGAGGGCTCCATTACGATGAAATTACTAAGTAGCTACCTGAAAGAAATGAAGATTGCCGCCAGAGGCTTTTATTTCTATATAGAAGTTGGCATGGCGGTGCTCATGCTCGCGATACTGCTGCTCTTTGTGAACGAAGAGTCCACCAGTGACCGGAAGCAATTTATCTACAACGACATGCCCACCAAGATCGCGGAGTACCTGAAGGAGAGGAGCATAGATAGAGGTGAAGCAAGACTGGCCGGCTTTACGGAATTTGAGCTTAAACCCACGGAATTTGAATTAACCAATCAGGACACCAGCGAGACGACAGGGTACGATTTTAATGATGAAAAGAGGCTTGAGATTGAAACCTATGAGTTCCTGGATTCATCCACCGGTGAGCTCGAAGAAACGATATACTACGTGGAAAACGAAGAAGAAATGATAAGGCTTGCTTACAGCGAGAGCGAAATGGGCGTCACCGTGGACATGGACCCGTACGGTAGCGTTTCCAATAAATACTACCTGCAGGGATACGAAACAGACAGACTTAAAAATCTTCTCTATATACTTCAAAACGAGTCGCGTGAAGTGGTTAACGACAGGAAAGACCGTCAAATAGTCAGGACGCTGGAAGTAGCGGAAACACTGAATAACCGTGAGAACCTGGTGCCGGTTTTTATTGCGTATATGGGCGCACTCATGGGCTTTTTCATTGTGATGGCATACATTTTCTATGATAAGGACGAAGGCGTCATTAAGGCGTTTGCGGTAACTCCCTCCTCCATATGGAAATACCTCACCTCAAAGATATTCGTAATATTGAGTACGGTGGTAGTATCTTCCTCTATTATTACGATACCCGTGATGGGCTTAAAACCCAATTATTTGCTCTTTTATCCTTTCCTGATAGTTACTACTTTCGCCATCGCATCTCTGGGGCTACTAGTGGCAAGCTTCTTTGACAATATCTCCAAAGCATTTGGCGTGATGTATGCCATCATGATTATGCTAATGATACCAGCCTTCTCCTACTTTATCCCGAGCTTTGATCCTCTATGGCTCAGGTTTTTCCCTACCTACCCGCTGTTGCACGGATTCAAGGAAATAATGCTGAATGGCGACGCCGGTTATGTGTTACTGTATTCGCTTTTATTCCTAGCAGGTGGACTGGTGCTTTTCATGCTGGCTGATATGAGATTCAAGAAGACACTAACTGTATAAAGAGAATATGAGATGCTCAATAAACTCTTGGTGATATTCAGAAAAGACTTCTTAACGGCAAGAAGAGATGCTATGGCTACCTACATAATAGTCATCCCTTTGATTCTGGCAGTGGGTATATCTTTCTTCGCACCCGGGCTCAACGACACTACTGTGAAACTGGCGATGCTGGAAAGTGATGATACCGAGCACATAGAATACATGAAACAATTTGCCCAAGTAGAATTATTCGATAGTCTGGACGAACTGGAAAGGCGGGTGAAAAAGCGGGATGATATTGCCGCCATCGCACCGAATGGTCACAGCTACGAAATTGTCCTGCAAGGGAATGAATCGGAAATGGTGGAGGACTACGTCCTTATGCTGAGTGCCTACTATGAGCTGGGAGCAACCAAAGATGAGACTAATGCCCAGCTGTTATCATTTGGCAGAACGGTACCGCCGTTAAAAACGAAGCTCGTTAATATCCTGGTATTATTGACCATAATGCTGGCGGGGATGTTGATCGCAATGAGTATCGTTGAGGAAAAGGCAGAAAACACAATCAACGCGATTAATGTTACCCCAATTTCACAAACCGCATTTGTAGCGGGAAAAAGCCTTTTTGGCAGCACTGCTGCCATGCTGGGGATTATCGGGGCTATTTTAATAACCGGTTTCTATGACATCAACTGGTTCATGATAATAATAGTCGGTCTTACGTCTATGATTCTAAGCCTTGTCATCGGCTTCCTCCAGGGTCTTTCCAGCGAGGACGTCATGGAGGCGGCCGGGAGTGTGAAACTCTTGTTTCTCCCCATCGCCGGTTCAATTGCAGTTTATGAGTTCGTAGCGGATAAATGGCAGTGGACAATGTACTGGAGCCCTTTCTATTGGGCGTACAAAGCGAACACTATGATACTGTCCAAAACAGCCGACTGGGGAACGGTGCTTCTTTGCACCGGGATGGTAGTCGGTTTGTCGTTGATTGTTTACTTGGTGTCTATTCCCAAAATAAGAAAGGGATTAAGTTAGATTACTGTTTAGATATGGGAGGCTATACATGAAAAAACATGTAATTATGGTTATGCTGTTGGTTGGTTTTCTTATCACAGGAATCACTGCCTGTGGTGGCGATGACAAAGAGCCAGCCAGCCAACAACCAACGAAGGGGGATATTGGCGTTACCATCACTGCCGATGGGAATATAGAAGCATTGTCTCATGCAAAGCTGACTTTTGGCAGCGGCGGTAGGGTAGCCCAGATAGCCGTCGAAGAAGGGGATAGGGTCAGTAAAGGTGACCTTCTGGCCAGACTTGACACCGGTGCTCTGGAACTGGCTGAAGCCAAGGCGAAGGTAGCTCTGACCGAGGCGCAGGTAGCCCTGACTCAGACAAAGGCAGCCCTGACTGAAGCAAAATTAGCTGAGCGAACAGCGGAACAAGACCTGAAGAACACACGGGATACGGAAGACGCTTTGGAACTGGCTTTATATAACGCCCTGATAAATGTAAGGTCGGCCGCGCATTACCTCGATGAAACCCGTGATATATACACCTGGCCGGATATTGAAATCGCCAAAAAAGACGTAGAAAACGCCGAGGGATTTCTGCAATACGCAATTGACCAGGACCTGCCAGAGGCAACGATAACCTACGCCCAGAAAAGATTGGATGCAGCGGAGGCGGTACTGGATGCTAAAACAAACGCATACGATACCGAAGAAGTAGCCATTGCCAATATGCAACTTGAAGCTGCCAAACGGGCCGAGGCCCAAGCCCAGAAGAACCTCAATAAACTGAGCGACGAAATAATCATTAAAGCTCTAGAAGTAGAGGCAGCCGATGAATCTGTAGAGCAAGCCCAGCAAAATGTTAGCCTAGCTCAACAGAATGTTGATTTGGCTCAAAAATCTCTCATTCAGGCAGTACAGGACCTTGAAGAAGCGACCATCATAGCTCCGTTCGATGGTACAGTAGCCAATATCGGTGTGAATGAGGGAGAGTTTTTGTCACCTGCAGCCTATACCGAGACAACTATCGTTGAACTTATCGACCCTAGGTATATGGAACTTATCGCCCGTGTTGTCGAGCTCGATATCGCCAGGGTGAAAATCGGGCAGAAAGCCATGATAAGCGTTGATGCCACGTCGGAAACGAAGCTTGAGGGATGGGTTACGTTTATTTCTCCGCTTGCCAGAGAAACAGGGGCCGTCTTATTTGAAGATGAAGATGAGGAAAAAGAGTACGAGGTCAAGATTAAGTTTAACATCCCCGAAAACTCACCTATCCGTGATGGAATGAGTGCCACCGCCGAAATAATTATTGAATAGAGCAGTCAATATTCAGCTTTTCAGGACATATGACCAATATCATCGAATAGCACAGGTTTACAATCAAAGCCTCCCGAATACGGGAGGCCTTTTTTCCCCATTTACTTCACCAGTCTGGGAAAGGTGATGGACGTGCTATTTCTTCAAATTTCACCTTATGACTTTTTAGTGAATGGGGCGAGGTTGCACAAAACCGAGTTATGTGCAATTCGGTACTAGCCTGAATTTGGTCATAGCGTTGGTAGTATAATAAACTGGGCTAGCATAGCGGAGGCGTATATGGCCAAACAACCACTCATCTTGACTTGCGAAATCTGCGGCGAGAAGTTCGAAGCTCATGCGCGACGAAAGGTCGTGCATTGTAGGGAGTGCGCTAAAAAACTGAGACGTAAGGGGCTAGGTCCAGTACAGATTAGGCGAAAACCTGTTGCTGGCACCGTTTCTATCAAATCCGAGGCAAAAGAAATCGCTTGGGAACGCGGTGAAAAAGACCTTGTCTATTACCTAAACCGATTCAATAGACATCCAAAATATGATGGTGTGGTACCACCTGATCTAGACAAGATAACTGATGAAGACAGGCGAATAGCGAACCAGATCGCAGCCAAAATGCCGGCCGAGACTTGGGCACAAATCGTTGGTAAGTCCATCGCGCAAATTAGTAATTGGGATCTCCTAAATATGACGGATTCGGAATGGCAAAGCCGTAGAGACGTAGTTTGTCAGGTGCTTGGCGCATTATTAGGGCACCGCGGTATAGGCGTCGCCAGACTAACCAAAGCACTGCACCGGAAGAGGCCAAACTTGATCCCTGTTTGTGACAGTGTGGTGCAAAAAGCGTTAGGGGCTGATGTCGGTAATAAAACCGATAGGCTTATCGCGTGCATGGACAGGCTTCGAACTATCGGTCGCAAGTACCTAGCTACGTTGCAGAAACTCCAGAAATTATCAAAGCAGCGTGGGTCTGAAATGACGGAACTTCGGATACTGGAGCTCCTTTACTGGGTGCAGTTTGGGCCATATCCATTAGCTAACTAAAAGCGTTAGCTCTGATTCAATCCAGTAAGACTGCACTAATTTCAGATTTGTTGTGTGACAGCGCAGCTGCACAAAACACTATTTTGTGCAACGAGGAAATAAAACATCTGAATTTATAATCAAAATGGTAGAGCAGCAATATTCCACTAATACTCTCTCTGTTTATAATCGCCGCTGAACAAACATCATACGCATGTAATTCATAATAAAGATGGGGAATATGGCAGACACTTTTACGACTCTTCCATTTTGGCTTTTGTTCCCAACGTCTCTGGGATAGTAATAAATAATGGGAGTCTTATTACAATATCAAGACCAACGTAAATTAGAAACACGTACTGTGGGCCGAAGTTGTCCCATATCACACCAGCAAGATATGCTGTAATCGCCGCGGCAAGCATACGGAAAAAGCCTAGAATACCCATCCATTTACCCATATGCTCGGGCGGTACCATTTCAAATTGCATGGCACCGGTTACTAATGAAAGTATGAAGAAGAATCCCTGGAGGATTCCAGCAAAGATAAGTAAGAAGTTATTGGGAGCCCATATAAGCATGACATTGGAAGCCCAAAAAAGTGGAGTTATAAGATAGATGACTTTTTTACGGCCAATACGGTCAGCCAATCTACCGAGGGGAAGTCCGAATAGCAGTGGCGTTAATGCGAAGCCAGTTACCATTGCCCCCAGTATAAATTCATCGGCGCCTTTGACTTCGTGAGCAAATGGTTGTGTGAATGGAATTATCATACCATTGGGCAGGAAGACTATTACTGATACGATGATAAACCGCTTCAAGTTCCGTCCCCGCTTAAGTAATTGAACGAAATCAGGCAGGAAACTGATTCTTGATTCTCCGATAACTCCCCACCTCCTGTTAGAAATCTGGGTAAGAACCAGAAAAAACGTGGCTACGGTTCCGGCAAGGCTTATATAAAACAGTGGTCGGATACCATCGATGCTTACACCCCCGAATGAGGAAACCACAAACGCGCCAACCATGGGTCCCGCCATTCCTAACAGCCCAGCCGCTAGCATTTCACAGCAACTCATCGCCGTAGCACGGTCCCGGGTGGTCAATGAATTTCCGCAGATAACAGCGCAACCATGCATACTGGTGCGAAATCCCAGCCAGTAGGCCAGCATGGCAATTATTATAAAGGTCCAGTTCGGCGCAATGGCATAAATAAGCCAGGAAATGGCAAGGAGGACGATGCCGACCATATAAATATTTTTAGCACCGATACGGTCAATTAACCATCCAGCAATAGGAGCTGTTAAACCAGCCACAGCCATACCTACGCTATTGACGATACCCAACTGCGTACCAGTAGCTCCCAGTAACAAAACGTAGATAGATAGGTACGGCAGCAGCATTTGGTAAAATAATCGGAACGCGGAAGAACGGATTGCGGTGACTTTCCAATCGTGAGGTTGCCTTCCCAAGAAATCAATGCTGTCCGCTAAGACGCTTTTTAATTTATTACGTATTTCCGTCACGTGCTCTCCTGTGAAGGTGAGCTAGAACTGGATTCAATAGAATAACCTAGCCAATAAAAGAGTGTTGTTCCCAATAAATGTAAGATGCAGGCAACGATTACAAGACTGGCAGATTACGTTGTATTGAAGCATACTTCTCTATACTTTAGACCCAAGTTATTAATCACTTCAACTACAAGTTACGATTTCACCAACATCGAGATATGTGTCCGGTGATGTGTATAAGTCTTTGATACCATTTGCCTTTTTTATCGGGTTAAGTTATCAGAAGTTAAAAGCTCAAGCGATGGTATCCTAAATTGAACGAACCAGATAAATAGGATATGATTAGCCAGTAACAATAATCGGGTAGGGTTATACCGTTATTCCAAAAACTCCACAAAAATGTTATGAAATGAGGTCAGATATGGAGATTCTAAAACGCTTAAGTTTGGATGTTAAACCAATCATTAACGCCGCTGGGGTTGTGTCAACGTATGGCGGCGCTTCAATGTCACCGGAAGTGGTGGAGGCAATGTCCCAGGCAACCCAGGTAACATTACGTATAGATGAGCTTCAGGCGGCCGCAAGCAAATTTATTGCAAAAATAACAGGCGCCGAGGCAGGGTACGTCACCTGCGGATGCGCAGCATCCCTGATGCTTGGAACAGCTGCTTGCCTGACAGGCTATGACGTGGACCGCATAAATCGCTTACCTGATACTTCCGATATGCCTAATGAGGTTCTTATAGCAAATGCGCAGCGTTGCGGATATGACCATCCCATTCGCGCTGCAGGTGCTAAGGTAATATACGTGGGAGTACCAAGCGGTGTTTTGGCTCCTGGACAGATTTATGAGCCTTTGATCGAAGATTACGAAGTTGCCATAACAGATAGGACTGTGGCCATCGCCTACTTCGACTACGAAGGCGGTATTCCTCCCTTGGAGGAAGTAGTTAGTGTTGGCAAGAAATATAACTTGCCGACAATTCTAGATGCCGCGAACTCAGTGCCGCCTGTAGAAAACCTGCGTAGCTTTATTTCTATGGGTGTTGATTTGGTAGCAGTAAGTGGAGGTAAAGGTATTCGTGGCCCACAGCAGAGCGGCCTTCTATTCGGAAAACGCGATTTAATTGCTGCCGCTGCCTTAAACTGTTTTGTGCCGGACTTTTCTGGAGGATACGCCTCCTATGACAAATGGAGTCCTCCACCGTCACTTGTAGCTAAGGAAAAACTTAGTGGAGTTCCCCATCACCCCGTAGGTCGTGGATGTAAAGTGAGTAAAGAGGCAATCATTGGACTTCTTACTGCTCTCCAGATTCTGACTAACGAGGATGGCTATTCCAAAGAAGTGAAAAGGCTCAGGCTACTGCTGGAGCCAATAGCGCAGCGTCTCCAAGGAGTCCGTGGGGTAAATATAGAAATAACTGATAAAGTACCTGGCGGTCTGCCAGTGATTGTTCTTTCAATAAACAGACTGGAGCTAGGTAAAAGCATGGACCAGATATCGCAACTACTGAAAGAGAGTGACCCTCCAATCTACGTCTTTGCTCCCCGTAGATTCGGGGATAAGTGTATTGTTAGTGCTTTGGGTCTGAATGAAAAGGATGCAAACATAGTGGCTGACCAGTTGCATGCAGCTATCACCAGCAAATGAATCCAATAACTTGGCAGAAATGCTTCCTCTAATTTTACAAATTGGGCTTTTGTGCAATAGGTAAAAAGAAATGAAAATTCTATTCTTTAATACATTGTTCATGACGGTTGTTATCGGACACGAAATGACTGATAGCTTAAAAACTGTGTTTGCGGTTACGCCTAATAAACGTGTCAGTACTCAGTCTCTGGTTCGCGGTTAATGGTTCACGAGTTCGCGGTTCACGGGGTTTACGGTTCATGGTTAACGGGTTCACTGTTCTCAGTTTATAACTTGTATTTTTCCCTCTCAGTTTACAGTCCATTGATTGCGATTTATGGGTTCGCGGTTCGCGGGGTTCTCAGTTCGCGGGTTCTAGGTTCGTGGGGTTCTCGGTTCGCGAGTTCTCGGTTCACGGGTTCTCGGTTCACGGGTTCTCGGTTCGCGGGTTCCATTTTCCGTTTTACCATGTATTTAATAATCGTATTAAACACTTATCAGGAAACAACTAATGCAGCAGGCGTAATATTAAGGATAATCTATCTTATTTTTGACTTATCAGGAGCAACATAAAGATGTAATGTGCAGGGCTGCAGTAATGTGATGCGGTATCATGCATTGAAATTGATCTGAGAAACGATTACCATAATCTGTGGAATAAGTTTAATAGATTCTTGTAAATGCGTTTTTCGTTTCTCTGGGACATGAATATTCTTTCAATTACACAGCCAAAAACGGAAGCGGGACTTAGGCTTCGCAATGCCCTTGTCGCACTATTACTCACTGCCATTTTTATTTACCTATATTTGGTTCCTTTACAATCACCACAAGGCTTGTCTACATTACCGTCATACTTGTTATTCCTCTTGATTGCCTTTTCAGTATTGATTCTTGATCTCATCATATTCGCTCACGACCCCCTTCAATATGGTGACATTAACAAGAACAAATATACACGGTTCTTTACGAGTCAATTCCCGTCTGAGTTTATTGCTCTGAAATATAATATAAATATAGATCAAGCGCGAAATAAATGGTTTGGTGAATTCAACAAATGGCAGAATCCAGAGCATCAATGTCATGAATATCGCTTGCGTGCTTTCCAGATTGGATACCGATGTCGAGAAATTTATCATACGCAGCTAATATCGAAATACCTCACCTTTATATCTCTTACATTTGTTGTGTTCATTTTCATAAGTAGTTTCATTCCGTTTAGATTGCCAGATTTCTATTATTCTAACTACGCTGGGGTTCCCATCGTATTAAGAATTGTATACCCAGCGTTCTTAATATTTCTGTACCTGTACTTAAAGATTATGAATAATGTGGATAGGCCAACCGGTGTTTGGTTAAGGTGGAAGCAGCACAATGATTTATTGAAAGCATGGTGGTTGGATAATTATCCCACGCAACCAATTGCCTGAGGTATGTTGATTGCCAAGGCCGCCTCTCATCAGAAAAGATCTTAAGCAAGGTATACAAAACCTTAAAAAGTATTGGAATTTATCATTAGATACTAAGATTAAAATTTCCAAACGAATCATTCAAGATACTCTTTCGTGCAGTGATTCCCCAGTGATTTGTTGGTCCGGTGGTAAAGACAGTACCGTATTGCTACATCTCATCTTACAGTTGAAACCTGATATTCCAGTAATTCATATTGATGCCGGTGTCCTATATCCTGAAACTGAGGATTTCGTTAAATATTTATCGAATCTATGGCAGTTGAATATGCATATCGGAAGACCTCTAAATGAGGAGACATTCTGGGTGTGTGTGGAGAAATTTGGCTGGCCTATTTTAGGAAAATCCGTAGCCCAGTCAGTCGAGAAGGCTATTAGAAGTGGTAACTATAGACCCCAAATGTCTAATTTGGAAAAGAGATTAGCCGAAAACGGGATACGCATCTCAGCCAAATGTGCAGAATACATACTTGTAAAACCTACTAAACGGATAGAGCAAAAGCTAAAAGCTGATGTCAAGTTTGTAGGGATGCTGGCTTCTGAAAGTAATGCAAGAATCCGGCTTTTTGTAGACCATGGTTTCTATTATGAAGTCAAACGATATTATGGCCGTGGTCGCAATATTAAGAAGTGCAGTCCTTTATTCATGTGGCGTGAGGAGGATATTTGGCAATATCACCGTTTATATGAGGTTCCCTATTGCCACATTTACAAATTGGGACACGTCAGGAACGGATGTTGGCCATGTGCTATGGGCATCAGGAACGGTCAGTTAAGCAGGCTAAGAAATAGTCATCCTCATCTTTTTCGTTATCTAATGCTAAAGACTGGGCTAGGACTGGAAATAATAAGAATAAAGCGGATACTCAATGGGGCTTCTTTCGCACTTGACGATAATACTGAAAAGATTCTTATGGAAAAACCGGAATACTTCGACAGCATATAGTCAATATCTCAACCGAACTAATCTCAAGATATCTCGCCTCACTCATGACTATATTTAATAACGTTCTGTTATCACCTCACACAATAGTGTTTTGTGTAATGGGTAACATTTGACCATCCCTGAAAACGCTGACTTTGTCAAGTTCTAACAGGTTAAACCTATTCATCCCTTCGTAGCTTCGTAGCCACACTATGTCGTTCAGGCTGAGGCTGCCC
>Ga0209636_10004689_pt1 | contig 13953 bp, 11 predicted proteins | sample DeeMarSWOR152_54_FD_187464 | JGI IMG/M metagenome (GOLD analysis project Ga0209636, IMG submission 187464) | Marine sediment microbial communities from White Oak River estuary, North Carolina - WOR-1-52-54 (SPAdes) (version 2) | ecosystem: Environmental > Aquatic > Marine > Intertidal zone >...
GGATCGTGCAAGGGGTGCCGAAGGAAGTGGATCTCGAGTTCCTCAAGCAGCTGGCGCTCGACGGTCGACACTGGATGCTGACACCGCGCCGCACGCTGGCGCTGGTCCACGCGGTCCAGCAGCCGCTCCGGCCGCCGGCGTTCAGCGACCTGACGCCAGAGAGGGCACTGGGGAATACGTTCGCGACCCTCGTCGACCGCGTGCGTGTCCATGGGAAGAGCACGATCAAGCTGGACCTGCGGGCCGAGTGGAGCGAGTGGATCGATGCGATCGCCGAGCCGGAACCCCGACGTATCACCGGCAGCGCACACGTCTGTGAGTTGGGGGTGGACGACCCCGAGCAAGACATCTTGAACCTCGCGCATCGCCACGAGTTCGGCGACACCAAGTACCGCAAGGTCCGCTACCGGGGGACAGCCACCACACGCTTCCGCGAGTATCTGCCCGCGGGACTGCTCGGGGACGAGAAGAACATCACCCGCACCACGATCGATGTGCCGGAAGGCGCGGACGAGGAGCCGTTCATCTCGCCGCTCATCGATGTTCCCAACGCGGCACGCCCAGAGGCGCCCAGGTTGCTCTACGTCGTTCCGGCGTTCCGCTGGGAGGAAGAGGCCGCGATCACCGGACCGCCGCTCAGTGGCCGGCGCGAGGGCGGCTGGCTGCGTGTGTACCTCGACCGGCCCTGGTACTCCTCGGGTGACGGCGAGCTTTTGGGCACCCTCATCTGGACCGATGAGTTCAGGCGCATCCCGACCGAGTACCGGCCCTACGTCACCCAGTGGGGCACTGACCCGATCTGGGTCAGCGCTCCCACGACCGGCGCGGCATCACTGGCAGCCTTCAAGGCCGCCACGGAGACGAAGCTCGGCGGGCTGACCCTGGACGAGCTGACGCCGCCGCTCGCCATCGCGCCCGTGTTGCCGGCCCTGCGGCGCCTCCAGGTCCCGCACCCCACCCCGAGGTCGCAGACGCAGGTCACCCCACACATCGAGCGAGCCCGCGAGCCGGAGATCAGACGGCCCGAGGTCGAGCTGCGCGAGCGGGCGGTCGTCGCGCGGCCACCCGAAGCCGTCGTGGCCGAGGTGCGGCCCGCTCCCACTCTCGCCGTCGCCGGCCATGAGGTCCACTACGATCCCGAACGGCGACTCTGGTACGCCGACATCCACATCGACGCGGGGCCCTCGTACTTCCCCTTCGTCCGGTTGGCCCTGGTGCGCTTCCAGCCGATCTCCCTGCCGAACGCTCACGTCTCCCGGGTCGTGCTGGCGGACTTCGCGCAACTCGCACCCAACCGTAGCGTGAGCCTCGGCTTCGATCCCAAGGAACCACGTGAGATCACGCTGACCCTTAACGGGCTCACCTACCAACGCTCGCAGGCCATGCGCGAGCCCGGCCAGATCTTTGTCCGGGTGGAGACGCTCCGCACCGATGTGCCCGAGGAGCTGGGTTGGGTGCCGGTCAGGGACGTGGATATAGAGGAGCAGAAAGTCAGGCGCCGCGGCGAAGCACCGCTGTGGAGCGGCAAGATCACGCTGCCCGTGGCCCGCGGCACCCGGCCCTTCAGGATCGTGATCCAGGAGTTCGAGGGCTACGCTTACCAGCCCGCCGCCCAGACGCGCATGGCCAGAGTGACCCGCGCGGGCCGTTTGGTGTACGCGCACGCGATCAAGCTCTGAGCCAGGGAGGCGCAGCCGCCGACTCGGCTGAGCGACAGCTGGCGTAGGTCCTACCAGACGCCCGGCAGCAGGCGGTAGCGCACCCGCTCGGCGTACTCGCTGTAGCCTTCGAGCTCCTCCTTGAGGGTTCTGTCCTCGAGCACCGTGCGCACGAGCACTAACAGGACCGTCAGCCCGGTCGGCACGAAGGCCCAGAGCGAACCCAACATCAGCGTCATCCCACCCCACATCACGATCCACCCGACGTAGCCCGGGTGGCGCACGTACTGATATGGCCCGGCGGTGACGACGTAATGGCCACGCTCCTCCTGTATGCGCACGTACTTCGAGAAGAACTTGTTCACCGCCATCCCCCAGAGGAAGAACAGATCCCCCAGCACCACGGGCACGACCCCCGCGAGCTGCAACCAGAGCGGAATTTGTGGCGACCAGCTATATCGCTGATTCAGCCCCGCAACGATGAGCGTGCTGAACACGACCACACCCATGATGGCGTTCAGGACCTTGTCCCAGCCCTTGATGCCCTTCCGGATATGGAGCCGCTCGTCGATGACCTCCGGGTTGACCCGCCGGAGCACCGTCAGGTTGATCATCAGGCAGACTCCCATAACACCGAGCAACACCCACGCCATCACCCAGTTCAGGCGGCCTGCCAGCAGGCAGAGCAGCGCCCCCAGGACCACCAGCGAGCCGCCGAGCGCCAGCACGGCCTTCCAGATCAGCCCGACCGGAACGGCGGCGATCTGCGCTTGATCTCTGGAACTCGCATTCCTCATTTGCCGGCTCCGGTTCGAGCGTTCCCGTCCCTCTGCGAAGGACTACGAACGTCAGTCACCCGGGGTTCGACTAACAGTAATCGTTATACGGCAGGTCCTGCCAATCCCGTTCTCGCGCCCCGGCCCGCGCGTTGACACCCAGCCACGGCCCGAATTACCGTTCAGCGCCAACCATGGGTTCGCCGGCACTCAGCTTCGGGCCCGTGGACGGGCTGAGGCACCCCCCGAAAGTGCCCGATAATATCGCGCCGAACGAGGAGTTCCCATGAGCGAGAAGAGCCCAGGCAGTTTTCGTCGACGGTTCAACCGCTACATCGCCCTGGCGACGTCCGTGGTCGGGGTACTGATCATCATGAGCAGTTTTCTGTTCTCTGCGGATCCGCTGCTCTGGTACGCCGCCGTCATCATCGGGCTCGAGATCCTGCTGATCGGCTCCTGGTACGCGAGTAACCCCATCCTGACGAGCGAGCGCCGGTACCCGGGCCTGCGCCAGGAGGTGTATCGTTTCACCGATCTCGTGCGCCAGCTGAACCGCGCGGCGGCGGCCGCCGAACCGGCAGAGCAGCTCCAGCAGGTGCGAGCGGCCATGTTGGAATCCGTGGAACGCATGGTCGAGCTGGCAGGCAAGCAGGGGAAGGCATCCAGCGCTTAGACGTCTCGTATCCCTGTTGCTCAGGCGCCAAGGTCCAAGGGTCGCCGAACGAGGAGTCGTGTGAGCGATACGGAGCCAACAAGCTTTCGCCGCAAGTTCAATCGCTACGTGTCGCTGGTGACCGCGGTCATCGGCGTGCTCGTCATCCTGAGCAGCTTCCTTTTCACAGGGAATCTGCAGGCCTGGTACGCCTCCGTCGTCATCGGGCTGGTGATCGTGCTGATCGGCTTCTGGTACGGAGCCAATCCCATCCTTACGAACGAACGCCGCTACCTGGCCCTGCGCTCCGAGGTCGATGACTTCATCGGATTGGTACGCAAGCTCAACAGAGAGGCGGTCAGGAGTGGCCCATCGGAAGAATTCCAGCAGATCAAGGCAGCGATGCTCGAGTCCATACAGCGAATGACTGAGTTCGCCGGCAAGGATAGCGAGCCACCTGCCCCGGGCACGTAGACGTATCCTTGTATTTCCGACGTCCAGTCGGCACTTTCTATAAAGCCCTCCGCCCTCACTCAGAGACCGGGAGAGTCGAGGAGTCTAATGGGAGAAAAAGCTAAGGGCAATTGGCGACGCACGGTCAACCGCTACATCGGTCTGGGTTCGGCCATCCTCGGGATGGCCATCATCATGAGCAGCTTCTTGTTCCTGGACAATCTCTTCGTCTGGTACGCGACCGTGATCGTCGGGCTCCTTGTCGTCCTCGGGGGATTCCTCTACGGTGCCCACCCCTTCCTGACAAGCGAGCGCCGACACTTCGAACTGCGCGCGGAGGTAGACCGGTTCATCGAGCTCGTGCGCAAGCTGAACAGCGCCGCGATGGCGCCCGGTTCCGAGGAGGAGTTCGAGCGCCTGAAAGCGCAGATGATGGCATCCGTCGAGCGGATGGGAGAGTTGGCCGGCAAGGAAGGTTAGCCGCGTGTGGTTGGCCGGTTGCCAGCCTGCGGAGAGGTCGCCAGGTGCTGATTAGCAGTCCTGCAAGCTCACGTGGCTGCGCCGTGCTGACCCCTTCGGGCGTCTATCCGCGCTTCGCTCCGCTCGAAAACCACAAGCCTGAAATTGCCGCAACCTAACCCTCACCCAGGGGGCACGGTGACACGCCTGAATACTCTATCCACCCTACTTGCCGGACTCGTGCTGGGAGCGCTCATCAGCCTGGTCGCCTGGACGGCCTTCGCAGGCCGCGGGGCACGCATGACTCGGCGCGCAGGAGAGGAGCGCCAGGAAGCTGCCGGGTCGCAGGAGACGGCAGTCGCAGTCCTCGAGACGATCCGCCAGCGACGCACGGTCCGCAGCTATCAGGCCACGCCCGTGCCGGATGAGGAGCTGCTGGCGATCCTGGACGCGGCGCGCTATGCGCCCACGGCGGGGAACCAGCAACCCTGGCGGTTCCTCGTCATCCGGGACCGGGACAAGCTGGAACGGCTGAAAGGTCAGGCGCTGGAGTGGTACCTGGAGCGCGTGCGCAGCTCGCCGAACTCGGCCCAGCATGACATCGAATCGATCAGGTCGAGCGCTGAGCAGGCGCTGGAGGGTGCCCTATCGGCGCCGGTGTATGTGGCCGTCCTGGTCGATACGGAGGCACCCCACTCACGCTACGTCGTCTATGACGGGGCCCTGGCGGCGGCGAACCTGATGATCGCTGCGCGGGCCCTCGGTTACGGCACCGGCTTCTTCACGACGTTTTTCCCGGAAGAGCAAATGAAGGTGTTCTTCGGCATCCCGGACCACTACGCGCTGATCTGCTTCACGCCGATCGGCGTGCCGGAGGAATGGCCTGAGATGCCAGCCAAAAAGGAACTCGCCGAGCTAGTCGTCTTCGAGTCCTTCGAGGAGTGACGCGTTCGGCGTAGGAGACAGCGACAGCTCAAGGCACCAGACCGGAGGCCCCCGACATGGAAAGCTCGACTGTGAAGGTGAAGCGACGCTTTGCTTCCGTCGTCGATCTGGCCGTGCGAGCCTGGCAGACGTTTCGGCGATTCCCATTTGTCATCCTTTCGGCCATCGGCGCCGCCGTCCTCCTCCATCATCTGGCCGGCATCGAGTTCGATCCGGCACGGGGCGCCGACACCTTCTATCCCGCCCTCATGGCCTGCATCCTCGGTATCCCCCTCTTCATCGCCATCGAATTGCTCGCTGAAAGCCGCGGCTGGTCCGGCACAGCGCGCCTCGAAGCGGCGCTCGTCGGGCTCGCCCTATTGGTCGCGTACTACGCGGTCCTGCCATACCCGATCACAGGCGCCGAAGTGGCCCGTTGCCTGCTGCTGATCGCCGGCCTGCACCTGCTGATCTCGTTCGTTCCCTTCGGCCTCCGGTCCGGCACGGAGAACGATCTCTGGCAGTACAACAAGGTCTTGCTCCTGAGATTCATTCTGGCGGCGCTCTACACCCTCGTGCTCTACGTCGGCCTCAGCCTGGCTTTGCTCGCTTGCGATACGCTGCTCGAGATCGACGTCGAGCCCTGGAACTACGTGCAGCTCTGGTACTGGGCCGCCTTCGTTTACGCAACCTGGTTCTTCCTGGCCGGCATCCCCGAGAATGTCAGAAGTCTGGAGCGGGTGCGTGACTACCCGGTCGGGCTGCGCGTCTTCACCCAGTACGTCCTCATTCCGCTTGTCGTCATCTACTTGATCATTCTCTACGCCTATACCGCGAAAATCATCATCCAATGGAGTCTGCCCCAAGGCTGGGTCGGCTATCCGGTGATCGGCGTGTCGGTGACAGGGATGCTCGCCCTGCTGTTGGTGCACCCCATCCGCGAGCGCGCCGAGAGCGCCTGGATCGCCAGCTACGCGAAGTACTTCTACTGGACGCTCTACCCACTGATCGCATTGCTGGCCATCGCCATCGCGACGCGGATCGCCGACTACGGAGTCACCGAAAGGCGCTACCTGGTCGTGGTGGCCGGAGCCTGGCTGCTCGGGGTCGCTCTCTACTTCAGCTTCGGGCGCCGAAAGGGCATCCGGGTCATCCCGATCTCCCTTTGCATCGTCACCTTCCTCACGACCTTTGGCCCCTGGAGCGCCACCAGCGTATCACGGCGCAGCCAGCTCGGTCGCTTGCGGGACATACTGATCCGGGAGGAGGTGATGATCGACGGGCGGCTCGATTCGACGCCCAAGCGCATCGACTTCGAGCGGGAGAGCGAGATCAGCGATATCGTCAGGTACCTGCACGACATGCACGGCATCGCTGATCTCCGCGACTGGTACGCTCGGCCCGAGCGGCTTCCCGACGAGGCCACCCCACAGCTGGCACTTCAGGAGATGGGGCTCCTGTACCGAAGACGCTGGGAGGAGCGGGACGAATTCGCCATCCGGCCTCGCGAGCCGAATCCGCTGGCGCTGGAGGGGTTCCACTACCTGTACCGCATCACGGCGTCTGCGCAGAACGACACGCTCGAGCTCCGCGCACGGCTGGACAGCGCCACGGAGCTGTACCTACACGGCACCAGACTGCTCCTGGGGCCACCGGATGACCCCTCGGAACGCCTGCTGCTCGAGCTGGCACCCACGATCCTGGACCTGCGTGAGCGCGAGCGCAGAGATGAGCCGTACGGACCGGAGGCGAGCACCCTGGATGTGGAGAACGCCAGATACAGGCTCGTGCTTCACTTGGCCGAGGCGGATGGATACGTGATTGCGGATTCCGTCAGGCTCAGCCGTTTCTCGGCCACCGCGTTGATCACGCGTAAGTAGCGACAGCTCGATCCCCACCGAGAGCGCCGACCACCTCGCGGTAACCCTCGATCAGCTCGGCGTTCTCGGCCGTCACGTCCCGTGCCTCGGCGCTGTGCCGTGCGTTCCGCGACAACGCCTCACGGAATTCGCGGTCGCGGCACAGCCGCACGATGGCCGCGGCATACGCAGAAGGCGCATGCGGCGGCACCAGCAGGCCGTCGTGTCCATCACATATGCTCTCGCGAAAGCCACCGGCGTCCGCAGCCACGACCGCCAGACCGGAAGCCATCGCCTCGAGCGCCACCAAGCCCAGTGTCTCGGTGACGGACGGCAGCACACAGACGTCAGAACTCGCGTAGACCTTCGCCAATTCCTCGTGTTGAACGAAGCCGATACGCCGGACCCATGGAGCGCGGCTCTCCAGGTCACGGGCGACGGGACCGTCGCCGATCAGCAGGAACATCGCCTCGGACCCAAGCTCGTCGTGCGCCGCCGACCACGCATCGATCAACACATCCAGGTTCTTCTCCAGCGCCAGCCGGCCCACGTGCATAACCAGCGTCGCGCCCTCGTGAACGCCGAGCAGACGGCGCCAGGCGTGATCGCGCTTTGTCGGGTTGAACAGCGCCGTGTCCACGCCGCGGCCCCAGAGCACAGCGTGTGCCAGTCCGTGCTGGGTCAGCTTCTCGAGGACCGCCCGGCCCGGCGTGTGGGTTACCGAGGCGGGCCCGTGGAACCAGAGCAGCCAGCGCCAGACCAGCGGCTCCAGCCAACCGACGCCGTAGTCGCGAGTGTAGCGGGGGAAGTCCGTGTGGAAGGATGTGACCAGCGGCAGGCCCCTGCGCAGCGCGTAGCGGCGCCCCACCAGACCCAGCGGCCCCTCGACGACCACGTGAACGAGCTCGGGCTCGAACTTATCGAGGTAGCGGCGCACCCCACGGTACGACGGAAGCGAGAGACGAATGTCGGGATACGGCGGAAAGGGCACCGACCGCACACGCAGCTCACTCTCGGGCAGAGCACTCATCTTGCCCGGATAGCGGGGCGCGACGACGGCCACGGCGTGCCCGGCGGCACGCAGGTACTCGACCATCCGCTGGCACACCATGGTCACACCGTTCACTTGCGGTGTGAACGTGTCGGTGACTATCGCGATCCGCACACCGTTACCTCTAGCGCGATCACGTCAAGCTATCGCCACAGACCTGTACCAGATATGTAACCGACGCAGCGCCCGAATCTCTGTGCTGGCCGCCCCCGTGAGTCACGGAACCGCCGCAGCTGGCCGGGCCGCGATCTCGTCCGGCGCGCCCTCCCGAGCCGCGAGCAACGCCTGTCGGCGGCCCAGCCAGTAGCCCATCACGAGCCATACGCCGCAGATCGGCGTAGCGACGAAGGCGATCGCCGACATGCTGAGACCCAGCCACCCCATCAGCGCATACGACCAGGCTCCGATTTGATCGCCACCCCGGTAGACGAAAGTGTCGATGAGGTTCTTCGCTTTGTACTTCTCCTCACGGCTGACGACGGTGTACAGCACCTCACGCGTCGGCCGTGCCACGGCATAGTTGCCAGCCCGGCGCAGCGTCTGGAACACGAACAGCACAGCGAGCAGCGGTGCGAAGCCCAGGCTGGAGAATCCGATCACGCACACCACTGGCAGCAGGGTGAGCGTCAACGCCACACCCAGCCACTTGATGAGTCTCCCGGTGAGGAACGCCTGAGTGAAGATCGCCAGAACGTTGACCGCCAGATCGATCTTGGCGAAAAAGGCCGTGCGCACCGCACGGTCGGTGAAGGTCCGGTCGATGATCTCCGCCTGCTGGAAGTAGAGGAACGTCGCCGCGATCGTAAAGAGCAGCATGTAGCCGCAGATGCCCAGCAGGTAGGGCGAACGAATTACCCCGGCGATGCCCGCGAGGACACCGCCGCCGATAGGCTGCTCGGCCGCCCGCTCCGCCTCGCGGACCCCGTAACCGCGTGCCGGCTCTGCTTCTGGAAGTCCTGCCACCCTTGGTCCCGACTCCTCTGGAAGCCAGCGCGCCTCCATCGTTGATAGCGCCGACAGCCGACGCACGCACTGCACGGCCAGTTCCAGCAGCACGACAGAGATCGGAATCAGATGCACGGGACCCAGCGGCTCCGCCAGCGATGCAGTGGTCGCCGCGCCGACGATCGCCCCGAGCGTGCCGCCCAGGGCGATGAACCCGAACATGCGCTTCCCCTGCTCGCTGCGGAACATGTCCGCCATGAACGCCCAGAAGATCGAGACGACGAACAGGTTGAAGACGCTGACCCACCAGTAGAAGGCTCGCCCGATCCAGATGTTCGCGCTCTCCGGCATGAGCTTCAGCAGCGCGAAAAAGATCAGTAGGTTCCCGATGAAGAAGCGGTACGTGTAGGAAATGAAGCGCGTGCGCGGCAGCTTCGAGACCAGGGCAGCGAAGGGCGGATGCACCAGCAGCATCAAGATCAGTGTGCCCGTGAACAGCCAGGGCAGGTTGCGTACGCCGCTGGCAACGGCCATCTCGTCGCGGATTGGCCGCAAGACGTAGTAGCCGGAGAGCAGGAAGAAATAGTACGCGCACGACAGCAACAGCGCGCGCACCTCCCCCTCCTTCACATCGACGGCGCGCTGTAGAAGGCGCCTGAAGGGATTGGGCCGACCGCGGCTCACCAGAACCGCTAGCCCTCAGCTTGCCGCGCGTGCCAGGCGGCCAGCACTCGCGCCTCCTTCTCCGCAGCGAGCCCCGTGCGCGGGCTCGTGCGCCGCTCCTCTGGCAGCGTTGCCCACCAGTCCAGCGTGTCCTTCGCCGTCACCGCCAACGGCCGGTACTTGAGTCCGGCCGCCACCGCGCGGCTGTTGTCGAAGAGGCAGAAGCCCGCATACTCACCGACAGGCGGCAACCACGCCGTCATCTCCGCCCAGGGAGCCACCTCGTGCTCCGCCAAAAACTCCGCATCGACCCAGGTGAACGAGATCTCGTTACTGACCACGGCCCGCATGCCGTACAGCAGCTCCGCCATGCTGAGCCTCGACAGCGGCCCGACACCACTGTAGGTGCCGATCGCACGCTGCTCGATCAGATGGATGTCGAACTCGGCCAGGTCGCGAGCATCGATGTACTGGGTAGGGTCGTTGGGCGTGCCCGGCGCCATCACCTCACCGCCGCGCGCGACGCGTACCGGCCAGTAGGTCCAGCGATCGGAGCGGTCGCCTGGGCCCACGATCAGGTGCGGCCGCACGATGATCGCCCCGTCCGGAAATGCTTTCCTGGTCTCCTCCTCGCAGAGCGCCTTCAGCGCGCCGTACGTCTCGCCGGTGACCTCCTCGATCGTCGGATCGTCGATCGTCGCTACGGATTCGTCCTCGGTCATGCCCGGCTTACTGTTGTCAGCGTGGACGGATAGTGACGACGTGAACAGGTAAACGTCTACCGAACCCTTGAGCAGCCCCGCCGACTGGCGGACCCAGCGCGGGATCGACGCCGAATTATCGATCACTCCATCCCACTCACGGCCCTTCAGTGCCTCGAGGTTGTCGTCACGATCGCCGACCAGCTTCTCGACCCGATCAAAGACCTCCCGATGCACGGTTGGTTCCGTCCTGCCCCGGTTGAAGATCGTTACCTCATGGCCGCGAGCCAGAGCGTAGTAGATCTGGTGAGGCCCAGTGAACGCGGTGCCACCGAGGATCAGGATGCGCAGCGGCTTCTCCGCCTGCGGGATCTGCGGTCGCTGGGCGATCGCCTCCTCGAACCTGCCCAGGCTCAGCGCGCCACCGGCGGCGGCCGTCATCATCAGGAACTCTCGTCTCGTCGTCGGCATGAGCCTCACTCCTATCGACACGGTTGAACGGTGATTCGCAGACGGATGGTCGTCAGCTGTCGCCAATCAACACTACGGCCCTCGGCGTATTACGATTCAACGCGTCGGGCATGCCAGGCGGCCAGCACCTCGGCCTCACGCTCGGCTGAGAGGCCAGCACGTGGCCGCGTCCACCGCTCCTCGGGCAAAGACTTCCACCATTCCAGAGTATCCTGTGCGGTCACGGCGAGGGGCCGGAAGCTCAAACCCTTCTCGATAGCGCGGGTCCGGCTGATGCTGCCGTAGCCCTCATTGCCGTCCCCCGGCGGCAGCCACGCCGGCATGTGGGACCACGGTCGCACATTGTGCTCGGCGAGGAAGTCGGCGTTCACCCACGTGAACGAGACAGCCACACTGGTGATCGCGCGGATACCGTAGAGCATCCCGGCGATGGAGAGGTGAGACCTCGGCCCGACGGCGTTGTACACGCCCGGCTCACGCCGCTCGACCATGTGGACGCACCATTCGGCCAGGTCCCGGGCATCGATGTAGCGTACGAGATCCGTGGGGTCACCCGGCGCCAGCACCTCGCTGCCCCGATCGATGCGCACCGGCCAGTATGTCCAGCGGTCCGTCCGATCGCCCGGTCCAACGATCAGTCCAGGCCGCACGATCGTTGCCCGGCCCGGGAACGCGCGCTGCGCCTCCCGCTCACAGAGCGCCTTGAGCGCCCCGTAAGTGCGACCGGTCACCTCCTCGATCGTCGGGTCGTCTATGGTCCTCACCGGCGCCGTCTCGTCCATCCCCGGCTCAGGAAAGCCCTGGTAGACGGAAAGCGTCGAAATGTAGAGGTACTGACCCACGGCATCCTCGAGCAGCTGAGCCGAGTCCCGCACCCAGCGCGGAATCGAGGCGGAATTGTCAATAACAGCGTCCCATTCCCGACCTTTCAAGGCTTCCAGATCGCCGTCGCGATCGCCGCGTAGCTTCTCCACCTCCGGGAACAGGTGCGGGTTGGTCCGGCCGCGGTTGAATAGGGTGACCGTATGCCCGCGGGCGAGCGCGTAGCGCACCTGGTGAGGGCCGATGAAGCCCGTCCCGCCGAGGATCAGGATGCGCAGTGGCACCTCCGCGCTGGACACCGCAGAGCCCTGCGCAAAGGCGCGATCCAGGGTCCCAAAGCACAGCGCCCCGGATGCCGCAGCTGACAACTGGAGGAACTCTCGTCTCGTCGTGGGCATACCTGTTCTCCTCGGTAGTCGCGCGGGCTCGCTGTCAGACTGAGGGGATCGCGGGCCGTTTTCTCGCTCTCAATCTTGAATGCGCCCGAAAGCTACGGGCCCAAGCGTTCGACGACCAGACGCGTCGGTATCCCCCGCGTTGCGGCCAAGCCGTCGTCAGCTAACGTTATGCCATCCGGCACTCTTGCACGAAGGTCTCGCGAACCTCAGAACCCGGAGGATCCCGTGCAGCGATCAACCGTTCTCCTCGCCTGGCTCGTCCTTGCCAGCCCGCGGCTCGGCGCCGCCCAATCCACAGACATCGATCAGGCAGTGAACCGCTTCGCCGCAGAGATCATCGAGCAGCGCCACAAGATCCACCAGAACCCGGAACTCGGCAACCGAGAGTTCAAGACGGCGGAGTTGGTGGCCCAGCATCTACGCAAGCTCGGACTGGATGAGATCCAGACTGGCGTTGCTCACACCGGCGTCGTCGGCATCTTGCGCGGAGGCATGCCGGGTCCGGTCGTCGCCGTACGCGCCGACATGGACGCCCTGCCGATAACGGAGGACACCCCCTACCCGTTCAAGTCCACGGTGCGCACCACATACCTGGGTCAGGAAGTCGGTGTCAGCCACGCCTGCGGCCACGACATCCACACCTCCGTTCAGCTCGGCGTCGCATCGGTCCTCGCTTCGCTGCGCGACCAGATCCCCGGCACGGTGACGTTCATCTTCCAGCCCGCCGAAGAGGGACCGCCACCAGGCGAACAGGGTGGCGCCAGCTTGATGCTGGAGGAGGGCCTGTTCGAGAATCTGCAGCCGACCGCGATCTTCGCCCTTCACAGCAACCCTGCTCTGGAGGTCGGTCACGTCGGCTACACCGTCGGCCCCGCCCTCGCCGCCGTCGACCACTTCCGCATCGCGATCCACGGCAAAGGGGCGCACGCCGCCGCCCCGCATCTGAGCGTCGACCCCATCGTCATGGCTTCGCAGGCCGTGATGGCACTCCAGACCATCCGCTCGCGTAACCTTCCTCCGCTGGAACCCAGCGTGGTCACCGTGGGCATCATCCGTGGCGGCGAGCGCTTCAACATCATTCCTGAGGTGGTCCACCTGGAGGGCACGGTCCGAACCTACAACTCAGAGATAAGGGATGCCGTCGAGCATCGCATGAACGAAATCCTGAGCGGTATCACGCGAGCGGGCGGTGGAACTCACGAACTCGCATATGACCGGGGTGCACCGCCCACCATCAACGACCCGACCCTCGCACGGGCCAGCGCCCCGACCCTTGCCCGCGTCCTGGGAAGCGAGAACGTCCACCTGATCGATCCGCTGATGGCGGGCGAAGACTTCGCCTACTTCGCCAACGAGGTGCCGGGCTTCTACTTCACGCTCGGCACCACCAGGCCGGGGACAACCTCGGGCGGCCTACACACTCCCACTCTCATGGGCGATGACAGCGCCGTGCCCGTCGGCATGCGCGTCATGGCGAACGTGCTGCTCGACTACCTGAGAGCCCACAGTCCGCGCTAGCCCTCGACAGGCTCCGCCCCGGCCTGCGTCCGCTCCCGGCCGCTGGCTGCGTCGCCGGACGCCCCGCCGGTGGACATCGGTACGGTTTCCGGTGGCACGATCGACGCGGTCGTCTTCGGCAATGTTGCCTTCGCCGTTAAGCGTGGCGCCAGCCGGTGACATCAATCCCGTCGCCACGTTTGACGTGACGACCGCCGCCGACTTGCGGGCTTTCGCAGTCGCGGTTGGCACGCAGGTGAACCGCATTTCCGCACCTGTGACCTGCGCTGGCGCCGGTTGACAATTTGCAGGACTGCGGTCATGATTGACTGCGGTCACGTATCTGAACCTTTTGTGTTGGGCTGCGAGAGGATGTCGGAATCCGAAGATCAACAGCATTTGGGTGCCCCGCCAGCCGCGCCCGAGCTGAGCCGCCGCGAGCGCAAGAAGCGCGCGCTTCGCCGCAAGATCTACCAGGCAGCCTTCGAGCTCTTCCTAGAGAAGGGTTTCGAGCATACGACGGTTGAGGAGATCGCGGAGCGGGCTGACGTGGCCAAGGGGACGGTGTTCAACTACTTCCCTCGCAAGACGTCGTTCCTCGCTGCCGTTGCCGACGATTGGACG
>Ga0209636_10004690_pt1 | contig 13952 bp, 14 predicted proteins | sample DeeMarSWOR152_54_FD_187464 | JGI IMG/M metagenome (GOLD analysis project Ga0209636, IMG submission 187464) | Marine sediment microbial communities from White Oak River estuary, North Carolina - WOR-1-52-54 (SPAdes) (version 2) | ecosystem: Environmental > Aquatic > Marine > Intertidal zone >...
GAAATCCAAGTTTTTGTTAAGAACCCTTGGAGAATTGTACCGGAAGTCTCAAACAAGCTGGTTTCACATGGCATCCTAACCGAGAAAATTGAAGTTGTTGAACCAACTTTGGAAGATGTTTTCATAAAATTGACTGGAAGAAGACTCACGGAGGAATAGAAATGAACCCAATAATAGGAATAGCCGTAAAAGACGTCAAGACGTTTTTCAGAGAAAAAGAAACAGTATTCTGGACCATAGCGTTCCCAGTGATAATACTGCTGTTGTTCACAGCAATCTTCGGAAGAGAAGTCCCCTTCACTGCAAACGTAGGAATAGTAGATTCAGACAACACTCTATTAACCTCGAGCATAGTTTCAGCGTTTAACGAAACTGAAATCTTCAACGTACAAGTTTTTGAGAACAAAACCGAAGCTCTGAAAGCACTGAATGCAACTGACTTACGAGCCGTAATAACGCTTCCTCAAAATTTTTCGCTTAACCTCACAACAGGCAAAAACACCTACGCGTTGCTAGCAATTGATAAAACTGACCCAGAAGTAACGCAGACGGTCGCAAACGCAATCAAAACCCTCTTCTCAGAATTCTACAAAGAGATCGGAAACTACACAGAACCAATTTCAGTAATTGAAGAAACATCGCTGATGCGGGAAGAAATAGGCTATAAAGAACACATTGTTCCAGGCATGTTGTGTTACCCTTTTCTTTTTTCAAGCATGGTCGCAGCTACAGGCGCAATCGTATATGAAAAACATAAAGGCACACTCAAAAAAATCAGAGCCTCACCAGTTCGCCCACTGAACGTGCTCTTTGGAAAAACATTAGCCGCTCTATTTCAGACAGCCATCTCAATCCTAATAATAGCAGTTCTAGCCGTACTTGTACTCACCCCAAAAGTAAACTGGAACGTGCCACTCATGATCCCAATAATGTTTCTAGGATCAATCAACGGCATAGCCGTAGGCTTACTAATATCATGCATCGGCAGGTCCCCTCAAGCAGCATCAAGCGCAGCCACAACAATAGGCGTAGTGCTCCAGTTCTTCATAGGTATGTATTTCCCCCAAGAATTTCTTCCCACATACATCCAACAAATTGGCAACGTCATACCAATGACCTACGCGGTCCAAGCCATAAGAAGCATAATGCTTCAAAACGCAGTGTTAAGCGACATACTCCAGCCAATAGCAACACTTGTCATTTCAGCAATCATCCTTTACGCGATGGGGATTCTCCTATACAAAAGATGGGTTGAAAAAGAATAAAGCTTAAAAACTCAATGTAGTTAATTACATCGCTGTGTCAAAAATGAAACTCACATCTAGACAAGTCGCCGTGATAGCCATTTTTGCAGCCCTATACGCCATAATCTCAAGACTGCCAGGAATCCCTATATTTGGAGGAAGCGGCAAAATAGAACTAGTATTGATCTTAGACTCTATTGTAGGAATCCTACTGGGACCATGGATTGGCGGAACAACTGCCCTCTTAGGCAACTTTATTGCGTGGATAATCCCATCAACAACTTTTTTCGGACTGCTACTTCTTCCAGCCGGACCGATAGCAGCCATTATTAGCGGAAATCTAGCAAGGAAAACTAAAAGCTCAAATTGGAAGTTTGCAGTTGTAATATATGCCGTGCTTATGGGATTATGGTACTTGACCACTCCTGGACAAGAAGTGCTTTATTACCCATTCCTCCACTGGACAGCATTCGCCCTCATAATAATCTTCAGAGAAAAAATCCATAACTTCCTGAACGCAGATGCAAACCACAAAAAAGCCTTGGGTGCAACGATATGCTGTTTTGGTGGCATTATGGCAAACCATATGGCAGGCAACCTAATATACATTGGCTCGGTTGGCTGGTTTATCTCCCTCAAAGCCATTAAGGATACTTTAAAAAATATCGGATTCTTCTGGTTGAAATCAGGACTGCAGAACCCTGAAAAACTAGAAGATCCACTTTCAGCGATTTTTGCCACGTTTCTGCCCATAACAGTTGTTGAAAGACTGCTGATAACAATCTTCACGGTTTACCTAGCATATGGGCTTATATTCGCTTTGAGAAAAAGCGGCATAATAAGGCTGGGATAAACATGGACAACAAAACATTTCGATTACTTTACTTTCTGCTTTTCTGCTTAGGCTGGATTGGAATACTCTGGACATCTTATGCTTTCTTTCTGAACGCTTACAACGGAACAACCGAAATCTTCATAGAAAACCCATCGTTTTTCATACTACTATGCGTTTCATTAATGAGCATAGCCACTGCATTCATACTTGAACAAACATATAGAACCAAACAATAATCATTAAAAGCTATACCGCCCTTAATTGTGAACAGAATGAATCGAAAGTTTCACCCTTACGTGGTATTCCTGCCATCAAGACAAAAACACAGAACATTACGCGCAATTTTCGGCTCCCAAACAGCCTTGGACATATTGAGATTTTCAATACATCAAGGAGTATCCAAAAAAATCTATCAGAAGAATTTGATGGAAAAACTTCCCTACTCCAACAAAACAATAATTGAACATTTGAAATCATTGACGAAACTTGGAGTCCTAGAAGGAGATATGGAGAAAACAAAAAGCGAAAACCGGATTGTCTGGGTCAAATCCTATCAGTTGACAGACATAGGGAAATGGTTCGTTCTGCTACTTGCTGAAGAAAAAGAGTTATCCAAAAAAGAAAAAGCGGAAATACTGAAAGACATTTTCAGGGCATACTTGAAATGGGTGAAGGATCTTTCAGAAAAGCTGCATGTAGACAAGGAAACGTTAGAGAAGATTTTCATGGAAGAAATGAAATAAGCAGAGGGCAAAATACTTGAAAACAACTGTCATTGCTGTTGTTGGAAGCAAAAGTTCTGGAAAAACAACGACTATAGAAGCCTTAACGAAGGAACTGACGAAAAGAGGTTATTATGTTGCAGCAGTAAAACATGTTCCTGAACCAAAGTTCACAATAGACAGAGAGGGAAAAGACACTTGGAGGTTTGCCAATTCAGGGGCAAAAACGATTGTTAGCGTGGCATCGAGTGAGATAGCCACTATAGAAAAGGTGGATTCAACAGCTTTTTCGTTAGAAGAGATCTTGCAGAGATGCAAAAACGCTGACTTGGTCTTCTTGGAAGGTTTTAAAAGACTTGTAGGCAAGAATTGTGAGTTACCCAAGATTGTAGCAGTAGAATCTCCAGAAGAGATCTTACAAGCCTTAAAGACTTTTGAACCCATACTGGCTTTCACTGGCCTTCTCGATATAGAAACTCTAAATTTGAAAGTTCCATACATAAATGTGCTTAAGAATTCGGAAAAAATTGTGAATATGGTGGAGAAAATTGCAAGAAAAAATTGATGAAAAGTTGATAATCAAGATTGATGGGAAAAAATTGCCTATGCACCAGTTCGTTCAAAGAATGATAAGAAAGACCCTTCTAGCTATGCTCTCAACTTTGAAAGGCACTGAAATTCAAGGCGACGAAAGTGTTGAGATACTTGTTAAGAGAGCCGCCGCATAACATTCTTTTGCGTTTGATTGTGGGGTTTGGAGATCTATCCGAAGGGAGAGAAGGGAGAAAGGAGAGCTCTTCTAAAAGAAGAGGGATTCTCCAAACCTTTCCACCTTTTGGCGGCTCTTCAAAAAATTTGACGCTTCGCCTCCCTTATAGAGCTTTAAAGGCGTCAAACCATCTGTTGTATAGTGTCAGCATGTCCAGGGAAACGCTTGGTTTTCTTTCTTCAAGTATTTGCCGGAAGTCACTCATCCTCAAAGATCTTGGATTAGCCAACTTGTCAGCAGCTTGACCTGACTCGAAGAAATCGCCTATGACCTTCAAATGCACCGCTTGACATACGTCCCTTATGTCACTTCCAGAAAATCCTTCCGAGAGTCTAGCCAACTCATGCAGATCAACATCAGGATCCAACTTCAGGTTGCTCGTGTAAAGTTTAAACATCATTAGGCGGGCGTGATGATCAGGAAGCGGCACTAAAATCCTTTTTTGGAATCTTCTTATGAAGGGCCAATCTAGGTCCCATGGCTTGTTTGTTGCTCCAATGACGTAAATGTGAAGATTCTTACCCTTATCTATAATGCCGTCCATCTCTTTCAAGAATTGATTTCGAACACGAACTTCTCCGCCGACTTCGCTTGAGCGTTTTCCCATGAGAGAGTCTAACTCGTCAATGAAAACTATTGCTGGTTTTCCTTCATTAGCCGACTTTCTAGCGGAACCGAAAAGTCTGGCAACATTCTTTTCAGCTTCACCTAGCCATTTAGACATTATTGAGGCTGCATCAATAGAGACGAAGTTTGCTTCTATCTCCGTGGCCACAGCAGCCGCTAAAAGCGTTTTTCCACAGCCTGGCGGTCCGAATAGGAGAATCCCTCTGGGCCATCCCAACGGGAACAGATCTGGTCTCTGAACCGGATAGACTATGGCTTCTTTTACTGCCCTTTTTGCATGTTCGAGCCCAACAACTTCTTCCCAGTTCACGCTTGGTTTTTCCTTTAATATTAGTTCTTCGTAGCTTGCTTTCACACCTTCGGCGGTTTCTGTACCTTCAATTATTTCTTTGGTTTCTGCTCGCGGTTCAACAGGCGTGGCCGCACCTTGCAATGTCTTTATTCTTTCCTGATAGGCTATTGCCCTTTGTATGTAGACTTTGTTCAGGCTGTATTCTGGATATAATTGGACGAGTCTCAGAAGGCCTGCTATGGCTTTCTGATACATCGTTACCGCCATGCCTTTTGAACCTTGATTATCTAAGCGAACAGCTTCCAAGGCATAACTTGTTGCGGATTTTTCCAGTTCTTGTGAAGCATTCATAACGTTCACCCAGCTTTGGTTTCAATCTTTATTTTACCTTTAGCTCCCAAGTTTTCAAGTGCTTTTTTAATCTCCGCATATGAAGCTTCCAATTCAAGGGAGCACCGCATCAAATCAACCTCTCCTTCACTTTTCCTAACGTATTCGAAGAGAGCTTCTTCAAGGGGGAGTTTTTCAACTTTTAACGAAACTTCCTCAATTTCCGATTTTTTATAAGAAAAAAGGTCTTGAGAAGAGACCGTTTCTGATTCGACGGTTTTCTGACCAACTGCTTGTGAACACACTGCTGCCAACGCAACCATTTGCTTGACAGGGACTTCCTCAGGGGTTTCTATGGTCGCAGGCGGTTCAGGTAGCTTCTCAGCTGCTTTTTGTTCTAGGAAACTTGAGACCTCTTTTATTATTTCCTCTCCACCTGGTGTCATCCTGTTTATCGGAATCAGTGACTCGTCAGCTGTTATTCTTGTTGAGTAGAGAGTCTCGCTTATTGCATCGTTAATTCTACCCAGTTCTGACGAAACATCCGGCAAGACTTCAAAGAGCTGTTTTGAAACTTTTTGAAGCAACCTTAATGCTGGTTTCAAGTCGATAATTATGTCACTTAGTTCCCTTATCGTCTCAAGTCTGAGGATTACTCGTTCGATTGCCAGCTCCACATGATAAAGAAACCTTGTCAGTTTTCTGACTTCTGCTATTTCGTTTGCGCATATTGTAGCTCTATCTTTGTTGTTGTTTTTCAGGGCACTGATGCATGTTTGAAATAGACTTTTGCTTCTTTCCTTCAGTCTGAAGGACACCTGTTCAATTTTGTGTTGTTGGAATTTCAGTTTACGCATTGACTTACTTATTACTTCCCGTGCTGGTGGAGGGTTCTTGCGGAAAATGTTTTTGATGTTGCTCCCTCCGCCCGCTAGATTGTCAGCTTAAATGCCTGAGTCGCCTACTTCTTTCACGTAAACTACTACTGGTGGCTCCGGAAGAGAAGTTTCAGAAGCGGGAGTAGGGGCCTCCTCCTGAGCTTTTAATTCTTCCGTGGGCTCTTCCTCTGCTTCCATGGGCTCTTCCTCAGCTTCTTGTTCTGCCTGTTGCGGCGTTTCTCCCAGAAGGATATTTGATAGCTCATTCTTTGTTGCTTCTAGGTCACTTTTCTCCACGTTAACCTTCTTCAGACATTCTTGTATCATTGTGAAGGCCGTTTGGTAGGATTGCTCATCGATTTTTCCTATTTCATGTTCAATTTCAAGATTGACCAAAGCATAGTTTAATTCTTTGATTTCTTGAAAGCACCTAGCAGTTTCTTTATTGATTTCATCTATTAGAGCTTGGGCCTCGGTTTTCAGCTGGTTTAAGACCCCTTCAAAACTGTTATGCAAGTCTTCGTATACTTCTGGTGAAATCTTCTTTTTTTCCACAAGCTCCTTCAGAGCTTGGTCTTTACGCCATATCAGTGGGATTTGATCGCAAAGAGTTGTAATTCCCGTTTTTAGTTTGGAGAGAAGAGTTATCTCTGAACCGTCAACTTTCAGGCTTTCGGTGGGACATTTTATGAATCTGCCGTCGCCTTGCTCCATATAGATTGAATCAACTCTACCGTTTGGATTTACGGCGAAAGATGTGACTCTGCCAATTATGCGTCCGTACTCGTCTTTTACTTCTTTTCCGATTGATAGAAAAAGATTGGGATTTTGCGTCATAAGAGTGTCTCCTGTACGTTTGAGTTTAAGATGTCTCAGCCGGGGATTTCTCGCCTATTGGCACTGAAGGGATTCCCGCTGGCAATTCTGGAAACTTTTCTTTGACTTTTTGTTCGGCGACTGCTGCTGCTTCTGTGAGAATTTTCTGGGCGTCTTCTCCAGTTGATTGAAAGTTTATCGTCATTCCCTGACTTTCTCCAGCTTCCATCATAATTCCGCTCAATATATCGCCTATCTGCCCTAACTCGCTTTCCGCTTCTGGGAAAATATTCGCCATTCCTGTCTTAACCGCTCTTAAAACGCCTATCGCTGGACCGAGTGTTGAAACTACATCGCCAAGTTCCGATACTGTTCGCAATCTTAACACAATTTGTTCGAGCGCAAGTCTAGCATGCATAATCATCTTTTCCATCTTTCTTATCTCAGCCAGCTCATTAGCAAAGACGTTTGCCCGCGCCATGTCATGCTTTGTGTAGGCATCCACAATTCTTGCGAATATTGATGTGTCTCTTTTGCTGAATCTATCGGTGGCTTGGTCCAATTTTTGCACTTGCATTTCTATGCGTCTAACAGCCATGTTGAGTCTTGGCTTTAATGGACCTGGTGGTCTAACAGCACCCTTGATGCGTTTCGTGAAGGGTTGCTCATCGCGTCTCTCTTCCCATTTTTTACCAAATCTTTCTGACAAATTAAATACCTCCGAAGATCAAAGTGAGTTTAAACAAATCTTATACATTGTTAATATGCTGAAAACATTCACGTATATACATAGCGCTATATGACCGTCTAAAAACCGTTTTGAGCTTTAATTTTCCAATGAAAAGACATGCTTGCTGCTTTCACGGCAATAGACAAAAACTTGTAAGTTAGATTAAAAAGGAGCTTAGAATTCAATTGTAAGTAAAGGTGAAAAATTTGGGTGAAAGATTAAAGATTTTCGGGATAGTAGCGCTCTTAGGATTCATGGCCGGAGTCATTGCCCAACTGGCAGCCGACTATGTGATTCCAGCACTGCTGACAATACTACCACAACTAGTTCAAATAAAATTCCTGGTTTCAGGATTCGCCGGCGCCTGTCTAACACTGGTCTTGATAAGCATTTGGGCGTACGTCTCAGGACCATCAGAACCATAACAGACCTCTCTCTTCACATACCTTTGTTTAACGCATCCCCAGTTGAAACTCCGCATCAGAGAATTTCCATACTCAGTGATAGTGGAAATCTAATGTGCGCATGTATACTTGCATCGTTATTTTCAGTCTTCAGTGGTTTATGGTTATTTGATGAATAGCGCGGGTATAATGAAGCATAGTATCACGCCCTTTGATGCCACAACGAAGGATAATTCAGGATTTGTTCGTAAACAAATCCTTGATGAGATTTGCTGTAACAGCGAAGTCAGATCTAGCAACACTGAAAGCAGTGAATGCCCTGCCTCTTCTTTCCGGGCGTTCAACTCTTGAAAATAAGTTTTTGTTCGCTTGTGAAGTTACTAGAACTTCAGGAATTGATAGGCTAAAGTAAAGAATAAACGTTCTCTCGAGATTATAGTCTATGAGATATGTGGTGATGGGTGGCAAAAAACTTTGGGTTCTAATGTTTTTCAGCTGCTTGCCAAACCAGTCTTTGATGCGTTAGCTGAATTAGGTTTTTCTGAGCCTACTCTTCCTCAGGTTATGGCTATCCCGCCGATATTACGTGGGGAGAACGTGCTCTTGATTGCGCCTACTGGAAGTGGGAAAACAGAGGCCGTTCTTCTGCCGATATTTTCAAATTTCATTCACCGAAATGCAGGGAAAGGCATATCAATAGTTTACATTACTCCTTTAAGAGCGTTAAATCGTGATATGTTGAAACGTTTGTCCTTTTGGGCTTCCAAACTTGATTTCTCAATTGAAGTTAGACACGGTGACACGGAGATAAAGCTTCGTAGAAGACAGGCACTTTTCCCACCTAGAATGCTTGTTACGACGCCGGAGACTCTTCAAGCCATTCTTCCTGGTTCACGTATGAAGCAGCACCTGAGTCACGTCAAATACGTCATCATTGATGAGGTACATGAGCTGGCATCAAGCAAGCGTGGAGTTCAGCTAACGATAGCTTTAGAACGCCTATTCGAGATTGCTGGAAGAAAATTCCAAAGAATTGGCTTATCAGCCACTGTGGCTAATCCAGAAAAAGTTGCGAAGTTCATCGCTGGAACGCACAGAAACATTAAAGTGGTTGAAGCAACTCTGGCAAAAGGCTACAGATACTTCATAGAAACTCCAAGTCCTCAAGAGGATGATTACGATTTAGCCGCAAAACTTAGAACTTCGCCAGAGGCAGCAGCCAGAATAAGGCGAATAATCGAACTTGTGAACAGCCACACGTCGACCTTAATCTTTGTGAATAGTAGACAGAATGCGGAGATGCTGGGCCATAAATTCAATCAGCTTAGACGATTTGACATAGCGGTTCATCACGGTTCTTTGTCAAAAGAAGAACGCGCAACAATAGAAGATGAGTTTAAATCTGGAGTCTTAAAAGCGATAATTTGCACAAGCACGTTGGAACTTGGGATAGACATAGGCAACGTAGATCTTGTTATTCAATACCTTTCACCAAGACAAGTTAGCAGTCTGATTCAGAGGGTTGGTAGAAGCGGTCACAGTCTAGACAGACTTTCTGTAGGGGTTATTATCACGGCTTATCCAGATGATACGCTGGAATCAGTGGCTTCAGTGAAAAGTGCTTACAAAAACAAGCTAGAGCCAGTTCCAATTCATGAAAACGCGTTAGACGTTTTAGCTCATCAGATTGCTGGATTTCTCTTGGACCTAGGAAACATAGATTTGAAAACACTTTTAACCAAACTACGCAGGGCCTATCCATATAGAACCCTTTCAGAAAACAAACTTTTAGATGTAGTTGATTATCTAGATTGGTTGAACGAGTTAAGAATAGGACAAGAAGGAAAAGTTTTGAGAAAAACTCGAAAGACTCGGCGTTACTATTACGAAAACCTATCCATGATTCCTGATGAAAAACGCTACCCAATTGTAGACATAATCTCGGATCGTAAAATAGGCACTTTAGGCGACGAGTTCATGACTCTACGAGCTCGTGTGGGATTAAATTTCATATGCAGAGGAAAAGTTTGGCGTATAGTCCAGATACAGGACGAGACAGGCACAGTTTACGTAGTTCCCTCAGAAGATTCATTAGCAGCTATTCCTGGGTGGGACGGAGAAATGCTTCCAGTACCTTACAACCTAGCTCAAGAAACGGGAAAAATGCGAGAAAAAATTGCAAAAACATTGAAGACAACGGGGAAAGCTGAAGTTACAGCAGAAAAACTTGCAGAAGAGCTTGCAATAGACAAGTCAACTCTGGCTAAGGTAATTGAAGAAATTGATGAACACTTGAAACAGGGAGTGCCACTGCCAACACATAATCACATTCTTCTGGAAGTCTTTGACAAATATGTCATAGTTCATGCTTGCTTCGGCGAGACTGTGAATCGCACTTTAGGCTGCATCTTTGATGCCAAACTTTCAGATCGGGAACTCATAACGGGCTGGTGGAACGACGGTTACAGAATCCTAATTGAAACACCACGAAAACTAAACTCGAAAGAACTGAAGAGACTACCAGCAACTCTTTTCAACATGTCAACAGTAGAGGTGGAAAAATCTTTTGAAGATTATTTAGAAGCCAGATTTCCTTTCTCTTACAAGCTGAAGTTTGTGGCTGAGAGATTTGGAGCATTGCCGCGTGGAAAAACTATGGGACCCAAAAGGTTAAGACAGCTTTCTGGAGAGTTCGAGAAAACGCCGATTTTTGATGAAACCCTGCGTGAAGCAACGCTTGAAAAAGTGGACATCGAAAAAGTGAAGGAAACAATGAAAGGTGTCAAAAATGGGAAGATAAAGGTTAGTACCATACACAGATATGAAAAGCCAACACCTCTGGCATATCATATACTCGCGAAGTATTCGGACATTTCAGAGCTTATGGCTCCTGAAAGAGTTCTATTGAGCAATGTGGAGAGGATGAAAAGGGCGATAGAAGCTAGAACAGCAACGCTGCTCTGTATGTCCTGTGGCGAATGGGCAGTTAAAAAGAAAATTAGAAGCTTGCCGAAACAACCCACGTGCAAAAAGTGCGAATCAAAGCTTTTGGCACTCATACGCCCAAACCAGAACCCAAAGAGTGTACGTGAAATTCTGAAGAAAAGACTTCGAGACAAAGAATTAACAGAAGAGGAACTTGAAGATTTAACCTATGCAAGACGTACAGCAGATCTAATACTGAGTTATGGCAAAAACGCAATCATAGCATTGGAGGTTAGAGGAGTCGGTCCAGAAACCGCCTTCAGAATTCTTGGGAAAATGCATCAGAAGGAAGATAAATTTTACATGGATCTTCTAAAGGCAAGAATTCAGTATCTGCGAACACGAGAGTACTGGGAAGACAAGAAAGACCGTGCAAAGAGCTTCCATGATTAGATGGTAGCAAGATCTGTTGAGGGCCCATTGCTAAGTGGCGCCACAAAGAGGATGACCAACTCACTAAAAGGCTTATTAGCCGGTTTTTGAACGATTCATTCTTCAAAAGAGGAACTCAATTGACTCTTAGGAGTGAGAAAAAGCGGCTACTTGCAATACTCGGAGGCGCACATTCACTTAACCATTCATTGTTCCTTATTGCGCCGCCACTCCTAACCATGATCATGAGTGACTTAGGGGTTTCAAATTTTGTTATGGGAACCGTTGGCGCAATGGCATCCTTCATTTATGGTGCAGGCTCACTTATCGGCGGTCCATTAGGCGACAAAATAGGAGAAGCAAAGACAATAACGTTGTTTCTAGCCTTTTCAGGAATTTCAACATTCCTTATATTTTTTGCAAGCAACATCGTCATATATGCCTCAGCATTAGTTTTAATCAGTGTTTGGGCAAGTCTTTATCATCCAACTGCAAATTCATTGATTTCCAAAACTTTTCGCAAGGGAACCGCTGAAGCAATGGGACTACACGGGGTAGGTGGAACCCTAGGCGTAATGTTAACACCAACAATAGCATGGTTTATCGGCTCATATTTCGGATGGCAGTTTGCCTTCATGCCCTTCGGTATACTCTGCATAGTTTTCGCACTATTATTCTTCAAAAACATGGGAGAATCTGGAAACAAAGAAGTTTCAGATATAAAAATTCTTGACTTATTCAAAATCCCAGAACTGTGGACAATCTTGATTTTCAACATAACAATAGGCTTGTTCATGAAAGGAGTCGAATATTTTTTGCCAACCTACCTAGGAAAGGTTAAAGGAATTGAGCCAATGTGGGCTTCAGTAGTTTACACACTAGTTTTGGCTTCTGGTGTTCCAGCTCAGTGGTTTGGAGGAAAAACCGCTGATTTAATCGGTTCTAAAAAGGTGTTAATAGCAACTTCAGTCGGTGTAGTGATAGGTCTATTTGCACTCCAGTTTTTGCCAATTTCTTTGCTAGGAGTCACCTTGTTCACAATCTTTTATGGAGTAAGTTTTTATGCGCATCAACCAGCATTAAACTCCCTTACAGGGTTATTAAGTCCGGAAAAAATGAGGGGAACTGTTTACGGCTTGTTTTTCTTCACATCTTTCGGGATTGGTTCAATCTCGCAATCAATTGCAGGCTATTGTGCGGACAGTTACGGTTTAGAATCAGCTTTCTATCTACTAACAGTTTTCGCTTTGGCAGCACTAGTCATTTCCTTAATGCTCCCAAAGAAAAATTAAATAATTTTCTTCCTTTTCAACATCTTTTCCAATATGGGGTGCAGTTTCTCATTTTCAGCCGTGACTCTTTTTTTGCCTAATGCATGCAACTGTTCAGTCATTTCATTCACAACTTCTGCAAACTTCACTCCTTCAGCTGCGGAAACGTATTCCACCCGGAATCTTTCTGGGCTTAGTCCAAGCTTCTGTAGCATAGGCGCCAGAGCATCCATTCTAGCCTTCATCTTATAGTTTCCACTTATGTAGTGGCAGTCGTAAGGTAAGTGGCATGCACCAACCATAATCATGCCTGCGCCAAGTCTGAAAGCTTCTAAAATGAAGTCTCGGTCCACCCTTCCTGAACACATGACTCGTATGGGTCTTATAATCGACGGATATTCAAATCTGCTTGTTCCTGCCAGATCTGCTCCCGCATAGCTGCACCAATTGCAGAGAAAAGCTAAGATCTTGTCTTCAGCATCTGTCTCTAGAGCTGCCCTTATCTGAGCGAAGATTTGAGCGTCTGTGAAGTGCATCTGGGTTATGGCGTCTGATGGGCACTCAGCCACACATGTTCCGCATCCGTGGCACATGGCTGTTGTCACCTGAGCTGGTTTTCCTTCTTCAGCCTTAATTGCTCCATAAGGACACCTCTGGGTGCATATGCCGCATTTCGTCTTAACGTTCCTGCACTTGTCCGGATCCACGACAGCTATTATCGGCTCAATCTTCCATGTAGGCTTCGAGAGCACGGTTGCGGCTCTTGATGCTGCACCACTGCCTTGTGAGACGCTGTACGGTATGTCCTTTGGTGCTTGGCATGCTCCGGCAAAGAATATTCCTGCTGTAGGGGCATCTATAGGCTTGAGCTTGGGGTGGCTTTCCATGAAGAAACCGTCTGCTCCACGTGTTACGTTAAGTATGCGAGCTATCTCATCTGTACCTTTCTTCGGTATGGCTGCAGTTGCCAAAACAACCATTTCAGCCTCAACTTCTACGGGTTGGCCAAGCCCTATGTCTTCAGCATGTATAATCAGATTTTTTGTTTCGGGAACCTCAAAAACTCGGCTTACCCTTCCATGAATAAAGTTTGTACCAAGCTCTCTTGCGCGTTGATAAAACTCCTCAAAGCCCTTAAAGTTGCTCCGTATGTCCATGTAGAAAACGTAGACTTCTATGTCTTCTTTATACTTCTCCTTAAGCTGAATGGCATGTTTTAAGGTGTACATACAGCAGAAGTTTGAACAATATGGGTATTTGTTTGTGTCACGTGAGCCAACGCATTGAACGAATGCTACGGTATACGGTTTCTTTCCGTCCGAAGCCCTAACAACCTTTCCACCGGTTGGACCAGCAGCAAGTATAAGTCTTTCGAACTCAAGAGACGTAATCACGTTTGTGTATTTGCCGTATCCGTAGAGCGGATCGTCATACGGCAAGTATATGTCATAGCCTGTTGAAACGATTATTGTGCCTACTTCTAACTCGATTTCTTCGGGTTGCTGTTCAAAGTTTATGGCCTGTCTTGCCCCACAAGCGTCAACACATTTGTAGCATTCAATGCAATAATCCTTGTTTATCGTGTAGATGAGTGGAACTGCCTGGTCAAATGGGACGGATATGGATTTTCTGACGCCTAGGCTCATGTCCCACTCGTTTGGATACTCAATCGGGCAA
>Ga0209636_10004691_pt1 | contig 13951 bp, 10 predicted proteins | sample DeeMarSWOR152_54_FD_187464 | JGI IMG/M metagenome (GOLD analysis project Ga0209636, IMG submission 187464) | Marine sediment microbial communities from White Oak River estuary, North Carolina - WOR-1-52-54 (SPAdes) (version 2) | ecosystem: Environmental > Aquatic > Marine > Intertidal zone >...
GATTGAGTATTTGCTTTCTATCCCTGCGCTCCAAATATCTGCACCTTATCTCCGGAAAGATCCAGATTTTGACCCGCTGCGTGAACATCCCAGGTTTAAACCCCTCCTCAAAAAATAAATGGGGTCAGGCCTTTATAACTTTTATAATTTGAATCTTTAATGCTAAGTTACTCTTAAGTTCAAGGCTTTATAAGTTTTATAGTTTTTAGCTTTTGTGAAGTTTAAGACGCCAAGAAGCATTTAGCTATCATCCATAACCAGAGACAAGGAGGGATTTGGAATGTTTGCCCGTCAAACCATAATTCAAGTCAAGATTGACCGAATAGATGAAGCCTCAAAGCTTTTTGAGGAGAGTGTCATTCCCATGTTTAAATCACAGCCGGGCTATCAAGGAGGCTTGTTCCTGGCCGACCGAAAATCAGGCAAATGCATATGCATTTCCCTTTGGGATAGTGAAAAGGATGCCATTGCTAATGAAGAGAGCCTCTTGTACCAGGAGCAGTTGGTCAAGTTTATGGATTTGTTTAAAGCACCGCCCATTCGCGAAGGATATGAGGTGCTTGTCCAGGATTGAAGAAAACGATTTCAATTAAGTTCTATGACGGAGATTCAGGTTGAAGACAGAGATTCACAAGGATCATAAGCCTTATTTACGCATCGGCACTTGTTCGTGGAAATATGACTCCTGGAAGGGTCTTTATTATGAGAAAGGCAAAAATTACCGTCCCAATGATTATCTTTCCGATTATGCGAAACACCTAAACTCTGTTGAGATCGACCAGTGGTTCTGGAGCCTGTTTCCGGGCGGGGTGAAACTGCCTGAAGCAAGGACGGTTAAAGCTTACGAAGAAAGCGTTCCTGATGATTTCATTTTTACAGTCAAGGCACCGAATTCCTTGACTCTTACCCATTTCTACAGCAAGCAGCCACCCCAATATGCGGATATTGCAGCGAAGCCGAATGCTCTTTTCCTGGATAACGAGCTTCTTGAACAGTTCCTCGAACGATTATCACCGCTGGGCAAGAAACTGGGACCCATCATGTTTCAGTTCGAATATCTCAACAAGAAGAAGATGCTTTCCAAAGAGGTTTTCTTCGAGCGTTTTCATGAATTTATCATCAAAGCACCTTCAGGTTTTCAATATGCCATCGAAACGCGAAACCCGAACTACTTATCGCCTGCTTTTTTTGACTTCCTCAAGGAACACAACCTCGGCTATGTCTACCTTGAAGGGTATTACATGCCTCATATCGGTGAGGTATTTACTAAGTTCAAACCGAAAACAGCCGACTTTTCTATCATTCGTCTCCACGGCGGGGACAGGCTGGAGATGGAGATTGAAACCGGAGGAAACTGGAGTCAGGTCATTGCCCCAAAGCCCAAAGGATTAGAGGCAGCTGCCCGCATTGTCCGGGAAAACCAAAGCCGGAAAGTCCTCACTTTCGTGAATATAAATAACCACTTCGAGGGAAGCGCACCCCTTACCGTAGAGAGATTCTTAGAAGTCTTGTAAAATTAAAAATTAAAAGGGGTCAGGTCTCAACATTCAACATTCCCGCGGAGTGGCACTTATTAAATGTTGAAAGTTAAGACCTGACCCCACAAATATCTACTGCCAGAATATTTCGTTTTTTTCATAAAACTCTTTCATTTTCGCTTCCAGCTTTTCTGCCCTCTTGATGGCAGCTTCCTCTTCTAAACGCTCCTGTAAGCGCATCAATTCACGTCTTGCCTTATTCATGCTTCTTATGGCTTCCTCAACATCTGAGGTTGTATCCAGCCCCGTTCCTCCTGCGATTCGTTCGGCTCCTAAGTACATTCTTATAGCCAAATTAAATCTCTTTTCCAATTGCTTCACCTCGTTTTCTTCTTCTGACAATGGCGCGAAGAATTGGGTATAAGCAATAAAACCGATCACGACCAAAATGATTAAGATAATCAAAGCCTTCATCTTCTTTTCCTTTAAATTTATTTAAAAAGGGATCTTTTCCCCTTCACGTTTCAATACTGCACTTATTTTTATCTTTTTTAAAACAAAACATCAATCCCCTTTTGCTGCAATTTTAGGGAAAGTCTGAATTTATTGAAATTGGTTAGGAATCAAAAGACCCGTGCGGTCAGACTGTTATAATTTGAATTTTTATGTATAATAATACAAAAAGTTATATCCATGAGGGAGGAGCAAATAATATTCCAAATTATAAAAGTTATAAAGGCCTGACCCCATGATGTCAACTGAGAACGAAGAGAGAGTCTACGAGGTTCTGGAGAAACTCGGTATTGCCTATGTCAAGCACGAACATCCGCCTGTCTATACAGTAGACCAGGCTGAACAGTACTGGGAAGACATCGAAGGCACCCACTGCAAGAATATTTTTCTCCGTAATAAAAAGGGAAAGCGCCATTATCTCGTAATTCTGCTGGCCTCGAAAAAGGCAGACCTCAACGCTTTGGAAAGACAACTGGGAGAAGACAAACTCAGCTTTGCCTCGCCAGAACGGTTGATGCGCTACCTAGGATTGGAACCAGGCTCTGTTTCGCCCTTTGGATTGATCAATGACAGCAAGAAAGAAGTCCAAGTCATCATCGACCGGGATTTAAGAAGGGCGGAGATTGTGAATTTTCATCCCAATATCAACACCGCAACAGTAGGGATTGATTTCATAGATTTTGAGAAGTTTTTAGCCTGGTGTGGGAATCCAGTCCGCTATATTAAATTATAATTGGGGTCAGATATAATTGGGGTCAGGCCTTTATAACTTTTACGTCATTGCGAGCGAAGCGCGGCAATCTCAAAAAGAAAAGTAAGTTTCCTTTTTTATTAAATCAAAATTAAGCTGTCAAAGTCATTTCTATACTTTTAATTCTTCTGCTCAATGTTAAGATAATAAGTTTAGATACTTAAGTTTCAACGTAAAAGTAAAAATTGTATTATCTTGACTGATTACAGTTTAATTGTTATCCTTTTGCAAAGTTAGCTAAAATAAGCAAAGCGGCATATTCCATGAAATGCCCTAAATGTCATTTTAAAAATCCGGCTGACAGCGGTTTTTGCAGCAAATGCGGGACACGACTCCTTGCCTCTGAGGAAATCTCTGCACCCACCGAAACTCTCCAGGCGACTAAGAAGGAATTAACCACTGGCTCCACATTTGCGGGGAGGTACCAGGTCATTGAGGAGCTAGGCAAAGGCGGCATGGGGAAGGTCTATAAGGTTCTTGATAGGGAGATAAAGGAGAAGGTGGCTTTAAAACTTTTAAATCCTGAAATTGCCGCTGACAAAGACACCATCGAGCGGTTCCGGAACGAGTTGAAATTTGCCCGCAAGATTTCCCACAAGAATGTCTGCCGTATGTATGACCTCGGTAAAGAGGAGGGTACTCATTACATCACTATGGAATATGTGCCTGGAGAAGATTTAAAAAGTACGATAAGAAGAGTAGGACCTTTAGGGGCAGGGAAGACTCTTTTCATAGCCAAGCAGGTGTGCGAAGGACTTGCTGAGGCTCACCGGCTGGGAACTGTCCACCGTGACTTAAAGCCCCAGAACATCATGATCGACAAGGAAGGGAATGCTCGGATCATGGATTTTGGGATAGCCCGCTCCCTAAAAGCCAAAGGGATAACGGGAGCCGGAGTGATGATCGGGACACCTGAGTACATGTCACCCGAGCAGGCAGAAGTAAAAGAGGTTGATAAACGTTCAGATATCTATTCATTGGGAGTGATTCTCTATGAAATGGTGACAGGAAGGGTGCCTTTTGAAGGAGAAACGCCCTTAAGCATAGCCATGAAGCACAAGAGCGAGGAACCTCGGAATCCCAAGGAGCTCAATGCTCAGATTCCTGAGGATTTAAGCCGATTGATCTTGCATTGCATGGAGAAGGACAAAGAGAAGAGGTATCAGAGCGCTGAAGAGATCCTTTCGGAATTGGGCAACATCGAAAAAGGTATCCCCACAACCGAAAGGATCATTCCCAAGAGAAAGCCCCTCACAACCAGAGAAATCACGGTAACATTCAACATAAAGAAACTCTTCATTCCTGCCTTGATTGTGGCCGCTATGGCGATCATTGCAGTAGTTATCTGGCAGGTTCTTCTTAAAAAGGAAACCATTCCTATCCCCTCAGACAAACCCTCTCTTGCAGTCATGTACTTCGAAAACAACACTGGAGATGAGAGTTTAGATCATTGGAGAAAGGCTCTTTCTGATTTGCTCATCACAGACCTTACGCAATCAAGGTACCTTAGAGTATTAAGCGGAGAAAGCCTTTTTAATATTCTCAGCCGATTGAATAAGCTGGAAGCAAAAAGTTATTCTTCTAAGGATTTAGAGGAGGTGGCTGTTCGAGGAGGAGTAGAACATATACTGGTAGGGAAATTAGCAAAGGCAGGCGACGCTTTCAGGATCGACATTATTCTTCAAGAAGCAAAAACTGGGGAATCTATAGGTTCAGATAGGGTGGAGGGAAAAGGCGAAGAGAGTATCTTCTCCATGGTGGATGAATTGACAAAAAGAATCAAATCACATTTCAAGCTTTCTTCTGAAGAGATCGCTAGTGATATTGATAGAATGATTGGGAAAATAACGACCAGTTCTCCTGAGGCGTATAAATATTTTAGCCAATCAAATGGACCTTTCAACAAGGGAGAATATCGTGAAGCAATACAACTAATGGAAAAAGCGGTGTCAGTTGATCCCGAGTTTGCTACGGCCTATTTAATGATGTCAGCGGCCTATTACAATCTTGGTTATGCGGCTGAAGGGAAGAAGTACATCCAGAAGGCTCTAGGATTAAGCGACCGAGTATCGGATAGAGAGCGCCATAAAATTCAGGGAGAGTTCTACTTTTACTCACAAAAAACTTATGGAAAGGCTATTGAGGCCTTTAATAAATTATTGCAGCTTTATCCTGAAGATGGGACTGGGAATAATGAATTAGGCTTGTTGTACTTATGGACAGAGCAATGGGATAAGGCCATAGAACGATTTGAGGTCATCATAAGAGGAAAAGGTGAATTCTTTATTCCTTATGATAATCAAGCAGACGCCTACATGGCCAAAGGATTGTATGATAAAGCTAAGGAAGTCCTTGAGGATTATCTGAATAAATTTCCAGATATTGCTCCTGTCCATCGATCTTTGGCCCATAATTATATTACACAAGGGAAATTCGATCTTGCTTTTTCTGAAGTGGAGAAAGCTTTTTCTCTTAGTCCAGCTCATTACAGCAATTTTATACGAAAGGGAGACATTTTGCTTTACACAGGTGATTTGATCAAGGCAGAAAAAGAATATAAAAAGCTTTTCGAGGCAGAAGAAAAAGCAACTCATTTATCAGGTTTAATGAGGTTGGGAAGTTTATATTTATTGGAGGGAAGATACAGGGAGTTAGAAAACCAGATGAAGCAGGGAATTGAACTAGCAAAAGAGCTTGGCGATATGTGGTGGAAATCGGAGTTTCATTTACAGTTAGCATACATGCATCTAAACTCAGGAAATCCTGAGGAGGCTTTAAAAGAGTGCAACAAGGCGTGGAACAGTGCTGAAGAAATCGAAAGTCTATCTCGGCAGAGGCTGGCTTTATATTACAAAGGACTTACCTATCTGGAGATGAGTTCAATGGAAAAAGCACAAAGAGTAGCTGATGAGCTTAAGGAATTGATCCAAACAGAAATAAATAGCAAAGCAATAAGATATCATCTTCATCTGCTGGGTATGATAGAGCTAAAAAAAGACAATTTTTCCAGAGCCATTGAAAATTTTAAGAAAGCGATATCTTTGTTACCTTATCAATATTCATCATATGATGATCATGCATTGTTTATTGAGCCTTTAGCTTCAGCTTATTATAAATCTGAGGATTTCGAAAAGGCGCGGGAAGAGTTCGAGAGGATAACCAAGCTTACTACAGGAAGATTCTTTTATGGAGATATATACGCCAAGAGCTTCTATATACTTGGTAAAATTTTCGAGCAAAAAGGCTGGAAGGGTAAAGCCATCGAACATTACGAGAAATTCCTTGCTCTCTGGAAAAACGCTGACCCAGGTATTCCCGAAGTCGAAGATGCCAAGAAGCGCCTGGCCGCTCTCAAAGATAATTAGGATTTAATAAAAACAGAAAAAATGAGTAAAGTTCCTTAAGCTCGAAAAAAGAAATTTGGGAGAATTGGTGAAATCAGAAAAAACCGAGAATAGCAAATTAGCCTTTCGAAGTATTTCAGAGAATCGAAAAAAATGCCCAGAAACAGAAACTGTTTATCTTGAAATTCTAAGAAGAATGGATGGGGAGAAAAAACTCAAAATATCTTTTCAGCTTTACGAAATCGCCCTCAATCTGTGCAGACAGAATATCCTAGAAAAAAATCCAACAATTACATACGAAGAATTAAAAAGAGAGGTATTTAAAAGGTTTGGTTATGGTGCAGGATGATTTGTTGATTAAAGTTGTAGATAGAATAAATCAAATAAACATTCCCTATATGTTAACAGGCGGATTAGCTGCCATTTTTTATGGTAAGCCCAGGCTTACCCATGATTTTGATCTCGTGGTGGAGATAGACGCGGATCATATTCCTAAACTTATGAATTCCTTTAAGAATGAGTTTTTTGTCAGTAAAGAAGCTATTCAAAAAGCTATCGATAAGTGCAGCATGTTTAACCTGATACATTTTGATTCAGGTATAAAAGTAGATTTTTGGTTGATTAAGGATGACGAATTTGATAAGCAGAGGTTTAAAAGGAGGCAAAAACATTCCTATTCGGGAAGAGAAATTGTCTTTTCTTCTCCTGAAGATATGATTCTAATAAAATTAGTCTGGTTCAAAGATTCTCGAATACAAAAGCACCTCGAAGACGCCGTTGGAATAGCGGAGATTCAACAGAATCTGGAAATGTCTTATATTAAGGAGTGGGCAGATAAATTGTCTGTTCAGAATTTACTAGATGATTTGCTGAAATAGGAATCATAACCACCAAGACATCCTGGATGTTGTTTTTTTTAATTTTTTTTTAGTTCTTATTCTTTTAGCCAATTTTAAGCGCATTGAATTTACGCTATTACTTTTTAAAGTTGAATTTATTTCTTTTCAATAATAAGATAAAATCTTATAGCCATAAAGAAGAAGCAAATAAAAATTCAAATTATAAAAGCTTTAAAGGCCTGGCTCCATGAAATGCCCAAAATGTCACACCGATAACCCCGAAACCTCTCGCTTCTGTGCCGAGTGTGGGGCTCAACTTCCTTCCCCAGAGGAAATCTCCATTTCTCCAACAGAAACTCTCCAAACGCCCATCAGGGAATTGAACAGGGGAAGCCTTTTTGCCTCCAGGTACGAGATCATTGAGAGGCTCGGCAAAGGCGGTATGGGCAAGGTCTACAGAGCGTTCGATAAAAAAATAGACGAAGAAGTGGCCTTAAAACTAATAAAACCAGAGATCGCTGCTGATAAAAAGATTATCGAACGTTTTAAGAACGAGCTTAAATTTACCCGCAAGATCTCCCACCGGAATGTTTGCCGGATGTATGATCTCAGTGAGGAGGAAGGGACCTTTTACATCACCATGGAGTATGTTCCTGGCGAGGATTTAAAGGGCATGGTTAAGATGATGGGACAGTTGAGTCCAGGTAAAGCTATTTCTATTGCTAAGCAGGTGTGTGAGGGCCTGGCTGAGGCCCACCGATTAGGAGTAGTTCATCGAGACCTGAAACCTCAGAACATCATGATCGATAAGGGGGGAAATGCCCGGATCATGGATTTTGGGATAGCCCGCTCCCTTGAGGAAAAAGGGATAACTGGCGCCGGAGTGATGATTGGAACCCCCGAGTACATGTCTCCTGAGCAGGTGGAAGGTGAGGAAGCTGATCAGCGCTCGGATATCTATGCTCTGGGAGTCATCCTTTATGAAATGCTCACCGGAAAAGTGCCTTTTGAAGGAGATACGCCGTTGAGCATAGCTATGAGGCAGAAAAGTGAAGCACCAAAGGATCCCAGAGACCTCAACCCTCAGGTATCTGTGAATCTGGCCCGTTTGATACTGAAATGCTTGGAAAAAGATAAGGAGAAAAGGTATCAGAAGGCAGAAATTGTGCTTTCTGAATTGAGCGAGATAGAAGCAGGAGGAGTAAGAGAGGAGAAAATTGAAGAGATTGAATGGCAAAACTCTATTGCTGTTATGCCTTTTGCAGATTTAAGCCCCCAGAAAGACCAGGAATATTTTTGCGATGGCATGGCCGAAGAACTCATCAATGCACTGACCAAGATCAAAGATTTAAGGGTAGTGGCCAGGACTTCCGCCTTTTCTTTCAAGGGTAAAGAGATAGACATTCGCGAGATTGGCAAGAAGCTGAACGTGAATACGATACTGGAAGGGAGCGTGAGGAAAGCAGGCAACCGCCTCCGCATCATGGCGCAACTCATCAATGTGGCTGACGGTTACCATCTGTGGTCGGAAAAGTATGACCGGGATATAGAAGATGTGTTTGCCATCCAGGATGAGATCTCCTTGGCGATCGTAGACAAGCTAAAGCTGAAGCTTTTGAAAGAAGAGAAGGTAGATCTCTTGAAGCGCTACACGGATAACCTGGAAGCTTATCAGTTATATATGAAGGGCCGCTACTTCTGGAACAAGCGCTTCGAAATTGGATTGAAGAAGGGAATTGAATACTTCCAGAAAGCAATCGAACGAGACCCGAGGTACACCTTAGCCTATTCCGGATTGGCTGACTGCTATATTATCATTTCTTGGTACGGGAATATCCCCCAAAAAGAGGCTTATCAGAAGGCGAGGGAAGCAGCCCTGAATGCGCTGGAAATTGATGATAGACTTGCCGAAGCGCACACCTCGATGGCATTTCTTAAATTGTTATCTGACTGGGACTGGTCGGGTGCAGAGAAGGAATTCAAGCGCGCCATTGAGCTAAATCCCAAATATTCGACCGCTCACCACTGGTATGCTTTCCATATATTTTTCAGAGCTAAATTCGACGAAGGAATCTCAGAAATGGAAAAGGCCCTTGAGCTGGATCCTTTCTCGCTAATCATAAATTGTGATCTTGGTTGGGCGCTCTATTACGCCCGCCAATACGACCGAGCCATAGAAGTTTTGAAGAAGACACTCGAGATGGACCCCAATTTCGTTTCTGCGCACAGTTTTCTGGGGAGAGCGTATCTTCAAAAATCGATGTATAAAGAAGCTTTGGCAGAGTTCCGAAAAGAAAAGGACCCCTCTCGAGGGTGGATGCAGAGTGTTGAAGCCGTGGTCGGAATTGCCCAGATGAGGATGGGCAAGAAAAAAGAGGCTCAAAAAATTCTGGAGGATATGATAGAAAGGTCAAAGCATGAGTATGTCTCGCCATATCATATTGCTCTTCTTAGTTTTAATCTTGGGGAGAACGAGCTGGGCTTTGAATGGCTGGATAAGGCATATAAGGAGCGCGATCACTGGCTGCTTAATCTGAATGCAGAACCGATGTTTGACAGCGCTCGTTCTGATCCAAGGTTCAAAAAATTACTGAAGAAAATAGGTTTTAAATAATTCCACAAATGGGGTCAGGCCTTTATAACTTTTATAAATTTTGTCTTTGCAAGGCGCAAAGTGCCAGGATAATATCATTAGAAATAAAAATCGCCTTTTTATTTGGCTTTAAGAAACCATCTGGCAATATTGAAGAGTTGACAAATGCTTTTTAATCTCTGAAATAATGAACATGAAATAAGTCCATGTTGAGAACAAGGAATGCTAGATATTTTAGGCTAAAAAAGTAAGCTTGCTATCCTTTCCTTTTTGTATTTTTTCATAGTGTTCTGGAAAATTGAGCATGTCAAGGAGGCTGACATTGTCCTTCATTTTCCGGAATACTTTCTCTTCTTTCTGCTGAATGCCTTCTGCGGTATCTAAAATTTCAGCAACTTCCTTTTCGCCCAGGACAACTATTCCGTCATCATCCCCAAAGACAATATCTCCAGGCAAGACAGAGACTCCGCCGCATTTAATCTCCACTTGGGTGCTGAAAATCTTAGAAGAGGTTCCTGCCATCGGAGTGATATATCTTGTATACACGGGAAAATTGATTTGGCGAGCTTGCTTTACATCTCGAAAACCGCCATCTATGATTATTCCTGCAAGCTTTTTCCTCTTAGCTTCCATGGTAAATAATTCACCTGCCACCGCAATTCTGTCGCTTTCCGCATTGATCACTAGAACTTCATCTTCCTTTGCCTCAGAAAAAGCCTTGATAACCATCAAAAGATCACTTTTACAATGCACTGTTCTGGCAATCCCTATCATTTTTAGGCCGTGGCTTATTGGGCGTATCTCAGGATCGATGACTCTCAACTTCTTATTTGAGTCACAAACGCAAGCTGTATCCAGTCTCGCCAATCTTTCCTTTATTATTTTAAAATCCATAGAATCTCCTCCTTATTCCTATATAACTCATTCGCGAATCGCATTCAATTGACGATAGATTTTTACAGTGTTATATGTTCCCATACTGGATTGAATAAATTCAAGAATGAAGAAGCATCGAGAGGTAATATTCAAAAAAATAGAAATTATTGAACCTAATCGGAATCAATTCCGTAATATATATTGATAACGTTGAGGAGGCAAAAAACAATGGGCAATACGAAAATTCTAAGAATTCTGCTTATAGTACTTCTTATCGGTGGGTCAGGAGCCTGTGTAAGGGTTGGTGAGCTAAAGGAAGAATCCCAAACTGTTCAACTTGGCGAGGCTGAGTCGGTGGATGTGGAATTGAAAATAGGCACAGGAGAGTTGAGACTTCGGGGAGGAGCTGAGGAGCTCATGGAAGGCTATTTCGTCTATAATGTTGACCGCTGGAAACCCGACATTGACTACCACGTGTTTGGCAAACGAGGGACTCTTACGATTCGGCAGACAAAGACTTCGGGTATGCCTATAGGCAAGGCTAAAAACAAATGGGAAATAGTCCTGAACAATGACGTTCCCATGGCCTTTGAAGTCGATTTTGGAGTGGGAGAAGGCAAGCTTGACTTCCAGGGTATGAAGCTCACATCTCTTATTATAGACATGGGTGTAGGTGAACTGACAGTCGACCTGTCAGGAGAGCGGAGAGAAAGCCTGGAAGTTACCATAGATGGTGGAGTTGGCAGCGGCACGATCTACTTGCCGGAGGATATCGGAGTGCGGGTAGAGGTTGATGGAGGGCTCGGTTCTATCGATGCAATCGGGATGAATAAAGATGGAAAAGTTTTCACTAATGATGCCTACGGAAAAACTGACATCTCGATGGACATTGAGATAGACGCCGGAATCGGGAGCCTCGAGCTGATACTAAAATAAAAAAGGGGTCAGTAAAATAAAAAAGGGGTCAGGCCTTTATAACTTTTATAAATAAGAGAATCGCATTTTTCCGTTGGGATTGCAACGTCGCTTCGCTCCTCGCAATGACAATTATTCCATACTCCTCGCAATGACATCTTATCTCATCATTATGAGTTGTTAACTTCATCTCACTTTTCTTGCATTTTCATTTATTAACTGTTATTCTTTTCCCAGATAAACAAGGGATTTGTAGTTCATGAAATGCCCTAAATGCAAGACTGAGAATCCCACCGATTCTAAGTACTGCAAGGAGTGTGCGACTCAGCTCCCCACCTTAGAGGAAGTCTCTGCTCCCACCGAGACTCTAGAAACAGCCAAGGAAGAATTAACCACTGGCTCCACCTTTGCCGGAAGGTACCAGATTATCGAAGAGCTGGGAAAAGGAGGAATGGGCAAGGTCTACAAGGCTCAGGATACTGAGATAAAGGATAAAGTTGCGCTTAAGCTCCTAAAGCCAGAGATCACTGCAGACAAGGAGACAATCGAACGTTTCAGGAATGAGCTCAAGTTCGCTCGGAAGATTGTCCATAAGAATGTCGGCCGCATGTATGACCTGGGCAGAGAAAAAGGCAATTATTACATCACCATGGAATATGTGCCTGGCCAGGATTTAAGGGGATTGATCAGACAGACAGGCCAATTAGCTGTGGGGACCACCATATCCATAGCCAAGCAGGTATGTGAGGGGCTGGCAGAGGCGCATAAATTAGGGCTCGTTCACCGTGACTTAAAGCCCAGCAACATCATGATTGACCAAGAGGGAAGTGCGCGGATCATGGATTTCGGGATCGCCCGTTCAGTGAAGGGCAAAGGAGTCACCGGTGCAGGAGTGATAATCGGGACTCCTGAGTATATGTCACCAGAACAGGTTGAGGGGAAGGAAGCCGACCAGCGCTCTGACATCTATTCTCTGGGTGTGATTCTCTACGAAATGCTTACCGGGAGAGTTCCTTTTGAAGGGGATACTCCGTTGAGCATTGCCGTTAAACACAAAACAGAAGCGCCCCAGGATCCCAGGGAGCTTAACACGCAGATTCCTGATGACCTGGGTCTTCTGGTACAAAAGTGTCTGGAAAAGGATAAAGAGAAAAGGTATCAGAGTGCTGGAGAAGTGCGGTCCGCGCTCGAGCGGGTAGAAAAAGGGCTCCCTGCAAGAGAAAAAGTTATCCCCCCCAAAAGAAAGCCTCTCACTACAAGAGAAATAACAGTCACTTTTGGCGTGAAAAAGCTTTTTATCCCGGCTTTGCTTTTTCTGGCAGTCATCGTTGCCGGAATAATCATCTGGCGGTTTGTTTTAAAGAAAGAAGCTGTTCTGCTCCCTTCCGAGAAGCAAAGCCTTGCCGTGATCAGCTTCGAAAACATGACTGGAGACAGCACCTATGACCATTTAAGAAAGATCATTCCCAATCTTTTGATCACCAGCCTCGAGCAGTCCGGGTATTTTCAGGTGACTACCTGGGAACGAATGCATGACCTTATTGCTCAAATGGGCAAAGAGGACGTGGAATTCATAGACCGTGATTTAGGATTTGAGCTGTGTCGCCTGGAGGGGATTGATACGATTGTCCTGGGAAGTTACGGCAAGGCCGGTGATATGTTTGCTACTGATGTGAAGATTTTGGATGTTGAGAGCAAAAAGCTGCTGAAGAGCGCTAGTTCCAGAGGTGAAGGGGAGGGAAGCATTCTCAAGACCCAGATCGACGAGCTTAGCAAAGAGATTTCCCTGGGAATAGGCCTATCCGAGCGAAAGATCGAAACCGCCCAGGCAAAGATTTCTGAGGTGGCGACTTCTTCGATGGAAGCTTACAGCCATTATTTAGAAGGAATGCGGGCTGAAGAAAAATTCTATTTTGATGAAGCCCAGCAGTACTACGAGAAGGCTGTAGAGCTCGATCCAGAATTTGCTTCAGCTTATTTGGGTTTGGCTTTTGCTAACATGTTACTAGGAAATACCAAGGCCCGTAATGAAGCCATTGATAAAGCGATGCTTCTAGCGGAGAAAGCATCGAGAAAAGAAAGGCTTTATATTGAAGTCTGTTATTATTTTTTCAGGGATATCAAACCAGAAAAAGCAAAACAACTCCTCCAACAATTGATAAAAGAATTTCCCCAAGAAAAGAGAGCTCATCTTTGGCAGGCTGTTTACTATGATAATTATGGTTTATACGATCAAGCGCTAGAAGAGTGTAACAAAGCCCTGGAACTGGATCCTGATTATCCTGATGCTGTGAATTTGATTGCCTATGCCTATGCCAACATGGAGAATTATGAAAAGGCTCTGGAATACTTTGAGAAATATGCCTCGCTCATGCCCGAAGATCCCAATCCTCTTGATTCAATCGGCGAGCTTTATCTTCAAATGGGACAACTGGAAGATTCTATTGCCAAGTACAAGGAAGCCTTGGAGATTAAACCCGATTTTGGCTCGCTGCTGCCGCTTGCTTATCTTTTTGCTTTAAAAGAAAACTATTCAGAAACATTAAAATGGATCGATCAATACATTGCCACCGCCCCCTCTACGGGCATAAAGACGGATGGATATCTCTGGAAAGGATTTTATCATTATTGGCTGGGCAGTT
>Ga0209636_10004692_pt1 | contig 13951 bp, 12 predicted proteins | sample DeeMarSWOR152_54_FD_187464 | JGI IMG/M metagenome (GOLD analysis project Ga0209636, IMG submission 187464) | Marine sediment microbial communities from White Oak River estuary, North Carolina - WOR-1-52-54 (SPAdes) (version 2) | ecosystem: Environmental > Aquatic > Marine > Intertidal zone >...
AGCGCTGGCAAGTCGCCCTTCTGAGAAAGGAATACGCCGTACAACCAGTAGTCCAGACTGTATGAGATGAGGTCGGCTTCTTGCTGTGAAAAGTGCTCATCCCCGACAATTTTTTTCACTCGCTTGACGAAGCCCCGAGGCAAGATGCCTTGTTGGGACATGTACGTTTTGACTTTCATCTGACTGACATTATATCGAACTCTCTATGGTTATACTAATATAGAAGTTCAGCAAAAGTTCCACATGGATTGCCAGTTACTCTGCTTTTCAGCTTGCTTTGATTTTGTTGATGCAGTATTCTGGTTGCATTCCACTACCAATATCTACTTAGACCCACCAGATAACCTATGGTATCCCGGAAGCTCACTTCCGGCACTCCAAAACAACTGTTGAGCAACCAGGATAGCAGCTCATTACCCAGAAGAGATGATACTTACCCGATTTTTTATCTGGCTTTCTGTGTATGTTAGATATACCAACCACAATATACAAGCACTTTGTTCCTGAATGTGAAAAGAAGTAATTCTTGATACCTTTTGATTGGTAATTTAGCTTCGCTTCGTACCGTTAAGTACCTTTTGGTTTTTCGAGGTGAGGTGATGATAAGTTTGTTAGCAAAAAGCAAGAAGATTATATGAATTCGATTTTCGAAGCTTTAAAAATCTCACCCAATTTAGTAGTTCCTGATACTAAAGATAGTCTGATATCTTTCCTAGATTCCATTGCATCTGCTAATAAATTGTTAACGTAAATTTCACCAGCAGAAGAAGCGGAGCACATACGCTCTGCCCACACGACAGCATCACCTATGCAGACAAGATGACCACTAAGGTCTCCATAATAGACAATGCCTAAATCAGCTCCTAGTGAAACCATAATTTCTGTATCTGGTAGTCTTCGTAAATGCCTCTTCCATTCTGCGAATAAGGATAGATTTGCCTCAATATATTGCTTTGCAAAATCCAAGAAACGATCTAAAAAGTTTTTATTATGTGATTGGCAAAAATATTCATTAAAATAGGCAAGAAATCCATCACCGGTAAACTTGTCGAAGATACCATAATTTTTATTAAGCAGGTCGCGTGTAGTATCGAAAAACCTTATCATCATTTGCTCAAAAAGCTTGTGGTCTACGGTATAAGTCATAAGGTCTTGAGAACGTCTAATATCGCCGTAAACAACGACAGTCTGTGATTCGGAGAGTTTCGATTCGTCGAAACCCTCCGAATACCAGTACATACTGGATATAGGTAAATGTGGTGACCATCGTAAATAACGTTCTGAATGTCGAAATTCATCAAACGAAAAAAGCAAGGTACGCGGGACTTTTAATCCAAGCTTTTCTGATAAATAGAGCCTCAGAGCAAACAAGAGGAAAGCCAAAAAAACCTTACTTTGCATAAATGTTCCAAATGGGACTTGAGCATTTCCATCAGCCCAATCTTTTAATCCAGAGAGGGTATCTTTTATGGTAAAACCTGTTTTAACCTCTTCGTATTTTATAGTATCCTTATCAATTATTCCGGGATCTAATTTGGACAATTCATAAATGTTCTTAAGAAGATACTTGGCATGTTCCTTAACTTCTTGTTGAAATGCATTGCCACTACTCATACTGTAGTATGCCCACCAGGTTTCGAAGGCAGAAATAGCTACAAGTAAATCCATACGTTTCTTGTCTAATCTTTGTAATGCCATATTAGTAATTCCCCGGTATCGATAATATGTAGGCTTTATCTGATTGTATCACGACTTTATGGTGAAGTGACAAGTGGTAATATACATAGTAATGGGTTGTAATAGTATAGTACAATATTTTGTAAATTGAAGAGGTGGTAAAATAGTTGTAAAAGTAATACCAGGGCAAACTAAAAATGGGGGATACATAAATCTGGACAAACACATTTTATACGGCTGGAACTGGAAATTCTAGCATTATTTGCTAATGGTTAAAGTATCGAATAAGTAAGCAATAGAGGAAGCTCTGACCTTTTGTTTGGCACGAAGAATGGTTATAATTAGGTAGGAATAGATTCCTATCGAAGAATTTAAACAGAAAGGAACCGATGGTGTCAAGCAAATTCACCACATTGGCTACGGTGATAGATAAGAGGATGCGAAAATGGTCTATTGCCGTGCGGGTAGACAAAGTTGCTGATCAGCGAGTCGCCTGCTTCGAGGTCTGGCCCGCTATGAGAGTGAACGCAAAGAGTCGGCGTATAGGCTCCGCGTGCTGCACTGTGGGTGAATCAGGCGAAGCCAAACTGGACGATTTTCGCATTGATTCTGAGTACCGGAACAACGGTATAGGTTTAAAGCTACTAACAGAAATAGAAAAATGGGCTGCCAGTACAGGTATAAAACATCTGTATGGTGATCTGATGAAGATTGATCATGATCGTTTTCCTATACTCCATCATATGTACACCAATAACGGTTGGACGTGGTGCCTTTTTGGCGAGGGCGACTCGTGCCCCAGCCCCAATCCAAAAATTGTTGGTATTGTGGAAAAGACCATCTCTCTTTAAAACTTAAGAATAGAATTATTTAATATATACTTTATGGAGTCCTCTTGGCATGGCGATTATACCTTTATTAGTGATTATCAACAAGGCTTAAGGCAATCAGCGAGAAACATATTCAGGGAGACATATATTTATATACAACGGGATTTCTCTACTAGTTGAACCGACTCTTGATGGCTTCGTGCCAACACATGATAATGCAGCTCTATAAACATTTTATAAAAAATCAAGCAATTGCGGACAAGGTAAAGTAGACCCAAGCTGAGCCATCCCTCCACTGCAGTATACTATGACCATGCAGAAATCGTTCCACTATAAATCGCTTGATATAGGTCAACCCGAAACTGCAAGACCATGGCTTCAGCTTTGGAAGGAATTTTTTACTATAAAACGCGAGAGGGAGATTCTAGATTGCCGCTTCGTTTCCTTCTCCACTTTCGGTCTGTAAAAATTCCATCCTGGATACCAAATAAATTTAGGAGGGTATCCCCTTAACGAAATCCTCTATCGCTTTGTTTACCTCTTCCGATTTCTCAGCGAAGACGAGGTGGGTTGCTTGGGGGATAATCACCACCTTTGAGTTGGCAAGCTTGGTGCCTAAGTAGTTGGCGTACTTCACCGGAGTCATCACATCCAACTCACCACAGATAATAAGGGCAGGTAGCTTTATGTCCTGAACCTTGTCCATGAGGTCAAACTTATCACAGCAAAGAAAGTCATTGAGCATGACGGCCGGACCAATAGCTTTCCGTTTTTCTATCACTTCCCTTTGATAATCCTCAGGGGTTAAGCGATGGCCAACCATTATCTGTTGATACCATTCTTGTAGATTGCCCTTAATAGCTTCCTCCAATGTGGCCAAATATTGAGGGTGAACTCTCAGCCTAGCTCCACTGCCGATGATAATAATCCCCTTCAGCTCTTGGGCGTATTCTAGGGCATACTTTAGAGCGATAGCTCCACCAAAGGAGTGCCCCACTAAGACCACATCCTTATATCCCTTCCCCTTGATATAATTCCTGAGCCATTCAACATATTCTTCTACGCCGTTAAGGGTCTGACCCTGAAAGTGTCCAGGTAAATTGATGGCATCGCTATCTGGGAAGTAGTCGGTTTGATAACGCCAGACGCCCCTGTAAGCACCTGAACCGTGGAGAAAAACGAGCTTCATCTGTTATATTTGGTAAGATATTATAACAAAAAAAGGAGGTATCAATTCCAAGATGACGGGAATCCAAAGTATCTATTTTCTTGAACCAGGAAGTAAAAACACTGAGAAAACCTTTGAGGTAGCTAAGAGGAGAGCCGAGGAATTAGGGATAAAAACCATAATATTAGCCTCTACCAGCGGGGAAACCGGAGTAAAGGCAGTGAACGCATTTGCCAACTATAAGGTAGTGGTAGTTACTCATACTACAGGACTGCAAGCTCCCGATGTCCAGGAATTAACCCCACAAAACAAGGCTAAGATATTGGAGAAGGGAGGAGTAATTCTAACTGCCACCCATGCCTTTGGTGGGGTGGGCAGGGCAGTTCGCCGTAAGTTCAATACCTACCAGGTGGACGAGATTATAGCTCATACCCTAAGGGTCTTTGGGCAGGGCACCAAAGTAGCGTGTGAGATAGCCCTTATGACTGCCGATGCTGGTCTCATAAGGACAGATGAAGAGGTAATCTCTATCGGCGGTACAGCGAGGGGAGCAGATACGGCACTGGTCGTTCAGCCAGCTCACACACACGATTTTTTTGAGTTGAAAGTCAAGGAAGTCCTGTGCAAGCCAAGATGATAGCCTGGTTTCTTTACTTCAATGAATAAGCCGAACCACAAACCCACTAGAGAAAAAATGAATAACGAGTTACAATAAAGGGCTAATTTTAAATTAATCACACTGATAGAAGGAGATAAGTGATGGTAAAGAGCCAAAATATGTTAACGGAGGTCGAATCAAAGAAGCTTCTTAAGAAAGCAGGGATACCGGTTGTTGAAGCGAAGATTGCTCGAAGTAAAAAGGAGGCTATTTCCATAAGCAAAGCAATGGGCTTTCCTGTAGTGTTGAAAATAAATTCCCCCGATGTAGTCCACAAAAGCGATTCTGGCGGTGTTAAATTGGGACTAGCTAATGCTACACAGGTAGGAAAGGCATATAGCGAGATTATATCCTCCATTAGACAGGCATACCCTGAAGCCCAAATCCAAGGTGTATCGGTACAACCGATGGCTTCGCCAGGAGTAGAAGTAATTATCGGTATGAGCACGGATCCACAATTCGGACCTGTAATCATGTTTGGGCTCGGCGGTATAATGGTAGAGGTGTTAAAGGACGTCTCCTTCAGAATAGTCCCGGTTACTGAAAGGGATGCCAGGGAAATGATTAGAGAAATAAAGGGATATCCTATACTGGAAGGGTACAGGAGCCAAAAGCCAGCTAACATCCCAGCATTGGAAAAGCTAATAGTCAAGGTATCTCAGTTTATAGAGAAAAATCCTCATATAAAAGAACTCGACCTTAATCCCATATTCGCCTATCCCGATAAGGCTGTTGCTGTTGATGCCCGAATAATTCTGGAATGATAATTGAAAGGCCACTGTCCAGCTAATTAAAAGTTAGCTAAATTTGGATTTCACCAGACGTATTGAGGTTTCCGAGACTTAACTTTGTTTGAGGAAAAGCTTAAGGAATTCGAGCCTATCTTTTACCCCAAATCTGTCGCCGTCGTCGGAGCATCTGCTACCTCGATAAAGGCTGGCTCTTTATGGGTCTGGGCCTTGAGTTCCGCCGGTTTCCCGGGACTCATTTACCCCGTTAGTTCCAGTGGCGGCCGAATTGCCAACCTCGAAGTTTTTACTAACCTCAGGCTGGTCCCCGGAGAAATAGATTACGTTATTGTCTCCATTCCACGACAATCTGTGTTGGAGCTTCTGGATGATTGCGTGGCCAAAAATGTCAAAGCTGTCCAATTTTTCACCGCTGGATTCAGTGAGATAGATGCACAACAGGGACGCAAGTTAGAGGAACAAATGCTCCAGAAGGTACGCCAGGGGAACATTCGCATCATAGGCCCAAATTGTATAGGTGTATATTGCCCGGAACACAAAATCCCATTCCTCCTAGGAATAATCGGTGAAAGCGGTTACGTGGGCTTCGTCTCCCAGAGCGGCGGCATCGCCACCAAATTAGTGACAATCGGGATAGCCCGCCATATCAATTACAGCAAAGGAGTCAGCTTTGGCAACGGCATTGATTTGGATGCTAGCGATTTTTTGCAATATCTGGCTGCTGACCCTAAAACCAAAGTCATTGGTGCATACCTTGAGGGAACAAGAGACACAGCTCGTCTTTTCAACACTATAAAGGAAGTAGCCAAGGTCAAGCCTTTAGTGGTCTGGAAAGGAGGGAGAACGGAGGCTGGTGCTCAGGCTGCCATGTCCCACACTGGTTCACTAGCCAGTTCAGCAGTCATCTGGTCAGCAATGTTGAAGCAAGCTGGCGTTATAGAAGTGCATAGTATAGAGGAATTGACCGACACTCTGCTTATCTTCCAACAACTTAGACACGGGCAAGGCACTAGCGCAGCCATTATTGGCGGCCTGGCTGATGGGGGCGGCGGCAACTCGGTAGCCGCCGGCGATGCTTGCATGGAAAATGGGCTCAAGGTCCCGCCTCTCTCCTTTGAGACAAAGCAAGGACTGAGCGATCTCTTGGGAGAGGTAGGTAGCATCCTGCGCAATCCGGTAGATGTAAGTCAGGCACAATTCCGAGGCCTAGCAGCTTTATTCCAAGCCATAGATTTAGTAGCAAGAGATACCGCTATCGACATCGTATTAATTCAAGAGGATATAGATATTCTCTTGCCAATTTACTCACAGAAAGGACTTGAAGAAATAAACGAATTCTTTATCGAGCTTAGCAGCAAGCAAAATAAGCCCATAATAGTTGTCTTACCGCCTGGCTCCGTTGAGCCAGAAAGACTGCAAATAGAGCAAAAGCTCCTAGCAGCTTCTATTCCAGTCTTTTGTTCTATGGAACGTGCAGCTAAAGCTATTTACAAACTTAATCAATATTCTTGCCGGCAGGAGGCTAAATAAAATCAGTTGCAAAAAACTGCGGTCACGCAAACTTGATAACCCCAAAATAAGAATCTGAAAATCGAATAATGATACAAAACCACAATGCCAAAAAAATCGACCTGGAATGGAATGACGACGATGTAGTGCCCGACACAGTCTGTCCTAACCTGGAATTCTTATTCCAGCAAATGCTCCATCTAACCCTGGAAGAAGTAGACCCCAGCCATGGTGAGTTAATACTGGACATCGGCTGCGGCAGGGCTATTGATGGAGCACGACTATGTAAAAAAGGAGCGAAGGTTATCGGGCTTGAACCTTCCCATGTAATGCTAGTCCGAGCTAAAGAGTATCTCAGTGAAAGCAATGCCCGAGTAGCTTTGGCCCAGGGAATAGGGGAGAATTTACCTTTTAAGCCACACTCCTTTGACAAAGTTATGTGTAAGGGAGCGATGGACCATTTTTTCTCCCCCAGCAAAACAATGGAGGAGATTGCCCAGGTGCTTAAACCTGGAGGAGAGGTTATCATTTCCATAGCCAATTTTAATTGTCTAGGTTTCCGCTTAGGCAAGAAGCTATATCCAGTAACAAAATATCTTTCCCCCTCTCTAGCTAAGGAAAGGAAGCCCTGGGAACTACCACCAGACCACCAATATAAATTCGATTACCCATTTCTAAACAGCCTGGTTAAGCAGCATTTTAAAATTAAGGAAAAAAAGGGGATATCACTCTTTTTTGGACTTCCCCTGTGGGGTAGTTTCCTTTCCAAACTTCCTCATTCTTTTTCTTATACTCTTTTGAAAATATTAGATAAACTAGCCCGACCCTTTCCCTCCTTAGCAGACGTTATCTTGATGAAATGTACTCCAATTTGTAAGCCAAAATAGCACTGCTTTAAGAAAGTCAATAGACCTTTACAATGCTGCTGCCACAAACTATAATGCGATGCCATGTCTTTCATAAAAAACAGCGACTTGCTTGCCATCCTGACTAAGATATCCCATTTATTAGCCATCCGGAAAAGGCAAGGTTATATCGTTGGTGGCTTTATCCGTGATTGGCTTTTGGAAAGAAAGACCAACGATATAGATATTGCTGTAAGCGGCGCTGCCATAACTATAGCCCGGGAAGTAGCTAGAAAAATAGGTGGTAAGTTTGTACTTCTTGACGATGTCAGCAAAATAGCCAGAGTAGCGATGATTGAAGATGAACAGCCAGGAAGGACTTCACAAAATCAAGAACTACGTAGTGCGGAGTGGCATTTTGATTTCTCTCCTTTTACTGGAGACATTAAATCTGATCTTGCTCGCCGCGATTATACCATAAATGCCATGGCTCTGGAACTCAGCCAGTTTATCACGGCCAGCAAAGCCACCACTACGAGCCCCGGAAAACCGGCAAGTTTGTTAGCTGAAAAACGGCCCCCCTTAAGGCTTATCGACCCTTTTTCCGGTCAGGAGGATTTGAGGGACAAGATAATACGGGGGTTAAGCGAGCAAATATTTGAAGCCGATGCCTCTAGACTCTTGCGGGCAGTGAGGTTGGCCGCCGAGCTTGACTTCACTATAGAGCCAAAGACGGAATCTTTAATCCACCACTATTCGCAAGCTATTACTGAGGTCTCAGGAGAGAGGGTTAGAGAAGAGTTACTGCGTTTACTCACTCTGCCTCGTGCTGCTTACTATCTGAGATATTTAGATAAACTTGGCTTACTTACAGCTCTAATCCCCGAGTTAGCAGAGGGCAAGGGAGTAGAGCAACCAACAGTTCACTTTTGGGACGTCTTCGAACACTCTTTACAGACCGTAGCTACCATAGAATTCCTCATCAGAGAAAGCGATTGGGAATACAGCAACGATGATATGCTGTCTACGGCCCCTTGGTCTGCCGCAATAGACAGTCATTTGTCCCAAGAAGTTTCCAGTGGCAGTAACCATAAGGTTCTACTCAAGTTAGGTGGGCTATTCCATGATATTGCTAAACCAATGACAAAGTCTATTGATGATACAGGTAGAGCCAGATTTTTAGGACATACCAAACAAGGAGCATCTATAACCGCGAACATTTTAGAACGGTTGAGATTTAGTAATCGGGAAATAAAACTGGTGGAAAGCCTTGTTTATCATCACCTCCGTCCAGTCCAGATGGCAAATGAAGAATTGCCTACCCAACGGGCAATTTACCGCTACTTCCGAGATACAGGCGAGTCCGGCATTGACATTCTATTCCTGGCTTTAGCCGATTATCTGGCTAGCCGTGGGCCTCTGGCATCTATAGGAGAATGGAAAAAACATTGCCAATTAATAAACTACATACTGGCGGAGTATGACAAGCAGCAGGCCAGAATCTCGCCGCTCAAACTCATTAATGGCCATGATATAATGGATACCTTTGGCTTAGCGCCAGGACCATTGGTTGGCCAACTCCTCGCCACGGTCAACGAGGCTCATGCTAGCGGTGAGTTAAGTAACAGAGAGGAAGCATTAGCTTTGGTTCAAAGAGAGCTGTCAACTGTGAGCAAGCAACAAACAAGAGTTCCCCAAAAATCCCGGAATCCTGGAGTAAATACAATCCCTGGTACAAAGGTAGTCTAAATTGAGAAAGGGAAACGTTTATTTATTAATTTTCATCCTTGCTCTGTTCGGCTTCGCCTTATGGTCCATAGTCCCGCTGGACAGGAATATTTTCGGCAGGGAAGGGTTGAGGCTGGGACTTGACCTCAAGGGTGGCACCTACCTGGTTTACCAGGCTGATGTCGGTGATATCGAGCCAGGCACAGAAGATGAAATTATGGATGGTGTGCAGGGAGTAATAGGAAGGCGTATCGATGCTCTGGGCATAACCGAGTCTATCGTCCAAGTACAGAAACGTGAGGAGGAATATAACATTGTCATCCAACTACCCGGCATTACTGACATCGAGAAGGCTAAGGAAATGGTTGGACTGTTCACCGTGCTCGAATTCCGGGAACAAGATGCTGGAGGAAATTGGACTGCCGCCCAAGGCACAGTGAATGGCGAAGCATTAACACTTACCAGTAGATATTTTAAAGATAATACCTACGCTACTGTAGACAGCTATGGCAAAGCATATTTAATATTTGAGTGGAACGAAACAGGAGCTCAGCTTTCCAAACAAATAACAACCCGCCTTATCGGAAAACAGATGGCTATCTACCTTGGCGATGAGCCACTCAAGGGTGAAGATGGTCGTATCATCGCTCCGGTGGTTCAGTCAGTGATAGAAGACAAGGGACAAATTGAAGGACTAAGCCTTGTTGATGCCCAAGAATTATCAAGGTTGCTCAACGCTGGACGTATTGACGTTCCCCTGGGGAGGTGGGCAGATAAAGTATTTGAACCTAGTGTTCCGCTCTATGAACGGACTGTGGATGCTACCTTGGGACAGGATTCTATCCAGAAGAGCATAGTGGCAGCAGTGATAGGGATAGTGCTATTGGTGATTTTTATGCTTGTTTACTATCGTCTCCCCGGCCTGGTGGCTTGCCTCAGTCTAGGGATTTATGGCGTCTTGCTTTTAGCCATTTTCAAGCTCGTCCCTATAACCCTGACTTTACCTGGTGTCGCGGGCTTTGTTGTATCTCTGGGCATGGCCGTAGATGCCAACGTCCTTATTTTCGAGCGCATGAAGGAGGAATTGCGGGAGGGGCGCAGCTTAGCGGCTGCTGTTGAGGCTGGGTTCAACCGTGCGTGGCCAGCCATTAGAGACAGCAACATCACCACCTTTATCGCCTGCATCATACTTATTTGGCTTGGCGGCGAGCTTGGTGCTCTGATGGTCAGAGGCTTTGCCCTAACCTTGCTCATTGGTGTAGCCTTATCCATGTTCACAGCTATCACAGTCACCAGAACCTTCCTTCGCCTGTTTATAGGCAGCCGGACTGTCACCAATCTGACAGCTTACGGAGTAACGCCGCGCCAAATAGTGAGGAATACGAAATGATCGACTTTATTGGTAAGAAGCGCTGGTTTTTCTTTATTTCGTGGATACTCGTAATCATAGGAATAGTTTCCCTGGTCATCTCTCAAATACAACTCGGAGCCCCACTGCAGCTTGGAATCGATTTCACTGGTGGCACTTCCATGATTCTTCAATTTAGCTCAAAGGTGGAACAAAGCCAACTGCGAGAGGAGATGGCCAAGCTGGGATATGAGGAAGCACGCATTCAAGACGCCGGCGAGAATAATTTCATCATCTACACCAGAGAAATAAGCTCGGACGAGGCAAGAGAGCTGACAGAAAAACTCGGGACAGAATTAGATTCCCAGGTTGAAATAATCGATTACTATTTAGTCTCAGGAACAGTGGCGGGGCAAACAGCACGCAATGCCATCATCGCCGTGATAATAGCTGCTGTGGCTATGCTACTTTACATTGTCTGGGCGTTTCGTCGCATGCCCAAGCCCTTTCGTTGGGGTACTTGCGCCGTCATTGCTCTAGTCCACAATGTATTCATAATAGCGGGCATTTTCTCTTTCCTAGGTTGGCTGGCTGGGGTGGCCATTGATGCCCTGTTTATCACTGGACTACTTGCCGTCGTGGGCTATAGCATCAATAATACTGTGGTTGTCTTTGACCGCATTCGTGAAAATGTATTAAGGCGCATTAGAACCGATTTCGCCGAGACGGTAAACGATAGTCTGACAGAAACGCTGGGAAGATGTCTGAATACTGCCCTGACTACCATTTTTGTGCTCCTAGCCTTGTTCCTTTTTGGCGGAGCTACCATACACTATTTCGTCATAGTGTTGCTTCTTGGTGTTATCATCGGCACCTACGACTCCCTCTGCTTCTCAGGTCAGCTTCTGGTAGTGTGGGAAAAACGACAGTGGAGGGAACTCTGGCCTTTCACTAAGAGACCAGCTTAGTCGGGAATATTAAACCAATTTCCAATATCTAAGCTCCCAATCATACACAAATTCAAAATTTTAGACTTAAATACTAAAACTCAGACTGCTACTCTGGTCTCTGCCAACTCTTCGATATCAAGTACATAATAACGGTATTGCATGAACTGGCGAGCTGTTTGCCGCGTGGGTAGTTGACCTAGATGGCATCTGTTCCATATCATATTTGGCAACAAGCCTTGGAGACAGACATATGATGAACAGTAGTGAGGGCAAAATAGTGCGATTAAACAGGTCTCATGTTAAGCGTGCTACTGAGGTACTAATCAGGGCATTCTGGAATCACCCGCCTCTCCAATATTACTTCCCCGATGAGGCGGAGCGAGAACGGATAGCACCCCACTTCTTCTCCCTATCTGTCTTCACTGGCATACGGTATGGCAAAGTGCTTGCCACATCTCAAGATTTGGAAGGAATCGCCGTGTGGCTTCCGTCCGACAACTACCCCGTTACACTGTGGAGACTGTTGCGTTCTGTCCCACTCTCTGAGATTCTTGGCGTTGGGAGATACGGAGGGTCCAGAATGAGGAGTCTTAGCCAATATATAGATGCCATGCACGGTCGGTTGGCCCCATTTAAGCATTGGTTCTTGCAGGCCATCGGAGTAGACCCTCAGTTTCAAGGAAGAGGCTATGCTAGTAAATTGCTCAGACCAATGCTAGCAAGAATAGATGAAGAGGGCCTGCCATGCTATCTTGAGACGCTCGAAGGACAAAACGTTCGGCTCTACGAGCACTTTGGCTTCAAAGTGATAGAGGAATCTAATGTTCCTGACACTAGTCTGACTAACTGGGCAATGTTGAGAAACGCTCGGTAGTCAAGGTAACTCATTACCGGAACAGGGTTCTTATATATATGGAACAAGCACAATGATCATCACCCGATTGCACGGTTACCCATTTTCTATTGAATTTTGGTCATTAGTACTTTGATATTGTTTCGGATTACGAATTTTGTGCTTAGAATTTGTCGCATTTAACCTTGTCATTTTGCATTTTTAATGTTGAATTTTAGTTTAGCATCCCTCTAGGTGATGTATTCTTTTTACTATCTCGGAAGGCAGATAGGTTAAATTTTCCTTAATTTTAGTCTCTTTCAAATAGGACATCGCAGTTACAAGCCTGCGAGAATTCTCCACCTGGTCATTGGTATCGTGTTCTAAATATATTGGGTCATAAACCAGAACGGTTTTCATACTCGCATCATATTAAAAGCACTAAATCAAAACCAATTAGGTGCGAGGTTTTCCAGAGTAAATGTTGATTTTTATTGCAAAAACCATCTATGCTGATGAACGGGTAGACATCTTCGAACCAGCAGGCTTTGTAGTATGACCAGAGAAGAAATAAAAGACTTGCTAAACGAGGCGGAGAAGAAGTTTGTCTCGGAAGCAAAGTTAATACAGTTGGAGTCAGGTAGAGTCATTTTCATTGGCGATACTCATGGTGACCTCGAAGCCTCAGAGAAAATTATCCACAGGTATCTAAAGTCGGAAAATAAGCTAGTTTTTCTGGGGGACTATGTTGACCGGGGACCAGCTTCCCTGGAGAATATTAATTTTTTACTTGGGCAAAAAATTGAACACCCCCAATTTCTTTATCTCCTCATGGGAAATCATGAAGGCCATGCTGTATTCAGCTTCCATCCTGCCGATTTCTGGGAAGGGCTGGATATGGAACTTCGCCAGCGATATAGTGAGGTTCTTTCCAGGTTGCCACTTGCCGTCTCCACATCAAATGGAATCATTGCTCTGCATGGAGCACTCCCCGCTGTGTCAGGTTTAGAGGAAATAAATAGGATAAAGCCAGGTAGTGCCGAATGGCATCAAATAACCTGGGGGGACTGGCAGGAAAGCAAAGGGGAGTTCCTGGGAATCGATCCCTATACCGGGAGACCTCAATTCGGGCTAGGCTGGTTCGAGAAAATCATGTCCCGCCTGGGTAAAAATGTCTTGATAAGATCTCACCAGCCAGGTGCCCCATCCACAATGTATGGAAGAAGATGTCTTACCATATTCACCTCTTCAGCTTATGGACATTATATTTCTGAACGCACCATAGCCGTGGTCGATTTGAAAAAAGTGGTGAAGAGCGTGGACGATATTAGGATAGAAATTGTCGGGTCTACACTTTAAATCCACCCACGAAAATTTCACGATTTTCGTGGGAACCCGGTAAATCTAGAATCAAATTGAACGGGGTCCCCAAAAAGTCACAAGACTTTTTGGGATTGATTTAGCCTGTAAAATGTGAAAGGGACGTCGTAAAAAGAATGAATATTTCCTAACTTTGACATCTACAAGCTCGCTGGTATTTCCTTGACAAACATTCGGACTATGTGCCGATGGTCATCTCCAGGCGTATAACCTGTGATAACACTCTGGTAATCTGCTATATGTTTGCTCTGATAATATTACCGATATCGACACCCTC
>Ga0209636_10004694_pt1 | contig 13949 bp, 11 predicted proteins | sample DeeMarSWOR152_54_FD_187464 | JGI IMG/M metagenome (GOLD analysis project Ga0209636, IMG submission 187464) | Marine sediment microbial communities from White Oak River estuary, North Carolina - WOR-1-52-54 (SPAdes) (version 2) | ecosystem: Environmental > Aquatic > Marine > Intertidal zone >...
TTTCATCTGTCATCAGTAAAAGCAATAAGGTGTATGGCGGGCCCGCAGGGATTTGAACCCCGGATCTACAGGTCCGAAGCCTGTCGCCGTATCCACTTGGCCACGGGCCCTTACAGTGTAGGCACGCGATTTATGAAATACCTCCGTTTAATCATTTCGTTCCTTCTGTAAATGCAATTATCAGGGTGGTCGAAAGAGAGAAAAGGCTGGCTTCCGCAAACTCTCATCAGGAAACCGATTATCGTGACTAATCCATGGGAACAGTTCAGGAATCAAGTCATTGAAGCTCTTCATGTATCCAGTGGACGTGATCTAAGTCAGTATTTGGAGATTCCTGCTGACCCACAACACGGAGACTTAGCCTGTACTGCTGCCTTCCACCTGACTCAAGAACTGAAAAAAAGCCCAGTAGAGATTGCAAAAGAATTCGCTGTCTTCGACCCAGTTAAATTCCCGCTCATTCAGCAGGTTGTTGCACAGGGACCTTATGTGAATTTTTACGTCAACATCATTCCCTATCGTCGACTCGTCGTGGATGCAATCCAAAAAACTGGCGATTCCTATGGAACCTCGGATATCTTTGTTGACAAACATGTTGTGGTTGAGTATCCTGCTGTGAATCCGAATAACCCCTTGCATATTGGTCATGCTCGAAACGCGGTCTTAGGTGACACCGTTGCGCGACTCATGAAAACGATGGGTGCAGATGTCACTCGGATGGATTATATCAATGACCTCGGGCTCCAAATCGCTGTGGCATATTGGGGATTAAAACATCTTGAGCCCCCGAAATACAAAGGAAAATATGATCAAATTATCGGTCGCCTCTACGTAGAAGCTCAAGAAAAACATGATGAATCACAGGTCCGAAAATACCTGAAATTAATGGAACAAGGAGATAACAAAGTCGCAAAAGAAGTCAGAACAATGTCAGAACGCGTTCTTCGTGCACAACAAAAAACCCATGCATTGCTCAACGTAAGCCATGATCTCCTCGTATGGGAGAGCAATATAGCCCATTCTGGATTATTTGCAGAAGCCCTAGAGAAAATGTTGGGAGCACCAGGCACCTCAAAACCCAAGACAGGTGAAAAGGCAGGTTGCATAATTGTTGATTTGGGCATCTATGAGGAATTTCAACAATTAACTGACACCGACAAAGTACTAGTTCGCTCTGATGGAGTCGCAACCTATACCGGGAAAGACATTGCATTCCACTTTTGGAAGTTCGGCGTCATCAAAGATCCATTCCTTTACAAACCTTTCAAATCAAGAGTAAAAAGAGATCAAACCCTTTGGACGACCTCTCATACAGGTGACCCGGGTCGGTATCGTCCAGCTCATATTATCTTCAATGTCATAGGCATGCCTCAAGGGCTAGCACAACGCACCGTTTATCTAACACTGGAAACTCTGGGCTACACAGAAGCTGCCGCCAATTACTATCATCTAGCTTATGAATTCGTCACACTCCCTGATGCCAAGTTTTCAGGGCGAAAAGGCACATGGATTGGATTCAGTACAGATGAAGTCATCAAAGAAGCTACTCAACGAGCCCGCAAGGAAGTGAAAAAACGAAATCCCGAGGCAGACTCTACATTCATCCGAGAGGTTTCCGAAGCAATCGGATCCGCTGCTGTCCGCTACTCGCTCCTCAAAATCGCTGTCGAAAAACAAATTGTGTTCAAATGGGATGAAATACTTAGCTTCGATGGTAACGCCGCACCCTACTTGATGTACACATATGCTAGAGCAAGCTCAATTCTCCGTAAAGAAAGTGCACCTAAAAAAGCGCGAATCAGCGAATTAGTCAACCCCTACGAAACTGAACTTTTCAAGCTTCTAGGACGGTACCCAGCCATTCTCCGTGAGATAGTCCAAGATATGAGACGAGAAAAATGGGGTACACGAATTGAACTCTTCCACCTTGCGGAATATATCTATGAGTTGTGTGTTGCTTTCAACACTTTCTACAATCACTGTCCGGTGCTAACAGCAGATACTCAAGAAATGAAGGGAGCGAGGCTCCTTCTCGTGAATCTTTGTCGCCAAGTTCTTAACAATGGTCTTCACTTGTTGGGGCTAACTCCGTTAGAACGTATCTAAACTCGATGTTTAGATGCAAGAAACAGCCAATAAACACATAAATTTTCTTAGATAATAATAATTATATATTACTTCATGATAGTATTTTCTCACAAAACGAGAAATATTCGCTCAATCTAACGGAGGTTGAATCTCTTTGAAAATAATATATCGACATTATGAGCCCGACCAAGGGCTAGACGAAATCCAAGAAAAAATCTACACTGAGGCTTCTGGACTTCCTGCAACAGCAGAACAAATCCGACAACGAAACCTAAGTCGTGATCCCAAAATGACTTGGTATGCGTTAACTGAAAAAGGTGAACCATTAGCCTACATTACCTCTCGCGATTCAGGGTCCGAATTTGGACGTACATATATTGGATATCCGTGGACCATGCCTAATGCGTCTGCGGAGGTCCAAGCCAAACTCTTTGATGAGGTATCTGCGTTTCTCAAGACCCGAAAAAACACCCGTGAACTAGCCACAACCGTCGTCTTTACTTCTAAAATCGCAAAAAAACAACTTGAATATTGGCATAAGAAAGGCTTTGTCGAAGAACGATGGCTCTATCGATATGTCAATGACTATAATGCAAACGAAGTAGCAGAATGGAAAATCGACGGTAAAACCAGTAAACTCACCAGTAGGAAAGCGACAAAAAAGGATCTTGATCTATTAGTTGAACTTACCCAGGCAGATCGTTTCATCTCCAACGCTTTTCCAACGGTTGATGCGTTTAGAGCCTATTTTAAGGATCGCGTCCTTAAAGACGACCATGCTGTTCTCCTATTCGATAAAGACAAACTTGTTGCGGCAAGTGCTCCTCTCCGAATTGAACCTGATCAGCAGTTCATTTTAGGAGATGAAGCTCGAGTAATCATGCGATTCACAAGTACTCGACCTGGTTATGAATATGTCTGGAAACGACTCTTAATTGAAGTTGCTAAAGAAACGAAAGCTGCAGGGTGGTCAGAAATTCCCATACGCACATCCTTCGACTTCCAATCGTTTATCCCATGGGCAACAAACCTCGCTGCTATGAAACCTGAAATTCAACTATTTGAGGTAGTTCTCAAACAATCATAGCCTCAACTGATATCAATAAAAGTGTGGGTTCTATGAAGCCAACAGTTGCTGTTGTGGATAGCGATTCCTTCTCCAAGGCTGTAGACCTCATTGGAGGATTACAGAATCTCAACAATCCTAGCCAAAAAGTCGTAATAAAAGTTGGCATCTACAATCCTGAAACAGGAATCTGTTCAACGATTAAAACCGTGAATTCCATTGCGACGGCATTCGATAAAGCATCGGAAATTCTGGTAACCGAATCTGATAGTGGTGCTGGTCTAGGATTGGAACGGTTGAAAGTGTGGAAGGACTGCTACACGGACAGGATTATACCATATAATCTATCAGATGATGAAGAAACAAGGATCGTTGAAGTAGCCGGTGAAAGTATCCCTTTTTCTCATATACTCCTTGAACCGAACTCATTCATCAGTACTCATGTTCCTCGAAGATACGAAGAGGCAGGTCTCGAGGATTTAATGAACATGGGATTTATCATCAAGAACTTGTTAGGATTGATTTTAGATACGAAGAAACACCGTTTCCATGATCACCTCCCGATTGCCTTGATCGATATGTATGAGGCCATTGGAGGAATCGATCTCGCAGTATTGGATGCAACGCATGTCTTCCTTGGACGGAAGAAGAAGCGAATCACGGTTTCTCCACAATTACTCATCGTTGGAAAGGATGCAATTGCAGTGGAAGCAGTCGGGGCACATTTAGTGGGCTTTGACCCAGCCGAAATGCCTGTACTGCAAGAAGCCAAGAATCGTAGGTTAGGTGAAATAGACATCGATAAAATCGAAGTCGTTGGTGATATTGAACCCTCAAAACAAATTATAATGAAAGCATTCAGAGGATTGTTCCCGAAGAAAGTTCGTAGAGAGCGCGGATGGGAATAGCGCTACCCTACATGATCTTTTAATCAAACCCTTGTGCTTCATTACAACAGAGACCAGTAAAAATGTCTGCTAGTCTGACTCTCTGCACCTAAAACATGTTTCAAAAAAGAAATATGAACCTTAGGTGTACTAGCAATGAAAAGGTAATTGCAGGAACCTTTCAGGAAGCATAAATTTTGCCTAGTTCGGTCTCTAAAGAACTATCCCATGCAGAGAAATTACTCAAGAAAGAGAAATACAAGGCTGCACTCCAACTTGTAGAAAGGATAACAAATCAGAAAGATCTACCCACAGATGACCGCCTTACGTGTTTACTCCTCGAAAGTCGGATCAGGGCTAAACTAGGAGATTTGGAAAAGGCTGCTTTGTTGATTGATGAGGGTTTGGAAGCGATTCGTAAAGATGAAAACCTTTCAATAATTGTGGACTTTTTAACAGCCAAATCCGAAATCTCATGGCGGTTAGGTAAACTGGATGAAGGGCTCAGTGCAGTCAAGGATGCTGTAGTCCTACTTGAAAAACTCGAGCCGAAGTATGTGGGTAAACAGGAAGGCGAACTAATACGGAGAAAAGGCGAGTTACTACACCATGGGGGTGTCATTCACTGGTATAAGGGTAATCTCGATACCGCCTTAGAGTATCATAAAGAAAGCCTTGCAATAAAAGAAGACCAGAACGATCGACAGGGGATGGCTGTTTCCTACAATAATTTGGGACTTGTATATTGGTCTAAAGGCAATCTCGATAAGGCCTTGGAGTATTATGAACAAAGTCTGTTAATCAATGAAGAGCTTGGGAATAAACGGAACATCGCTGTTACCCTTACCAATATGGGTAATGTTTACACACGGAAAGGAGATCTCGATAAGGCTTTAGAATATCAAGAAAGAGGTCTAGTTGTCAAAGAGGAGCTAGGGCTGAAACATGATTTTGCTATGTCGCTCATCAACATTGGTGTTGTTTATCAATTCAAAGGGAATCTTGACAAAGCATTGGAGTATTATCAACAAAGTCTAGTTATCTTTGAGGAGCTGGGAATAGATCGCGAGATTGCTCTAGCAATCAATAATCTTGGGAATATTCACCAGTTGAAAGGTGATCTCGACCAGGCATTAGATTATTTCCAGAGCAGTTTGACACTTTACAAAGCATTAGGCATTACTGAAGGTGTTGCACTAGCCCTGGCCAACATTGGTGAAATCTATCGTAAGAAAGGGTCATTTGCGGAAGCACAAGAATACTATCAACAGAGTTTGACTTTACATGATACGATGGAAAATGACCCGTTGACTGCTGTAATTCTTTTGGAATTGGTTTGGATTAGTCTGGAAGGGGGTGATTCCACCTCGGTCCAGCAATATCTCCAAAAGCTCAAACAAATAAATGAGAGAACTGAAAACCGAGTCATCGATCAACGGTTTCGTGTTGCTTCAGCTCTTGTGCTCAAAGCTGGAAAGCGAACTCGAGATAAGGTGAAAGCTGGAGAGATTCTAGAACAAGTGGTTGAAGAAGAAATTGGTGACCACTCACTTACCGTTACAGCGATGATTCATCTTTGTGACTTGCTAATTTCTGAATTAAAACTGACTGGAGAGGAAGTGCTATTTGCAGAAGTTAAGGGTCTGACTCAACGGCTTTTCAAAATTGCTGAACAACAAGCCTCCCATTCTTTGCTTGTAGAAACTTACTTGATTCAATCTAAACTCGCCCTAATAGAACTGGACTTAGGTCGAGCCAGGAAATTACTGAACACAGCCCTGCAAATCGCTAGCGAGAAGGGATTAGACCGACTCGTTCACGAATTGAAGATTGAACAAAATCAGCTTCAAGAGCAATTGAAAAAGTGGGAACTAATCATTAAAGAGAAGCCCTCAAAACAAGACATGATTGATTTAACCAAACTGGATGATCTCCTCGGGAAAATGATTCAAGAAACCGTGGCTGACCTCATGGAAGAACGAGGTATCTCGGATACGCAACCCAAAAAGAAGTACCAATTGGTTTATCTCGATCTGCTCAAAGATTCTGGAAAAATCGTCAAAAGCCAATTTCGAGTTGGAATCGCCCAAATTGGGTTATCGCAAAAAGGCGACATCCTTAATGAATTTTATCAAGAACAAGCTCCAGGATTATTCAGTCTTCGTAAAGATACTTCCAAGGCAATCAGAAATACTCTCAAAAGCATGGTTGAACTTGCCAATTCACAGGATATCAGCATCCTCATTCTTCCAGAATTAACCATCGACCTCAATTATCCTGAATTATTCGACGATGTGCAAAACCTATCGAAAAAATACAACATGTATATCATCCCTGGATCCTATCATGACCCAGAGACCAAACACAACATAAGCATAGTCGTTTCTCCAGAGGGCACCCTCTGGAAACAAGAAAAGCATATTCCAGCAATCATTCGCTTTGGGGGAAAACGGATTACAGAAGGGATCGACACAAGCAAAGAACCTCGAACTATTACCATTGCGAACACTGAATATGGACGAATTGCTATTGTTCTCTGTCGCGACTTCCTTGATATGGATTTACGAGTCGAGCTAAAGAACTTCGAACCTCCCATTGACCTGCTCATAAATCCTGCTTTTACTCCGGTAACCGCTGACTTCAAGGCTGCTCATTTTGATGCTCGCCGATCAATCTATGCCTATTGCTTTTTTGCCAATGTTGCTGAATTTGGCGATTCTCTCATCTATACACCTGAAAAAGATCGAACCGAGCGCACCATCCCACCAAAGGAAGAAAACCTAATCTACAAAGATATAGATCTTTTCAAACTACGTTCCGAACGAAAGAAATGGGAAGGCGAACAACAGAAAAATCGACCTTTTATCCAGAGTACTCGATAATTCATTTGGGTAGATTAGGTGTCAGACATGTCGAAGTTAGTTCAAAATCAGAGGTCTTTAGAAATACGAAAAGACTTCAAGATGTGATAGCTCATTCGTAGGTGTCTTTTAATTTTTCCAGAAACCCTTTCTCAAGCTTCGAGAGTTTTGGAGGAATAATCGCTTTTGCATAAAATTGATTGGGGTTTCGCTCAAAGAAATTCTGATGATATTCTTCGGCTTTATAGAATGCAGTAAATGGCTCAAGAGTTGTTACAATAGGCTTGGAAAATTTACCAGATTTCTCTAAATCTCGTATCAGTTCTTCTACAATCTTCTTTTGTTGTTCATCATGATAGAAAATTGCTGAACGGTATTGGGTCCCAACATCATTCCCTTGCCGGTTCAATGTCGTTGGGTCATGAGTAGCAAAGAAAATCTCTAGCAGTTCACGGAATGTGATGACAGCGGGATCAAAAGTAATTTGAATTACCTCAGCATGCCCTGTTCGTCCTGTGCTCACTTGTTTATATGTTGCAGTTTCAGCTTGACCTCCCGAATACCCAGATTCGACCTTGTGTACACCATTTAGTCGAAGAAATACAGCCTCGGTACACCAGAAGCACCCGCCCGCAAGAGTAGCTTGCGCCAATTCGGTTTCTTCCTGCGTTCTTGTATCAATCTTCATAATCTTCTAGAATACTTTCTTACTTCAAAAACACAGTGAATTAACGAGAACAAAATATTTACCAAAGGTTTGTTTTTAAAATATTAAAACTGAAACTTTACTTCCAATATTCTACCATAGGGTGTTCATATGTCTCCTTCCATTCCAAATTTCAATCCAAGTCGAGCTGAGGAGTATGTAGTCAATAATGAAAATCCCGAGATCAAAGAGCTCGTTAAGTTGCTCTACTTGCGTGATATCAAAGGTATCTCCATTTCAGATTCTATTTTCCTTCAGCAGCAAGAAAAGCTTCTTCCCTACCTCGAAAAGGGATTGGGACCTTGGATTCAGAGGAACAAACAACGGACATTCCTTAGCTTCCAAGAAGTTGTTGGCTTTTTTGGTAACCTGGGGCTCAATGGAACGAAGATCCCTCAACTCGTCGATGCTGTAGATCATGCATTCTCAAAATACCCACGACGTGATGGCGCGTTTATTGCGAGTAGTGGAAAAATCCACAAATGTGGTAATATGGTTTTTCTTCGAGCAGCTTTATCTTTGGGCTTCAATGAAAGGGATGATGTTAAAGAAGCCTGCAGAGAATATCTTTCTTATTTCAAGGGTCGAGAGGGTGATTGTCATGTCCGAAAAGATGGAACTCCCTGTGCTTATGTCATGGTTCGAACTCTTCGGTGGCTCAACGAATTTCCTCAAGATTGGCGAGATAAAGACTATCAAACCATTGTTAAAAACGTGCAAAACTATCTCCTTGGGTACGATTTATCAATTGCAGACTTTCCCAGAAGTAGACCTGCACCCAACAAAAATTGGTTCAAGTTTGGATATTTCCGATCCTACCAAAGTAGCATCTTTGAAGCAACAGACGCCTTAGTTCTTAGCGGTATCCAAGACCATCCGGTTCTCCAAAAAACGTTGAATGTAATTGGTTCAAAATGCCTTAATGAAGTTACATGGAAACCTCAATACATCCAAAAACACTGGCCTCTGACAATTCTACCGCCACAACGTGGGAAGCAAGTCGGAAGCCCCTGGCTCACGCTTCGAGGTCTTCGCATAACAAAACATTAAGTAAAATCTTATTTCTTAGCCGGAAAGTCTCGTAAAACATCATCTAGTGTGGGTTTACCAATTTCTTGTAGCTCATACTGCACTCGAACTATAGGTTTGTTTATTTTGACGACGCGTGTTAAATCAATGGGTGTACCAATCACTACGACATCTGCTTCAGCATCGTTAATGGTTTTCTCCAATTCTTTGACTTGTTCGTCGCCATATCCCATTGCCGGAAGAATCTCACTCAAATGATCGAACTTTTCAAAGGTTTCCTTTATTGAGCCGACGGCGTAGGGTCGGGGGTCAATTATCTCGGCAGCTCCATACTTTTGGGCTGCAACCCATCCAGCCCCAATATCCATCTCGCCATGTGTTAAAGTGGGGCCGTCTTCGATAACAAGAACTCGTTTTCCTTGAATCAAAGATGGCTCATCCACGTAAAGTGGTGAAGCTGCATCAATTATGATTGCCCGCGGATTAACCACCCGAATTGTTCGGCGAACCTGCTCCACAAATTCTGGTTCGGCTGTGTCAATCTTGTTGATAATTACCACATCTGCCATTCGGGCATTGGTTTCGCCTGGATGATACATGACTTCATGTCCGGGTCTATGTGGATCTGCGATGACGATGTGCACGTCTGCCTCATAGAATGGGAAGTCGTTGTTGCCTCCATCAAATATAATTACATCGGCTTCCTTCTCTGCCTCTTCGAGGATTTTGCCGTAATCAACACCAGCATATACGATTGCACCGCGATCAATGTGGGGTTCGTATTCTTCCATTTCCTCGATGGTTGTATCATGCTTTTCCAAATCTTCAATCGTCTCAAATCGCTGACAGACCTGTTTTGCAAGATCACCATAAGGCATTGGATGTCGAATTACGACGACTTTCAAACCCTTATCCCGTAGTATTTGAACAACACGGCGACTGGTTTGGCTCTTACCTGATCCAGTTCGGACAGCGCAAATTGCTATCACGGGCTTCTTACTCTTGAGCAATGTTGTGTTGGGGCCCATCAGCCGGAAATCTGCACCTACTGAATGCACCCATGATGCTAAATGCATCACATCGATATGGGCAATATCACTATATGCAAAGATTACCTGTTCCACATCATTTTCCCGAATGAGTTTGGGTAACAGTTCCTCAGGGTAAATGGGAATTCCCTTTGGGTATAGTTTCCCTGCTAGGACAGATGGGTAGCTCCGTTCTTCAATGCCTGGAATTTGCGTGGCTGTAAATGCCACGACTTCGTATTCTTCGTTGTCTCGGAAGTACACATTGAAGTTATGAAAATCGCGTCCAGCCGCGCCCATGATGATTACGCGTGTTCGTGTCATGGCCAATCATCCATCCAATACTGGCAGGGTAGAAGTAAATGAGTAAAAGCCTTGTGTTTCAACAGCAAGGCGAATCACATTCGAAGACTTTTTCATGAAAAAACCGGTTTTCGCCAGATTGCGAGCTCCTGAATGCCTTCATCTTAAGGAAAATCGAACTACTAACAATTAAAAGGCACCAATGAGCAGCCATCCAATTAAGGAGGTACTAGTATGCGGGGAAAACGTGGTGAAGGTATCCTCCTCATAGGAATACGACTACTCCGAATCCTCGTTTATTCTTTCACTGAAAGGCCAAAGCGAGGATAATCCTCTTGTTTCTGGGGTGAAGTTTTTTGGCTTGTTCGGCGCTTCATCCCAGTCGATTCTCTTTTCTTTTACCTCTTCTGATGATTGAGACAAACTTTTATAACTCCACACAGTGAACGTGCTCCTACGAGAGGTTGAACTATATGATGGAAAGAAGCCTAGCTTATGACCGTGCAATTACCATTTTCAGTCCGGAAGGTCGGTTATACCAAGTCGAATACGCTCTGGAAGCCGTACGTCGAGGGAAAACCGCAATTGGTGTTAAAGCCGCAAATGGTGCTGTAATCGGTGTACACAAAGAAGCAACCTCGCCATTAATGGATTTAGATCAAATTCAGAAAATCTATGTGATTGATAAGCACATTGGGTGTGCGATTGCCGGGCTTCATGCTGATGCACGCGTTCTCGTTGATTTTTCCAGGGTACAAAGTCAGATTAATCAGATCACTTACGGTGAACCAATTGATGTCGAAGTCCTGACTAAGAAGGTTTGCGATCTGAAACAGAACTACACACAGGTTGGTGGAATTCGACCCTTTGGAGTGTCCTTGTTAATTGGTGGTGTGGACACACAGGGACCTCAAATCTTCACTACTGATCCTTCTGGATCATATTGGAGTTGGCGAGCTACCGCTATTGGGTATAATTCAGAAGCGGCTCGTGAGTACTTGACAAAACATTACAAATCTTCAATGAAGCTAATGCCTACCGCTGTGAAACTCTGCATTGACACACTCCGACAGGTTGTAGAAGAGAAACTTGACGAAGAAGCGATGGAAATATCGATTGTAGATACAGAAACCCGTGAGTTCAAATCACTGACCAAAGAAGAGATTCGTGAACTTCTCGTCTAGTGCCTACAATCCCTCTTCCTAATATCTCATGGATAATGAAACCCCTCAGTGAGTTTCAGTCATCAAGATCCCAATCCTCGTAACTGTCAGGCTCCTCTTCCCTCTTATCTTTCTTCTTTTTACCTTTCAATTCAAGGATTTGGGGTTCTAATGACTGATCCAAGCGAAGAATGTGATCCGCTGCATTTTGCACAGCGACAGAAAATCCTGGTTCAAAACCGATAGCGAGAGTTTCTAATCCATGTTCACGGGCTCGTCGGAGTATAGGTGCGGTTCGGGCATGGCGACTGAAGATTGCTAGGAGTTTGGTGGCGTCACCAAGAACAAGGTCCATTGAGTCTATGGCCATATGGAGGTGGACGTCTGAAGTGGTTACAATCGGTGTAAATCCGCTATTGGAGATTGCTTCCAATAATTTCCCACTGGCTCGTTCATTTAAGTAGACTTTTGCTACACCAATTTTCCCGAGTTCACCAACCAGGCTTTTCAAATCGTCTAACCGAACTTCGAATTCACGTCGGAGTACATTAGGACCATCAATCAAAAAAGCGACCCGCCCAGACCGCCGAAGTCCAGTAACAAGGCGCACAAGACCCTTGATTCGACCTAACCGGGAGGACATCTAGATTTTCACATGCTAACGGATTTATTTTTTATAAAGGGAGGAAGATTGTTCTTTCCTCAATCGTTAGTGTTTACACTTAATTCTTTTCATAAGGAACGGAAAGTTTAAGCGCATGGCTTTGTTGTATGCAAAATCGGGGACACTCACTTTGAAGCAAGTTATCGAACAAGAAAAAGCATGGGAAATGATTCGTGGAGCCAAGAGCGCTGGTGGACAGATTGCTTCTGCCACCATCCATGTTCGAATATCAGAAAGTTCCAATGAAGTGGATTTTCAAAAAACTGTGGAATCGATTTTGTCAGAGGGTTTTAATCAGCAACGCGGACGCGCGGTCGTCGTTTGGGGAGAACAAGGTTCCGGCATTAATAACCTCGCTAATCTATGGATTCGGTATGGGACGGTTGAGGCGTCTGACATTCTCACTACTTGCCGTAATTTAGCAGAGAAGGCCGGATTTGGAGAGACTGGGCGTCTTCGATTAACCTGTACAATCGAGTTCTCTGAGCGTAATCGCATTGTAACTCTGCATGATCTAACCTATCCCGCTCGTGGTGGCGAAGCAGTGGCAGACACCCTTGCTCTTCGACCCTACAAAGCCGTAAGTCCAAAGGGAGAATATACATTTCGAACCGTACCAGAACTGAAAGACTTTCTTCAAAAAGTCAAAGATGCTGAAACCCACAAATTTGATGGTGCAACAGGCAAGTGGGTCCGATGGGTTGAAGTAGAGCAATTAGAGGATAAACTGGTTGTGAACATTCCGAGCCAGAAGGGTTCTCGACAACTCCAAATTAACCTTGATACAGGCAAGGTCGAAGAAAAGAAATGATTCTTCACCTTCCAACCAATCGTTGAGGAGCAGGCTTTTAGCCTCAAAGTGCAATTATTTATTCCGAAAATGGTTTCATGAGCCAAAGAGGTCCCTGAAAATGTCCGAAGAAGAAAAAGTCGAATTAGAAGAAGAGAAAGCGAAAGAAGAAAAACGGAACGTTGCTAAACAATTAGCCACTTCCTTTCCTAAGTTTGTCCTTAACGGTTTAATTGCGATTGCCATAGGGTTATTCTATCTCTTCATAGTGCCCCTCTTCCAACCAGTTTTGGATGCTTACCCGATTCTCGTTATCTACACTCTTGTTCTTCCAGGAGTGATTATACTAACTGGCTATTCTATCTTAGCTATAGGAATCTTGTTAGTGATTCTGCTTTTTGGCATCGAAGCCATAATGCAATTTGCCAGATCTGCTGACGCTTTTGCTGAATTTGTTATCAGTCGGCTCCCTGGGATGCGTTCATCGGATTCTAAACATCCAAGACGAATTCCCCTGGATTTGATTTACATTTTCTTCATTCTTGTTGTTTATGTCATCATTTCCCCAATCTTCCTTACTGGGAATTTCCCTATACCCCTCCTAGAACCATCCTTCCAGATAATTGCTGTCGCTTTTGTGCTATTCTTTGTGTTAGTCTTTGTCTATGACCTGGCCAAATCTATCCAGAAATCAGCGAAACGGGGTATTGACAGATTTGGTGCCCGTCTCGGACGACGCTACGAAGACCGAGATGAACCAGAAAAAATTGAAACTGATTATTAATCTCCAAAAACGCTAGCGTGGTGGGTTGGCTGCTGATTCTACAGCCTTAGCAGTACTTTTTTCAGCTTGTTTAGCCGGTTTGCCAGTCTTTGGAGCGGCTTTCGAAATTTCAGCTAGAATCTCAACCGTTCTTCGTAGCCCTTGGAGTCGAATCACTAAATCAGGTGCAGGATCTAAGCTCACGAGAAATCGTGTTTTCAGATTGATATCATTAGCACGTACAAAGGACCACTGCTCCTCCAGTTCTTTGAGTTTCGGTTGAATCTCTTCAGTAAACTTAGTTTCCGAAAATTTGGGTGACTCCATGCGGATGTACCATGTGTCTGCCATGTCTTTCAGGATTTCCACCCGAAGGTGAAGCATTTCAGTTAGGAAGGTGAGCAATGGTTCAAGGGCTTCCCGCTTCACAATGTCACCATCAGGATCTAAACTGACAAGTCTACGCCTGACATCGACAACAAAAATTCCATGACCGACACCGAAGTACCAGGTGTTGTTGAGTGCATAACCATAAACCGACTGTTTTGTGGATTTTTCCAGATATTCTTTAAACGCTTGGAAGTTAGCGTCGGGATCATCC
>Ga0209636_10004695_pt1 | contig 13948 bp, 12 predicted proteins | sample DeeMarSWOR152_54_FD_187464 | JGI IMG/M metagenome (GOLD analysis project Ga0209636, IMG submission 187464) | Marine sediment microbial communities from White Oak River estuary, North Carolina - WOR-1-52-54 (SPAdes) (version 2) | ecosystem: Environmental > Aquatic > Marine > Intertidal zone >...
CGAGCAGGACTACCTTCCCCCTCAACTTGGAGAGGGTTATGGTTTTTCCATCCACGGAGGGCAAGGTGAAATCAGGGGCAAGAGGCCTCTTCTCCTTGGGGGCCTCTTTCTTACAGCCCACGGGGCATTGGACGAGTATGGCAACAAGCAACGGCAAGCCGTACTTTAGCCATCTTGAACGGTACCCCTTGCGGGCCGTTCCTTTCTCACTACCAGGTTCTTTCAACCACATAATTGGCCATGGCCAGCAGGGCCGTTTTTTCCCGTGAGGGGCGGAAACAATCCAAGTACCCCTTTGCTTTGGCTACGTATTCCCTGGCCTTGTCCAGGGTATATTCAATCCCACCGTGCTTGATGATGAGATTCACCACACTCAGAAACGCCTGCTCATCTATGGTGTCGGAGAGAATAACCTCCACAAGCCCCTTCCTCTCGGCGGGCGAACAGCTTCGGAGGGTGTGAATAAGTGGGAGGGTCATCTTTCCTCCCTGAAGGTCGATGCCGATCTCCTTGCCAAACTTCTTCTCCGTCGATGTATAGTCGAGGCTGTCGTCCATACATTGAAAGGCGATGCCCAGATTCATACCGAAATCCGCGAGGGCCTGTTCTTTTTTCCCGTCGACACCGGCCAAAATTGCTCCTATCTGGCAGGTTGCTGAAATGAGAGAGGCCGTCTTGTTGGCTACGATGGAGAGGTATTCCTCCTCGGTTAAAGAAAGGTCGCTGGTTCTCATCAATTCCTGGATTTCCCCCTCTGCCATTTGAGTGGTCGCCGTGGAGATGGTGTTCAGAATCTTCAAATCCCCGTCGTTCACCATAAGGCAGAAGGATTTGGACAGGAGGAAATCCCCCACTAACACGCTGGCCTCGCTCCCCCATATGGAATTAGCCGAGGCAGTACCTCGCCTCAATTCGGCGTCATCGACTACATCATCGTGGAGCAGGGTGGCAGTGTGAATGAATTCGATTACGCTGGCGATTTGGATTTGGCGCCTGCCGTTATAGCCGCATAACTTGGCGGACAGGAGGAGTATCGTAGGCCTGAAGCGTTTTCCCCCGCTTAACAGTAAGTGTTCCCCGATCTTTGATATAAGGGGGACTTCGGACTGCAGGTTCTTCTTGAATTCATCCTCGACCTCGGCCAACTCGTCCCCTATTAAATCCATTATTATTTCCATGGCCGTTTCAAACCCCTGGACGAAGGGAAAATCCCAGCCTCCGTTGGACTCAAGGCCAAAAAATCATATCCCATTTGCAGAGTCTTGTCAAACCTTGGAAGACTGGGGTTTCCGGACTTCGTCAATCGAGAGGAACACTATTATCCCTAAGCGTAATTTGCTGGAGAAGGGTTACGTTGGGTTAGGTCGTTGCCCGGGTTCCCCGGAGGAACATTATACCGTATTGCAGTGCTGCGGTGCTGCAGTCGGAAAGGGGAAAGAGGTTAGAGGTTGGAGGTTGGAGGCAGAAGATGAAATGCCAAAGTTCAAAATCCAAATGACAATGAGTTGGTTGTATTAGTTTGATTGGTTTTATTGGTTAAAAATGGAAAAACGAGCTCAGAGCGCGAAACACGCTCCACGAACACGTATCACGGGCACGAACCACACGAACACGAGAATCAATGTCAAATGTCAAAGCTCAAATGCCAAAAGGGAAAATCCAAATGCCAAGTGACAAAGTCCAAATGGAGAAATCTCTGGGAGAGCGGAAAGACGAGCTCTGAGCGAGGGGGAAATGGGGCAACAGCCCGAGAGGCATTAAAGCGAAGGGACAATGGTGTTCCCTTTTGATGGTAGCCAGTGGATTAATTTTTCTCCAGGACGGATGAATAGATGGATCGCATTTCCTCGGAATACTGGCCATTCAAATCGTGGATGAACAGTGGCGGGTGTATCTCAACCCCTGGCCCGCCCCCTTTCGTGGCCTCAAAGAGGATCAATTGAGCCCGTTTTCGCTCATTGGGATGTACGAGCCTCAATCGCTTGGGCTCCAGGTGGCTTTCCCTCACGGAGGTAATGAGGTCTGCGATCCTCACCGCCGGATAGACGACGTAGAAGCTTGTCTTCGGCTTGAGTAAGTGGAAGGCGACTCTCGCCATATCGGTCAAGGAACCCATTATCTCATGACGAGCTATAGCCCTTTCCCTTTGGAGGTTGAGACGGCCGGAGCGAATTCTTCGATACGGAGGATTGGTCAGGACGATATCAAATCCCTCCGATTCCATGCAATGGACCAGATTTCTGGCATCGCCCTTCAGAATATGAACACGACCAGAGAGATGGTTTATCTCAACGTTTCTCTTGGCCATCTCCGCAAGATCTTCTTGAATTTCCACTCCCCAAATCTCCGTTGATTTGAACTTCGTTCCCAGGATAATTGGTATAACACCGCTTCCCGTCCCCAAATCGACAACTTTCTGCGCCCCTCTCAGCCGGATAAAATTGGCAAGCAAGATGGAATCGATGGAGAAGCGATAGCCCTTTCTCTTCTGGAGAATTTTTATGAAACCTGAGAGGAGATGGTCTAGTGTTTTGTCTTGGAGAAGCATTTGGCCCAAAGAGGTGAGGATAGGGATAACCTCAACTATATCCCTCATGAGCAGGAGGTGCAAGGCATTTGTGACCCCTTGACGTTCAATATGCTTGACAAACGGCGGATATCCTGGATAATTAAGGGAAAATGCTCATGAAGGAGGCAACTATGTGTTTGAGACCGAGCACCCTTGTAACGGTGGTACTGGCCATGTGCCTTTTAGGCTCGGGCCTCTCTGGCTCGGATCGCGTCTTTGCCCAGCAAGGGAAAGGGGAGGCGAGGGAAGGGATTTATGTCATTAAGAAGGGAGATACCCTTTGGGATCTGTCCGAGAAATTCCTCGAGGATCCATTTCTCTGGCCCAGGCTGTGGCAGGGCAATCAGTATATTACGAATCCGCACTGGATTTATCCCGGGAATCCCATTCGATTCCGACCCTTTGAGGAGGTGAAGGTCCCACCGGCGAAGCCGGCCGAGATAACACCGCCCGAGGCCAAACCGGCTGAGCTTAAGCCGCCCGAGGCCAAACCGGCTGAGGTTAAGCCGCCCGAGGCCAAACCCGAGGTTGCTCGAAAGCCACCCGAGGAGGAAAAGCCGGCCGAAGGGGTGGCACCCCGAGTCACACCTCCAGAGGTAGCCCTCAGGCCTGAAGCCATTCCGCCGGGTGAGGAGCGGTGGGCGGGCTTTCTCACCAAGGAAGAGTTTCTCGGCATCGGGGTAATCGTGGAACCGAAGGAGAGGGGAAGGCTCCTCATGGCGGAGGGGGATGTCGTCTATTTGGCCTTCAAGATGAGGGATCCCATTGAGATTGGGGAGCGGTTTACGATTTTTAGAACCTCACCGGTGATCAAAAATCCTCTTACCGGAGAGAGTTTGGGCCGGAAGGTGAGTATTTTGGGCGAATGCGCGATCATCGGTGCCCACGATGCCATGTATACGGCCCACATTTTTAAATCCTACCGTGCTATTGAGCGGGGAGATCGGATTACCCACTACCGGCCCTTGACGGGGCGATGAGGGCTCGCTGACGGAAAAGACGCCGTCACCACGTGAACCATGAGATGAGAAACGGTCTCATTTTTGAGGCGTTTCAATCATTCCCTGCAACCATATCCCTCTCGCAATCACTCCCCTATTTGCTCCCCCGGTTGGGAACGGCCTTTCCAAGGTAGAAAGATGGATGAGCGCTTTCATTGGCTGGCGTTGAATTTGATTCCAGGGATCGGGCCAGTCTTGATCAAGGCCTTGTTGGACCGATTTGGGGACCCCGAGCATGTCTTCAGGGCCTCTCCAAGGGAATTGACAGGGGTAGACGGGATTGGCCATCGGTTGGCGGCGCTGATCAAGGAGACCGATATTCAGGGGAGGGTCCGACGTGAGTTGAAGCTGATCAGGCATCTCAATGTATCCATCGTGACACTGAAGGATGCATCATATCCCAACAATTTGAAACAGATATACGACCCTCCTCCATTGCTCTATGTTCGAGGGGATTTGCAAGCCAAGGACACTTTGGCAATATCGATGGTGGGATCTCGCTTGACCTCCAACTACGGCAAGACCATCACCGAGAGGATCGCCGGGGATTTAACCCGACATGGGGTAACCATCGTGAGTGGTATGGCCAGGGGGATCGACTCGGCGGCTCATCGGGGGGCCCTCTCGGCTGGAGGGAGGACAATCGCGGTACTGGGTTGTGGGGTGGATGTCGTCTATCCGCCTGAAAATCGCCACCTCTTTGAGGAGATCACCGCTCACGGGGCCGTCATTTCGGAATTCCCCCTTTCCACACGGCCGGAGGCGGGCAACTTTCCCAGGAGAAATCGGATCATCAGCGGCCTATCACTGGGGGTGGTGGTTGTTCAGGCGAGCTCGAGAAGCGGTTCTCTAATAACGGCCCGTTTGGCCCTGGAACAGAATCGAGACGTGTTCGCCGTTCCCGGCAATGTGGGGATGGCCGCGAGTCAAGGTACGAATCAATTGATCAAAGAGGGGGCCAAACTGGTCGAATCCGCCCATGACATTCTGGAGGAAATCCTCCCCCGGTTTCACCATGATGGGTTGGTAGCCACTGAGGTGAAACCCCCGTTGGAGGAAGGGGAGGAAAAGGTCTACTGCCTCTTAGGGGATGAGCCGATGCACATAGATTCCATCATCGCTCGAACCGGAATGGGCGCCAGCCGCGCGTCCGCTATTCTGTTGCAGTTGGAGCTGAAGGGATTGGTCCAACAGCTGCCCGGAAAGCGATTCTGCAGGAGATGAGGGTGGAAGGGAAGGGAATTTTGGTGTAGATTTTGCACGGGTTCCCATTACCTCTGCTGGTCAGGAAATGCGTATGGAAAAATCCCTCGTAATCGTTGAATCTCCGGCTAAGGCCAATACTATTAACAAGTTCCTTGGATCAGACTTCATCGTTAAGGCCTCGGTGGGGCACGTGAAGGACTTGCCCGAAAAGGAATTAGGAGTTGACATCGAGCACAACTTCAAGCCGCGCTACGTAACCATTCGCGGAAAGGGAAGGATAATCAAGGAGCTGAAGAGGGCCAGCCAGAATGTGGGAACTATCTATCTGGCCCCCGATCCGGATAGGGAAGGAGAGGCAATAGCCTGGCACGTCGCCCAGGAGTTGAGGGATCGGGGCAAGAGGATATATCGGATTCTGGTCAATGAGATCACCAAGAAGGCCATACTGGAAGCCATCAAGAACCCAGGGCAGCTCCAACAGAGTCGGTATGAGGCACAACAGGCTCGCCGAATATTGGACAGGTTGGTGGGATATCAGATTAGCCCAATACTCTGGGACAAGGTGCGGAGGGGATTGAGCGCAGGGCGGGTTCAATCCGTGGCCGTCCGGATCATCTCCGAGAGGGAGGGGGAGATTCAATCCTTCATTCCCAAGGAGTATTGGGCCATAATCGCTCGGCTCAAGAAACTGACATCTGAGGACGCCTTTGAGGCCAAACTCACGAAGGTGAAGGGGGAAAAGGCCGACATACCCACCGGGGAGGTGGCCAGGGAAATCCTTCGAGAACTTGAGGGAGCCGATTTCATCGTGGCGAGGGTGGAGAGAAAGGAACGGAAGAGGCACGCCCCCCCTCCTTTTATAACCAGCAGGCTTCAGCAGGAGGCTGCCAGAAAACTCCGTTTTTCGGCCAAGAAGACCATGATAGTGGCCCAGAGGCTCTACGAGGGCATCGAGCTGGGAGAGGCGGGATCAGTCGGCCTGATCACCTATATGCGAACGGATTCCACCCGCGTATCCGAGGGTGCACTGAAGGAGGTTCGTGAATATATCAGCAACAGATTCGGCGATCGGTTCTTGCCCCCAAGGCCCATCCGATACAAGAGCAGAAAGGGGGCACAGGAGGCCCACGAGGCCATCAGGCCGACCTCAATGGAACTGCAACCGGAAAGGGTTGCCCCTTACCTTGATAAGGCCCAGAGATCCCTGTACCAGCTCATCTGGGACCGTTTCGTCGCCAGCCAGATGATGCCTGCCCTCTTCGACCAGACCACGGTGGAGGTTAAGGCGAGTGATTGCCTCTTCAGCGCCACGGGATCAGTCCAGAGGTTTCCGGGATTTATGGCGCTGTATGTAGAAGGAGAAGATGAGGAAAAGGAAGAGGAGGGGAAGAAGGCGGTTTTACCCGAACTGCAGCAAGGGGAACGGCTAAGCCTCCTCTCCCTCTCCCCGGAACAGCACTTCACCCAGCCTCCGCCCCGATTTTCCGAGGCGACCCTGGTGAAGGAACTGGAGGAGAGGGGGATTGGCCGACCTTCAACCTATGCCACCATTTTGAGTACCATTCAGGAGAAGGACTACGTGAGGCTCGAAAAGGGGAGATTCATCCCCACGGAGTTAGGACGCCTGGTGACGGGCCTCCTGGTGGAGAACTTCCCCCACATCATGGATGTGGAGTTTACGGCTCAAATGGAGGATAAACTGGATGAGATCGAGGAAGAGAAGGTGGGATGGGTGAAGGTGCTGAAACAGTTCTATGGGCCTTTTAGCGAGAGCGTGGAAAAGGCCAGGGCCACCATGAGGGACATTAAACGCCAAGGGGAGATAACCGATGTCCTATGCGATCTCTGCGGGAATTCTATGGTCATAAGGTGGGGGAGAATGGGGCAGTTCCTGGCCTGTTCGGCCTATCCCAAATGCAGAAATACCAAGGATTTTTCTCGAGACGAGGAGGGAAGAATTGTCATCGGTACCCCCGGGGAGACCGAACACCGGTGTGATCGGTGCGGGAATCCCATGGTGGTAAAGAATGGGAGATTCGGGAAGTTCCTGGCCTGCTCGGATTACCCCCGTTGCCAGGCCACGAGGCCGCTGACTTTAGGGATCCGCTGCCCCTCTGAGGGATGCGGGGGTGAATTGGTGGAGAAGAGGACTCGGAAAGGAAAGGTCTTCTATGGGTGTAGCAATTTTCCCCGATGCAAATTCGCCACGTGGGGAAGGCCGATACAGGAGCAGTGTCCTGAATGCGGCGCCCTTTTCCTCATAGAGAAGTCCGATAAACGCAGGAGAGTGACCCTGCAGTGTGTGAAGGAGGGTTGTGGCTACAAGGCCAAGTCGCCTCAATGATTGAGGCTCCAATCGTAATCCCGGTACCGAATCCTCACCGCCTCTTGATGAGCCCCTAAAAAATCCTTCTTTTCGCCCGCATCCAGGTACTGGAGGAGAAACTGGATAATCGACGTATCGCTCCCCCCGAAGTCCTTCCGGTACCACCGAAAGATCTGCGAAATCCTCAAAAGGTTCTCCGAGGGAATAATCTCCACTTCCGGGCTGTTGATGAAGCTGGCCGTTGCCAATTCCAATTGTTCCTCGATCTGCTCCGATGTGTAAAACCCGATGGGCGGGCAGGATCTGGAGCCGCACACCAACGTGAAGTGGATACGTGGATCCAGGGGGGTGACGGCGAATGTATGCCGCGGGTTGTCGCGCCCAAAGGGCCTGAATAATCCGTAGGGAGGCCTCGAATTGCCCCTCAAGATTCCGTGCTCTATGTCGCTTAAGGAAAACAGATGACCTCCGATATCATACTTGAGGCGTGTGAAGAAAGCATTCCTCTCCTTGACGCTTTCACGGATATCCCAATCAATCACCCCGTGAATTACCATGGTGTTATAGAGGTTGATCCAGAAGGCCAATTTTTCGCCTCGTTCTTTGAGCCGGCTTAAATCGAAATTCCTCAGGAGTGCCGCCTTTTGGAGATAGGCAGTGTACTCCGGAGACCCCTTCATGGCCCGGTAATTCACCCGGCCTTGCTCCAGGTTGAGGAATTGGGCTTGGAGATCCCCGATGGCCTCTCTCAACGAAGCCGATAAGTCCTCGGGGGGTTTCTCAAGGGGCACCTGTCCGTTTTTGTTCAAAATCCTCTCGGGACCCCTAAACATTTGCTGGCATCCCCCTTCCTTCAGGCTGGAGGGCATTATGCCGCAGCCTTTATGAATTCCTCATAGCTTTTACGGGGGTCATCATGGCGAAAAATCCGGCTTCCGACGCACGCATAATCCATTCTCAATGCTTTCAGCCCCTGAACGTTATCCAGTGCCACTCCCCCGTCAATCCCAATGACGGCCGATGGGAAGCGGGAACGAAATTCCCTTATCTTCTCCAGGACTTCTTCGACGAAAGGGCTTCCATAAAAACCCGGATGGACCGATAGGAAGAGAACCGAATCAATACGCGGGACGAGATCCTCGAACTCGGAAAGCGCCGTCTCAGGGTTTATGGCCAGTCCCACGGATAATCCCAAATCGCGGATAGCCGACACGACAGATTCGTGGTGGGAGACCGCCTCCCAGTGGAAGATGGCCCTTTCCAGCCTCTCCCTGCTCAGGGAGGAAAGGTAGCCAAGGGGGTTCTTGACCATGAGGTGGGCTTCCCACCGGATGGTCATTTCAATGTCAGCCAGTTCTTCGGGAGCAAGGCTTTTGGATGGTACGAACTCGCCATCCATAAAATCGATTTGAACGAAGTCGGTAAAGGTCTCCACTTGGGCAAGCATTCGCTTGAGGTCTTGTTGGTTGTCGGTCAGAATTGCCGGCACGATCCTCATTCCTCTCCCTCCTCGAAAACGATCTCACAATAGGGGTGGCCTTCGGTCATGAGCTTGGTGAAATACGCCTTGATCCTGGGATTAACGATTTTTGTCGCCTCCTCCTCAAAGGTGCCCAGAGCGCGGCAAAAGGAAGAGGGAATATCCAGCTCCGGAAACCAGAGGCAGGGGGGATGGAGGCGATAGAGCACCTTCTTGGGGGACTCCTCAATGAGCTCGGCCCTGTAGCCAATGATATCTCCGGTGGCGAGTTTGAAGTAGCTGGCCAATGACCAGGGGTCGCTGCCCTCGATTCCGAACCCCTTCATCCCCGGTTTCACGTATTTCCGTGCATTTTCGGCCATGAAGATCGACAGAATCTGGCGGGTCTTTTCCTCCCCCAAATCCCGATGAAGCGTTTTAACCAAGGATGCGAAGTAGCTCCAGCCGGTTTTACTTGCCGCCTTTATCCTCCTCACCTCCGGCCATTCTTTTTCCGACAATTGGGGAGATTTTCTCTTCATGTTTCCTCCTTGGCCTATGGCCTCCACAGGTTCGATCACGAGCACCCCTCTTATGAATGCATAACAATACTACCATTTGCTCATCATTTCCAGCAAATCCTTGTCAAGGCCGTTATACCCTGCTTATTCCCTTTAAAATCAGTCAGGATTTGGTTTTTTAAATTGGCCCGTGGTATATTCATCTGGGATATGTGGCGTTCGACGTACATGCTGAAATCTAAATAGGGGTTTTCATGGATCAGGACCACGTCTTTTTGAGGGCCTGCCGAAGGGAGCCGACGGAACATACACCGGTCTGGCTGATGCGCCAGGCCGGGCGCTACATGGAGGAATACCGGGAAATCCGCCGCAGGATCTCCTTCCTCAAGCTCTGTAAATCTCCTGAATTGGCAGCCGAGGTGACCCTGCTTCCCGTCCGGAAGTTGGGGGTCGATGCTGCTATCATCTTCGGCGACATCCTCCTCCCACTGGAGGGAATGGGGATTCATCTGGAGTTCTCCAAGGGTGGAGGTCCCCTGATCCGAAACCCCATCAGAGGGAAGGGGGACATCGAGCGTCTCCGAATCATTGAGCCCGAGGAGAACGTTCCCTTTCTCCTGAGGGCCATTGAAATCGCGCGACGAGAACTCAACGGAGGCGTTCCCCTCATCGGATTCTCCGGGGCCCCTTTCACCGTGGCCAGTTATCTCATCGAGGGAGGACGTTCAACGGATTACCTCAAGACGAAGGGGTTGATGTTTGGACAGGGCTCCTTGTGGGATACCCTCATGGAGAAACTGACGGAGATGACCATCCGGTATTTAAAGGCCCAGGTTCATCACGGGGCCCAGGCGCTTCAGCTCTTCGATTCATGGGCCGGCTGTTTGAGTCCTTGGGACTACGAGGCCTGTGTCCTTCCCTATTCCAGGAGGGTTATCCAGGAGGTCGGAAAGGACGTTCCCCTCATTCACTTCTCCGTGGGGACGGGCGGTTTTCTCCAGCTCATCAAGGAGGCAGGGGGAGATGTGATCGGCATCGACTGGCGTACGGATTTGGGAGGTGCATGGAGGCGGTTGGGCTATGATGTGGGCATTCAAGGGAACCTGGACCCCACGGTGCTCCTGGCCTCGCGCCAGGTTATTGAGTCCCACGTGCGGAGGATCCTGGAATCGGCGGAAAGTCGGCCAGGTCATATCTTTAACCTGGGACATGGAGTCCTTCCGAAGACCCCTGTGGAGAATGTCCGGTTCATGGTGGAAAAGGTCCATCAGTGGAGCCGGAGGTAGGGGGAAATGGATCACTCTCGGCCATCCATCGGAGTCCTTCTTATGGCCCATGGTGGCCCCAGTTCACCTGAGGAGGTGGAGCCCTTCCTTCAAAAGCTCTTGGGACGCGGCGTTCCCGCCCAAAGGCTTCGCGACGCAAAGCGCCGGTACCGGCTCATTGGCGGAGGTTCCCCCCTTCTGGAGATCACCCTTCGACAGGCCCGCGCCCTTGAAGAGAGCCTCAAGGCGGAAGATGGAGGGGGAAGGGTCTATGTGGGAATGAGACACTGGCATCCCTTCATCGCCGAGAGCCTCGGGGAGATCATCAACGACGGGATCCATCGTGTTGTCGCCCTCAACCTTTCCCCTTACCAGTCCGCAATGAGCACCGAACCATACGAGCAGGAATTGGGGCGGGCAATAGCCGCTTCGGGAAGGGGAATAGAGGTATCGGTGGCTGAGGGATGGCACGTCCACCCCCTCTTCCTTCAGGCCTGGGCGGAGAGGGTTAAGGAGGGGCTTATGCAGTTCCCCGCTGAGGTGCGCCAGAGGGTCCATGTCATCTTCAGCGCCCATAGCCTTCCCAAGAGGGCTTTAGCCGAGGATCCATACGTGGAGCAGCTCGAGGCGACAATTCGGGGAGTAGTGGGGATTACGGGTTCCCTCCCGTGGAGGTTGGCCTTTCAAAGCGGGAGGTCCAAACGAGTTGAGTGGCTGAAACCCGAGGTGAGCACCGTCCTCAGAGAGCTGATAAGAGGGGGACATCGGGAAGTCCTGATAGCGCCAGTGGGGTTTGTAGCCGACAACGTGGAAACCCTCTATGATATTGACATCCTCTATAAGCAACAGGCCGAGGAGATGGGGATGTCGCTTCGGCGATCTCCGTGCCTCAATGACTCCCGAAGATTCATCCAGGCCCTTTCGTCAATTGTCCGTGAACACCTTATGGGCCATGCATGGGGCGCTCATAGCGAGATGGGGGTGGGGAATTGAAGCGAGCGGTCATCGTGGGAGGGGGAATTTCGGGCCTCAGCACCGCCTATTACGTGCGCGAGAAAGCCCTCCGGGCAGGAGTCGATATCGAGGTCATCCTTGTTGAGAAGGAGAAAGAGTTCGGGGGATGCATTGTTACGGAAAAGGCCGATGGCTTCGTCATTGAAGGCGGTCCCGACTGTTTTCTCTCCGAAAAGCCGTGGACTATTCGGCTCTGTGAAGACCTCGGGCTGGCTCATCGGTTCCTCTGCACCAATGAGGAGAATCGAAAGGTCTTCATCCTCTCCAACGGAAGGTTACACGAGCTGCCGGAGGGCTTCATGCTCATGGTCCCCACGAGTTTTACCCCCTTTCTCAAGAGCTCCCTCATCTCCCTTCCGGGAAAGTTGCGCATGGCCATTGACCTCTTTCTCCCCAGGAAGCGGTCCGTTGAAGAGGAGAGCCTCGCCGAGTTCGTACGGCGAAGGCTGGGAAATGAGGCCCTCGAAAAAATAGCAGAGCCCCTTGTTGCCGGGATTCACGCGGGCACCCCCGAGACCATGAGCCTCATAAGTACATTTCCCCGATTTATCCAGCTGGAAGAGGAATATAGGAGCCTCATCCTGGGAATGTTGGCCAGAACGAGGATGGCCAGGGGATTCGCTCAAAGACAAACCGGCCCGAAACGGACGATGTTCATGGCCCTTGTGGGTGGTATGATGGAATTGACTGACGCGCTCAGGACCAGGCTGGATGAGCGATCGCTCCTCTCCCATAAGAAAGTGGTTCGGATACATAGACGCGGGGATAGCGACTTTCCGCATCATCCCACTTACGAGGTCCACGTGGAAGGTGGGGAAACCCTGAGGGCTAGCTGCGTCATTCTTGCTACCCCGGTTCACGTCACGGCAAGGCTTCTCAAAGAGATGGATGAAACCCTATCGGAGGTGCTGCTTTCCATCCCCTCCGTGTCGACGGCCACTATCTCGCTGGCCTACCGTGGAGACGAAATCCATCATCCCTTGAATGGATTCGGGTTTGTAGTACCCCGAACCGAGAAGCGGAAGGTCATGGCCTCGACCTGGACATCGACCAAGTTCTCCCATAGATCACCGCCTGGTTTCGTCCTGTTGAGGGCTTTTGTGGGGGGTGCACAAAACGAGGATTTGTTGAACGCGGATGATGAACCGATGATCGATATGGTGAAAGAGGAATTGAGGGACATTATGGGGATAACGGCCGATCCCATCCTCACGCGGATTTACCGGTGGGAAAAGTCAATGCCTCAGTACAGGCTTGGGCATGCCCAAAAGCTGACCCAGCTCGAAGAGGGGCTTCTCCGCTATCCAGGCCTTTACATAACGGGATGCGCCTACCGGGGTATCGGTATCAGCGACTGTATCAATGATGGGGAGATAACGGCGGAAAAGACCTTGAAATACCTGGTAAACCCGAACCCAGATATGGAAAGGGAGGGGGAACTCTTCACCGATAAAGGCCAAACCCTACGGAAAGCTACGGAAAGGTAGAGTCTTAGGCGGGATTCCCCCTCCCACAACGAGGCCATCTCGATCCACAAATACAATACCTTTGTACACGCATTATTCACATTTGTCAACTATTAATTGTTCGAAATTTCCTGAGTTTTACGCCGATTGTTCTTATACCCTATTCACTACGAAGCAGATTATATTGCAGATTATATTTTTGATAATAGTACACTGTTCTCTCTTCGCCCCAATGCCTTGTGGCCTGTTGCCCCATTTCCCCCTCGCTCAGAGCTCGTTTTTCCGCTCTCCCAGAGATTTCTAACTTTGAACTTTGACATTTGTCATTGGTCATTTGACATTTTTCCTTCTGGCTCCAACCTCTAACCTCTTTCCCCTTTCTGACTGCAACACCGCAGCACTGCAACACTGAATAACGTTCCTCCGGGGAACCCGGGCAACAACCGGTTCAGAAATGGGAGCCCCCTCACGCTCGATGGGTACCCACTCCTCCAGTAGATTTTCCTCGTGGACAATGGCGAGCCCTCAAGGCTCATAAAACTCCGAGGACAATTTTATTGACTTGTTGAGGTATATCGTGTAGAAATAATTGTTATTATTAACGTTTTTATTTTGGAGGGTGAATCGATGGAACACCTTGGATACATAATCGCTATCACATCCATGATCGTTGTCCTCTTTATCGTTACCAACATCTACTGGGATTCCAAGAGCAATAAGGTCTACAAGCGGTTTCAGGAGCTTTTGGAGGCGGCAGAGATCTCCCAGAGAACCTTCGTGGAGGGGAAGCTGAGGGAAATAGAGAGGGCGATGGATGACATGAGGAGGGAGATTGAGTCGGCAAAGGTAAGAGGGATTTCCCCGCGGGGTGTGGAAGAGGGAGCTCGGGCCAGGCCGGATTCGGTGAACGAGGATAGGGAGACCATGGTCGTTTTTGGGAGGAAACCGAGGGAAGAACCCTCACGGTAGGACGTGATGGAGGGGGTGGACCGTCAATGGAGGGGGGGGTTGATTCAGCCTTGGATGATATGAGGGTGAAATATCGGGAGAAGTTGGCCGCGGAGGAGGCCATTTTCAGCCATATCCATCGAGGTGACAGGATATTTATCGGTACGGGTTGT
>Ga0209636_10004697_pt1 | contig 13947 bp, 12 predicted proteins | sample DeeMarSWOR152_54_FD_187464 | JGI IMG/M metagenome (GOLD analysis project Ga0209636, IMG submission 187464) | Marine sediment microbial communities from White Oak River estuary, North Carolina - WOR-1-52-54 (SPAdes) (version 2) | ecosystem: Environmental > Aquatic > Marine > Intertidal zone >...
CTTTAAATAAGCTCTTAAGTTCTGCACGATTTCCAATTTTAAGGCTTTCCTGGTGGTTTCCAATTTTAACCAGACCACGGACTTCTCCACCCCATTTCAACGGCACTTCGATTATTGATTCAGATACTTCCTTTATTTCTGGCTCAGCCATTCCACGCCATTCTTCATGACATACAACCTCATCTAATACTTTATTGTCTTTTAACCTCAAACTACAATTAGCAATATCGCCACTATGAACAACACAGGCGGTTATACCCCTGGGTAGCATTTTGTTCTCGATTAACCTTTTTCGTTCCTTCCAGGAAAATTTGAAGCCCCTATCATTCTCTAAGTTCTCGGTGAATTCTTTCACGTTATTCTTTTCTTCTCTTTCTTCTTTTGTAAATGGCTGTCTTACAGGCACGTAGTACTTAACCATATCTTCTTTGAGTTTATAACCACTTTCCCCACTGCCATCAGCAATTCTTAATGCCTTACCTCCTTCTTTCTCCTTGACTTTGTCAAGTAGAAATATAGAAAAAGACTTCACTTCCAAATATTTACTTCCCATATCTACCACTTTTCTTAAAAATATTTCAATGTCAGAAGTTTCAACAGACGCTTTCATGATTTCTTTAGCTATTTCTTTTGTCTTCTTTTCACGCTCGCTATCAGATAATTCTGCCTCCTTGAATAGTTTTTTAGCCTCGTTAACCATTTCATTATGAACTTGATACTCGCATCCAAATCCCTCTTGAGTTTTGGTCATACTTCTTTTATTTTCTATCACTACTTAATAACTTAAAAATATAAGAAGGATATAGAGCGCAGAAAATGAGAATAAACATCGTGCAGACGAACTATGATCCAACGGACATAGAAAGGCTTAAGAAAGTATTGAGCGACTTGGAGGGGATAACCTGCTTTCCAGAGTGTTTTGCACTCGGAAGAAGTGGTGTTGAAACATTGCAGTATTTGAACAAGGTTAGTGATGAAATGAAAAGCATTGTAGAGGCGGTTAAAAAGACTGGAAAAACAGTTATACTCCCGCTAATCGAAAAACACCCTGTTATGCGGAATAGATTTTATAATACAACCTGTATAATTCGCAATGGCGATGTAATCGGCACATACAAAAGAGTGGTCATACATCCGATGGAGAAACCATTTATTCAATCGGGGAAGGAGTTCCCGGTATTTGAGCTCGATGATATTACTTTTGGTGTACTGATATGTTTTGAAATTGCGTTTCCAGAACTTACAAGGGTAATTGCGCTTAAAGGTGCCTCGGTCATATTTGTTCCAGCAAGCGCACCAAAAGAGTCGGATTATTTATGGGAAGCGAGACTGAAAGCGCGCGCTATTGACGATCAACTGTTTGTGGTTGGCGTAAATAGATGTGGAAAGATAGGAAATGAGCAGTATCTTGGGAAAAGTATGGTTGTATCACCCCGTGGAGAAGTCATGTATGCGTGTAAAAACGAAGAAGAGATTGCATCCATTGAACTCGATTTGGATGAGATCATAAAAGAGAGGGGGAGTGAACCCACGTTCAGTGAATTTGAGATCGTGGTATATGACAAGTTTATGGAACACTTTAAGGTGAGAGGAGAATGAGAGCACTATGTAAGAAATCCCAATGGCAAATACTACCAAATCATAAGTAAATCACAATTTCCAAATCCAAAAAAGGAAATAAAGATTTTTAAAGAAGAGGGGAAGAAAGCCTTAATATTCCCCTCCCATCCCCATCCCGGGATAACCGCCACCTGGAGGCATTCCACCTCCACCTCCTGCTGGTGCCTGCTCAGCACTCGCTGCAATTACATCGTCTATCCTCAGGATCATTGTCGCTGATTCCGTTGCCGAACTTATAGCCTGTGTCTTTATCCTCAGAGGTTCAATGACATTCGCTTTCAGCATGTCTGTTGGTTCTCCTTTGAACACGTCCAGACCCGCATATTTGTCACCCGATTCATGCGCAGACCGAAGTGCAACGAGCATGTCTATGGGGTCTAAACCCGCATTCTCGGCAAGCGCTCTTGGAACCACTTCCACCGCATCCGCGAATGCCTGTATTGCCAGTTGTTCTCTACCACCCACGCTTGAGGCATAATCACGCAGCTTCAGCGCCAGTTCTATCTCGGTGGCTCCTCCTCCTGTTACATACTTGCCGTCCTCCACTGCACAAGCGGTCACCCTGAGCGCATCGTTCATTCCACGCTCTAACTCGTCCATTACATGCTCTGTTCCTCCTCGCAACAGTATTGAAACCGATTTCGGGTTCTGGCAATTCTCCACAAATATCATCTCCTCGTCACCTATCTTCCTCTCTTCAACCAATCCTGCATTTCCAAGGTCTCCTGGTCTGATCTCCTCCAAAGTCGTTAATACCTTCCCGCCTGTTGCGCTCGCCAGCTTCTTCATGTCGCTCTCCTTTACGCGTTTCACTGCCATTATCCCTTCTTTTGCAAGATAATGCTGTGCCAGGTCATCTACCCCTTTCTGACAGAAAAGCACATTCGCACCGCTATATTTCACCTTGCTTACCATCTCCTCCAGCATTCTCTCTTCCTCATCCAGGAACGCTTTCATCTGGTCCGGCGAGGTAATCTCTATCTTCGCATCCACTTCCGTCTTCTCTACCTCCAACGCAGAATTTACCAACGCTATCTTCGCATCCTCGACAAGTTTTGGCATTCCTGAGTGCACTCTCTCCTTGTCCACCAGCATTCCTCGTATCAACACTGTATCTTCCTTGCTTCCGCCCGTTTTCTTCTCTAACTTTATGTGCTCAATGTCTACTTTTCCCTTCTCTCCTTTCTCTGCTATCGCTCTTACCGACTCCACTGCAAGCTCGGTCAGCAGCTCTCTTGCAACCTCCGCTCCTTTTCCAGTCATAGAAGTCGTTGCTATCTTCTTGAGCGTCTCGGTATCGTCGGGCGTGACATCCAGTGCCAGCTCCTTTAATATCTCATACGCGCGCTCAGCAGCTAATCGGTAGCCCGAAGCAATCAATGTAGGGTGCACCTCCTGTTCCAATAGGTCCTCCGCGCGCTTCAGTAACTCCCCTCCAATAACAACCGCGCTTGTTGTGCCATCTCCAACCTCGTCGTCCTGCGTCTTCGCTATCTCCACCATCATCTTCGCCGCCGGATGGTCTATGTCCATCTCCTTTAATATCGACGCTCCATCGTTTGTTATAACAACGTCACCCATGGAATTGACCATCATCTTATCCATACCTTTCGGTCCGAGCGTAGACTTGACTGCGGCAGCAATGGTCTTTGCAGCGAGAATGTTCCTGCTCTGTGCGTCCTTTCCTCTTGTTCGCTCACTACCTTCCTTCAATACTAATACCGGCGTTCCGCCTAACTGTTGTGCCATTTTTTATATCACCTTTATTTTTTATATTTATAGTTCTATATAAAGATTACTTGGTATGATACTATAGATTTTCATTTTCAGTTACTAAAAAGAGAAGGATAGCCTGCAAATGGCAAGAATATCCTTCAAAGCTTCTGGTTTTTGTTTGGTTTTGATCTCTTATACTACCAGCTTACGTTCTCTTAACTTACCGAGGACATCAGATACAATTTTTTCTGCATCTTCTGCTGTCATACCAGTTTGTTCTGTTACGATTGTGCATATATCCTCTTTTGTTCTTGTCCCGTCACACATCTGCCAGATCGCTATAACAGGTTCATCTGCTCGAAAAGCTTGTTCTTTTTCGTTAACGAGTACCATCATTCCGTCTTGGTCTTTCGCTAATTCCCCTTTCTTATTTATTACTTCTATCATATTTGGCAGTAGCCCCCTTTTTAGTTTTATATTTTGCCATTTTCAAAAAATCGAAAAGTTTTTAAGTATATATTACATTACGTTAGTGAGCGATAATTTATTTATATATAAACATGCACAATATTTTTGATTATGGTATCGTTAGAAAAGGCGATTTTGTGCCTTTTGTTCAGGGAGGGGGAAGTACCGGTAGAAAAGCTAATAAAAATACTCAGGGACTTTAAAGAGTCCGAGGCGTCAGTAAGGACTTCTCTATCGAGATTAAAGAAAGAAGGATTTGCAGAAAGCAGAAAGAGTGATAAAAAAGCGTTCTATTCTCTCACCGACCTCGGAAAGGATGCAATCATATTTAAAAAATATAAGCTGCTCATGCGTGAGAGGAACTGGGATGGTCAGTGGCATATCGTAACCTTTGACATACCTGAGAGGTTCAGGTACAGCAGGGATGTTTTGAGAAAGAAACTTCTTTTTCTGGGTTACGGAACCCTTCATACCTCTGTTATGATCTCCCCATACGATATGAGAGAAGAAATAAAAGAGACGGTAAAGGAATACGGAATTGAAGATTATGTGGAGTTCTTTTCTGCAAAATACGAAGGTAACAAGAATATGAAGGATTTAGTACCAAAAATATGGGACCTTAAGTGGTTAGAGAGGAAATACAAGAAATTTATCTCGATTTACGAGCTTGAATTAGGAGAATTAAAAAAGAAAGTGGCAGAAGGGGATAGTATAGACCCAAGCTATGTATACTTGAAAGGTGTTGAATTGAATGATTACTTTTCTCGCATTATTTCTGGTGACCCTCATCTTCCACAGGAGCTTCTCCCGGATGATTGGATAGGATTTGAGGCAGAGCGGGTATGCGATGAATATCTACAATTTTTGGAGAGTTTGGAGGAGGAAAAATGAGAGAAGGTGTTCTGGTAAAGCCGTATGAGAGATTGGAAAAAGCACAGATAGAGAAGATACATGAAGCTTCCCTTTCCATTTTAAGCGACCCCGGGATAATATCGTATAACAGGGAAGCGGCAGAAATATTCGGGGATAGCGGAGCGGAGGTCTCTTCGCATAATGGTTATTGGCGAGTAAGTATTCCTGAGAGGCTTGTAGAGGAAAGTGTGAAAAAGGCGCCTTCGGTGGTAAAATTGAGTGCAAGAGATAAAGAGGATAGTTTAATTCTGGACGGTAAAGAACCACGGGTGAGATTTGGCACCGGCTCAGAGTCAAACATAATTCTGAATATAGATATGGAAGATTTTGTAAGTGAGAAAACCGGTATTAAAAGAAGCTTTCCTGTTTTTTATCGAAGGAGAGGAACTGTTCAAGACCTTTGTCAGGCAGCACACCTGTGTGAGCACTTACAGAATGTTGATTTCTTTATCCGCACGGTAAATATACAGGATGAAGACATTACAGAGGATAATAAAGACATAAACAAGTTCTATGCCTCGTTGAACAACATGAAGAAGCATGTTATGGCAGGTTTGACGAATGTAGAGAAGTTAGACGATGTGATAAGGATGGCTGAGATTATTTCAGGAGGTCGTGGAAGTAAAGAGCCACTAATCTCTTTTATCACGTGCGTAACGAAAAGTCCTTTACAGCTCGTTGAAGATACCACACAGAACCTAATAGAGATAGCAAAGCGAGGTTATCCTGTATCGGTATCAACTTCGCCGCAAGGAGGTTCCACCGCTCCTCTACAAGAAGCAGGAATGCTTGCACAGTTGAATGCAGAGATTTTGGCGGGAATAACACTTGCCCAGTTGGTGCGTAAGCACACGCCGGTGCTATATGGGAGTGTTCCTTTGCGTGTAAGGATGGATAACCTGGATAATATGTATGGTGCGCCGGAAACAAACCTGTATAACATGGGTGGCGTTCAAATGGCTCGTTTCTATGAGATACCATGCTACTCGACTGCCGGTATAGGAGATTCTAAGTTCCCGGGGATAGAGGCTTCGGTGAATAAGCTATTATCTCATCTATTTATCGCACTCAGTGGTGCACAATACATACATTATGCATTTGGATTGCTCGAAGGAACTAACACTTTCAGCCCTGAGCAGGCTGTACTTGATGATGTCCACGTTGGGATAATCAAGTCTCTTCTAAAGGAGCAAAGGATAGGAGAGGAGATTGAAGAAGGCTTGAAAGAGATAAGAGAAGTGATGAGCACATCTCACAAGATGTTCACTCGATATGCACGCAAATATTTGCGTGGTGGCGAGGTTATCCCATTCTATCCCTTTGACGGAGATGCGAACGAGACATTGAGAAAAGTAAGAGAGAGGAAGGAGGAATTGCTCTCCGCCTCGGTAGATGAGATCCCAGAGGATGTAAAGAAAGAGATATTTCAAGAATTTGATGTTTTGGAAAGGATAAAATGAGGAGGTGATTAAAATTTCCAAAGAGACAATCGAGCGCATAAAAGAGAATGTGGTAAAAGGGAGGAGGAATAAGGAAGATGAGGACTTTGAAGGCGGTAGTATCGGAGAACCAGGAGTAGAGGAACTTATAGAAGAAGTATTGAAGGGGGGAGTGAAGCCGAAGGAAATAATAGATTACATCAACGAAGCAATGGAGGTAGTGGGTAAGCGGTATGAGACTGGTGAGTTTTTCATTCCTGATATGATGGCATCAGCGGAGGCAGTTTCGGCAGGGATGAAAGTTCTTGAGCCTTATCTTTCATCAACTGGAGAAAGCATGGATAAATTTGTAATAGCAACTGTAGAAGGGGATTTGCACGATATAGGCAAAAATATAGTGGCTCTTTTACTAAAAGGAGCAGGGTTCAACGTTATAGACTTGGGTGCGAACGTTTCAGCGGAAAAAATAGTGGAAACGGTAAAAGAAGAGGATGCAAAACTTGTCGGTCTTTCTGCTTTGCTTACAACCACGATAAGAAGGATGAGTGAGGTAGTTGAGAAATTGAGAGCAGAAGGCGTGGATGTAAAGGTTTTAGTAGGAGGTGCTGCAGTATCTGCGGAGTATGCAGAGCAAATAGGTGCAATTTATTGTAAGGACGCATTTGAGGCTGTGGAAGTTGCGAAAGGTGATTGAAATGGGTATTAAAAGAGCTTATGACAAAGCTATAAGCAGTGGTTATTATAAAAGAAGAAGTGGTCTCATAGGAAAATACGATGGGGTGCGCACTTTCTGGGAAGATGAGATAATAAGAATCTTTGTAAGACCATATATAGAGAGGATAGAGAAGGAAAGGGGAAGGATAAAAGTTCTTGACATTGGATGCGGGTATGGAGATGGCTATGAGTTATTTGCAAACCTTTCTGATAAAATGGAATACAAAGGTTTCGATATAAACGAGAATTTCATCGAAGAAGCAAGGAGGATTTATAAAGATAAGAAAAATATGTCGTTTGAGGTAGCGGATTTTAGTAGCGGACTGCCTTTAAAGGAAGATTATGACTTTTATTTCACTTCATACGGGACGTTATCGCATAATGACGATGAGCAGAATATTCTTCTTTTAGGAGATATAGCGGATTGCAGCGATGGCTGCTTCGTGATTTGCGATTGGTTGGGTGCATACTCTTATGAATGGCAGAGTTTGTGGGGAGAGGAATGGATGGATTACAGGATTTCTTATTTGTCCGGGAGCGGAGGAGAGAGTTTTCCACTCAGATTGATGACACCTGAGAATATTTTGAAGATGGTAAGGGAAGCGAGTAGCAGGCTAAAAATAGAAAGGATATTTGACAGGTCTGTTTTCGTTGGAAGACATATAGATACTGCTGAATACAATAGACATTGCAAGCCCGTTCGTTCGGCAGTGAATTCTCTTTTCGAGCCCGGGGTTCGCACAAACTTCAAGAATCTTCTTATTGATTATCATCCAAGGGAGGGTTTTTCTGCATTGAACAGTTTTTTTGAAGATTTTTCAGCACATTGGAATTCTTTGGTGGCGTGTACGATGGACTTAGAAGAAGACTGTGATGCAGAAATTCAAAATCCGGAGATGGAGAAGCTCGAGAAGATGGTCGAGAGCGATATATGGATGGACAATAGCAATTATCGTGAGAACGTGATAGAACCTCAGCTTGGATATGCGCTCCGAAACCTGGAAATGAGGATGCAGCGTGGAATGGGTGTCGCTCATGGACTTCTCGCAATTCTCAGTATAAAATGATAAGAGTAACTTTCCTTCCGGATGGCGAAAGTGTTTATGTGGAAGAGGGCGTTACGCTTAGAGAAGCAGCGATAAAAGCAGGCTTTTTGAATTGCAAAGGAGATAGGTGTAACAGTTGCTGTGGATTATTCGAGATAGGAGGAGAATACAAGCGGGGCTGTGAATTCAAATTACGTGAGGATGTGATTGTAAATTTAAGCGAAGAGAAAGAGGCAGGTGAGAACATCTCGGAAGCAACAAAGATAGCTTTCGATATCGGGACAACCACAGTAACAGCAGCTCTTTTCGATGAGTCAGGGGAAAAAGTAGCCTCCAAAGTTGCTATAAATCCACAGGTAGTATATGGGAGAGACGTGGTATCGAGAATAGAAGCAATAAATAAAGATGCGAATTTGCTCGGCAGGATGCACTCAAAGCTTTTAAAAAAGATGAATGAGTTGATAGGAGGGATGCATTTAAAGAATGTAGAAGAGATAGGAATAGCTGGAAATCCCTGCATGGAACATATTGTGCTTGGAATATCACCTTCCAGAATAGGAGAATATCCTTATGAACCGGAATTCAAGTGCGCTGTGCAAATGAATTCTCGTGAAGTTGGAATAGATGCAAATGGAGGGTGCGAGGTGTACTTATTCCCGCTGATAAGCGGATGGGTTGGAGGAGATACAGTTGCAATGATACAGTCAACAGGGATACATAAAAGTGATGAATTGAAGATGGGAATAGACCTGGGAACGAATGGAGAGATTGTTTTGGGGTCAAGAGAAAAGATAGTAACAACTTCTACCGCAGCAGGTCCTGCATTTGAGGGTGTTGGTATAAAATATGGAATGCCTGCGGTGGATGGTGCAATAGAGCGGGTTCGGTTAAATGAAGAAGGAGAGGTGAAAGTGAAGATAAAAGGAGGAAAGAAAGGGAAAGCGAAGGGAATATGCGGCTCTGGAATAATTGATTCGATTGCAGAAATGCTTAAAATCGGAATAATGGATAAAAGTGGAAGGATGAAATCGAGAGCATTTCATATTCATGACAGGTTTTGCATAACTCAGAAAGATGTGAGAAAAGTGCAGCTTGCAAAGTCCGCAATTTCAACAGGCATGAAAATACTCGGAAAGGAATTGGATTTGGGAGATTGGAAAAAGACAATCGTTACAGGTTCTTTTGGCGAGGCAAGTGCAGAGAGTCTTTCTGCAATTGGAATACAAGATGCGATATTTAAAAAGGATGCAGTTATAGAAGGGATAAAGCTTGCTTTGTTTGGTAAAAAAAGAGAGACTGAACTTATAGCAAGAGAGTCAAAATGGATAGACCTCGCATCACATTCCTCCTTTTCTGATGAGTTCATGAAGAATTTGGGGTTTTGAAGTGAAAATGATTTTAATAGGAGATAGGATAAATTCAAGGATAGGGGAAGTAAAAAGAGCAATAAAACGAAGAGATGATTCGCATATACACAATTTAGCGGAGAGACAAGCGAAAAGATGTGATTACCTGGATTTATTTGCTGAAGAGAAATCTGATATGCTATGGCTTATAGAAATTGTAGATGCTGTCGATGCGGATGCCGAACTATGTATAGATACTACCGATGTGGATATTCTTGAGTCTGCTTTATCAGCATGTAGGGGAGAAGTGATGATTAATTCGATAAGTGGAGAAGAAAAAAGGCTTTCTGAGTTCCTTCCGCTAATAAAAGATTATAATGCGAGTTGCATAGCACTGTGTATGGATGAACGAGGGATTCCTGCTACTGCTGAAGAAAGGGCTGAGGTATGCAAAAAGGTTTTGGAAAGGTGTGTGGAAAAAGGTATCGAGGATGTTTATTTTGATCCTCTGGTTATGCCAATCTCGATAAACGACAAGAACGGAATGACAACGTTGAAAACACTGGAGATTTTGAAAAGTATGGGCGTGAAAACCACCTCAGGTTTAACAAATATTTCTTATGGCCTTCCCCGCCCATCAAATGTAGAGGTGGCTTTTCTCGCTTTGGCTTTTAGATACTCAGATTCTGTGATTTTAAATCCTTTGGATGAGGCTATAATTGAGATGATAAGGGCATGTGAAGCTGTTATTGGAAGAGACAGGTTTTGTAGGGGGTATTTGAGGGCTTATAGGAAGGTATAAATAGCATGGCTTTAGACGAGCTAAAAGTAGCTTATATAGATTTAAGCGAAGAAGAAGCAGAGATAAAAGACAGAAACGACCTCTTGAGATACTTTGGAGGTGCAGGGGTAGCGTTTAAGCTGCTAAGCGAATATAAAGATACCTTGAGAGACAGAGACGCACTATGGGCTGAGCAGCCTATAATATTCTCAAAAGGATTCTTCACCGGCATTTACCCCTGTGCAACAAAGGTGACAGCAACTTTCAAGTCACCTCTAACTGGAGAGCTGGGCGAGAGTCATGCAGGCGGCAAGCTCGCTTATGCCATGGCGAGTGCAGGGTTAGATGCAATCGTTATCACAGGAGCATCAGAAACGCCCGTTCATCTACAAATAGATGATACAAGTATAGAAATAAAAGAAGCAGAAGAGCTTTGGGGATTATCATGCTTTGAAGTTGAAAACCGATTGAAGGGAAAAAGTAGGATGTACATTGGTGAAGCAGGTGAGAAACAGATTCCTTTCGCTTGTGTTATTGTGGACACTTATAGACACTTCGGTAGATTGGGCTTGGGCGCTTTATTCGGCTCAAAAGGTTTGAAGGCAATAACAATCTCAGGTAACAATCGAATGAGGGTAAAAAGCGCGTATTATCGAGAAATACTTAAGCGGATAAAAGACGACAGAGACATTAAGAAGTACAGTGAGGGCTATGGGACTTCGGAGAATACCGTAATGATGAATGAAGTAAGCGGTTTACCTGTTAAGAACCTCCAGGCGAATAGATTTGATGTAGAAGGGATAACGGAAGATGCATTTGCGAAGTTTTTGGTAGAGAAAAAGACATGCTCTGGTTGTCCAATAAGGTGTATAAACGTTGCGAAGCGGGAGAAAAATTCGCCAAAGATAGCTTACGACTACGAACCGATATACTCCTTAGGACCGTTGTTGGGGATTGGGGAAGCGGAAGAAGTTTTAAGGTTGTTAGAAAAAGTTGAGGAATACGGGTTGGACGCAATTGCCACAGGGAACTTGTTAGCATGGGCGACGGAAGCTTATGAGCGCGGATTGGTTGAACTACCAGTGCCTCTAAAGTTCGGAGCAACGGAAAATTATTTGGAAACGATAGACAGGGTCGTGAAAGGAGAGGGGATTTATAAGGATTTAAAGGAAGGAACAGAGGAGGCTGCGGAGATTTATGGTGGAAAAGATTTTGCCCTTACATTAGGAAGGAACGCAATGGCGGGGTATCATACGGGATATGCACTTTTATTGGGTCAGGCTGTAGGACAGCGACATTCACACATGGATAATAATGCTTGGTTTCTAGACTTTGAAAAATATTCACCTGAGGAGACAGTAGATGAGTTTATTTCAGACGAGAAAAAGAGATGTGTGATGAATTCTATGGGACTTTGTTTGTTCACAATAAGTGTTTACGGGTTCGAGCTCATCTCAGAAGGGCTTAATGCAATAGGGATGGATAAGAGTGAGGAGGAGCTATTTGAAATTGGTGAAGAGATATTCGATTTGAAAAAGGGGATAAAACACGCATGTGGGTTTGAATACGAGAATTTGAGGTTTCCGGAGAGGTTATTTGAGACTGAGAGCATGAATGGCTTCTTGGATAAGAAAACGGTGGAAAAGATGTTGAAGAGGTATGTGGAGAGGATGTGAACACACGTTTTCTTTAAAACTTTTAAAAAAGTTTGACCAAAAATGCTTCGCAGCTTCGCAGAAAAGAAAACCTATGCTAAAAGAAAAAACTTTCATGCATGGGAATAACGTAATCTGAGATTTCTTTCAGCCGAACCAAGCTGTCATAAGCTTCGAGCAAATTGGTGTGATAAGCAGGAGGGATGATTCTGGGCTCGAAGTTCTCCTTAATACAGCATAGGCCCTCTATTACCTCTTTTCCTCGTGTGGTATTGATCAGCACAGATTGACTCCCTGGACTGTGTCCAGGTGTTTTCAAAAGCTTCAGACCCGGAAATATCTCTCTATCCCCTTCAATCACTTCTATCTCTTGTTTTTCTATTCCCTTCAGATTATACCAAGCATGTACAGCAGGATGCGGCTTCTTCGCAAACTCTAACTCCTCTTTTTGCACAAAGAACCTCGCATTCGTATATTTGTAAGCTAAATCGGCATGCCCGAAGTGAAGATGCGTTTGTATAACTATATTTATGTCCTGCGGAGCTAAGCCAAGCTTTCCCAACCCTTCCTCTATACTTTGGATTTTCTCTGCAGGATAGCCTAACTTGGCTAATAGCTTTGGATCACCACCTGAATCCACTAATATGTTCTCACTTGCTCCTTCGATGTACCAGACATAGCCAGTCGTAGTTATGACATCCTCGAAATTGCGATGCATATAGAGGTGTTCCGTTTTTCTTACCTTTCCACTGAAAAGAGGCACGTAATGTATTTTGTATTTCATTTTCAAACCTTCCGGATCTCATATTCCAGCTCGCCCAAGCCCAATCTATGTGCTTCGCGCACCTGAATGGCGGGGTCTCCTTCAAACGAGTGCCTGCCTATCAAATCAATAGTAGCCTGGTCTATTGCAACCGCGTCTTTAGAGGATAAAATACCTATATCTGGACATATATACTTCGGTGCGATGCCTTCGCAATCACAAAAAGGCGTTATATCAATCAAGAAATTGATGAAGAAGTAATTAGAATAAGGCAAATTTCTCATAACTGTATTTGCAACTTCAGCAATCCGGAGCTGTAACTCCTCTCCCGCACCCTCTTGCAAATGCAAAGCGCCTGTTTCGCCTGCACCGATACAACATCCACAACCCACGCAGTTCTCCTTTATCAATTCCCTGTCCCCATTTTCTTTTGTTTCTATTGCACCGAATTTACATTCCTCTATGCACGCATCACACTGAGTACACAGCTCCTCATCGTATACAGGCTTTGTCACTTCGTGCTGGTAAATCTTGCTTTTTTTAGTCACGCATCCCATCGCAACGTTTTTTATCGCACCACCAAATGACGCAGTACCATGCCCGGTGGCATGTGAAATAACGACCATCCCATCGCTTTCATATATGCTTCTCGCTATTTCCACAGTTTCACTCACTTCCACTCCGTCATCCTTCAGACCGTCTGCTATAATCACCGGGCATCCCAGATAAGACGGCAGGAATCCATGCTCGAATGCTGTTCTGTAATAATCCATTGCGTGAAATCTATCAAACTTGTATAAGGTGGTAGTATCGGTAACAAAAGGGTCTCCTCCTTGCTTTTTCACTATCTCTGCTATTTTCTTCACGTAAAAAGGCTTTATGAAAGTCTCGTTATTTCGCTCACCCATGTGCATCTTCAAGGCGATATTTCCTTTCAAATTGCTTCCGGATCCAACCCCAACTTTTTCCAGCAGTATTTCAAGCTTCTCTGCAATAGGAACGCCGTTTCTTTTCCTCGCATCTATGAAATATACCTTGCTCATGGTCATGTCATCCTATTTCCGAAGTGGATAAAACTTTTTAAAAACAATTCGCCAGCTCCTTAAAATCATCAACCAATACCTCTTTCATCCCCGGATTGTAAGTAACAACTGCCGGATGATACAAAGGTACTATCTTTTTAATACCTGCAATCGTGCTTACCTTAAAGACTTTTCCGTGTATTTTACTTATTTTATCCGCCTTCAACCCGAATTTATCGGAGATATAACTCAACGAGAAGTTCCCAAGTGTGGCAATAACCGTGGGTTTGATAATCTCCATTTGTGCATCCAAATAAGGAGTGCAGGCTCTTATCTCTACTGTTGTGGGATTTCTATTCCCCGGTGGTCGGCATTTTAAAACATTGGCTATATAAACCTCGCTTCTTTCTAACCCCACTGACCCCAACAATTCATCAAGTATCTTTCCCGCTTTACCCACAAATG
>Ga0209636_10004699_pt1 | contig 13941 bp, 8 predicted proteins | sample DeeMarSWOR152_54_FD_187464 | JGI IMG/M metagenome (GOLD analysis project Ga0209636, IMG submission 187464) | Marine sediment microbial communities from White Oak River estuary, North Carolina - WOR-1-52-54 (SPAdes) (version 2) | ecosystem: Environmental > Aquatic > Marine > Intertidal zone >...
TTTTTTTATTTAGCTCAATCGGCTTTTGACCGTTAAGTGCCCAAAATAGTACTTCAGGATGAATTTCGCGTACTCGATTTTGAAGTTCCGGCGTCATTAAATCATCTACCTCGCGAATTTTTTTCATCAATGCATAAGTTTGTTTATTTAGCTTTTTCCCAGCATGTTCAAAGGAAATTTTACTGGCCGTTTCATAATCCACTGGTGAAAGGCAAGGTCTAATTGGGGAGGGGAATACGCTGCTTGCTCGTCGCCCCCTAAGAAGTTCACGTGCCTCGCTATCACATTCTCGCGGCTTGTCTCCGTCGCTCAAACCGATAGGGATATCGACGCAAACTAATTCGCAATCGGCCGTTCTTGAAAGCACCTCTGAAAACGTGCTTGCCACCAGGACACGTTTCAACTCAAAAACACAAGGAGTATTTCTCCGGCTGCTTTCATTTGTTACCGATACGACAGCGACAAGCCAGCCTGCCTTGCAACCGTCCACGCCGGCAACTTGAAACAATTGTTGTGCTGACATAGTATCAAAATACCTCTGGCAAGACTTTACTCAACACTTTGAGAATTTGTTAAGGTGGTCCCGGCAGCGCCGGGCTCGATCCTGCCCGCCTTCGGCGGGTCAAAAATGACAGAATTTGCGAAATTTCAGCTATTGTCTCATCGCGATTCTCCCGGGTCAAATTAAACAGTCTGGTCCCGGGATAATTCTTCACTTCAGAAATAAGGCCGGCACCTTTTCGTGCCACAGTGACTAATGCCGACTTCTCAGAGGCAAATAGCCGGCGTACCGCAGTGACAAACTTTTTGGAAAGGCATTCCATCTTACCGATCTCATCGAGGATAAATAATTCGGCGTCGGCTCGCTCGACATCCAAAACCGGCACCACCGCTTCTTCGAAGCCTGCAATATCCACGCCGTACTTACCCACTCTCGAAGGCCCTTTGATGTCCACGTGGGCAAGTATGCCGGTAGCTCCATCCAGACGGGCCCAGCCAAAGCCTTTGCGGACATTGTTTTTGCGAATCTCCTGTGTATAAAAACCAGCTACTTTTTCGCAGTTGAGATTTCCTATAATCTTCATCACTGCGGTTGTTTTGCCACAGCCTGGCAGGCCGGTTAACAGGATTTTGGCTGATTTTGACGACATAGTTTTCTATTTGTTCGTGCTTTCCTGCTTGGCTTGTTAAATCGAAGGGGTAATCTTGCAGCAAATAATAGTCTGCGTTAGCGTTCACTTCCTTGCTCAATAATTGTTTGCGCTGCTTGGGCTCCCAAGATCCACTTAAGGCGATTTGCCACCCACTGAGCTTCACCATCAAAACCGCTGCTTTGGTAAAAGCGAAAAAGATTGCGATAACGGTCGACGACATCGAACCGCGTCCGGGCCCCATCTTGCTGTATGCTGCAAAAGCTGTATTGAGCTTTGCGCAGACAAACCGGGCAAAGGTGTAAGGGCCGGGAATCACTTTCCTGTAAATGGTTGGATCCGTTCATCACACACTTAAAGTATATACAGTGCGTTAGGCCAAACATATGACTAGTCTCATGAACAAGAACCTTGCAACTTCGGCGCAGCAGGATCTGTTCGTAGTCCTTTCCGCGTTCGTAGCCATAAAAGGCTGGGTCGTAACGAGCAAAGCTGTAAACCCCAACTCGCTCCCGCAGCGAGGCCTGCCCAAACACGAAATTCCACGAAGGGTCGGGATAAAGGTCGTCCATGGTAATGGCCAGTACGCAAAAAGCATCGGCGGGAAGGTTCTTCTTGAGAAGGACTAAGACATCGCCAGTCAAGATTTGCCGATTTCGCGTATGTGGATTGATACGGGTCGTGATAGTGCTGCCGTTTAAAGTCAAACAGGGAAGAATCTCCACTTGCATAGCGAAATAAATGGAAGCATACTCTCTTAACTTCTCTACCAAAGAAATTTGGCCCTTCGGAGGGCCCCCGCTTTGCGGGAACCCAAATTCTCCTAATGGTTGCAGGTAGATTTTGCTGCGGCGCTTGTCCGGCCGGTTTGACTTTGATTTTACAAACTCATCAAACGTCTGCCCGGTCTCTCGATGCACAGCCAACCAGTCGCCCGGCTTCGGAATGGGTATGGGTTCAAAATCGCCACCAGGTTCCAATGCCTTCCTGAGATTTTCTGGAAGTTCTTTGGTTGACCCTATGGCTCGCAGCCTCTCTGAAGCAGTGGGCGGTTTGAAATCCATGGCCAAAGTTCTCCCGCCAATCACAAGCGGGGGCAAGAAAATCATGATTGAAAAAAAGGCCGACCTCATATCGCTCGAACAGCGCCAATTCACAGATTGCTCGCACTAAAAGTTATCCTGCTTCAGCTTGCCTGTCAAGGTCCAAAAAGGTCTTTTGCCTATCCTTCGGCTCTGGCGAAGGATAGATGACCCCGGCCTCGCTGGTGATGATAGCGCCCGGTGTTAGCTTATGGTTCGACGCCTTGGCGGGTCCTACTATATGGACTACCTCCACACCCTGCGCAACCAGGTAATCGCTCAGCAGTCTGCGATGACACTTCCAGTACAGCTTTTCTGCACACATAACCACCGTTGGTGCTCTTGCGGCAACTGACAAAAGTTCTTGAACGGCTCGTCCAAACTCATACGTGGCCATATGGTCCGCGTAGTTACGGAAGCCTGGACTTTTGAGGCCGATATTGAGAGACTTGTCCGCCACATGTATGGCAGACTTCTCATTTTTTCCACTCTGCCTGCGACCGCCCAGAGCTTCCAGCCACAGATACTCAATGTTCTCAGCCGCCAATAGTTTGCACAAGACCTGGCGGTTGAAATGCGGAAATTTTCGCGAGCTGGGATACCGCCTTACGTCGGCCACGAGGCGGATTCCGAATTCCTTAAGCAGTGGCAAAAACTACTCAAAGGCCAGGTTAGAATGGCCAATCGTAAATACTCGTAATGTCTTCTCAGTACCAGCTTTCATAAAATCAATATTATCTCACCGAAGTATATGAACATTGCCTATTCGCACACGTTTCAGCCCTGCTGCTTTGGCGGTTGCAAGGCATCTTTCTGCCTGCTTCCAAGATGTCGGCGGCAGGTCGCCCATAAGAAAATCTCCATGAAATCCGAGAAGGGCATATGGTATATTGGGGTTTAAATCGGCAATGAAGGACGCTATTGCCTTGACCTCCTGCTCATCGATGTAGCTCGGCACAAGCAGTGTGCTTGCAACAAGTGGCGGCGGTTCGGGCCTCTCAGAGACCCTCTTAGCTGCGGCTGCAAAGTTCTCCAAAGTGCGGCTGTTGTCGACGCCACAAAGCGCGTAATGGATGTCTTTGTCCATGGCCTTTAAATCGAACTTTATACAGCCGCCGCTTTTTAGAGACAGGGTCATCATTTCTTGTAGCAGCGCCGGTTTCATAGAGCCGTTTGTCTCCCAACAAATGCGTAATATTCTCTGTTGATTCTGCTTGCGCGCCAACTTTGACGCTGCTAATGCGTGAGGTAACTGGCACGTTGGGTCACCACCAAAGAAGCAGATGCAAGATGTCCTGGGGGTAACGCTGTCCGCGAGCTCCGCGGCCGTGTGCGTGCTGCTCGCCGTGGAGTGCTGCCGGTAATGCCAGTTCTGGCAAAACAGGCAGTCAAACGTACACGCCCTATAGAACACCGCCAGATTCATATAGCCGTGCTCAGCCCCGCGCTCGTATGCCCATTCGGGGTAGCCGACACAACTACCTCCTGCGCACACCCAATCAGCTACGCAGTTAGTTGGAAGGGGGTCGTAATACCACGAAACCGCGGCTTCCTTGGGCGTACCGCCGACCAGATGACCATTTTCATTTCTTCGCACACCGCAATAGCCCCGCTCACCAGCAGGGGTTTTGCACTCGTTTTGACAGAGCGTACATTGAACACCCTCCGGCCCGGACGGAGGCAGGGCGGCGAGGCCAAACCTTTCACGGCCCCGCGCATGAATTTCCTGCAGCTCGCCCAGAAGTCTGTTGCCGGCCTTACGAATACACTCGGCACACAGCGACAGCACTTCAGCTATCTCTTCGGAGACCTTCCCACATTTCTTGCAGGCAGCCATAATGCACCATCACCATTAGGTAAATATGTTGAAGACAGAGACAAGCCTGAACGTTATCCAATTTCACCATTAGAGTAACCAACTACTTTGATGCCGTCAATTAGATAAGGCATAGCTCCGCTATCCTTGCCTATGCCGGATTTCCAAAAGTGTCGGCAAAATGTTATAATGGCATTGTGGTATTTACAGGCGACACATCCAGCCAAAGGGAAATATAACAATGGCCGACCTTTGCCAAAGCTATCCTCGATACCTGGAACCTGGATTTACTCCTTTCGATCCGCTGGCCCTTGCCAGACAGACAGAGGAAATTGTCTGCCGGGGCGACCACCGCAAATACACGAAATTCTACTGCCCAGGTGTGTACGGCGGCATCGCGACCGGCTATACATGTGGGTGCTGCTTGCGCTGTATCTTTTGCTGGGTGGATTGGAGCCGGGATTTCCCGGAGAAATACGGGTTCTTTGCATCGCCGGCCGAGGCCTTCCATCAGCTCAGCCGCGTCGCACGCAAGGCAGGAGTCAACCAACTCCGTATATCCGGTGCCGAGCCCACTTTGGGCAAGTCTCATCTTCTGGCCCTGCTGGAGCAAGTCGAAAGTTCGCCATTTCGTTTGTTCATTCTGGAAACCAACGGCATACTAATCGGGGCCGACGCCGACTACGCACGCCAGATCGCGCGCTTCAAGAAAGTCCACACACGCGTCTCCCTTAAGGCAGGCACACCTCAAGCGTTTACGAGAAAGACCGGGGCCCTGCCTGAAAGCTTCGAGCTGCCTTTCCGGGGTATTGAGAACCTGCTGAAAGCAGGAGCGAGTTTCCATGTTGCGGCCATGACCGCTGACCCCAGGTTTGTCAACAAACAGGAACGCCAGAGCCTTATTGACCGGCTTGCGTCAATACACCCGGCGCTGGTGAGCAATCTCGAAGAGGAAGTGGTTAGCCCCTACCACGCCACTGTTGAAAGACTGCGACATGCCGGCGTTAAGCTGGTACCAAACGAGCGGTAAACAGCTCCTCCGTTTTGCACATCGAGAAAAGGCCGTGCACTTTTCTTCGAACTGATTTCGCAGAGTTTGTTGCCACAGCCAGCTCCAGTCAGGTTTTTCCATGGCCAATGAATTAACGCTTATGGCTGCTCCGTTCCCGGCCTGACCAGGTTCACGCCATTCATTTACATGGGACCTGACTATCAACGCCACTTATGGCAACATTGACTCCATTAGTCAGCCCTCAGAAAAGAATTCAGCCTCGCTATAGCGGATTTCGAGTACAGGGTACCGCTACCACCCCGCCTAGCACGGCCATTTCTATCGCAGAGACCACAGTTACTAATGGGTAGCTAAATCTTAAAGAACAACAACAATTGTAAGAAAGCAAGGCGTTATGTCAACTCTCTCCTTAGCAAAAAAATGCCCAACGATTCTATAGTAAAGTCATATATGCGGCGGCCACACGGCTGTGTTACATGCGGCCAACCTCTTTTTCTCAACACTATTCCACCCAACCTCGCAGGGAAGAGCGTGGCAGGTTAAAAGAGCCTGTTCATCTTTCAGTGCTCATATTAGAATTGATTTCGCCGAGGAAAAGTGCTATAAGGTTGCCATTGCCAAATCCAGCGTTGGTTCAGTTAGTGAGGAAAGGAGCTATGAGACTATCTCGAAGACGGTTCTTAAAAGACGCCGGCCTGACAGCGGCTGTAATCGGAACACCGTTGGTTGACGGTTGCCTGATGCCAGCAGGACAGACGCTTAGAAGCGGTCAGAAGCCCAATATTATCTACATATTAGCAGATGATCTTGGCTACGGAGACCTGGGATGCTACGGTCAGGAACGGATCAGGACACCATACCTGGACAAGATGGCCGATGAGGGGATGCAGTTCAGCCAACATTACGCTGGAAGCACCGTTTGTGCGCCATCCCGTTGCTGCCTGCTGACAGGCAAGCACACGGGGCATTGTACTGTGCGAGGGAACGTTGATGTACTGATGAAACCTAATGAGGTCACTGTAGCAAAAATCTTGAAACAAGCCGGATACTCAACTGCGTGCATAGGCAAGTGGGGTATTGGACACCCGCCGCCCCCTGAGGAACCGCACAACAACGGATTTGACTATTTCTTCGGTTATTTGAGCATGTGGCACGCTCACAATTACTACCCTGATTTTCTGTGGAAGAACGGCAAGAGAGTGGCGCTACAAAATCTGGTTCAGCATCCCAGAAAGCACTATAAGGAAAATCAAGAGAGTTTGGTGGGTCTGGCAAGCAGGAAGGTGGACTATTCGCACGACCTGTTCTCACAAGCTGCTCTGGCATACATCGAAAAGCAGAATCGGCCGTTCTTTCTGTTTCTCTCTTACACAATTCCTCACGCAAACAACGAAGCCAGTCAGTTCGGTGAGCACGGAATGGAAGTTCCCGATCACGGCATTTACAGGGATAAAGACTGGCCGGAGCCTGAAAAGGCCAAAGCTGCCATGATATCACGCATGGACGGCGATATCGGAAGAATCTTTACCAAGCTAAAGGAATTGGGGGTCGATGAGGAAACGCTGGTAATGTTCAGCAGTGATAACGGTCCTCACAAGGAGGGAGGCGTGAAGCCGGATTTCTTTGACAGTAATGGACCTTTGCGGGGAATCAAGCGTGACCTGTATGAAGGTGGCATACGGGTCCCTATGATTGCGCGTTGGCCCGGCAAGATTAAGGCCGGTAGCCAATGTGAACATATATCTGCGTTTTGGGATATTCTGCCTACGTTTGCCGAGCTTGCCGGTGCACAGACTCCGGAAGGGCCCCCGCTTTGCGGGAACCGAATCGATGGGATTTCTATGGTGCCTGCCTTGCTTGGCAAATCACAACGGCAACACAGATTCATTTATTGGGAATTCCATGAGGGAAGTTCCAAGCAGGCGGTCCGTATGGGCGATTGGAAGGCTGTGCGGCTGGCCCCTTCACGGCCCATAGAGCTGTACAACCTGAAGCTGGACATAGGCGAAGAAAACGACATCGCTGGCAGGCATCCGGACATTGTTGCGCAGGTCAAAGAGATTTTGGACAAAGTCAGGACCGATGTGGATATTTGGCCCTTGAAAGATAAGGCCGGCACAATGCCCTTTTAGGCCAGCGCTGGAAGAGCTCCGAGAAGGCAAGTTCCGTTGAGAATGTAGGTCGTATCAAATAAGGACATCAGGAAGCCAGACAATCAGGCAGTAGACATCAGGTTATCAGGGTACCAGATTTATCGTAATTGTTCCTGAGACCCTGATACCCGGTATCCTTTATGTTTGCTAATAGATGGTAAAGGTGTTGTCACTCATATCAAATACGGCTTCATCGGCTGAGCTTCTCACTTTAATAGAATAATCGCTGCCCGGTTCAAGGTCTAAACCAACCTCCCATTGGTACGCCCCTGTGCTGGGGGTCGTCTGGATGGTCTGGAGCAATGAGCCGCCCTTGTAGAGTTCAATCACAACATCCTCGCTCAGATTGTCATCCCACCGGATGAAAACCTCCAGGCCGCGCCGCCACTGTTCGCCGCCGTTCGGGACGGTTACTTGGACCATAGGCGGTACCGTCTCGAACGAGCTTGTAGACCATTCACTTCTGCCGCCTTCGTTCGTCGTGCACACGCGCCAGCAATAGGTTATTCCGGGCTCTGCGGTCTCAAGGGTATAGTGGGCCTCAGTCAGGTACGGTTCGTCGACCTGCACGGCGTTAAACTCACAATCAGCCGCCACTTGAAGCTGATAGGACCTGGCAAATCCCTTGGGCGTCCACTCGAGAGAAACGGGCAGTTCTTGATTAACAGAGCCCTGATCTTGTGGCTCCAACAGCTTGGGAGCGAACGGCACCTCTTCCAGATCGGGATAGCAGAAGATGAATTCGCCGAATCGGGTCATGGTGGTTCTCAACTGTCTGGTCACAGGGTTGTAGTCTGTTGGGAGCGGAATGAACAAACCCTGACCTGCAAATTCCCGATGGTATACGGTTAATATGTTGGGGTCAGTAAAGCCAAAGCTCTCGGCGTCAAAGGAGATCCTCGCGTTTATACTGTCGATGCCGAATTCCGAGACAATGATACGAACAGGAAGCACGCCGGGGGCCTTGCCTGGAAACTGAGGATAAAGCGGTGCAAATGGTTCCTTTTTTACATAAGCTTGGTTATACCGCTGTCCCTCATACGAGTTCACCTTTATCGTTACGCCGGTAACAGCTGAGTCATCTTCATCAAATATATACGTGTTGCCCTCCATAAGTTCAAGGTGTGTCACGGTAGTGGACATATTCTCAAACGGCCATATGGACCTGGTAAATCCGCCGGTGACTCCTTCTTGGGCACACCAAATTTCATACACGAGTTGTCCGTTTGGATCGACCTCTGTGGCAGCCGGAGCCTGCCCCAATTTAGCAGCATCTCCCCATCGGATTATGCTGTTGCCGTTGGGAAGGCGGATTACATTTCCGCCGCTCATGGCAACGATGTCAGGGTCGTGTCTGAATTCCCAAACCATGGTTGCTGTCCTGTTCTCTTCATCAAGCGCATATTCAACGCCCCGGGAGTATTGTCTGGATTTGTCATTTTTGTCCGCACCATTGTCGAAAATGGTGAGATTCCCGTTGGGATGGCGACGTGCATCATGTTGTACTTTGAAATAGCGCGGTGCGTTTTCTTCGTGCTCGTTGCTAAAGGTGAACTCATTATGCTTTCCCCCCATACGCCACATCACCTCTCCTGTGACGCGGCTAATCTTAATGACTTCGGATGTTTCTCGGCATGACAAAATGATATTGCCATCCAATTCATCAAATTCAATAGAATTCACATGGATGTAATCAAACTTCTTTTTGGTCAGCTTCTGATAAGAGTCCGTAATCGGGATGTGGTCCCAGCTTCTCCATTGAAAGATAACATTCTTATACACGTCCAGTTCTTGAATCACAGATCCAATCACCTCTGCGTTTGGATTGCCGCCCTCAACGATTTGACTCATGTCGATGATTTGTGTGTCGTAACACAACATTAGCGCGTGCCCGTTAGGTAGAAGCTGGAAGTCATGATTATCCGCAAGATAACCGTTTCCCATCTGAAAGGCGTCCTCAAAGGTGGATGTCTCATCCTTGAGAAACCAGATATACTTCTTGTTCATTCCCTCTATTTCCGTTCTCGAAGCGAATAATCCGTTGGTCACTAATCCCCCAAAGCTCTGGGTTTTGCTGTAGAATACAGGTTTACCCGAATTCTCCAGGACCATAAAGTAACTCCCTACCCCCTCGACCTCAGAACTAACACTTCCAATCAAACATCCCGGGGCGGTTTCGCCATTCTGTGTGATGATGAATTCGGGGAAATCCTCAGGGATATCAATGATATTAGGATCAGCGTTCGGGTCAGCACCGGTCGCTTTGCCGTGGCCAATACCAAGAGCTGACACAAGAACCGCACAAATGATGATAATCCTCTTCATGTTCATCATTACTCCTCTTTTTCTCAACTCACTGAACTCATAACACCTTATGATTTGTGAACAACGGTTGGTATTTTCAAAGAACGAGCCTTCATTCTGCACAAATAGATCCCTGGCACAGGCATAATTTCATGGACCCTCCTTTTTGATTAGAGAGACATTATCAAGGTAGACATCGAGATTGGAATCTCCCATATTGAACACAACACGGGCATCGTAATCTGACGGATCTTCCATAATAAAGGAGTAGCGAAAACGATTCTTCATCGGTGTGATATAGGAGAACCCGATTTTGCTGTAGTTAGTCCACGGGGATCTGGCCTGTTCCACTTCTGCTTCGATTATTCGAGGTCGGTCCGCCCAAGCATCAAATTCGAAGACGTATTCTTCTCCACGAGTCAGTTGCATGCCGACCTGCCTTAGCTGAATCTCCGATACTTGATTACCGCCGCTGGTTATGTCAAAATGGCTTAGGCCGTCTTCAATCTTCCATTCTGCAGACGCAGAACCGCCAACCTCCCATGTCCAGGATGCTTTGTCTTGGGAGAAATCCCCGTTGAAAACCATATTCTGAGTACGCTCAACAATATGGACCACCGTGTTTTCTTCGTTGGAGTAACCGCTTTCCCGGCCATCTATATCAACGGCAGTTACACGGAAGTAATAGCGACGTCCATTCACTAAGTCTGTTAGGCGCTTCAGTGTTAATACGGATGTATCGAGCAGAGCCGTTGGATGAGGTGCGGTTCCTCCGTAGATGCAATAATAAGCCACATTTGAATCGCCGAACTTATTGAGAATCAGGGTTACGTTGTCAGAATGAGATTCGAGGACCAAGCAGGGTCTTTCCACGATGCCTTGCCAAGGGAACCGGTGCACACGATAACTTTTGGAATCCCTTTGAGCCCAGTTCATTTCAAAGGCCTTGGTTCCATCGGGTCTCACTTCCGCGGCTTTGGGCAACGCCGCCTCCACCCAGTTAATTAGCGTGTTTCCGTTGCAAAGCCGCTGCGCGTTGCCCATATGGTAGGATTCACACGGGGGATTCTCTTGATATTGCCAGACCAGGGTGGCCGTCATATCGTTCGCATCGATTTCGTATTCGACCGCACGCGACTCGTTAGTCCGATGTAACCAGTGGTTATCGAACAATGTGTAACGATTCTCTCCTACAACATGGATATCATGCTGAACGTTAAATCCGCCTAACGGGTCATTGACTAATGTGAACTGATTTTTGTCTCCGCCGAGTCTCCAAATGATTTCACCTGAGCCACGGTCTATTTTGGTTATCTCGCTGATGCGCTTGCTCGACAGCACGATGTGCCCGTCCGTATCAATATCAACTGAGTTCATGTGGGGGAATCGAATCGATTGACCTGTCAGCGGGTCGTCGTAGCTCCAATTCTCCATTTGACGGATATCGAAGTTGTCCCAGGCGCGCCATTGAAAGATGAGCTCACCGGCGGCGGTGAACTCCTGGAGTACCGTTGCGTGCACTGTTGCGTTAGGCTTGCCCCCTTGGACGTATTGCCGCATATCGACTGTCTCGTCCCGACGCCCAATGAGCAGGTACCCCCCATCGGCTAACACTTGCAGGTCATGGTCATCCGTACTGTAGCCGTTGACGGCACGGAAGGAGGCAATCTGGTTGAAGTTTTGGTCGTAACCGATAAATCCACCTCCGCCAACCATGGTGAGCATGCCATTTTTTTGTACCTTGAAATCCCGCCCTTTCGATCCCCGTTTGTACCAGACCGGGGCACCGGTGTTGTCCAGAATCATCGTGTAATCAATGCTGCTATCGTAGTCGATAAAGATGTATCCCGGGGCCGGGTTGTCGTTGATCGAAATATCGACATGCGGGAAGTCGCTGGGCACAGACACCCCGTTTTGCATAATCATGGCCCCTCCAGCGGCGAATATGGAAATCCCGTCTTGTGCCACTGTCCGCATCCCTGTAGACGGAGATGGACTACTCAATGTCTGGATCGGTCCGCTGTTCGCTGACTGCATCGATAAGCTGCCCGCTGACCGGGAGACCATAAATCGATACTCAATCGGCTCGACTACCTCATGAACTCGACTACCTACTCTCGGTGTCAACGTCACGGTGACAATTTCGTTTTTCCAGAAATTCGACGACATCTCAAAGATGACAGTCCTATCGTCGGTAGCAATGTTGGTCTGGCCCCAGTGGCGTCCACTCCTGTCTCCTGTTACGTTGATGAACGTCGATAAGTTTGAAAGATCGTGAGGTGAAACGGTCTCAAAACGCACCAGAACGAACTTTGTCTGAGGCGATACATACTCAGCCTCAGGTACGGGCGACAGATACTGGTAGCCTTTCTCGCGATATCCGAATACCAGCGCATGGCTGGAAAACACTACGACAAAAGCGATTAAATAAGCTAGTTTTCTAAACATAAAAACCTGAGATAACAATAACTGTGCTTTGGCCACACGCCAAAATCCCGACTTGTCGGGATTGTCTCCAACGAGCATTTACACTGTTAGCCTCAGTTATGCTTGCCCGCGACAACTTCTTGGCTAAAGCAGCCAATAAAAATTCGTACTCTTACTTAACTGCGTGCTGGACAGACACAACTTTGATGTGACCTAACACTATCTCCTTCCTCCATGGGATGTAGAGGATCTTAGCCACATCGCAGAAACCAAGATTCGCAGATTCTACCTTATTTATATCAAATTATCCGCCACACTTCAAGTACAAATCTTGAATGATAGCGTCAGATACTATGTGTAAGTTCGATTTCTTGCAGCGGGTAAATATAACTAAATTGATTGATGAGCCATCATAACTCCGCTTCGGGCTGATGTGACCTGTCTGTTGCAGCGGAACCGCCTGCAAGATGGGTCATTTCGCAGGTATGACAATGCGAAAGCCGACGTCACAAGCTTGGGCCTTGAATTCATACTTTGATCCCGGGCTGATATAATCGGGGGGGCAAAGGCACGAGCCTCCGCAAATTACCGGCGTAGAATCGTTATCCATGTCCGTGCACCACTCCCAGACATTTCCAATCATATCGCATAAACCCCAGGCATTGGGCTTAATATTTTTTGTGAAGTACGGCCAAACAGGGTGCTCATTATTCTCCACACGGACGATTCTGGCTGGGTCAAGAGCCTCCTGTCTCAGAACATCTCTCACGGCCCCCAAAGGAGGATAAGCGATCTCAACAGGGTCATCCCTCGTGGCATTATATTTTCTTGCGGCGCTTTGCCAGGCAGTGGACCTGATATGCGCATAAGGTGCGGCATTTGATAGCTCATCGCCCCACGGATACAAGGTGCCGGTGCCCGCGCGAGCTGCGTGAGCGTGCTGTGAGGCTGTTGGCAATTGTGCGCCAAGCCATCGGGCATAAGCCCGGGCCCCAGCATAACTGACCCATGTGATAGGGTCATGTTTGAACTTTTCGTCCATGACGAAGAGGCCAGCAGATTTGTCCCACGTTATTCGGCAGGGCGGGAACTGTCCCTGCGTCTGGAGAATTAGGACATCCTTCCCGCTTTGATCCGCAAAATACGACCATCCTGCCATGTTAGTTGGTGATTTTGCCCCGGTTTTTTCCATGAACAGCTTGTATTGAGCATTGCTTATTTCGCGTGTAGCCATATAAAACGGTTCTGGACCACCCGGTTCGATTCTGGGTATGAACGAAAATATGACGGTCGGACCTTGTTGATGTCCGATGTAATGAGGCCATCCGAAGTTGGCAGAGTCGCGAGTATCACTATAGAAAACTTCTGCAGGATTTGTCAGTATTCCAGTCAGGCTGAGATAATCACCTTTCTCATTTACTGGTTTCAAAAGCTCAGATGAGGTCAACCAGACGTCTTCATCTGAAACGACAATGTGATGGAGTTCCAGGAATGGAATCCATTGACTCCAGTCCCTATGGTCGGGGAAAAACCCCCATAGCAAGGAGGTTAATTTGCTGGTTGTGCCGGCCTGATTGGGACTGCCTATCAGATTGGAAATTTCATTTACTGCGCCAGCAACACTTTGTTTACAGCTATTTTCGAGATTTACTCTGTCGAGTTTCGGAAGGTCCTGCCGAAGGGTTTCGATGCGGTCGAGCAATTGTTTACGTTTTCCATTGAAATCTTTCGCTTCAGAGAGGGTGCTGATTTTCACGGATTCCAGGTTGGACAGTTCGTTGCCAATTGTAGCGACAGAGACCTTGAGACCCTCTAATCTTGGGATAGTCTCATTTTTCATCTGCTCAAGAAAGTCGCACATTTTGACAACGACGCTGTCGGCTTCGAGGGCATCTAATTTGCTGCTGGCATCTGAATAATCAATTTGGCTGACTGCGTAATCCCTAAGGCCGAGATAGTAATCCGTTTCCAATGATGATTGCTGCGCCAACATTTG
>Ga0209636_10004700_pt1 | contig 13939 bp, 11 predicted proteins | sample DeeMarSWOR152_54_FD_187464 | JGI IMG/M metagenome (GOLD analysis project Ga0209636, IMG submission 187464) | Marine sediment microbial communities from White Oak River estuary, North Carolina - WOR-1-52-54 (SPAdes) (version 2) | ecosystem: Environmental > Aquatic > Marine > Intertidal zone >...
GTTCGTGACGGAAAGATGTGGAGCTATAGTTGCGGGCATATCAGTACTGGCGAAGGCCGAGCTCTTATCTCTAGTTTGAATGAAAAGCTTGGCAGCGGTGAAGTGCATTTTTATCCTGGTGTGAGCTACAGACACATATGTAAGATAAAGGGGAGGGAAGATACTCTCCTGGCTAGCTGTACGCCACCACATGATATTCCCAACAAAGCTATTGATGAATTTCTTCCTAAGGGACCTGGGAGTGCTCTGCTAAGAGAGCTTATGGCACGCTCTGAGCCTGTGCTTCATGACCATCCCGTCAATATAGAACGAAGAGCACGCGGCGATATTCCAGCTACCATGGTCTGGCTTTTCTGGGGTAGTGGTAAAATACCTGATATGCCAGCATTCAAAGAGGTCTATGGACTTGATGCTGCCATGATATCCGGAGTGGATATTATGCGGGGCTTAGCCCAAATGATAGGTATGCAGGTGCTGTATATTCATGGTGTGACCGGCGATTTGAACAACGATTATTTGGCTCAGGCCATTGGTGCCTTGGAAGCACTAGAGGAATATGATATGGTGGTTATTCATGTGGAAGCAACCGACGAGGCGGCCCATGCCGGCGTGGCTAAGGACAAAATAGAGGCTATTCAGAGCGTGGATAAAAAAATTGTGGCTAGGCTTCGTTCCTGGGATAAGGAGGCCCTTCGTGTTCTAATTATGCCTGACCATCCAACGCCGATCGAAGTTCAAACCCATGTTGCTGAACCAGTCCCATTTATACTGTGGGGGCCAGGATTTACAGCCAATGGGGCGAAGAGATTTACCGAAGCAGAAGCTAAAGGCACAGGCGTTTTTATCGAGGAAGGCTATAATATTATGGGCAAGCTGGTAGAATAAATAGGTATAAAGGGATGGCGCTGATAGTTCAAAAGTATGGTGGTAGCTCGGTGGCTGATGCTGAAAAGATAAAGAACGTAGCTGGCCGTGTTGCTAAAGCAAAAAGCACAGGAAATCAAGTGGTTGTTGTTGTTTCGGCTATGGGACACACCACCGATGACTTAATTAAATTGGCTTACCAGGTTAATAGACAGCCTGGTGACAGGGAGCTCGACGTTCTTTTATCCACTGGAGAGATAGTTTCCAGTACCCTTTTGGCTCTGGCTTTGGAGAGTTTGGGATACAAGGCAGTTAGTCTTACCGGCGCTCAGGCAGGCATCCAGACTGATTCTAGTTACAATAGAGCTCGAATTCTCCGCGTAGATTCGAAAAGAGTGGTCAGCGAGTTAGAAAAGGGAAATATCGTCATTGTGGCCGGATTTCAGGGCGTGACACAAGAAATGGATATTACCACTTTAGGTCGTGGTGGTTCCGATACGACGGCAGTTGCTCTCGCTGCTAGCTTGAATGCTGAAATATGTCAGATATATACTGATGTTGAAGGTGTCTATACTGCTGACCCAAACCTTATTTCTGAAGCAAGGAAATTAAAGGATATTGGCTATGAAGAGATGTTGGAGTTGGCTAGTTATGGAGCCAAAGTAATGCATAACAGAGCAGTGGAATTGGGAGAGTTGTATAATGTGCCCATCTTGGTGGCTTCTAGTTTTAGCGATAAGCAGGGTACAATTATTTGTAAGGAGGCTTCTATGGAAGTAAAAAATAAGGCAAGGGGTATTGCCTATGATACCAATGTATCCAAAGTCACCGTTGTCGGTGTCCCCGACCATCCTGGCATCGCGGCGGCGATCTTCGAACCCCTGGCTAGAGCGAATATAAGTGTAGATACAATTGTTCAAAATGCTAGTATCAATAATATTACCGACCTAACGTTTACGGTAGCTCGAAATGATTTAATTAAGGCGATGTCCATCGTAGAGCCAGTGGCTAAATCTGTGGGGAGTAAGCAATGCGTCACCGATTCCACATTGGCCAAAGTTAGTATCGTGGGTACTGGCATGCAAAATACACCGGGCTATGCCGCCAAAATGTTTAGCGTTCTTCATGAACAGAGTATTAACATTCAGTTGATTACTACTTCTGAGATAAGGATAACCTGTATTATCTCTGAGGATAGAGTTAAGGATGCTGTTCATGCGCTGCATCAAGCTTTTGAACTGGAGAAGGAAACTTGACAATCTTGGCATAACAACATACATATATAATTATGGAAATGTATATAGCATCTTATCAACAGGAAGGGGAAGAAAAGGCTCGATTAAGGCAACGACTAAGCACAGAAGCCATCAATTTGGCTCTTCAAGGTAAGTGGGAAGAGGCTGAAGCGGTAAACAGGGATATAATTGAGAAATTTCCCTCTGATGTTGAGGCCTATAATCGCATTGGCCGAGCTTTGACAGAGTTAGGAGATTTTAACCGAGCTAAAGAAGCCTACTTTAAGGCCCTCGAACTTGCCCCAGGGAATACTATTGCTAAAAAAAATCTTGCCCGTCTATCTAGCCTATCGGAATCTATGGAGGCTATAAGTAGCAACCATCAAAAATCTTCGACCCAGAAAGCACAAGCTCGGAGAGTTGCTCTTGACCTTTTTATCACTGAGATAGGGAAAGCTGGGGTGGTTAATCTTCATGACGTAGCTTCGTGCGATGTCTTAACCAAGATGGGGTTTGGTGACCAAGTAAAGTTGAAAGCCAGAGGGCAACACCTAATTGTGGAAAGCGAGGGCGGAGAATATTTAGGCGAGGTAGAGCCGAGACAAGGATTACGCCTCATAAAACTAATGCAAGGGGGAAATAAATACGATGCAGCAATTCTCAATGTAGAAAGGGATAAAGTGCAGGTAATTATTAAAGAGATGTATCAACATCCCAGTCAAGCAGGACATCACTCATTTCCTGTTAAAGCTTCAGAGCACCTGCACACGCGTATTAAAGAAAGTCTCCTCAGGCGAGGAATCATTACTGACGAAGGTGAGGTCTTGCCGGAGCTTGGAGATTTTGAGGAGGACGAATATCTTGGTCCCGAAGAGGAATCCGTGCCTGAAGGTTTCACCATCGTTGGTGAAGATGGTGAGAGATGGTGAGATAAGGAATTGAGATTTGATGGAAGCAGCAATAGTAAAGCCTGTCGATATTGAAGCGGAGATGAAAATCTCCTATCTGGACTATGCTATGAGTGTCATCGTCTCCAGAGCCCTGCCTGATGTGCGTGATGGTTTGAAACCAGTGCAGCGGCGTGTTTTGTACGCTATGGATGGCTTGGGATTACGGCACAATAGTCCTTACAAAAAGAGTGCCCGCATTGTTGGTGAAGTCCTGGGGAAGTATCACCCCCATGGAGATGCTCCGGTATATGAAGCTATGGTACGTATGGCTCAGGATTTCTCTCTGAGGTATCCCTTAATTGATGGACAGGGTAATTTTGGCAGCATCGACAATGACCCGCCAGCGGCAATGAGATATACCGAAGCTCGCCTTTCCGAAATTGCCGAGGAAATGTTAGTTGACATCGAAAAAAATACCGTCGAATTTGTCCCCAACTTCGATGACTCTCTACAGGAACCCTCTATCTTGCCCGCCAGGTTGCCTAACCTATTAGTTGGTGGTTCTTCAGGCATAGCCGTGGGAATGACGACTAATATCCCTCCTCATAACTTGGACGAGATATGTGATGCTATTGTCTATCTAATTGATAATCCCCAAGCTACTATAGAAGAACTGATGGAGATGGTCAAAGGCCCCGATTTTCCCACTGGTGGGATAATTTGGGGAAAAGATGGCATAGATAATGCTTATACTACGGGGCAAGGAAAACTTATACTCCGGGCCAAAACCAGCGAACTGACTAGCAAGGTAGGCAAGAGACAAATAATTGTTACTGAACTTCCCTACCAGGTAAACAAAGCAGCTTTGGTAGAGAGGATAGCTGAGCTTGTTAGAGTGAAGAAAATTTCGGGGATAACCGAGGTGCGTGATGAGTCAGATAGAGAAGGAATGCGCATCGTTATGGAACTCAAAAGGGAGGCACAACCTCGACAAGTACTTAATAACCTCTACAAGTATACCGCGATGCAATCTGCATTTCACATCAATATGGTTGCTTTGGTTGATGGACAACCTAAAGTAATTAATCTTAAAGAGGCGTTAACTTCTTACATAGACTTTCGTTTTCAGGTCATTACCAGAAGGTCCCAGTTTGAACTTGATAAGGCAAGGGATAGGGCTCATATCCTCGAGGGTTTCAGAATTGCCCTGAACAATCTGGAGCAGGTGATCAAAATTATTCGACAGTCTCAAACCGTAGAGTCTGCTCGTGCCAATTTAATGGCAGCTTTTACTCTGTCACAGATTCAAGCGCAAGCTATCCTTGATATGCCACTTCGTAGATTGGCTAAGCTGGAGCAAGATAAAATAACTGAGGAATATGCCGCTGTGATAAAGAATATTTCATATCTTGAGGATTTGTTAGCTAAACCCCGACAAGTATTTTCACTTACAGCCCAGGATGCTCAGGAACTTAAATCCAAGTATGGTGATTCCCGGCGAACTGTAGTGAAAGCAGAGGAAATTGAAGAATTTCGTACGGAAGACCTTGTTCCTCATGAGGCAATGGTAGTTACCTTGACTCACGGGGGGTTTATAAAAAGAATTCCTGCCAGCACTTATCGACTGCAACACCGTGGTGGAAAAGGCGTCATGGGAATGATAACCAGGGGTGGCGATACAGTGAACCACATCTTGGTAGCTGACACCCATGATAATCTTCTTTTCTTCACCAGCGCTGGTAAGGTTTACTGTATTAGATGCTACGAGGTTCCCGAGGATTCCTCCCGCATGGCCAAAGGAATAGCCCTGGTTAATCTATTACCTATTGACTTGAAAGACGAAGTAACTGGTTTGTTGGCCCTGGCAAACTTTCCTTCAGATAAGTTCTTATTATTGGCTACTAAGGGTGGCGTGATAAAAAAGACTCCTCTAGGTGAGTTTGCTACGATAAGAAGGAATGGCATTATTGCTATGGGGCTCAGAAATGAAGATAAACTTATCTCATCTGGTATAGTTACTGATGAAGATGAGGTAATGCTGGTGAGTCGAAATGGGCAGGCTATAAGATTTAAGGTCCAAAGCTTGAGGACAGCGTCTCGAACTAGTGGTGGTGTTCGAGGTATTCGTCTTGTTGAAGATCAAGTTGTGGGCATGGGAATTGTCCTTCCCGATGCTTATGTGCTAACAGTGACTGAAAAAGGTTTCGGCAAGCTGACCCCGATAAAAAATTATCCTGTTCACAATAGGGGAGGCAAGGGAGTGAGGGCGTATAGGGTTAGCTCGAAAACGGGTGATCTAGCTGTATCCAAGCTTGTCTCCCCGCAAGGCTCCCTGGTGATGTTATCAGCTAAGGGCAATGTGGTAAACATTCCTATGGACCAGGTCTCAATTCAGGGCAGAGGTGGTCGAGGAGCCAGACTAATGGGCTTAGGCGAAGATGATAGCGTGGTTTCGGCCACGTGGGTTTTTCGGCGGGATGAAATCTTATGAGCAAAAATTACCCTTCGCTTCTTATCATTCTGAGTATAAGGAAGAATCTAGCCCGTGCAATAATGCTCAGGGTGACAAAAAGCCTTAAAGGGCTATTGACATATCTGTAATATATGATATAAATCTAACGTAAGGAGGTAAATATGTTCTGCTCTAAATGTGGTGCAGAAAATCCTGAAGAAGCTAAGTTTTGTTCCAAGTGTGGCACCCAGCTTGGCGCTGTGGCAACGCAAACTGAAGATGCAGCTAAGCCCGAAGGGGAGAGTAGCACAGGGCTTGCGGCCAATGTAGCAGGGTTGCTTTGCTACGTTCTTGGTTGGGTGACGGGAATAATTTTTGTGGTGCTGGAACAGAAGAGTACCTTCGTTAAATTCCATGCCTGGCAATCCATTATGACCTTCGGGGTATTGTTTGTGGTTTCCCTTATCTTATCTTGGATTCCTATTATCGGTTGGATTCTCGGGACACTCATTGGAGTTCTGAGCTTTGTTCTGTGGATTATACTTATCATTCAGGCGGGAACGGGCAAAATGTGGAAGGTACCCGGGGCAGGTGACTGGGCTGAGAAGCAAGCCAGCAAGTAAAAATTTTCAGGAGTCGGCGCCTCACGCCTGCTAAAGCAGGAAACTACCGCTAGTTTCTTACAGTCGCTGATACAAAGCTCTGTCTTGTGAAACTTTGCTTGTATTATACCAATGAGGACGCTCTGGCGTAGACAAGTACAGACTACGACTTACTATTAGTTGAAGGCCATCACAGCTGGATACTCACCAATTATGCTTTGCGATTATAGCTTCTATTTGCCATTAATTTACAAATAATTCCATTGTGACACAGGGAGATTCATTTTGGTGAAAATCTAAGGCAAAAAGTACTAGCATCGGAAACAGCATTCTGGCAAAATATAAAGATATTAACTACGCTATAGTTCAGGATGGCTTCAGCATTATCAAAGGGACCATCATGGAAAACCTTGAGTTCTGCCCGATTGGAAAAGCTGAACTGTTACTAAAGGGTGTAAAAGAACATTAGTAAAGGAGGACGCAATGGCAATCAAAACACCGGAAGAATATCTAGAGAGCATAAGAGACGACAGGGTCATCTATTTTAAGGGAGAGAGGGTAAAAAATGTAACCACGCATCCTGGAATGAGGCGTTTGTTGAACGTATGCCTTGCTGATTACGCTTTGGCACTGAATCCCCAATTTCGCCACCTTTTAGTGGCAGAAAACAAAGAAGGAGAGCCAGTCCATTTCGTTTTCCTACCACAAAGATCGATAGAAGATCTGGTAAGGCGGAGAGAATGTATTCAATTAATAGCCCGTATATGTCATGGTTCGCCAGGAGGTGCCAAGTTCACAGGTGTTGATGGATTGAATGGTCTGGCTGTGGTATCTAGCAGGATGGATAGGACTCTTGGCACCAATTATTCAGAACGTGTAGAAGCTTATCGAAAATATTTACAAAAAACCGATGCCGCGGTTGCTCTGGCTATGACTGACGTCAAGGGAGATAGAAGCCTTCATCCGTCAAAGCAACAGCTCCACCAAGATTATTATCTTAGAATTGTGGAAAAACGGGGTGACGGGATAGTGGTGAAAGGGGCGAAGGTACATATAAGTAATGCACCCTGTGCCAATGAGATAGTTGTGCTTCCGTGCCGAGCTATGGCTGAAGAAGACCAGGAATATGCGGTTTCCTTTGGCATATCTCCTAATACCAGAGGTATTATTCAAATACCCAACGACAGCACTGGCGCGCATTCACTGCTGGTTTTCGACGATGTCTTCATCCCTATGGAAAGGGTTTTTCTTGCTGGCGAGTGGGAATTTGCTGGTGAGTTGGTGTACATGTTTGGTAACTATCACCGACTTAGTGCCGATGCCTATAAATACCAGCAACTTGAAATCATGGTGGGACTAGCTGCTTTGTTGGCAGAATACAATGGACTCGAGAGGTATTCTCACGTTCGAAATAAGCTGGCCTGGTTGGTGATGTACGCGGAGGCAGTCGATGCCTTGGGCAAGGCTGCTGCTCAGAATGGTGTAATCGATCCCGAGTCAGGTTTTGCCTACCCCAATATCACATATTCAAATGTAGCCAAATTCTTCTTTGCAGATAACTACTATCAAGCAGAGAAGTACCTTCAAGATATCGCGGGAGGCATTGTATCTACGATGCCTTCTTTCGAGGATTTTGCTAACCCGGAGACCCACCACCTTATCGAAAAATACTTGGGTGGGAAAGCTGGCATTCCCACTGAAGACCGGCTACGAGCAATAAATCTGGTACGTGATTTAGCATCCTCGGATCATGGTAATACTACCATACACGCGGAAGGGTCTTTAGCGGCACAGCAACTCACCCTCTGGAATACAGCAGACTGGGATAGGTTCAAGGCTGCTGCCAAAAGGGTTGCTGGCATCAAGACCGATCACCCTGATTTTGCACAACTACCGGCTTTCCCCATGGTTCAGCTCTAGCAGAATATCACCACTGTGGACCTGTAGAGGGGATACCATGAAGGATTATCGTGTAGGCTACGTGCAGCAGAAAGGAGTTAGGAGAATGAATTTGAGCAAATTAAACCGTTCGGTGGCTGGGCTGGTCACCTTTATTACGGGGGCAGGTAGTGGAATAGGAAGGGCTACAGCGCTCGTCTTTGCTGATGAGGGAGCTCGTGTGGTTGTTACCGATATCGGCGAAGATCGTGTGCAAAAGGTAGTTGCAGAGATACTTGGGGCAGGAGGTTTAGCATATGGGTGGGTCCTGGACGTGACCGACCCGTCAGCAATCATCAGAGTTGTCAACGATGCAGCGGCACATTTTGGCAGTCTCGACGTTGTTATCAACAATGCTGGCATTGGCGGACACTGCCCAATTGATGCCCCTGAATACGAAGAGTATTGGAAGACTTCGATAGACGTTATGCTCACGGCGCATATGCGTATCATACGTGCCGCGCTGCCACACCTGCGAAAGTCGAAGTCGCCCCGCATCGTTAACATCTCTTCAATCGAAGGATTGGGAGCGGCGAGATATAATTCTTGCTATTCGGTTGCCAAGCACGGAGTAATTGGGCTGACTCGTTCCTTGGCGGTGGAGTTGGGACGAGAGGGAATCACCGTGAATTGCATCGCGCCTGGACCAATACGAACAAGGATGACTGAAGCGATTCCAGAGGAGAAAAAGAATATATTTGCGGAAAGACGCACTGCTCTGGGTCGTTATGCAGAGCCAGAGGAAGTGGCACACGCCATTGTGAATTTCTGCATGCCGGCAGCGCTTTACGTGACGGGGACAGTACTGCCCGTTGATGGCGGACTACTGGTCAAGAATGATATCACAAGGGGTGGAGTGGCTAAGAATCAAGCTCAGCAGACGTCTTAGATATAAAGTGTCCAGCGGGGCACTATCACCCAGCTGATTATCACCTTGTAGTCTTTGGGCTTCCTTATCCCTTAGGTTAGACTAATCACCCGTAATACGTAAGTTTTTCTGGAAATTCAATAAATATTCTCGCCCATCAGTTTAGTCCAGATAGGATCGGGGTCAGTTGATTGGTATGAGGGTAGGGGCTGAGCCCTACCACCGAATCTGTTGGTACTTCTACTAATTTGGTCGACTTACCGCTAAACAGCTCAGAATGGGCGACTTTCACAGTGCATGGGTGATATACTATTGATTACAATCTAAAATCTGAGACAAAACTAAGTTATTATCTATAAACTGAGATTTTACCAACATTGATGTGTTACGTTTCATGAGGGTATTGTGTACTAATTTAAATGAGATGAGGAACAAATGATAGCTCTAGAAGGTATCGAAATACTTGACCTCAGTTATCAGGGGCCAGGGCCTTTCTGCACTACCATTCTCAGCGACTTAGGAGCTAACGTTACCAGGATTACTCCCCCTCCTAGCGCTGGTGCCCGACAGGTAATCAGGGAAATGAGCACCAAACAGGCTGCCTACTCGGCTTCCAACAGGAACAAGAAGAGTATCCTGCTTAATCTGAGATGTGAAGAAGGCCGCCGCATCTTCCATCAACTGGCTGCCAGGACAGACGTTGTCGTTGAGGGGTTCAGGCCAGGAGTGGCCCAGCGCCTGGGAATAGATTACGAAACGATAGCAAAAATAAACTCCAAGGTAATCTACTGCTCCGTGACCGGTTATGGGCAGGATGGTCCTTACCGCAAGTTACCCGGGCATGACGTCAATTATATTTCTTTCGCTGGAGTTCTGGGTATGATTGGCGAAAGTGGTCGGCAGCCTGTTATTCCACTAAATCTGATAGCTGACTATGGTGCAGGAGGTATGAGTGCTGTTATCGGGATACTCAGTGCCATTATCGCAAGGGAGAAAACGGGCCGGGGGCAGTATGTCGATATTTCCCTGACCGATACCGTTATCTCGCTCCTTACGCAGGTAATATTGGACCCTTATTTCGCGACTGGTCTTGCCCCCCAGCGAGGTGAGCATTACCTTAGCGGCGCTTATCCCTCTTACTCTATCTACCAGACCAAAGACGGCCGGTTTATCAGCTTGGGCTGCCTAGAGCCCTGGCTATGGGCAAATCTATGTCGGGAGATAGGTAAAGAGGAGTTCATACCTTACAATGTGACCCGGCCACTCGTCCCGGAGGAGAAGGCAAAATGGCAAGAAATAAGAGATTATCTGATAAACCTTTTCCTCACAAAAACGAGGGACGAGTGGTTTGAACAGATGAAGGATAAAGATATCCCTATCGGTAAAATTCTTTCGCTGGAAGAGGTCTTTGCCGACCCTCAGGTGCTCCACCGGCAGATGGTCATGGAACTGGACCATCCCACGGAGGGAAAAATCAGACAGGTAGGCATTGGGATCAAGCTTTCAGACACCCCTGGCAAATTCAGGAATTTCGCATCCTTAACAGGCGAAGATACCGATGAGACGTTAAAGAGACTGGGCTACAGTACCGAAAAGATTGACGAACTACGTCAGGCGGGGGTGGTATAGTAATAAGCGATACACATAATTTTCTTTGCTCAAATGTTCTGCCCGAAATCCTTGCCGCGAGAGAGTTCGAAGCAAGAAAAAAATAGAGTTGACCCATATGATTAACAAGAAATAGGTTATAAGTGTAAGGAGATTGAGAATTTACGACAACAAGATGTAATATATGAAAGGAATTAGATTATGACAGATGAATGTATTTTTTGCCGCATTGTTGCTGGTGAGACTCCTGCCAACATTGTCTATGAGGATGAATATTATCTAGCCTTCAGAGATATCTTGCCCAGAGCACCTACACATGTGCTCATTATACCTAAAACTCATATTACATCTACGGCGGAACTTACTGAGGAACAGCAGGAGATTGCTGGGCGACTTATAATCATAGCTAAGAATCTGGCTGAGAAGGAAGGAATAGCCAAGAAGGGTTATCGCTTAGTTATCAATTGTGGCACTGAAGGGGGACAACTGGTGCCTCATCTTCATTTACACTTGATTGGCGGCAGGAAGCTGGATGCCAGGCTTGGCTAAAGATTATAAAGACCGCAGTTTGTCTATTAATTCTTCTACAGCTTCATCTGGGGTGGATGCTCCGGCGGTAATGCCAACATGATGCTTACCTACCAGCCAGGAAGCATTGACCTCATCTGCTGATTCTACCAAATGAGTTTCCACCAAAGGAGAGCATATTTCAACAAGGTGTCTGGCGTTGGCACTATTGCTTCCACCTATCACTATCATGAGTTGACTACTGCGAGCTAAGCTTATAGCAGATTCTTGTTGCCCCTGTGTTATTTTACATAAAGTATTGACGATGCGTATTTCCTCAATCTTAGGCCCAATCACATCTATGAACTCTCTAGTGAACTCGATAAAGGCAGATTGAGTTTGGGTTGTCTGAGAAATAATGCCCAGGCGAGATGGTGATTTGCCTGAGCTATATAGTTGCTTCATGTCTAGAGCAGCTATACCTTTGTCTCCTGTCCAACCTAATAGTCCTTTGACCTCAGAGTGGTTTGCGTCTCCAAATATGAGGACATCAAAGCCAGCCTTGGCTAACTCCGCGGCTGCGTTTTGGGCTTTGCGGACTATAGGACAAGTGGTGTCAATGATATGAATATGATGGGCTCTGATCTCAGATAATACCTCCGGGCTTGCACCATGAGTGGTGATGGCCAATATTTTACCTTTAGCCTGGTCGAGATGATTTATCGGCTTTACTCCTAAATTGGCCAATGCTTCCACCAGCAGTCGATTGTGTGCTAGAGGTCCCAGTGTTTCTATTTCTCCATATTTGTTAGCTGCCTCCTTCAATAGCTTAATGGCTCGTCTGACGCCAAAGCATAGGCCTAACTTTTTCGCCTTTTCAATCTTCATGTTCTTTATAGTCGCCCTGGTATTCGGGTGGTAAAAGTGCGGCAATTTCTTTCATTAGTTTTGTGGTCAATAATTGCATTTGCGACTTGCTTATCTTACTGTAGGTCGGAGGTAGATTAAATGGCTTGCCAATGTTGACAACTATTTTAGGCCGCTTCCATAGCCAGCTTATGCCAGTCACCTTGTCTGTGCCGACGATACCCACAGGAATGAGAGGGACATTTGTTTTTGAGGCTATCACTGCGGAGCCTGGTTTGGCTTTTCTGAGCTTGCCATCGTGACTTCTTTTACCCTCCGGGAACATCCCCAGTATTAACCCACTTTCCAATATATTTCTGGTGCTCTTAAGCATCTCCTGTTTTTCTCTAATCTTTCCTCCACGGCGTATGGAGAAGGATCCAGCCCAGCAAAGCCAAGGTTTCAGAAAGGGTGATCGAAAGAGCTCCTCTTTTGCCATGAAATAAATCCATCTTGGAAAGCTGAACACGAGAAAAAATGGATCAACGACATGAACATGATTGGCTACCAAAATAAGTGGACCAGTTGAGGGTATATTTTCTCTGCCTTCGACTTTCCAGGAGAAAAAGATAGTAAGCAAAGGTCTGCACATAAATAAGAAAATCTTTTGTGAAAGGGTCATAGATTTACCGCCAGTGTAAATATTTTGTCTACAACTTGCTCAAGGCTCAGGTTTTCTGTATCGATAATTATGGCATCCTCGGCGGGTTTAAGCGGCGAGATGGTTCTCTGGATATCCATCTCATCTCGATGCTTTAGGTCAGCGAGGACTATCTCCAAACTCGTATTCCCTCCACGTTCCAATAGTTCCTTATAACGGCGCTTGGCTCTCTCTGCGGTGGAGGCGGTGAGAAAAATCTTCAATTCTGCCCAAGGCAGGACTACCGTGCCAATGTCTCTCCCTGCCATTACCACTTTTCCTCGCTGGGCTAAATTTCGCTGTTCCAATATCAATGTTTGGCGTACGCCTGCTATTTTAGACACCAGGGCAACCTGTGCCTCTATCTCAGGGCGAAACAGCTTGGAGGAGACATCTTCACCGTCAATAGAAGGGGAGAGACGACAGTCCTGTAAGGCAACAAAATCAAATTTAGTGGTATTGGCCAACTGACAAAGCTTCTGTTCATCTTCTACGGGGATACCCGATTTGAGAACCTTCCAGGTAAATGCTCGATACATCATCCCTGTGTCGAAGAAGATATATCTCAATCTTACTGCTAGCAGTGAGCCTACACTACTTTTGCCGACTGCTACAGGGCCGTCTATAGCAATTAGCTGTGGTTTCAAATTTCCCTCAATAATATCACTTTGAGCCGGGCTATTAAAGTTTCAAGTTTGAACTCAATAACATTTTCTTATCATACCCTATACTTCGTTCCTCATCGATCTGAGCCCCGATTTATCAGGGCATGGCAATTCCAATTGCTTAGCTTCCAAATCATTAATTACAAATAACAATTGAACACTAATGTTAATCCCGCTTTGATGATGGCAAAGCTCCAGGTTGTCTTTCCTTCATAACTCTCCTTGTCCTTTTTATTTCAAGAGAGAAAAGTTGTCCTCCCCATCTTGTCCTTCGGCTTCGCTTAGGATAAGTCTTAAAAGGGGAATGAAGAACGGTGAAAAAATTACCCAATAGGGTAGTAATTGATGCAATATATATATATATATATATGCTATACTCAATTACAGGCGGATAATAACAAACAGTCCTGTAGAATAAGTCCAGATATCTGAAAAAAATGGAGAAAGGGGGTGATACGCTATAGGCTAGGATTTGAGAAAAGTAAGATATTACAGGTGAGAAGGTGTTGTGGGATAGGGAAAAATGCAGGTTTAGCTTCTTAACGAAAATATTATGAGAGGTAATGATAGATATGAGAGATATGAAAGGTAGAAAGGGATGGGTTACAGGTGGATTAGTAGTTCTGGTGGTGGCATTGGTAGGAGCCCTGGTGTTAACGGCATGTGCGCCCTCTGACGGCAACGGGGGGAATGGATACGAGCCCCCTCCCCGACCATGGATTGTAAGATATGGATATCCGACGGCAGGCTTGGGAGGCAGTATT
>Ga0209636_10004701_pt1 | contig 13938 bp, 12 predicted proteins | sample DeeMarSWOR152_54_FD_187464 | JGI IMG/M metagenome (GOLD analysis project Ga0209636, IMG submission 187464) | Marine sediment microbial communities from White Oak River estuary, North Carolina - WOR-1-52-54 (SPAdes) (version 2) | ecosystem: Environmental > Aquatic > Marine > Intertidal zone >...
AGGCCTCAGCGTGCCCCGTAAATCGGGGCACACGTGCAACGCGGATTTGACTATTATACAACACGGTGGTCGGTGCCCCGATTTATCGGGGCCTGACGATGCATTACTTATAGGGCATGAGATAAAAAAAGACATCTCCATGCTCAATGTATAGTTTCTTTCGTGTATAACCCTGTAGCGAAGCGCCATGGTCACTTGCTAACTGTGTTATTTTGCTATCCTTACATCTTATTAGTTAGGACTTGTGTTTCTTTAAATTGGGCTCATTGACTGGCCAGGTTGGCTTTTTACCTGAGAGTACTTCATGAATACCAATAGCAGCATGCACGGCAAGTCCTAACTAACATTCTCTAGTTAATGTAGAATTATGAGGCATTAAAACCACGTTATCCAATTGAAATAGAGGATTATCCTTTGCAGGAGGTTCCTCTTCGAATACATCAAGACCGGCTCCTGCTATTTTATTCCGTTGCAATGCTTGGATCAATTCACCTTCGTTTATAATATCCCCTCTCGACGTGTTAATAATATATGCAGTAGCCTTCATCATCTCGAACTCTTTTTTACCGACAATTCCCTTTGTTTCCGGTATTGAAGGTATATGGAGGCTAATGAAATCTGCTATGCTGAATAGGCTCTCCCAATGATCGACAATCTCAATCTCTGATGAAAACTTATTCTTGTTAATGAAAGGATCATATGCGATAATTTTCATATCCAATCCCAGAGCAGCTTTCCTTGCCACAATGGTGCCTATTCTACCAAGTCCTATGACTCCCAAAACTTTATTTTCCAGGTCTACCCCTGGAAGTTGATCACGTATCTCAAAGTTGCCTTTTCTTAACTCCGTTTCGCATTTATAAAAATTCCTAGCAACAGCGATCATCAATCCTATGGTTTGCTCCGCGACCGAATTCGCATTTGCTTCTGGAGCATATGTGACATAGATCCCTAATTTAGTAGCAGTTTTTACATCAATATTATCAATGCCCACTCCATGTCTTGAAATCACTCTTAGCTTTCTTCCCGCCTCAAGTACTTCTGCAGGAAAAGGCGCAGTTCTCGCTAGAATGGCATCACAATCTTTCACTTCTTCCTTAAGCACATCAACGGTAATGCCTGATCCAATCTGGATTTCGTAACCATGCTCTCGTAGATACTGCATGCCTTCTCTAGCTACGATTTGTGGGATTAAAACCTTATACATTGCACGATCCTTGTTCCCAAGAACGCAGGAATAATACTGACTTTTCCGATGACTTTAGTTGTCTAGGATCAATAATCAGCTATCGATCTTTCTATCGTAAAAAGGTCTCTAAAGAAAATCAATATCCCTCATGACCTTATTGGGTTATTGTATATAAGCAAATGTGGTTCCATTTCTTTAGCTATATTTGAATAGTGATCATACAATTCGTTTTGAGATGCTTTACATAGTAAGGCATAATTACAGATATACAATTTACCCCGACTGACTGGGCCAATTTAGCGAGACTAATTGCCTCGCATGATGATGGGGAACCGGTTCCAGGATAAATTGACACCCTGCCGACGGATGTCTTAACGGCTATCTCAAGGTTTTTCTTTTTTTCTTCTAAGTCAAAGGCCCAAACTCACTTAAACTTTCCAAAACAAATTTTCCATGTGCATCAGCATCAATGGGAAAGTAACAAACTTTCCGCAGACCTATTTCATCCACCCACTCCTTATCTGTCAAATGAGTAATGACGGGAAGTATTATCCCCTCGACTTATAGCCTCCTTTGCATCCTTAATCTCGCCTGATTCCTCTTATCCTTTCCTTACTAACTTATCTACACGCCTGAAAGAGTATTTATTTGATAAAGATATCAATATACTCTTTGATCCTGATCCTCGATTTTCCTACCTCTCTCGCACTTCAACTCCAGCAACCTTTTCAAATACCTTTACTATGGCAGAAATATCCTCGGATCCAAGCCCTATCGCATTAGCCCATAGGAAAACCTCTCGAGAAATCGCGCTCGTATAAAGGGGAACATTCATTTCTTTTCCCATTGAAAGGCAGATCTCTAGATCCTTTATTTGTATATCAAGAGCTCCTCTCCTAGAGAAATTCCCCTGAAGAATTGTCGGCATCTTTTCTTCAAAAAGATAGCTATTCCCAACACTTCTCTTGATGACATCAAATAATACTTTCGGATCGGCGCCGGCTTTTGTACCTAGAACCATAGCTTCTGCAATCGCTACCATAATGACAGAAACGAGCAATTGATTGGCAGCTTTTACTACTTGGCCCACTCCTATTTCATTTCCAACTTTCCTAGCATTGGATCCAACTGCCATAAGAACATCTTTACAAGATTCAAAAACGGCATCCTCTCCTGCAACCATCATGGTTAGCGTGCCTTTTTCTGCACCCAACACCCCTCCACTTACTGGGGAATCAAGAACATTTATCCCCCTATCAGCAGCAACCTCTGCAACCTTTTTAATCTGCGAAGGAGCTATTGTACTGGTAACAATTAAAATGCTGCCAGTCTTCATGCCGTTTATAAGACCGGTTTCAGAATTAAGGGTACAGGCTGTGACTTGGGGAAAATCAAGAACCATGACAAAGACAATATCTGATCTCGCTCCTACCTCTTTGGGATTAGCAGCAACCGTGGCACCCAAAGCTCTCAATTCCTCTGCAGTCTCTGGTCGAATATCATAGACAGTCACTGGATAATCCGCTTTAATAAGATTTTTGGCCATTAATTTTCCCATGTTCCCCAAGCCAACAACTCCAACATTTCGCTTCATATTTGTTATACCCTCCTGAACTTGACTTTTTAAGCCTTTTATATAATTATCCTTTCTCCTACTCTAATTTCTCTATATTCATCAGGAAATGCTTTTCGAAATTGTGCAATACTTGAATCACAACTATCATGTGGCGATAAGGCTACTACTTTAGGATTCCACTTTTTTAAAAGTTCAATGTTCTCTCTCACATCATTCATAGTGGGCGGATCCCATGGAGCTTTTCCTGAACCTACATATCTTTGTCTTTTAATTCCAAATTGGATTACTCTTGAATCAGTAGCGGGGTAATGAAGGCCACCAACAAAACCACAAAGTCTTTCGTTAAACAATGCATCGACACGGCTAAGCATCTTTGGTAATGTCTGATGACCACATCCTACAATAACAACAATACCTTTCCCTGCGACGTTGATTGCTAGCGCTTGCTCTGATATCCAACCCAGAAAAAATAGCGGGTTGGAAATAGTTCCAATTGTTGAAATACCGGCTGAAATAATAGTAGGATCTTTCGCATATACCGGATTGAGGCCGGGATAGGTCATCGGTATGGGTGTGTAAACAGCTTTACTATTGAGATGAATTTGGTGGTTGGTAAGCGAAAAAGAATGCATTTTTTTCCATTTCATACCACCAACGTGATCTTCATGGTTGTGGGATATAACTATAACGCTAAAGTCATCAAGAGTAATTCTTAATTGTTTCATGTTGTGAAGTAAAGGCGAGGGATCTTCCTGTTTGCTATTATGGCCCACATCGAATAAAATTGAGACTCTATCAGTCTTAATGAGATAGGAAACGCCTAGCTCGCCCTTCAAATCATCTTGGCTTGTATACCAATCAACGAGCGGTAGTATTTCGAGAGATGTGGTTGCCCCTAAGTCTTTTATTATATTGACAGAGGATTTTTTCCATAACGCTTCTGCTTTACGTTTTCTAGTACTGAAACGGACCATTAGGTAAATTACACCTATAAAGAAAACAATTAATAATACAAATAGACACAGAATAAATTGAGTCATTTTCCTTCTCTAATATTGGCTAAACATGAATCCAAGGAATATATATATTGAACCTGATATCATCTCAAAAGACTGACTGAGAAAGAATAAAAATCGATTTGACTTTATAGGATTACGACATTTTATATTCTCTATCTCTTTAATGATAGACCATTTAGCTTCTCATAGTATAAGGCGAGTCCCCCATGGTCTACCTCTTCATATCCTTCACCCAGCAGAGATTGCATCATTTCCAAAACTTGGGCGGTTAGCGGCATAGCTAGATGAAGTTCCTTGCTTGTTTCTAAAGCATTGGTAAGATCCTTGACATGAAGCTTCATCTTAAAGCCGGGATCATATTGACCTGAAAACATACGGGGAGCTTTATCGTTTAAACATTGGCTGGCTGCAAGACCGTTCTTGATTGCATTAAAAACCATTTCAGGGTCTACTCCTGCTTTCTTCCCCAAGACAAGGGATTCTGCTATCGCAGCTATATTGATCGCTACGATAGCTTGATTCACCAGTTTAGCGGTCTGACCAGCACCTATATCACCTACTAAAGTAACGCTTCCGCCCATTACATTAAGAATCTCTTTACATTCTTCAAATATCTCCTTTTTCCCCCCGACCATGAAGGCCAGCGTGCCTGCTTGCGCTTTTTCCTGCCCTCCGCTTACTGGAGCATCCAACATTTCCACCCCTTTGGCCTTAAGCTCTTCTGCTAACTGCCGCGTGACCAGAGGTGCAATCGAACTCATATCAATTAAAATTTGACCCAATTTAGCGCCTTCGATTACACCATTTTCTCCAACAACCACTGCTTTCACCTCAGGAGAATTAGGGAGCATTGTAAGGATAATCTCGCTATTTTCTGCAATATTTCTAGGTGAGGTACCTTTCTTTGCCCCGTATTTCACTACTTCGTTCAGTACTTCTTCTACAATGTCATAAACGATAAGATCATACCCTGCATCAATCAGATTCTTGGACATTGGTTTACCCATAATCCCCAATCCAATGAAACCTAACTTCTTCATGGCTCTTTTCCCTTCAATTCCAAATTCAATCATTACCTATGAACTCTTATTTCTTTTTCCGCTTTGCCATCTTACTTTTCATTTTTGCTGAATAACTCTTTATCACCAAATAACATTTAGAGAATAAGCCGAATTGACTTAATATTGTGTAAAGAATCATAAGGTCTACGACAAATGCAATAGGTCGAGAAAAAAAAGGATCCAAGCTTCCATTGTAAATAAATAGTGTTCGCCGGAAGTTAGTATCAGCAAGAGGACCAAGGATCATCCCTAGGACCATAGGAGCTGGCGGATATTTCATAATAAAGAGGAAATAGCCTAATATACCGAATGTAAACATGACATATAAATGATAAATGTTGATTTCTAGCGCGTAGCTCCCTATTATGCATATTACGCTGATCATGGGCATAAATATGAAAAATGGGATCTTTAGAACCAGGACGGCGACTTGGCATGCTAGAAGACCAAAAATTCTCGTAGTAAAAGCAGCAAGCAGTAATATTGCACTCATTTCGTAGACAAAATGAGGAAATTCGAAGGACAGCATGGGCCCGGGTCGTATGCCGTGTAGCATTAGGGCTCCTAATAGGACCGCCGCCGGAGCACTTCCTGGTATGGCGAGGCTTAAAACCGGGATCAAGGAGCCCCCGATAGCCGCATTATTGGCTACCTCTGCCGCAACCACGCCTTCGTAGCAACCAGTTCCAAATTTTTCCGGATGCTTGCTTATTCTTTTTGCAACATCGTATGACATCCACGCTGCAATATCTTCACCAACGCCGGGAACCGTTCCAATAAATGTCCCAATACAACCAGAACGAAAGATGTGTCTGATATGCCCTCTTAGCATTTTTAGTAAAGACTCGCCGCGCCCTTTCCCTACCTCAATAATCTTCTTTTCCTGGGCCTGAGATAAGATACTAATAATACTGGGTAATCCAAATAGACCGATCATAGCAGGGATGAAAGATAAGCCAGCCATTAGACTCACATTTCCAAATGTATAACGTTCATAACAGTGCATACCTTCAAGTCCAACACAGGAAGCAGCAAGGCCTATAAATCCCGCTATCCACCCCTTTAAGGGAATATCCGGAGAGGTCAAGGAACCACAAATTAACACTCCAAAAACCGCTAAAAGGAAGTATTCTGGTGACTGAAAATCTAATGCTACCCTTTGCAGAAGAGGAGTGAATACCGTTAGACAAATCATGCCGAAAAGGGTTCCCAGGAAAGATGCAATGGTGGCAAAGCTAAGCGCTCTTTTACCTTCCCCTCTTAAAGCCAGTGGATGGCCGTCTAACACTGTAGCAGCGGCTGCTGGTGTACCTGGAATTCCAACGAGAATGGAAGAGATCGAACCTCCATAAATAGCCCCCACGTAAATCCCCATCAAGACAATAATCGCTGAGCTAGGTTCGATACCATATGTCAAGCCGGTCAAGATGGCTATACCCATAGCAGCGGTAAGCCCTGGGAGTGCGCCAAATACAATTCCCAAAGAAGAGCCAGCGCAGAGAAGTATAATGTTTTGTATAGTTAAAAGCTCAATGAGTTGAGCGAATAAAATAGAAAGGCCTGACACTGTTAAGAACCTCTCCTTTATGGCAGTGGAATACGAGCTAAGTATTTGAAACCGTAAGCAGTTGCCAGTGAAAATGCGACGCAGATAAAAAAGATTTTGAGAATAGAATATTTTTTAGGCCTGAAAATGACCATGTTACTAAACAAATAGATAAAGGTAGCCAAATCGTACCGAATCCGACCTAATAAGATAAAAATATATAAGATTAATAATCCAATAACGGTAACCAGGCGTTTGAATGTGTCAGTGCGTATATAATCTATGGAATGCCTGATATCCTCTACGGAAAATCGTTTTGCGCCTTTGAGTCCTGTCCGAAAAAGCAGCATAGATTCAAGAATTAAAATTATTGATATGAAAATGGGGAAAATGCCAGGGGCCGTATATATCCCAGAAGGTTGACCAGTAACTTGAATATATATCTTAGCGGGCATTTTTAATGCAAAAATTAAAAAGAGGACGCTGAAAGCGAATAAAACAAAGCTTATTATGATATCAGCTTTTCGAAGCTGGCTTTTATCCTTATCCTCTTCCATAAGAATCTGCTCGGAATACAAAAAATCGTGTCCTTGTCATAAAAACTTGATAAGCTTCACGGTAAACACATCGAGGCGACCTGGATTATCAAAACCAAGATCGCCTCGAATATAATTCGATTTTACCTACGGTCTAGATATACCGAACTTTTCAGGTGAGTGCTTAGCCAGACCATTATCAAATAAAGTCCATGAGAAGACAGAATCGAATGATTTTTGAAGATCCTTAATATCTTGAGGTGCGAATATTTCATGACCGATTTTAAATCCTAGCTTTCTAAGCGCTTGGACTTTTTCATATTTAAGCCCTATCTCATATGCCTTTAGATATGTTTGCTTAATTTCTTCCGGCGTATCTGCAAACAAACCAAGACCAACCCACTGGGGGATAATGGGAAAATCCTTGAACTTAGGATACCATTTGCTAATTGAAGGTACATATCCGACGCCCTTTATGTCAACACCCTCTCTTTCAATAATTGCAAGTGGTTTGAGCTTGCCTGCACGAAGGTAATCGAACTGCTCTGCTACAGCAGTGAGACAGCAATCAACTTCTCCTGCCATTGCTGCAACTTGAGATGGGGGACTGCCCTCGTAAGGTAAACGCTTAAATTTGACGCCCGTTGCATCTTGCACCTGGATAAGCTTCAATGCCCAGACACAGCTCGCAAGAGAAGCTGCGGCAGTAATAGTTTTCGTCTTCGCTACATCGATAAGCTCATCAAATGTCTTATAGGGTGATTTTGGTCCCACGGATAATACACCTGGGCTACCTATGATCGGCATGCACTCAAAGGCTTCTACAGATCTTTGGAAACCTCCCACTACAGCAATGCCATGTACAGCCTCGGACATTCCAAGGACCGTATACCCATCACGTGGCTTATTCCAAACGTAATTAGCAGCAATTCCACCAGAACCACCAGGCATATTCACAACATTCACCGGCACGCCCAACTGTTCTTGCCAAGAGGCCCCCATTGCCCGAACAGAAAGATCTCCAGCACCGCCAGCTGGGGCCCACATTACAATCGTAACGAGGCGCTCGGGTTTCCATTCACTGGCTGAAACAAAAGCTACAGTCATAGTTAACGAAACTAAGATTACTATCGTCATTAGCAATATTTTACGATAATCTAACATAATTGTGTTCCTCCTTTCTTATCTAAGGGCCTTTCATGGTTTATTTTTTCTTTAAAATTCTCACCTCCTTCCTGCAAATAAAAGGGATTTAGAGTCTGGGCTTTGAATTAGTGTCGATAAAATATATTCCCATTCGTCTTAGGATAAATAATTTAGTTAGTAGGTTTTTTGGTACATGAATTACTTAACCGAACAAATCCCGTTCAACGTCATCAATGTGGCGGTACATGATATCTCGAGCCTCTTTTTTGTTTCGATCTTTAATGGCCTTGAAAATTGCTTCGTGTTCTGCCAAATATTTCTCAAGATGCCCAGGGGTTGCTAGGCTTTTCTTCTTCAGATTCACCCACATTTCTCCTCTTAAGCCCCGAATTATAAATCGCATCATTTGAAGGAGTGCAGAGTTATGAGTAGCTTTTGCAAGAAGAAGATGAAAATCTCTATCCAATTGGCCAATCTTATCGAAATCGATTTCTTTTAAGTCTCTTTTGATTTGCCTTTTAAACTGGTTTAAACATTTTTCAATTGCTTTTATATCAGATGCTTCTGATTTTACAGCTGCAAGGTCTGCTATATCAGCTTCTAACAACTTTCTGCTCTCCAATAATTCTGCTGGGCTAATCTGTCGTTCAAGACCTTTAGATCGATATTTCAAAGATTCAAGGTCAAGCTGATCTCTAATGAAGTTTCCTTTGCCTCCTTTAGTTTCGATTACACCTAATATCTCTAGTGCACTTAGTGCCTGTCTCACGGTTGGTCGACTCACACCGAACTGTTCAGTAAGAACCAACTCAGAAGGTAGCCTATCACCTTGTTTTAATTCGCCTCGTTCCACTAAATCAAATATTTGCTCTATAATGAATGTGTAAGCTTTTTGAGGATGAACTTTTTCAAACATAATTACCTCTATTAACTTGTTTTACAAGTTAACTTATTTATCAATAAATTGTCAAGTTAAAATAGAACCGAATTTAATGGATTTTAGATGAATTTTGTTTAAAATAAGAGAATATCCAAAGCTTTTTATAAATATTTGGGTAAATTCCTCAATATTTAAATTTTTCCTTATGATTTATTGAAAACATAAAATAGGTTACAATATTTAATCTGAATCATGCACCTCGAGAAACGATAGTAGTATGTCCCAGCTTTAGTGGGAAGTGCATGGCGGTTCATCACATTTCCTCTTTATGCCGCCTCTAAGATGGGGACCAGGTAATTGCACCGTACGTAGCCGATCAGCCCCTCTACTCCCCCCTTCTCGTGGACACTTGCAACGTTGCAAAACCGGTGAGTGAAGTTGTAGTAGGCATGAAATCGTGTGAAAGCTTCCTGCTCCTACCGAGGAAATCCCCTGTCGGTGCGTGGTATCCAGAAGAGGATGGAGTACTATGCGCGGAAGGCTGGGATCCATGTCTCCTGCCACCAGCTCAGACACACCATGACCACCAAACTGCTCAATGCCGATGCCGAGTGGGTGACCATCCAGGATCTGTTGGGACACAGCCTGATCACCACAACACAGCGGTACTGTAGGGTATCAAATCGCAAGGTGCAGAGGGATTACTTTAAAGCTATGGAGGAGGTGATGAGAAGGAGCTCATCTTATGGTTTGTCCCCTCCCTCTCATAGTTCCCATGAAAGGGGGTGGGTGTGATGAGAAGGCGAAAGAAACAAGAAAAGAAACAATAAAAGGCTTGACAGAGAGATAAATCTCATGAAGAATAACATTATGTAACATATTAATATCAATAGATAAAATAGAATATGTTACGTATATCTAACTGTAACAAAGCATCCTTCCACCTCGCTGAATGTATCGATTTGCGGAAGAACTAATCATTTATCACCTACCATCCTGGTAATGTTTCATTTGAATTTACCTGCTATCTTGGCCAGGAATTTATCACGCTGAATTCATGAGATATGCTGATGGAATATGGAAGTAAGGGGGAATCCTATATGTCTGCAATGATGGTAAGAGATCTGGAATTTTACGATTAAGAACCATCATTGATTGGTGTTTACTGATTTACAAATGGATGCCCCTTTTTATTTTAGCCTAAAGAACGGCGGTTACGTCTATCTCAAACAGCGCCTTCGGATTTGTCATGCTGGTTAGTTGCATGAAGGTGCTGACGGGAGGGTTATCAACCAAGTGTACCGCATGCTTCTGGTAATATTCCACCTCTGCCTTTCGCATCTTGGGATAATCCTCCAGATGTTTCAGGAGCATAAAGGTCTTAACCATCTTCTCCATTGAACTCCCGGCTCCTTCCAGGGCCGCTTTGACCTTATCGAGGGCTATGTTTATTTGCTGTTCAATGAGATCAGTTTCCATTTTACCGGTTTTGGGATTCGATCCGTCACAGCCAGAAAGAAAAAGCAGGTTGCCTGCTGAAGCACTGCCGGGGGCTTCTCTGCTTCCTGGATAAATTTTCGCTGCCCAACCGGCCCTCTTTTTGTCAATAACTCCAAAAGCCTCAACCTCCACCAGAAACTCAGGAAGCGCCAGACTGCTAGCATTAATGGCTGTGCTGGCTGGTGGGTTCTTGGCTAAATCCGGTGCATATTTCTTGAAAAAATCCTGTTCCACCTCTCGGTATAGAGAGTAATCCTTTATATCTTTTAGCAGAACATAGGTTTTGACCAGGTTGTTCATAGAACTTCCGGTTTCAGCCATGCCCACTCGAATTTTCTCTAGAACAATTCTCGACTGCTCTTTGAAGTCGCTCGATTCCACCTTAACAGTATCATGGTCTAAAGCCTCACAGCCTGAGACAAAAACCAAGTTGCCAACAACCTCGGTTCGGGCAAACTTGGGGTGTTCTTTCGGTACATGGGGGTAAGCCAGCTTCTTACCACCCCAGTACTCCGGATAATATTTAACATCCCAGTCAGGTACATCTCTATTAATAACGCCAATCACGTCAACCTCTATCAGAAATTCAGGTTTTGCAAGGGAGGTGGGAGCGATGAAGGTGCTGGCTGGTGGATAGTCTACCAGGTAGGGTGCATGCTGCAAATAATACTCTACCTCTGTCTTACGCATCTTGGGATAATCATCCAGTTGTTTGACCAACATGACGGTCTTGACGACATTCTCCATGGAGCTTCCCGCCTCTTCCATAGCCATCTTGACTTTATCAAGGGCCATTATCATCTGGTCTTCAAATTTTTCCGATGTAGGTTTACCGGTAATAGTATCCTGGCCAGTGCAACCAGAAACGAAAATGAGGTTGCCTACCACTATACTCCTGGCAAATTTGGGTGATTCTTTTGGCACATGCGGAAAAGCCAGCTTCTTCCCATCCCAGTACTCAGGATAATATTTGACATCCCAATACATCCCCAGCCTCCTTCAAAAATGATTATTTATCAGATACTACGCACCCTATATAGCATTTTATAAATAATATCGATTTTAATTATCATAGGGAAAAGGGGGCGTTGCTAAATTACAAATTACTCTACCAACAAGCCCAATCACCTAAAATTATAGAGGCCATTACTCTCAACATTCAACAATTTGCCAAAAGTTGACTTGGCGTTTATCCGATTCTGCCTTCAATTACAAACACAAATAGCAACTTTGGGAGTAAGAGCTCTGGTTACCGTTTAATCACAATTCCAGCATAACAGCAGCTTCAACGGCGCGGTATTATCCGCGACCAATTGAAAGCGTGTGGTTATGTTTACTGACTATCCAAATCTTAGTATATTCACTACTTAAATCTATCTAGGAGTCCCTTGGTACTCATCCTGATAGCCAGTCATCACCGTTTTTGTAAAGAAGATCTAATTCCTTACTGTTATCTTCAATAATATTTTGTGCCAATTCATATCCTGCTTTTTCGAGCGCAAAGCCTAGGAATCGACAAGCCTTAGGATATTTTTTAAAATTAGTGAACATGCATACAATCCAAAACATTAACGAAGGCTGCACAGGATCCATACGATCACTCTCATAGATAGCCGTGCGTTTAAAAATCCGCCAAGATCCTTCTCTCTTTTCAAGCAAATCATAAAACCTGGCATAGGTGGTCAAATCTATTTCAAGAGGACCATTACTGCTACGGGCGAGCAAGATAAAATTCGCTTCGCTTACCGCTCGGTTACCATTCACTTTAACGAATGGTTGAGAAACGATATGCTTTGCTTGACTTCCCTTTTCAGCCATTTCCCTGCTTGAATTAACAAATTGTTCGAACGGTCCATCAAACCATGATAAAGAAATTGTTCCGTCAGGCCAGAAAGTGTCTCTAAGCTGCTCCCAATTACCACGATCTCTGTGATAGGCCCATACATTGATAAGTTCAGAAATCGCTTCTCTATCAGAAACGTTTGCAGATAAACTAATAGATTTATTCATTAGTAGCCTCCTTTATGTGTTGATTAACTGTCATAAAGTGACCTAAAGAATGTGGAAGATGAATATTGTAATATCACTAATAATAGACAGCCGACATGTAGGATTCAAACCTCATTCTACGGTTTTGCAGCCTATTTTTTCCATGGCCGTTATTATGGGCAGTTGGAGATAAACTGCATAGGATTTTTTACCTGGAGCCAGCCTTTTGATTTTTTATTGTAACCTATTAAAAAGCCGAGCTAAAGACTTTCCAAATGAACCTATCAATTTCTCCACTTTCGTTTTTAATAAGATTGTGTCCCAAAGTTTATATCAAGGACTCGCCTGATTTCTCTAAAGACTACGGAATCAAATATAAAATATCAAGGAATTATCCATTGAGGTAGAAACCTTCACTCCTGTATCATTCCCTATATGACATCATACTATCTTTGAATTTAATATCTCTATTTGATACCCGATACTTTCCGCCTTTTCATCTCTTGGCAAGCTAACACAACTTCTTAGGTGTAGATAAATTTTATACTTTCTAAAGAATAGAAGACTTTGTTTATTTGCGGTACAAATATTGTATTTCACGACTTGCCTTCAAATGCGCTATAGCATCTTGTAATCGTCATTGTTGAGATTCGACCTCAGAATCCCTCTGATTGATGCCTCCCCTTTAAATCCTTTCAATCCTAATGATGTAACGGCACCCAATATATTCCTGAAATGAAATTTTTCTTGACTTATCTCGATCTTTTGCCATCATGAGATTATTTAACACTGCTTTTTATTCACCCATCTAAAGAGAAAACCATGAACACAACTAGCCTGAAGATGCCATTATGAAACCTCCAAGGGTGGTATTAATACCTTGGAGGTTTCTTGTTTCAAGGCACGATTAGGATTAGCCAATTGGGGAGTCTTTTCATCCTATCGAAAGGGAGTTATATGGAACTTTCCCGCAGAGAAGAGGACTTATTGGGTGGAAAGCAAGGCTCTGGTGCCAAAAAGGCCATGGAAATTCTTGTCGCATACGGAGAAGCATGCGATGCGGAGAGGATGATTCCAGTAACCAGCACCCATATAGCTGGGAATTACTCGGTGTTAATGGACGAGGGCGTTGAGTGGCTGGAGGCGTTGAGCCAGGGGGGAACCAGGGTATCAGTCTTCACGACCAAGAATCCCGAGCAGTTCGATTTTGAAGATGCGGACGAACTGAAGGTCCCTATCTTCTACCGAGAGGTCCAGAAGAGGATCGATCACGCCCTAAGATCCCTCGGCGTGACCCTTACCTATTCATGTCACCATTATCTGTTGGGAAATCTGCCTCGTTTCGGAGACCATATTGCCTGGGCCTCCTCCGGCAGTCAAGTTTATGCCAACTCGGTGATCGGAGCCAGATCAAACCGGGATGGAGATCATGTTGTCCTTGCCGCAGCCATTATCGGTGTTATCCCGGAGTGGGGGCTGCACCTCACCGAGAATAG
>Ga0209636_10004702_pt1 | contig 13938 bp, 14 predicted proteins | sample DeeMarSWOR152_54_FD_187464 | JGI IMG/M metagenome (GOLD analysis project Ga0209636, IMG submission 187464) | Marine sediment microbial communities from White Oak River estuary, North Carolina - WOR-1-52-54 (SPAdes) (version 2) | ecosystem: Environmental > Aquatic > Marine > Intertidal zone >...
TAAAGCATGTACACGTGCGGTTGCTTCTGGCAAATCTTTTCCAACAGGATTATATACCTTCTATGACGGCCCGTGGTTATAGATCTGGGAGCATTTAGAAGTTCAAGGCCATTTAAAAACTCGAAACGACAAATAACTTTTTTTATTCCAAGCCTGTTCGTCGTTTCATGGATGTCTCTCTGTTCCTTACCCTTGCCCAAATCACGAGTTTCGTTTTGGAATATCCCTGTAAAACTATGAGCATCGCTTGCAAGAGGTTTAGTAAAAAAAGTGAGAATGGACATAATCAGGTTAGCTTATCCGATTATATCTAAATGCCTTCCAAATAAGTTCGTTCGGAAGCTAACAGTTTCTTGAGTTCGGTTAAGTGGCTCTCTATAGTTTGGTATATTTTGACTCTGAGTTCCTCTCCTTGAATTGATTTATTGATTTTGTTGATCTCATTTGCAAGGTAGATGTCTCCTATGGTTCCTCTGATCCATTTCTCGAAGTCTTGGCGTTTAAAGTGGAAATTTACTGATTTTATGTCTATCGTTTCTATCCTCTTACAGAACTCAGTGAGACTGACTGCAAGCTTTCCGCTATATTCTCCAATATCCGTGAAGAAGTAGAAGGCATTATTGTATGGAACAGTTCTCAGAATCCTTGAGGTGATCTCTTTATTGCTAATTCTCATGGTTTTTACCTTTTTCGTCACCCTCAATTTCACTCCTTTGTGCTTATTCCTTCCCTCGCCATGTTTCAAAAAACTATAATCCAATTATTGGGTAACCCCAAAATTTATAAACGTTATGAAACTTGCGTGAGCGCTTAAGCGTGCTTAAGATGGAAATTGATAACTTTGAATGTCTAAGATGTGGCGAAAAAATACTACGATCACGAAGAACCCGCAGAGGGGCAATCGTGTTTATTACTCAGTGAAAACAATATAATTTCGTAGCGATATACCGCACCACTCCAAGGAGAAAAACATTAGCCATATTTATTAAGAATACCGACCTAATTCGGAAAAAACGCAAAACAAAAGTCTTAGATTTAGACAACCAAACCCGCCGTTTTCTCAAAAGTATCACTCAACTCTGTAAAGTTTTTGTTGAGCTATCATATCTCTACAACCTCGACTTCTTGATAAGATCAAAAGTAAGCCTCTGTAACATATCTAAGCATCATTCTGTGGCTATTGAAGTAATAGGCAATCTTTCCTATCGAATTCTTCATCATTCTTATCCAGTTGTCTCTTCTCTGGTAGAACATGGGAACAATTATGTATACTAACTTGTTGTATAAGTCGTCTAGTTCCCTTATTTCACGATCTTCGTTTGATAACGACTCGTTTGGATGTGGCCCTATAGCCCAGCCGGTAACTCCCTCAATCCAGCCTTCAACCCACCAACCGTCTAAAACGCTGAAGTTTATTACACCGTTGTGAGCAGCCTTCATCCCACTTGTGCCTGAGGCCTCTAATGGTGGTAACGGAGTGTTTAGCCAAACGTCAACCCCTGAAATCAGTTTGGCTGCAAGGTTCATGTCATAATCTTCTAAATAAACAATCTTGATTTCATCATTCAATTTTTCAATGTAATGAAAGATCTCTTGAATGATCCTCTTACCTGATTCGTCTTTAGGGTGAGCTTTACCTGCAAAGACGATTTGTATCTTTCCTCTCCTATTGACTATTCTCAGCTTCTCCATATCTGAAAAGATCAAGTCTGCCCTTTTATACCCTGTAGCGCGCGCCTCAAGCATCCTTACTCCGCCGATTCCCAAAATGATCTCCTGTTTCAGCCTGTATCTATCGTCTCCTCCATATAAGAAGTGAGTGATCTCCTTATCCTCTGGAAAGTTTCCTTCTACGTCGGTATCGAGGAAAAAGATGGGAACCATTCCACCAGTTAAACTCTTCACATTATAAAGCCAAGCTTTAATCTTCACATCTCTGTTTTGAATTTGTGCTTTTACTTCTATTGGTAATAACTCCATAAGTTTTGACGGTTCCCACCCAACTGAATATTCGATTTGGCTGCCTTCTTCGATGATTTTCTGCTGAAAATATCCCTTTTTACTAACCAAGGTGACAGCAACTAAAGGAAGTTTCAGGTCGGCACTTGACCTTATCGTATCTCCGGCTAGAACCCCTAAGCCTCCGCTATAAGTAGGGACTTCATTCATTAACCCGATTTCCATAGAGAAATAAGCAATTTTCTCCTCCTTTAGTGCTTCTAGCAAACTTTCCATCAACCCACATTTATTCTCTGGCGTATAGTAAGGGTAACTTAAGTTTTGCTTTTATAAGCATATCAATTGATTCTGTTGATGTTATTTTGACAACCATTTAATTATGGCAAAACTTGAAGAGTAGCTAGTTGAACCCCAAATCTAGAAAAGAAAAATTATAGAATAAACTAAAAAATTCATTAAAAAAGCAGATCGCGCAATTTAATTTTTAAGTTTCCTCCTCTAGAATTTATACAAGAGGGGTTAAACTGGAAAATAATAGTCTTTCATGGAAGATTGGTGGTGAAGCAGGCTTTGGGATAATGACCACGGGGCTCATATTTTCGAAGGTCTGTTCTAGAGCAGGTTTGCATGTCTTTGACCATATTGAATATCCTTCGCTCATAAGGGGGGGTCATAACACATATCAGGTCAGGGCTGAAGTAGAGGAGGTTTTCTCTCATGCGAAGCATGTGGACTTGCTTGTGGCTTTGAACAAAGAAACCATTGACAAATATAAGGAGGAGTTAGCGCCCGGGGGCGGAATAATCTATGACGGAGATAAAATTCCTTTGAGTAAAGAGAATTTGTGGAGAGAGGACGCTAAACTCTACCATGTTCCATTGCTTAGACTCTCTGAAGAGTCTGGCGGAAGGAGAATAATGGTAAACTCGGTTGCCCTAGGGGCCTCAGTTGCACTCATCAACTTTGACTTTGAAATACTTTCAGGTGTCTTAAGGGATGTCTACCGAGGAAAGGCAGATGAAACCATCGAATTTAACGTTAGAGCCGCGAGACTAGGCTACGACTACGTGAAAGATAAAGGCATGGAGCAGGATTTCGGGCGTAAATTGTCGAAAGTTGGTGAAAAAAAGAAGATTCTGCTCACTGGCAACGAGGCGGTGGGTCTGGGGGCGATAAAGGCTGGATGCAAATTCTATGCTGCTTACCCAATGACGCCATCATCTTCGATACTCCATTTTATAGCGGCTCAAGAAAGAAATTTTAGTATAGTCGTAAAGCATCCTGAAGACGAAATTGCTGCCATAAACATGGCTATCGGGGCTGGTTTTGCTGGGGTAAGAGCTATGACAGCTACATCTGGAGGAGGATTCTCCCTCATGTCCGAAGCCCTTGGTCTTGCTGCAATGACTGAAACCCCCGTAGTGATCGTAGTATGTCAACGACCTGGACCAAGCACCGGACTTGCAACCCGCACCGAGCAAGGAGATCTGAGGCTCGTGCTCAACGCTTCTCAGGGAGATTTCCCAAGGTTTGTAATCGCTCCTGGAGATGTTGAAGAATGCTTTTACAAAACTATCGAAGCGTTCAATCTAGCAGAGAGGTATCAATGTCCAGTAATTATTATTCTGGACAAGTACCTTTCAGAAAGTCACAAAACCGCCGAGAAATTCGACGTGAGCGGAGTTAAGATAGACAGGGGACTACTATTAAATGATAAAGAGATAGAAAAAATTCAGAAGTTCAAAAGGTACCAATTTACTGAAACAGGAATCTCTCCGAGATCCATTCCCTCTCAAAGGAGAGGTATATTTACAGCAACCGGAAACGAACATGATGAGACAGGATATGTAAGCGAAGAAATAAACATTAGAATTAGAATGATGGACAAAAGGTTCAGAAAATTTGAGCAAGCAGAAAGGGAGATACCCGAACCCAAGCTTTTTGGTTCCAAGGACGCGGAGGTGACGATAATAGCTTGGGGTTCTACAAAGGGACCCATAAAAGAGGCTATGAAAATCCTTAACCACGATGGAATAAAAGCAAATTTCCTTCAAATAATATACGTCAGTCCATTTCCAAAGAACACTGTATCAAAGATTATTGAGACTTCAAAGAGAACAGTAATCGTAGAGAATAACAAAACAGCACAACTGGCTAGTTTGATAAGGGAGAAAACTGGAAAAGAAATTGAGCATAAGATTCTGAAGTATGACGGAAGACAATTCTTTCCAACTGAGATTTATCATGGGATCAAGGAGGTTTTGTAGAATGGTTGAATTATCCGAATTAAAAACCGTAGGGCAACCTAACTGGTGTCCTGGATGTGGAAATTTTCCGATATTGCACTCTCTGAAACAGGCTATTGTTGAATTGGATCTTAAACCACATAATGTTGTTATCTTTTCTGGGATCGGATGCTCATCAAAGATGCCTCACTGGGTTAACACCTACGGATTTCACGGCATCCACGGAAGATCGTTGCCTATCGCGACTGGAGCAAGACTGGCCAACAACAACTTAACAGTAATCGCGGTTGGTGGAGATGGGGACGGATACGGAATTGGAATCGGTCATTTTATACATGCAATGAGAAGAAACTTGGATATCACATACATCGTTACCAACAACCAAGTCTACGGTTTGACAACTGGACAGACATCGCCAACCAGTGACAAAGGATATGCCACAAAATCAACTCCAACAGGAGTCATAGAAATGCCGATAAATCCGATTGCCTTAGCCATTGCTTCTGGAGCAACCTATATTTCCAGAGGCTTCTCGAAGGAGATGAGACATCTCACAAAACTGATAGCGGATGGCGTGAGACACAAGGGATTCGCACTCGTAGACGTGTTGCAACCCTGCGTTACTTTCAATCGCAAAAATACTTACGAATGGTTTTCGGAGAGAGTTTACAAGCTGGAAGAAATAGACCATGACGTCACAAACAAACAAACAGCGTTAATGAAGTCGTTAGAGTGGAATGACCATATTCCCATAGGGCTTTTTTATAAAGAGACTAGACTAACCTATGAAGATGAGTTGCCACAAATAGCAAAGACACCCTTGGTTAAGCAAAGAATTGAAGACATAGACATAAGAACTCTCATGGACGAATTCGTCTAACACCTAATGAACAGGAAATCCCTTATATATGAAGATGGAAAATAGGTTGGGGAGGAACAACTTGTCCGAGACTATAGAAAAGGTCATGAAGGAAAGCGGTTGCTGCGACGTGTGCAACGGATGTTTTGAATGTGATTGCCCTAAGAACTTGGAGAATGGACCAAAATGGCTTCAGATAGACATGGCAAGAGTGGACTATGACCTGAATCTGGCAAGTGGAGACTAATCAGTGTTTTTTCTCAAGGATGGCGAGCTCTGAGTATCTCTGATTACCATACTAACAACGCTGGGAGGCTTTGAACTAAAAATGTGTCCTCTTAAAGGATCCCAATTCTTACAAGAACTCTTTCAGCGTTTATGATCGCCCTAAATGATCTCATTTTTAAGAGTTGATTCAAGTGAATCTTAATTATTCTTCTAAAAATCTAAGGTTTAGATCTTATAAAAAAGCTAAATTGGTGAGGGATCAATAAAAACAAGTCTAACTCTGAAGGTAGGGCGATGTCAAAGTATGAAATTGCGCCCATATCTATAGAGGATAAGGATAGATTGATAGAGAAATACACTAGTCGCTTCCTCTACGATGAGCGGGCTGACATTTATGGGTGCTGCATTAAACTTCTAACCGACCTTAAGTACGTAAAGGAGCGGTGGGAAGAGAATTTCTATCCCATGTCGGCGCATACTCGATCCCACGGAAGGCTAATTGTCACCGAAGAAAAGGACGGAAAACTGAAGGTTTTATATGATCAGCTTTCGAAAACGGCCTTTCTACTAAACGTTAACTATTATGGCTGGGTAAAATCCGTTGCGTTAAGCGTCGCCAGCGACATACTCGAGGATAGTCATTGAATAAATTCTGTTCACGGCGCTTGCGTAGACCTAGACGGGCGGGGCATTTGCTTAATCGCGCCCTCTGGCACCGGAAAAACGACGCACACTTATGGTCTTCTTAGGTTGAAGGGCGTTCGTGTTATATCTGATGATTGGTTCTTCGTTCGCCTTTTAGATGAAGTCGTCGCCTTCGGTTCCGAGAAGAATTTCTACATTCAGGCGGACATAGCGGAGACATGGGGTGAATATAAGAAGCTTGTGGAGAAAGCTGAGTTTGACGCTGAGGGTAGGGCTGTCGTAAACGTTAGATGGATCGTCGGAAAGGGAAAGATACTCCCCCTCACCACGTTGAGAACCGCCATTTTGCTAAGACGCAGTCCAGAAGATGAGACAGTAGTTAACAAATTAACGCCTAATGAGGCTGTTCAGTACATGGAGACCATGAACTTTTGTAATCCCCACTTGCTAGTGAAAGACGCACGGAAGACCAACCTGCGAGGGCTTTTCTTCCGAGAGTTCTTCAGCCGCCTCGAAACTTACCTAGTGAACACAACGTTGCCCGCCATCGAAACACATAGGGTGATAAAAAGAAGATGTCTTGAAAATAGTGCAACCTTAATCTTCAATTATCTAGTCATTCATCTATTATTGCGAATTCCATTCCTCACAACCGCTCTAATACTTGCGTTGATTCATGACGTCTCTTTTTAGGGAGCTTTTAATGAGCTTCCAAATAGGCGCATTTTGTCCTTCACAGCCTCTTTCATGGATTCTTTCCCTGGCCCTAGAATCTTTCTTGGGTCAAATTCCTTTGGTGAAGTGGTTAAGATTTCGCGGATTGTAGCGGTAAAGGCCAGTCTTAGGTCAGTGTCAATGTTTATTTTTGTTATTCCCAAGGATACGGCTTTTTTAATTTGTTCATCTGGGACTTCTTTAGCCCTATCTAATTTAGCTCCGTATTTTGTGGCTTTTTCAACTTCCCATGATGAGACTCCAGAGGCTCCGTGCAAAACTAGTGGCACCTTGACCCTTCTCTTAATAGCCTTTAACCGCTCGAAATCGAGTTTTGGCTCTGCCTTAAATTTATAGGCTCCGTGAGAGGTGCCAATTGCAACAGCGAGGGCGTCTATATATGTTCGCTCAATAAACTCCTTGGCTGCATTAGGGTCGGTTAATATCGCTTCCTTTTCTTCAATAGTTGACTCCTCTACGCCAGCAAGTCTCCCAAGTTCTCCCTCAACGGACACGCCTTTTGAAAAGTCCGCAACATGCTTAGTCAAGGAAATATTTTCTTCAAAATTTAGATGAGCCGTCGATCATAACAGAGGTGAAACCAGCATCGATGCATTTTGAAACCGTTTCTACGTCCTTTCAATGGTCCAGATGAAGGGCCATCGGCGCTGGAGCTAATTTCTCTGCAGTCTTAACCATGGCGGTCAAATATTCTAAACCAGCATATTTGATGGCGCTGGGGGTTGCAGCAACGATTACTGGTGACTTCTCCTCTGCAGAGGCTTCGACGATAGCTAACAAGGTTTCTAGGTTGTTGATGTTGAAAGCACCAACGGCATAACCTTTAGTCATAGCAACCGATAAAATTTCTTTACTTGTAACAAGCATATTCTCATCCAGAGTAAATATTTAGTAATCAGGTTTTAATGACTTTGGGTTGCATAAAAGAATATCGAAAAGATTTCTGGAAGAGAAAACAGTAACAAATCTTTTCATTTATCTTCCCAGAAAAATTGAACACAAGGATGTCCATCTGGACGTGAGTTTATTTCATCTATTTTTGAAAGCTCACACATTGCTACAAGTTGCGCGTCAAAAATTATCTGAGTTGCGACACAGGCGCGCGTAACATTTTATGATAAAATGTTAATAGATGTTTTTCATTAAGCATATGAAACAATAGCCTTTACTCTGTTCAGCTAGAGGGAGACTTTATGCGTAGAATCGGTGTTTTGACTGCTGGTGGGGATGCTCCGGGAATGAACGCCGCGATCCGTTCAGTAGCTCGCTCCGCCATTCATGAAGACCTAGAAGTTATAGGCTTCGAGAGGGGGTATGCGGGACTTATAGGGGGACAGACCCGGAGTATGGGCCCTCGATCTGTAAGTGGAATCATCAATTTGGGGGGAACCATACTGAAGACTAGTCGATGCGAAGAGATGAAGACCCCTCAGGGCTTAAGAAAAGCAGCGGACATTCTAAAGAAATACGAGATAGACGGACTTATAACAATCGGCGGAGACGGAGCATTCAGGGGCGCAAGCGAACTCCGCGAGGCTAGTAGTATACCTATTGTAGGGATTCCTGCGACCATCGACAACGATGTTGCAGGAACGGACACAACGATAGGTTTCGACACCGCCGTTAACACAGCTCTGTTAGCGATAGATAAGATCCGCGACACTGCTACATCTCATGAAAGGATCTTTGTTGTCGAGGTTATGGGAAGAAGAAGGGGTTTCCTTGCGCTGGAAGTTGGACTTGCAGACGGTGTGGAGGTAATTCTTCTCCCGGAGGTTGAGTTTAACTTGGATGAGCTCTGTGAAATACTAAAGCATGGCAGAAGGGAGAGGAAGACCTCGGAAATCATTGTGATGGCTGAGGGTGCTGGAAATTCTCGATCCATAGTGGATCACATAGCGAAGAATACGGGGTACGAAGTGCGTTTAACCACTTTAGGTCATATACAAAGAGGCGGGTCCCCAACCGCGATTAGCAGAGTGCTCGCTTGCCAGTTTGGGCATTATGCTACAAAACTGCTTATAGAAGGTGCGGAGGAGAAGATAGTCGGGATAAAAGACGGAAGAATAGTCTCATCTGACCTCGAATATGCATGGAAGGGAAAGAAAGAACTAGATTTGAGGTTGTACCAACTTGCCCGAATTCTATCCGCATAGTACATCTCAACTAGCTTTTGCATATCCAGTCAAAGTAGCTATTCGGTTGCTTATTCAGTCTTGAATTTGTCGGAGAAGCAAGGGCGTGCTAATATCTATTTTATATGTTTTGCAAGCGTCGAGGACGGTTCTGTGCAGTTCTGCGTCTATTTCTGGCAGTTCCTTTATGTCTTTAATGAACACGTATAAAGTGTATTCAACGGCATAGTCCAGAAACTTTGTTATCCAGACATACGGCTTGGGTTCCTTTAATATTCTAGGAACCTTTCCAGTAGCCTCTAGCAAGACTTTTTCCACATCTCGGCTGTCATATTCAAATCCAGGAGTAACCGTTACATGTCTTCTAACGACCTTCTTCCTTCCGAAGTTATCAATCTCCGCCTTGAGCAACTCTTGGTTTGGAATAGAAACTAAAACGTTGTCGAGGGTTAACATCTTGGTATAGATTAATTCTACGGCTACGACATCCGCAAATTGATCGTTAAAGAATATTCTATCACCAATCCTGAAGGGTCTGCTGGTCATAACTATCAAGCCGGCGATGGCATTTCCGATAGTATTTACGGCCGCAAAACCTATGATGGTGCCGCCGAGAAGGGTTAAAAGTCCAGATATCAAACCCAGCGTTACTCCAAACTGCGCCAAAACGGCTGATAAAACTGCAAGAACGACGACCCATTTGATGATTCTATTCAAAGTGTAAGCAATGTGTTCTTCCATCCTCTTCTGATTCTCCAGCCTTGTGATTCCTCTAGTAACAACTCTGTAGAGAACATATCCTACAACAATGGCGACAACCGAAACCAAGACTTTATCAAAGTTTGATAATGCCCATTCGCCTAGAGCGTTAATGGTATCTAGTAGGCTCATGTGAAGAACCCTTTGTGATTCTATGCACTGGCCATTGTAAAAGTATTTTCCTGACTTTAAAACGGATTTCCGTGCTCTCATGACTTTAAAACATTTCGAGTACAACCATTAAATATCTGAAAACATGAACATTCATTAAAAAATTACAAACAGTTAGCGCGCGCTCTAAGTTTCTAAATTATAAATTAATTAAATTTTTTATAAACTTTATTTTTATTATAGTTAGAAACTTAGAAAGTTATAAATTGAAATTAAAAAATTTAAGTATGAAGAAAAAAAGTTTTTATCACCAAATTTAGAATTATCGAAGTTGTTGTATGGATATGAAGAAGAACATGAAAAATGTTAATGTTGTTGTTGGAATTCTTTTAAATGGAAATAGTTTTCTGGTAGAGCGTAGAAGAATCGATGAAGAACTTGATCCAGGGATTGTATGTTTGCCTGGCGGACATGTCGGAATTGGTGAAAGTATGGAAGAAGCATTGAAGAGAGAACTTCGAGAAGAGTTAGGTATCGAAGTTAAAGGAACGAGATTCATTTGTAGAAATCTTTACATTGCGAGTAATGGAGAGAGGCAAGACGCATATTGTTATTTAGTCACAGCATATGATGGGACTTTAGTTTGCAATAGTGCTCAAGAAATTTTCTGGGAAGATGACGTTGAGAAACTGAGCTTAAAAGTTGATAGAGATACAATAATGAAACTGAAAGAAACGCTGCAGTGATAGAAGTTAGAGCCAGGATCATACGGAAAAAGACATTTTTATATCTTCCATTGGAAATGTTCGGGTTTAGAGATATATCTGGTTAATATATGAAATTAATACCATTCTTCCAAAAGCCTTATTGTCTCTGTAAAAATGTTAAATTAATTACTTTCCATATGGACGATCATCTTCATGTTCTAAAGGGGCATTTGTAAATACTTCTCTTATCGCATCATAAAAAGCAAAACCAAATTCATAACTTGGTTCAATCGAGTTTTCAAAGATCTCATTGATATGGCCGACTATTACTCCGTTGATGGCAAAGGGTCTAATGCCTTCTAACCCCATTTTGTATTTTTCAGGTGTAACTCCAGTTCTTTTAACATAGGAAAGTATTAAACCCTTTTCGTATTGATAACTAGTATCATATCCTGCAGAAAAAGGTGCCCACATACCCTTTCCATGTTCTTTAGCTTTTTGATAATAGTATTTAGCCTCCTCTATATAACCTGTAATCATTCTATCATAAGGTTCTTCAAGAAAAGCATTACCGTCTTCATCAAACGTCCATTCTTCATCAGCCAATTTAAGTATACCATAAGAAGTAACCGCATCAAAATGTTCGAAAAAGAAATCTACATTACTATGATCAGGATCCATAAAATCTCCTATTAAATAAATATTATATCCATTATTTTTTTCTACCTCTCTAAATCCTTGAAGATATGATATAAAAGTTTCTTTTGAAATATCTCCATAAATATTTGTCGCATGATAAACAAATACTGCAGGTTTATTATCTATTTTGTAATAACTTGGATGATTAAAGAAGTTTTTTGAAACGTACTCTGAAAATATCCTAGACGAATTTTCTAAAGAAGGATCTCCAGGATCGGGGTTAAGATAAACTTCAGAGTTATGGAATAGTGAAAATTTTGTATAATTTAAAAATTTAGACCTCATAAAACCATCTTCAAAGTTTCTTTCCCATCCTTGATCGAAGGGTGCTGTATACGAGACAACAAAATGGTTTATTCCATGTTCAACTGCATGTTTTATATGCCAGTCTGCTACGTCTGGATCAGCAATATCGTATTCTCCCAATAAAGGATGTGATGGACAACCAATTGACCAGTCGAATGGCGGGTTAACATTTCTCTTACTTATTCCAGTTACATACCATGCACCTATATCAATATCACTTTTAACAGGTTTAGGATCTGGTATTCTTGGATTTGGATCAAATTTGTTTATTTTCCCATCTTCATCAGAATCAAATTCTGGTCTTAAATTTGCATAGTGATATTGCAATCTTTCATAAATAGGAACCTTATCTACCAATTTATTATTGAAATAAATTTTCATTAAATTAGGATTGGACATTAAATCTTTGAACCCAATGGTAAAATTCTGGTATTCACTCTTTCTTCCTCCTCCAATTGAATTTGCTACAAATCTAAAGAAATGAGCGTTTTCCGGAATATCCATAAGAACAATAGAATTATTTCCAGCAAATGCAACGCTTATGTCCCACCAGGCAATGTCTTCCCATAATTCTAAACCATACCACCCATTTACTAAATATTGTTCATCTCCTGGTTCAAATTCTATTGTTTCAATCGGATTAGAATCCTTATCTAAAAGTTGAATGTAATTAAAAACAGCCGCCAAATCTCTTGTATCAGTACTACCCTCGTAAAAATCAGAGGGCCTCCTTGTGGTGTTAAAAACAAATTTAAGCCAAGTATTATACTCCAAAGGATCTGTCCCTAGTTCAAAAATTTCTTCATAATTATTAACACCATCTTGTTCTAGGTCCCCAAATACTACTTTTATACCCCCTGGTTTACATTCCTCAAACAACGTAGGATACCATTTTTCGATTAGTTGATGAGCTTGTTTTTCTGTTAATAATTCAGAGATATATGGAACCACTTCATCAAGAGGAAAAAATGCGTCTTCTAATGAACCGCTTGCATTTAATACCGCTTCTGAAAATGAAGGATAATCAATCCAATATCTTACATACTTTATTACAGATCGGTTATAAGGAGCCCAATCCCCATAGATTCCATCGAATTTTACGGCTTCTTCACTCGTCAATCCAGCATCTAATAAAGGTTTAATCTTCTCTTCCAGTTTTTTCTCAGGCAAGTAAATGAAAATATAGTAAATCCCAGTGGCTGTGACAAGAAGGATAAAGACCAGCATAAGGACGGTAAGGGTCTTCCGCAAAGCAGCCTACGCTCCAACAGTCTCTAATCTATTCTCAAAATAAAATACTTACGAGGTTCCTCAAGAAACTTGTTATTTATCGGGTTAAGGTATATTATTCCTTCGGATTAAGCTTGTAAAACCTTGAAACTCGTGAAGACATACCAGAAGATTATTTCTTTCTATTTGGGTATAATACTTCTCGGTGATCCGGATTGAAATTGAAGGGTGTCCATTTTCTTCTAACGTATAGATGTGATTTAGAATGTGACCATTGTTTCGTTTGGGGAAGTCCTGAAGCTAAGGGAGTGTTCACTTTTAAAGAAGTAAAAAACATACTATCGGAGGCAAAGAAGTTAGGGACTGTAAGTTGCATTTCAATAGAGGGAGGAGAACCATTCTTATATTATCCTATTATGATCAAGACTATTAAGATAGCCTTGAAACTTGGTTTTAGTGTTGAGATTCTCTCAAATTGTTATTGGGCTACCTGTCCAGAGGATGCTGCAGAGTGGCTTCTTCCAATTGCTGAAGATAAAAACGTTAAATTGAGCTTAAGCAGTGATTTTTACCATGGAGACAATTGGGTAATTGAAGATGTAAAAAATGCTGTCAAAGCTGCAAATACCTTAAACATGAAAACCGGAATACTAGCTATAAAATATCCAAAAGCTAAAATTCCATGTCCAAATGAAATCGAGGGAACAAAAGTTGATTTATGGGAATTAATGTATCGTGGTAGAGCAGCCTTGGAATTAATAAAAGAGGTTGAGAAAAAATCTTGGAATGAATTTACAAAATGTCCCTATGAGGACCTTGCTAATCCTGAAAGAGTTCACATCGACCCTCTAGGATATGTTCATGTTTGTCAAGGCATCTCAATAGGTAATGCTTGGGAAAAACCGTTCTCAAAAATAATTGAGGAATACAACCCATCTGAGAATCCAATTCTTGAACCACTAATTCAAGGCGGTCCAGTCGCATTAGTTGAAAAATTTAATTTGCAACACGACGAATCCTATGCCGATGCATGCCATCTATGTTATGCTACACGCTGTATGTTGCGAAGTAAATACCCGAAAGTACTGGTTCCCAACCAGATGTACGGAGAATTTAAATAAGTTTCTGTTTTTTGCTATTTCACATCTTCCAGAAGCACTGGCTGCCCATATTCGCAGCAGGAAGTGGTTCAGGCTTTGTCTTGAAAAAACAGGAAAAATTGCCATAAACTTCAAATACAACTCTCAGATTTAATATTTATCGAAAATAACCTGTTTAAACCAAGAATAGGAATGAAAGGGTTCAATAATTATGCAAGC
>Ga0209636_10004707_pt1 | contig 13932 bp, 8 predicted proteins | sample DeeMarSWOR152_54_FD_187464 | JGI IMG/M metagenome (GOLD analysis project Ga0209636, IMG submission 187464) | Marine sediment microbial communities from White Oak River estuary, North Carolina - WOR-1-52-54 (SPAdes) (version 2) | ecosystem: Environmental > Aquatic > Marine > Intertidal zone >...
CGTAGCCGCAGGAAGAACGATATCCGCAAGGGCCATTGTTGTGGGATTATGAAAGAGGTCGATGACGACGATGAGATCGAGCTTTTTCAAGGCTTCATAATGTTTCCGGGTATCCGCCGCCTGGCCACCCAGAATATTGGTCGTCTGAATCCAGGCCGCCTTGATGGGATAAGGATCTTCCTTGAGTACCTGATCAATAGCCATATCGGGCTGAGCCCATCCCCTGAAGCCACCAACCATAGGATACTTTTGGGCGCCTATGCGTTTTTCCGTCAGCCTCTTGACCAGTTCCTCACCGTAAAGCTCCAATAATTCCTCGGTGGTATAGGGGTAGGTGGTCACACCATGAGAGGGCCGTGCGATCACATTGCCACCTGGAATATCCATATTACCCGTGATGCACCAGAGGTGGCAAATAGCCTGGGCAACGGTTGTCCCCTGGGGGCACATGTCAATGGGCACACCCCAATGGATACCAGCGGGTCTACTTGTTGCGTAAAGCCGTGCCGCTTCAACAATCATCTCCTGAGGGACCCAGGTAACCTCAGCCATTTTGCCCGGAGAATATTCCTGTACCCGCTCTTTTAGCTTGTCAAATCCGAAGGTCCATTTTTCAACGAATTCTCTATCATACAGTTCTTCATTGATAATGACATTGAGCATACACAGGGCCAGAGCACCATCCGTTCCGGGACGGAGCTGAAGATGGTAATTGGCTCGAGAAGCCATCCATGTGATGCGGGGGTCGATGACAATGAGTTTGGACCCCCGTTTCATGCAGTCCACCACCCAGTGTCCGAAGAACCCATCTGGACAGGTTGGCGGGGGATTTTGGCCCCATACGATGATTACCTTGGGGAGCTCCCATTCCGGATCATCATAGCGTTTCTCCGAAAATTGAGAGCAGTCCAACACCTGAAAATCCCCTGTGGTTGCCTTCATAGCGCCAAGTCTGGGGGTGTAGCAAGATTGTCCTGAAAGGCCGAGCTGCACCCAGTTGGGACTGCCGTAATTATAGGCAAGAAAGGAGATAGGGCCTCCAATATCCCGTCCGGTGCCCTGGCAGAAGAGGACGGACTCTGCACCGTATTTCTCACGGATATCCTTCAGTCGAGCCTCAATGGTATCGAAGGCCTCATCCCAGCTGATACGCTGAAATTTGCCTTCTCCACGCTCCCCCGAACGTTTCAAGGGATAGAGAATGCGATCTGGATGATACATATATTGGGTTAATGCTAAAACCCTGGGGCAGGCCCTTCCCTGGTTCCAGGGATGTCGCTCATCCCCCTCGACCTTTATGAGTTTTCCATTTTTCACATAGAGTTTCTGGCCGCAGTTCCCGTGGCATCCGGCACCAGCAGACCAGGTTACCGTTGAAAAAACCTTTACTTTTTCGCTGCTTTTCATGAGGATTCTCCTTACAGTGGCCTTCGTTTCAATCTATAACTTTTTGGTACAAGAGGCAAAGAATTTTTCCACTAAGCATTGAACGCCAAACTAACTTCCCGGAGAGCTGGTTATAGCTCATTTCACGGAGATACCGAAAACACAAACTGCTTATCTTATATTTGTTCCGGCTTCTATAGACATTCCTTGAAATTCAACTCCCCTGTCTGATTCGGGAGGGCTTGAGATTGGCAACGAGAAGGTCCTCTTTCGCAACAACAGGAAGCAAGTGAGCATCCTTTGTTTTTATGCCCGTTTTATAGCATGGTAAAAATAAAAATGCAAACCTATTTATATCCACTTATGAATAATTCGGCACAGGTACCACAGATGATACAATGCTCCTGATATCCCTCACGGGCACTGTTCTTGAAAAGAATTTTGCAGTAACGTAGTACACGATATACCATGATTATATTACCACCTTTGCCTGTTCTGTTTAACAAGGCGTATCCATAGTATTTTGAAAGGGTACAGGGTACTATGCCAGGTGGTTATGTGGAGAAGATATTATCTGTTTTGGCAACAGCCCGTGTTGACCTGACAGCATGCGCCAGGGGGGGAGCATCACCATGAGAGGATATCAATCGTGATTTCATAGATGGGCACCGGGTTAGGTAAAAATAAAATATCCCTATCATTGGAAAACATCAGAGCTATCGATAGATCTCGTTATGGGCCTAGCACTCTTAACGGTTTCGTAAAAAGTCCATCTGCAGCGTTGCACTTCATCTTTAGTCACTGCGACTTACTGGTAAGTACGTCTCATTCCTAAAGATTTGCGCGTCTTGCATCTGAAGCTTTTTACTATGCCGTCTGATTTATGATTTTTTACGAGACCATTATCTTCACCTCAAGATGTCCTCTCTGCCCAGATAACGCACGATGAATTTCAGGAACCTATTTTCTATTTTCGGTACCTTTTCATGACCCTTTCAAATCCGGGCAGCGCCCTTTCAATCACTTCGTCCGGCACACAGTAGGCGAGCCGAAAATGACCCGGGCCGTCAAAACCGCTTCCCGGAACGGGAAGGATGTTCTCCTCCTGAAGGGCCCCTACAAAGGAGACATCATCTTCAACCGGTGTCTTTGGAAAAAGGTAAAATGCGCCTTCCGGCTTTATGAAATCGTATCCGACCGAGGAAAGACCATCACAGAGCATGTCTCTCTTTTTCTGATAAAGAGAGACATCCACGCTCTCCTCCAATAAATAAGCGATAGCCCTCTGCATAAGTGCCGGGGCATTGACATATCCAAGAATCCGATTGCAGAGGATGAGGCCGTTCATGATTATATCCTTATCCGACATCTCGGGGTTTGCGGCCACATAGCCGATCCTCTCACCAGGTAGTGAGAGATCCTTAGAAAACGATGTGACAACAAAAGCTTCATCGTACACATCAAAAACATTGGGCACCGAGCCCCCATCATAAATGATTTTTCGATAAGGCTCATCCGAGATTAGGTAAATGGGCTCTCCAAATTTTCCACTGCAGTGGGAAAGGATACTGGCCAGTTCCTTCAGATCACCTTCCCTATAAACCCGACCGGTGGGATTGTTTGGAGAATTGATCAGGAAAGCCCTTGTATTTTCCGTGATCGCCTCTGATATGGCATCGAAATCGAGGAAAAAATCCGGTCTTGTTCGTACCACCTTGGGTACCCCCTGGTGGGTGTCAATATAAAAGTTGTATTCAAAGAAATAGGGTTTCGGAATGATCACTTCTTCCCCTGGGTTGAGAATGGTCTTCAGAACCACATTCAGGGCGCCACCTGCTCCAACGGTCATGACGATCTCATCCGCCGTAAACCTCGGCCGGTTAAAGGTGTTGAGATAATCGGCAACGGATTGCCTCGTTTCCGCAAAACCGGCATTGGGCATATACCCGTGCCGTCCCGGTGTGGGATCATGGATAAGTTCACCGAGGATCTCCTTAAACTTGGGAGGCGGTTCAAGGTTAGGATTTCCAAGACTGAAGTCAAAGACATTTTCAGCCCCGTACTTCGCCTTTCTCCTTTGCCCCTCCTCGAACATTTTCCTGATAAAGGAACTCTTTTCGACAAATGTCCTGATTTTCCTGGAAACAGACATTTTTTCTCCTCATGGATTTAAATGGAATCCGGCCGTTGCAACGGCACCCTTCATAATGGTTCCCTCTTGTGCCTCAACTATTTCGATCTTTTCAGGTGTCGTAACCCAGATCAAAGGCCTTGAGGTTTATGTCCAGGAATTTGGCCTTGGTGTTTTCCTTGATGGCCTGCCTCAGGTGCTCTGGTGTAATAGGCAGTTCGGCGTGTTTGGCCATCGCGCCCAACATGACCATGTTCATGGACAGGATTGATCCGGCTTCGTGAGCGCAAGCGTTGGCGTCAATGGCGAAGAGCTTTTTCACCCTTTTCCGCATTCTCTCAAGGGCTTCCGCTATGTTCGGGTACACTCCCTTGCCGATGGCCACGGTAAAAGGATGCAAGGGGCGGGAGTTGGTGATGACGGTAGTGACCTTGGAACACTTGGCTGCAGACCGTAGTGTCTCAGAGGGCTCAAAACTCAGCAAGATGTCAGCCTCGCCATCGGACACGATGGGGCTCATGATATCGCCCATCGTTACCGCCGATTCGACCACACCACCCCTCTGGGCCATGCCGTGCACCTCGCTCACGTTGACATTGACCCCAGCAATCAAGCCGGCCTCTCCGATGAGGCCCGTAGCCAGCAATGTTCCCTGCCCTCCAACACCGGTGATATGGATACGTGTGTGTTTCATAGTCATTCCCCCTTTTTAACCGGCCGGATAGCATTCTCCGGGCAGACCTGACTACAGACGGCACAGCCGATACAGAGGTCGGGGTCGATCATCACCTTTTCGCCCTCCAGGTAGAAGGCCGGGCAGGCGAGATAGTTAATACAGTCGCGGTGATTCTTGCACCTGTCTTGATCCACCTGGAAAACGGGGCGTTTAGGGAACTCCCCAATGCGACGCGCGAACAGCGGACAGACCTCTTCTGAGATTATGACGGAGACGCCCTCATATTGCATGGCCGCCTTCACCGTTTCTTGGGTTTTTTTCAGGTTGCGTGGCCGGACCACATGGATATCCTGAACTCCAAGCCCTCGGACAACATCCTCGGGCTTGATGCGCTGTTTATCGCGTCCCAGGGGCTTGGTGTCCATGCCGGGGTTAATCTGGTGACCGGTCATGGCAGTAGTCCCATTATCCAGGATGACAACGAGGATATTGTGTTTGTTATGCACGGCATCGACCAGGCCGGTCATACCGCTATGGAAGAAGGTTGAATCCCCGATGAAGGCCACCGCCTTTCGGCCGGTGGTCCTGGAAATACCGCATGCCGAGCTGATAGATGAACCCATACAGATACAGTAGTCTGAAGCTGACAGGGGGGGGATGTATGCCAAACCATAGCACCCGATGTCGCAGGGGTAAATAGTGTCCTCTCCGGCTATCTTCTTGACCGAGTAGAGAGTGGAACGGTGGGGACATCCGGCGCACAGGGTCGGCGGCCGGCTGGGAACGTCGGGCAGGTCGCTGGTCTCGATTGGTATGGGGGCCTGGTATGGAGATCCGAAGTAACTGGCTATCTTGGCCCTCACCATACTCGGGCTAAATTCGTACAAACGGGAAAACAACTCTTCCGACTTGCCCGCGATAGGGGTTTTCAGGCAGGCCTCATAGGCTGCGGCTTTGGCCTCGGTTTCCATGTACGGTTCCAGTTCTTCGACGACCAGCACCTTTTCCTTACCCCTGAGAAAGTCCTGCACCAATTTCTTGGGAAAGGGGTGGGTGAAGCCAAGGCGTAATACGGCTACCTGGTTTCCAAGGTTTAAATCGGCAAGGGCATCCATGGTGTAAGCATAGCTGACACCATTGGTGATAATTCCCCATTTGCCTTGCCCGGAGATGAAGTTATAGTCAGATGAGTTGGCCAGATCGGCGGCTTGGTCATATTTCTCCAGGAGTATCCTGTGCAGAACCCGGGAGACCGCGGGTATAGCAACTTTTTTAGTTGGATCTTTTATGAACTTTCCCCGGGTGACTCTCGTCTTCAACGTGCCGAAGGTGACGATGCCACTCGAATGATTTATCCTGGTAGTTGTCCGCACGATAACTGGCAACTTCAGCTCTTCGGAAAGGTCGAAGGCATACTTGACCATCTCCTTGGCTTCGGCTGGAGAGGATGGTTCCATGATCGGCAGATTGGAGAGCTTGCCGTAAAAACGGTCATCCTGTTCGTTCTGACTGGAAAAGAGGCTCACGTCGTCTGCAACGACAATGACCATCCCCCCTTCAACGCCCAAGTAGGCCAATGTCATCAACGGGTCAGCGGCCACGTTGAGGCCGACGTGCTTCATAGCTACAAGAGTGCGGATCCCCGAGGCGGCCGCTCCAGCGCCAACCTCCAAGGCCACCTTCTCGTTGGTGGAGTACTCGAAGTATATATCGGTCTCGGGCTCGATCTGGAAGAAAATGTCCGGGATTTCCGATGAGGGCGTGCCGGGATAACAGGTCACAAAGGCTACCCCGGCCTCGATAGCGCCCCTCGCGATGGCAAGATTGCCTAAAAGCAGGTGTTTCTGGCCGGCTTCAGGAGTAAGTATCGGATTCATATCTCACCGCCTTAAAAATCTGCGTAAGATTGGATAAGGGCCGGACCCGGGTAATATCTATATATAGGCCCTAACCGTTGATCGAAACGTTTCCCCCGGCATCTCTCAAAACATGCGGAAGGAATTCAAGAGAGCATTTCCTTGAGTCCTCTCAATTCAGAACGACGAGCGCATCGACGGCTACGGGCCTGCTTCCTTCAAGGATAACTGGGTTGATATCGATTTCCTTGATCCTCTCCTGTGCCAGCCCAATGTTGCCTACCTTGATCAGGATATCCGCAAGTTGATCGAGGTCCGCTGCCGGCATACCGCGCACGGACTCCAGAATTTTTCGGGCTTTGATCTCTTGCATCATTTCCAGGGCGTCTCGCCTTTCAATCGGTGCCACCCGAAAGGAGATATCTCGAAGGATTTCCGTGAAAATGCCTCCAAGACCGAACATCACACAGGGCCCAAACTGGACATCTCGTGTGAGGCCTACCACCAATTCTCTATCTCCCTTTACCATCTCCTGAACTAGCACGGCGCCGGCGTCATCCCCTATTTCATTCATGATTTCCTGAAAGGCGGCAGTGGCCTCCTGCTCATTGCGGATATCCACCCGTACCAAACCACGTTCCGTCTTGTGGCTTAAGCCCGGGGTGGATGCCTTGATTACGAGAGGAAACCCGATTTCCTCGATAGCTTTCGTGAGGGCCTGCTGATCGCCGACCAATCTCTCGCGGGTGACCGGTATGGCGTATGCCCGAAGAATTTCCTTTGACTCATGTTCTGAAAGCGTGAATCGCTTTTCCCTCAAGGCCCTTTCTATTATTTTATCCAATTTTCCCTCCAAATATCATCTCACTTTTTCCCTATTGCCAGGGGGAAGCCACAAACCTGCTAGCTTTTCCTTCGGAACTCAGCATAATCTGCAAGCTTGGCCAGGGCTCTGGCTGCCCTCACGGGATCAGGGTAGACGGGGATGCCGCTTCCCATGAGTGACGTACAGTCTTGGATCAACGATTCCAGGGGCATGATCACGGCCACGACCAGGGGCTTTCCTATGTCGCTCATCGCCTCCTTAATAGAGCTGTCAAATTGCTCCCCACCACTGCCGATGACCAGCAGCATATCAACGTTCTCCTCCCGTGCGAGTATCCTGATCACTTCGCCGTAGATATCATGTGCTACAAGCGTGGCCATGCTCAAATCAACGGGATTTTCGGCGCTGGTCCCAACAGGAGGCATGGCCGTGCGGAGCATCTCCTTTGTGTGCTCAGACAGCCTCGGCACCTCCAGCCCCATTTCCAGGCAGGCATCGGTAGTGCCCACCGCGGGGCCGCCAGGTCCGGTAATGATAGCCACCCTCCTCCCCGCAGGAAGGGGCTGAAAGTAAAAGGCATACAAACAGTCCAGGATCTCCTCGAGGCTCTTCACGCTGATAATCCCTGCACCCCTGAGGACCCCGTCCCATATGGGGACTGACCCGGCCAGGGCCCCCGTGTGTGAGGCTGCCGCTCGTGCCCCGGCCTCGCTGGCTCCACACTTCCAGGCAATGATGGGCTTCCTTTTCGATATCTCCCTTGCGAGTTGATTGAACCGCTGGCCGTCCTTGATTCCCTCCAGATAAGAAACGATTACCTCGGTGTCGGGGTCCTCTCCCAGGTATTCGAGAAAGTCAACGGCGGTGAGATCACACTCATTACCACTGCTTATTGCCTTGCTGAACTTGACCCCATTTCTAGTAGCTATTAACGTGAGATGGTCGGCCAACGAACCGCTCTGGGATACAACACCAACCGGGCCACTCTCCATACCCTGACTCCAGAGAAAGGGCAATCCCGAAGAGGGGCAGTAGATGCCGATACAGTTGGGCCCTACGATCCGGGCGCCTCCTTCCCTGGCGATGCGAGCCATCTCCCTCTCCAGTTCTTTTCCCTCCTCCCCCCCCTCTCCGAAGCCAGCGGTGTTAATGACGATTCCCTTCACACCCTTGGCAACGCACTCCTTGATCGTTCCCATGACGGCCGCTGGAGGAGTAAGGATAAGCGCCAGATCTACCTGGCCGGGGATATCTGTCACCGTGGAGTAGGCCTTAACCCCCAGTATCTCGCTTTCCCGGAGGTTCACGGGGTAGAGTTTCTGGAAGCCCGTCTCTAAAAAAGCGTCCATGAACCTCCGTCCCACCTTTCCCTCCCGGCTTGAGGCACCGATGAGTGCCAAAGACCTGGGGTGGAAGAAGGGGTCTAGCTCTGCAAGGATATTTCTCCTAGTCATCTATCTCCTTTCCTCATGGGGCACGGTATATGACCTTTCCAATGACCATGAAACGTATCGGATTTCTTAAAAAGCTCCGCTGTTTAAAGGCCAATACTTACGAATCTTAAATCTTGAGGGGCTGTTGCCCAAATCCCTGGAGCGAACATTAAAGAATTTTTGGAAACCATTCTTAGTGAAGCGAAACGGACGCAAATCCAATGTTTGAGCCCAAAGGGCGAGTTTTGGATTTGCAGTGAAGCGAACGTTAGAATGGTCAAAAATTCTTTTCAGAGAGCGGAATGGGATTTGGGCAACAGCCCCTTGACAGTGGGTTGCCCTTGATACATATTTCAATTCTTTACCTTCGATGCGCTGGGAAGCTGAGTTCAACCTCTGAAGTCCTCTTAAATCTCCATGCCTACCATATACCCTTCATGGATTGCTTCCAGAGCCGTGCGTGTTTTCACGCAATCCCCGATCATATGAAGTTTTGGAACTTTACCCTCGAGCGCTTTGGCAAGGGCGTTATTCGGATTCCCGCCGCGGGCGAGGACAACCGTGTCCGCAGCTATGGTCGTTTCCTTCCCATCAATGGTACAAACAACCCCTTCATCGGTTATTTCTCTTACCTCCACTTTGCCCTCCTTCTTCACACCAATATTATCAAGCCTGCGGAGGAAGTGGGCACCAGGCGGCCATGGCAAGTCAGATCCTATTTCCGAAACCTCTCTCCGCGAGAGAACCGTTACCTCTCTGTCCCGTTTTCTCAGATACTCGGCTGTTTCCAGGCCAACTCTCCCTGCACCTATGATGCAAGTTCTCCTGCCGACAATAACAATCTCCGATAATACATCGAAGGCGGTGACCACGTTGGTTTTTTCGACGCCAGCGATATCCGGTATGAGGGGGGTCATTCCCGTCGCGATTATCACGGCATCTGGCTTCTTTTTTTCGACATACTGAGGTGTGATCTCGGTCCCGAGTTCTATGTTGACGCCGAGCTTGTTGAGCTTGTAAACCCGCTCAACGATGGCATTTTCAAACTCGTATTTATTCGGGGGCTTGTATGCCAGCACCAGTTGCCCGCCTAACCGGGAGTCCTTTTCGCATAAGGTCACGTCATGGCCTCTTTTCTTGGCCACGATGGCCGCTTCCATACCTGCCGGCCCTCCGCCCACAACGAGAATATTCTTCTTCTTGGTTGCCGGCTTAAGCACCCATTTCCCCTCTCTCCCCATCACGGGATTAACCGTACACATTATCGGCAAGTGCTCCCATAGCCTTCCATAACAACCCTCGCAGCAGGCTATACAGGTATCTATATCGCTTAACCTCCCTTCCTTCGCCTTCTGGGCGATGTATGGATCTGCCATTAAACCCCTTAACATGGAGACCAGATCTATATTCGTTTGCCTGAGAATATTTTCTGCCATTTCTGGACGATTTATCCTCTTGGCGGCAATAACGGGGATATCACCGACGACTTCCTTAATCGCCTCTGCCATGAACACCCAGGCGCCTCGCTCAACTGCAGGCGAGTGGTCCTGTAATGGGGTGGTAGACTCCCGCATCCCTGCTGATACGCTTACGATGTCCGTTCCATTTTCTACCAGCATTTTGGCAATAATCTTGGCCTCTTCTAGATCAACGCCGCCTTCAACAAAGTCATCGGCGTTCATCCTCACCGAAATGAGGAAGTCGGGGCTTGCTGCCTCTCTGCATGCCCTCAACGTCTCGAGCGGCAACCTCATCCTATTTTCCAGGCTTCCCCCATATTCATCCGTCCTCTTATTTGTGTAGGGGGAGATAAACGAGGTCATCAAATAGCCATGGGCATAATGGAGTTCTAGCCCGTCGAAACCGGCTTTTTCAGTCCTTTTGGTAGCTTCGGCGAACTTGCCAGGGACCCATTTTATTTCCTCAATAGTCATTTCCCGTGGCTTTTCCCAGTACATTGATATCTTGGGCAGTATGGCCGAAGGGGCCCAGGGCTGTTGACCGCTGGCTTTAGAAGTGGTTTGCCTACCCGCGTGCGAGATCTGGAGGATGATCCCACAATCATATGCGTGAACGGCGTCAGCTAATTTCTTAAGGCCCGGAATATACTTGTCATCATGGACGCTGAGATGATGAAGCAGGACTTTCCCTTCGGGGTAGATGGGATTGGCAACCTCGACAAATATCAGGCCGGTCCCCCCCTTTGCTCGTTCCGCATAGTAGGCCACAAGCCTGTCCGTTACATACCCGTCTTCTGTGCCGTACTCCGTGCAGGCAGCTGACATCACCAACCTGTTCTTTAAGGTTAATTTCTTGATTCTCAATGGTTCAAAAAGCTTTTTCATTTCCATTGCAATTCCTCCCAAATAATGTTAATGGTCTCGTAAGAAGTTATCCATGAGACGGCATAGCAAAAGGTCCAAATGCAAGGTACGCGTAATCTTGAGGAATGAAGCGAACATACCAATTCGCCATAGCGCCTAAAGATGAAGTCCAACACTGCCCTTCGGCTTTCCTCAGGGCCGTGAGCATGTCGAACGGCAGATGGACTTTTTACGAAGCCGTCAGTGTTTATTGGCCTTCGAACTCTTTCTTCAGGTCCTTACGTAGGACCTTGCCGTAAAGATTTTTTGGCAGATCTTCTAAAAAGTGGATTTTTTTGGGCCGCTTATATCCGGACAGGCGGTCCTTGCAGAATTCTATGAGCTCATCAGTTGTGACCGACATTCCTTCCCTGGCTACTACAGCTGCTGTAACCGCTTCTCCCCAGAAGGGGTCCTTTACCCCAAAGACGGCCACCTGAGCCACTGCCGGGTGAGCAGAGAGGACTTCCTCAACCTCTCGCGGGTAGACATTCAGGCCACCTGTGATGATTTTGTCATGTTTACGATCCACTAAATAAAGGTAGCCATCCTCGTCCAGGTATCCTATATCACCGGTATGCAGCCAGCCCTCTCTAAGGGCCTCTTGGGTTTTGTCAGGCTGTTTCCAGTAGCCACGCATGACCAAATCAGACCGCGTGATCACCTCTCCTGTCTCGTGGGGACCGAGGATCTGATCATTATCGCCTGCAATCCTGACCTGCACCCCAGGGTATTCCCTTCCGGCTGAGGCCAGCCGTCTTTCTTGGGAAGGATCATCGCTCACCATATGTTCCTGCCTGGAAAGGTGGGTAATGGTTATGATCGACTCAGCCTGACCGTAAGACTGGTCCAATACAGGGCCAAACAGTTCCAGTCCCTCTTTGATCCTTTCCACAGGCATGGGAGACCCGGCATAGGTTATCCGTTTTAAAGAGCTTAGATCAAAATTCGACCTTTCGGGATGGTCCATCAATCCGATGAGCATGGTGGGAACGGTGGCCAAATCCGTTATCCTCGATTTCTCAATCTCTTCAAATATTGCCTGGGGGTCAAAATGACCGTGAAGATAGCACGTAGCCCCTCGGATAATGAATGGGAGAATCCTTACGGACCCGGCATGGCTCAGGGCGCCAGGCGTTAAGAATGTGTCCTCTTGGGTAATGTCATAAACGTCTGATAGAAGAAATTGAGCACAGGTCATGATATTCCGATGGGTTAGCATAATGCCCTTTGGGTCACCTGTGGTACCGGAGGTATACCAAAGATCTGAGAGGTCATCCAAGGAAACATCGACCCCTGGTTCCTGCTCCGAACCCTTTTGGAGGAAATCCTCATATTCGATCCCGGGACCTTGGCATTGTTGAATGAGCCACCGAAGCCCTGGGGAGACTTTCTCGCCTGTTTCGAGGAACTCAGGTCCGTGAATCAGGGCTAGCGCGCCCGAATTCTCAATCATCCCCCTAATTTCCGAAGGAGCGAGGCGTGCGTTTAAACGCACCCAGATCAAGCCAGCCTTATAGAGGGCCAGGTAAGATTCCAAATAGCCTAGACAGTTATGAAAAAGAAGCCCAACCCGGTCTCCTTTTTTTAGGCCGAGAGAACGTAAGGCATTTGCAAGTTTGTTTATCCTGCGGTTTAGATTACGATAGGATATGGCTTGGCCATCAATGACAAATGCTGTCCGGTCTCCGAAATAGTGGGAGCTTCGAGTGATCAGATAACCGACATTCACGATTAATTCTCCTTTAATAGTTACATTCTAGAGATGATGGATGAAAATTCGGAAGAGCAACCTTGTTTCCGAATATTGAAAGTGCTCATGCTTTCAATATATGAATAGCTACAACGGCTGTTTCTCCAGCCACATTTCCGCCACCATTTTCCACCAAACCGACATTGGGCAAGGGGCTGATCTGCCGTTGCCCGGCCTCACCACGCATTTGCCAGACGATCTCAGCCAGCTGGGCCAGGCCCGTGGCACCGGCTGGATGTCCCTTGGCGGTCAATCCTCCAGATGTATTTACCGGTAATTTACCGTCAAACCAGGTTTCACGCTCATCGATCATCCTACCGCTTTCACCGGGCCCGCAAAATCCCAACTCCTCGTATAGGTATAGTTCGATGGGCGCAGCGGCATCATGAAGCTCTGCAACCTGGATATCCTGGGGCGTTACAGCGGCCTCCTGGTAAGCCTTTTCTGAAATGCGGGCCACGATCGTTGGCTCGTCTTGTCCAGCAAAACCAAAACTACCCAGCACGCTTGAACCAATCTTAATGGGCCTCTTTCCCATCCTCAAGGCCATTTCCTCTGTTCCGACCAGGATAGCCGCTCCACCATCTCCTAATGGACAGGTCATGAGCAACGTAATAGGATCGGCTATCATCCGGGAGTTGAGGACCTCTTCCACCGTAACCCGATTACGATACTGGGCATGAGGATTTAAGGATCCATGATCGTGGTTTTTAACCGCAACCTTTGCGAGTTGCTCCCGGGTTAGGCCATACTTTTCCATATGAGCTCGGACGCGCATCGAATAGATCCCCGCGAAGAGTATGCCCATTCTCCCCTCAATATTCAAATCAGAGGAGGAAGAAAGGGCATTCAAACTCTTTCCCGTGTCACCACAAAAAAGTTTCTCAACACCCACGGCCAATGCCAATTCAGCTTGACCCGAAGCCACCGCTCTATGGGCCAAGTAGAAGGCCGTTGAGCCAGAGGCGCAAGCATTTTCAACATTAACGATCGGTATCTCGGCGATACCCGCCTCGCAGAGCACCACTTGGCCCCGGACTGATTCTTGCCCCGTAATCAATCCGGCATAGGCATTTCCCACAAAGGCGATATCAATATCGTGGGGATCGATCTTTGATTCACGAATAGCATTCCATATGGGCTCAAAGGCCAAGTCTTTTAAGCTCTTCTCAAGAAACTTGCCAAAGCGGGTCATGGAAACCCCTAGAATATACGTCTCTCTCAATATCCCTCTCCTTAATTACGCATTCATGATAAAGGCCTGAATCGATATCCCACGATGAGCCTATTCTCCTCATCCCTGCCAAGCGTAATGATTTTTAAACCCATTTCACAGCCAATCTTGAGTTTTGATCCATCACCATAATCTACGAGCAGGGAAAAAATGCGTGGACCATCCTCATAGAGATCAATATATCCCTGCGCGTGGGGTACTTCATAGCCAGGGGGGGCAACACTGGCAACAACATAGCTCTGGAGCCTTCCCCTATCACTTAATGCGATCTGTT
>Ga0209636_10004708_pt1 | contig 13932 bp, 13 predicted proteins | sample DeeMarSWOR152_54_FD_187464 | JGI IMG/M metagenome (GOLD analysis project Ga0209636, IMG submission 187464) | Marine sediment microbial communities from White Oak River estuary, North Carolina - WOR-1-52-54 (SPAdes) (version 2) | ecosystem: Environmental > Aquatic > Marine > Intertidal zone >...
AACCTGTTACCAGAGGAATTTATCGGTATTCGAGACATCCTATGTATGTAACGGGCGTTTTTGTTTTTCTTGGGGTAAGCATAATGTCGGCTTCATGGGTTTTCTTGTTGTTGACTATCATATTTGTAGTTGGAGTAACTCGTCCTTATTTCGTAAAAGTTGAAGAAGCCGAGTGTCTTGGATATTATGGTGCAGCCTATCGGGAATACATGAATAGAACCCCAAGATGGATAGGAATACCGAAATCAAGCAAAGAGTGAAGCGCGCGCATTAGGATACTAATTAAAAAAGAGGGGGTTTGGGGATTTTGGCGGGTGACATCTCCATTTGTCGCGGGTTCAAACCCGGCCCTCGGCATTCGACTTTCTTTCAGAAAAGAACGTCGATCAAGAATAGCTGAGCTTCTACTTGAGGGCATTTTCGTGTTATGTGTTTCTAGACAGTCTAAAATGCTCGATAAAGCTTGTTCTGTGATTCTTGAAAGATTTAAGCCGTGATTTCTAGCTTTTTCAACCAATTTTTAGCGCGCGCGGATGACTTAGACAAGAAAATCTGTGAGTACTACCCTGACGGAGTATTCACTAAGGAAAGCTATGAAGCTGTGAAAGATCACTTTGACGAAAAAGAATCAGAAGCTATATGGGAATACTGGAAAGCGCATCCAGAGGTTTTTTGAACAGGTAACTGATTTATTGTCTATTTATTTTGGAAAGACTATTTAGCCATGAGAATCTAATATTTGTGACATGAGAAGGGTTAAAGCCACCATTTTCAGCATAATCACAATTATAGTGGTTTTGTTCATAATTACCCAGGCAGGTGAAATAGGCGCTCCTTGGCCTTTCACCCTAGTAGCCATAGTGATTATAATTTTGATTCTGATCTCATTAATTAGAACTTGGCTACGTGGATAACACTTTCAAGTTAAGTTTACTATGTCATAGATTTCTTTTAACAATCTAATTCCTTGAAGCAGGTAATGTTTGGCTAAAAAGCGAATTAGAGGAAAACCAAAAGAGTTAACATACAATCACGCGTACATGCTTTCTGAGGAAGAGAATGCCCGAACTTGGAAAAAAATTAACGGAAGATTGGACGGTGATCCCTTTTCTGGGATTGACGCTTCTGGGTTTTGCAGCAGCGATTCTTGACTTTGTTTATCTACAAAACTTCAATTTCCAAATTTTTGTATTTGCTGGATTGCTTTTACTACTAGTTGGAGGCCTCATTCGAATGAAAGCAAGGTTGCAATTAAAGAAGAAAGCAGGATTTGGCAGTCTTGTCGGGACGGCGAAACTCAAGATAGTGAAACAGCATCGGTTAGTTAAAGATGGCCTTTACAAGCACATTCGACATCCATTATATTTGGGTGAAATTTTGAGAAACCTCGGATTTGTTTTAATTTTCTCAAGTGTCTATGGTACATTGATAGTTTTTCTTGCTTCAATTTTTTTGCTCTTCCGTATTGAGATTGAAGAAAAAATGCTTACCGTCGTGTTCGGTGAGGAATATAAAGAATACAAAAGAAAAACTAAAAGAATAATACCATATATCTATTAGAAATTACGCTATTTCGCCTTTCTGAACAGCTCAACTCTTAGCTGCTTTTTCCTCATTCTGTAGTTCCTCAAAGCGACTTGTTTTTTCTTCAACACAATTCAGGCTTCTTATAGACTTAGGAATTAGTGCACACGCTGACGGAGAGCACACTTAACGGGGATTCATTTTTCAGATTCACAAGAGCTATTACAATCGACTGACTAAAATGTGGGGGCTGTTAACCTTGACTGAAACAGTCAGCACTGAACCAGTTGTAATCTCAGCCGAAACTCCTTCCACCAAAGAAAAAATTGTTAAAAGAAAAACTATCGTTTATAAAACACTTGTCGATCCAGAGCTGATAAAGGTTGCTTGCGAAAAACTCAAGAAACAACTTTTCACCAAATTTGCCTTTTACTGGTTTCAGCCCAAGATAGAAGATATTGAGTTTGTTTCGTTGGAAAAGTATTATGAACCGTACGTAGTGATAAGTGGAAAATACTTCATCGACTACCTCCGCAAATCCACTTATATACTCAAAGTACCTGAAGGAGTTAGGGAAGTTGTTCTGCGCCCCAATAAGTACGTGCCTCAAACTTCCAAGTTAAACAGAATTGTCAAGCTACACGCGGAAGAGCGCCTGATTAACAAGGCAAAAGCGTTTCTATTTTTGGACAAGAACGGTCGAGATTCTGATCCTGACAATATGCCTTTTACGCCTCAAGAGAAGAAACCTAAGAAAGCAATTAAGAAATTTGGGATAGAAGAGCTTCCTGAAAATGCTGATGTAAACTTTCTTAAAGAAAGAATAGCTAAGCGTCCAAAAGACATGTTCAGAATTGTGGAAGAAATCTTTGAAGCAACCGAACGCACAGTTATCTACACTCCTAGATACAAGCTTTTATTCAGATGGGTAAAAACTGGAGAAGAAAAAATATTAGTGCTTGATGCAGTAACAGCAGAAAGAGTAAAGTAGTTATAAACAATTTTTACCGCATGTGCTTTAGAGCTAAAAAATAGCCTATTTTAAGAGCTATCATAAAGGTATAAAATAGAAACGCAAGGTGCATTGAAATTTGTTTTACACCTATCTTATGTTAACGCTCTCAAGTTTTTCTAAGTAAATAGAAAGCGAGAACAGAGAAAATCAAAAAGAAAATTCCAGAAGAAGCAAATACCGGGGCATATCCGAGGTTTTGAGCAATGAGTCCGGCGTATAATACGGAACCAAATTCTGCAAATCTCAACGGAATAATCAGCAATCCTATATCGACAGACACACTCGGCTTATCCTTTGCGGCCTTGGCTATAATTGACTCATAAAATCCCCATGCAAGTCCCTCTGCCACAGCAAGAGCCAAAAATGGCGCATAAAAGTAATAATTTGATGATGCCAAAAGAAAAGTTGCGAAAAAAGCGATAGAACTCTGTAAGATGACTCGGCCAATTCCAAGTGAAAACCTCAAAGTGCCAAGAATAACAATTGAGGCTACAAAATTATACAGCATATATGCTATCCCTACGGTAAGGTAATCATAACCTATCTGTTGAACCATAAAAACAGGAAGCAGCAAATTCATTAACGGAAAGAAAGCTAGACTGAAAAACACCGATGTTATTGAGACAAGCCAAAACGTTTTTCCTTTTTTTCTTAGATTGATAGTTACTCCGAATCGGGGATTGTTTAACTTAATATTCTGTTTTGGAATTTTCCAAAGAAACGCAGCTGGAATTAGGATAAAACCTGCGGCTACAATCAAAATGCTAAAGGTGAAAGAGAAGCCAAAATTAGCAATTCCAAATCCTGCTACAGCACTACCCACCGCAGTTGAAAGCAATAAAACAGCAATATTTCTGGTAGCTGCCTTTTCCTCTCGCTTAGGGGATAATGAAAAAATAGCCGTTCGACTAACTGCCCAATATGAAGATTCTTTCAAAGCCTCGAGAAACTTTCCCAAAAGAAACATTGGAGTGGAGGTAGCAATAAAGTATACAAAAGTGGACAATATACTCCAAGGCCAGTTTAATAGAATATAGAATCGATTCCATCCCTTTGAATCCGCAACTACAGCCATCAAAAGACGAACAACCATGAAGACTATAGGCAAAACGGATATTACCACACCAATCTCAACCAAATCGACGTTTCTATCCAATAACAATAATGGAATTGCAAGTGTAAGTCCTCCCGATATGAAGAAATTTAGAAATGTTATCGCCAGTATTCTCTTCACTTCAATTCAGCCAGCAGAATACACACTAATTCAAAACTTTCAAATTAGCCTTTTCATAAATCCGTTTTAACCTCAGCAATCCCTTTCCTGAATAATGCTTCGCTAAAACATTTCTATGTACTCTACCCTGAAAAACATCAATAAGCCTATCAGAAAAGCCTAACTCACCCATTCAGTACTGAACTAAGCCCTCAATATTAACTAATTTGGCATCTGCGTCTAGATTATGTAATACCTCAAAACTTTTTGAAGATTCTTTGGAGTTTTCATTGTTTGTCTTAACAGTCTCAAAATCTCTGGTTGAAGTCGGCAAATATCATGCAAACTGATTAAGCCAATCAAGCGGTTCTCATGCATAACAGGAAGGTTCTTCATTTTCTTCTCAAACATAAGGCGTGCAGCCTCCTCCAAATCCGTGCTGGGCTCAATAGTCACTAAAGGGCTAGACATTATCTCCTTCACTTTTGTCTTCTTAGAGTTCTTATCCTCCGCAACTATACGTTTCAGTATGTCTCTCTCAGTGAGAATTCCTTTTGCTTTTCCTTCAGCTGTAGCGATTATAGCGCTTACACCTTCTTGAGCCATAATTTCTGCAGCTTTCTTTACGGAGACATTCTCGTCCAAAATAGCGACTTCCGTGGACATTACATCAGCAGCTTTAATAGGAATTACAATCTTTTCTTCCGTTTTGTTTGCAGATTCATCTTTGGACACAAAATCACACCATATCAGATTATTGGTTGCTCTTAAATAAAAAACGTACACTCCATACCTCTTGGAATAAGTGTTCTTAATGCCGAGGTAGTCCTTCTTGCCCTAATGAAAAATCAGAAGCTATTTTGGTTTTCTGAACAGCTTTCCTAAACCAATGCCGCCTCAGGCTCATCAAACCCTTCCAAACAATAAACTGTCAGTTTCTCCTTTTCGGGACACTTGTTTCCCATGTCACAGATGGGGCAAAGCTCAGAAACTTTAGAAACATTTAATGTCCCATTTTTCTCATGCATAGAAAAAAACAGTTTGAGATATTAGCGCGCGCGCTCGCTAAAATCATACTTTGGTAGAAACACGGCTTGCAAAAAATGTGAAGAGTTAGAACACGTTTATTTGGAGTTCAAATCGACTTTTCCAATGACTCGTATTCAGGTATAATTATTTCCACCGTTTTAGCTTCGTTGTTTTTCTTTTGTTTTTTTCTGCGTTGAGAAAGTACTTCAAGATCCCGAGCTTGGAAATTTGGTAAAGAGCACATAACTGTTCCACTTGAATCTTCATTTTATTAGGTTTTATGAATTATTAGTTCACTTTATAACTCTCAAGTTTGCTTTATCATAGATTTCTTTCAGCAATCTAATTCCCTAACGAGTGTAGTGATTAGCTACCACGTTTCTTGGGCTTCTACCTTGAAAAATGTCAATGGACCTATCTGGAATCAACGCTTTACCCATATCCTGACTAAAGAAATCCCTCAAGTCCTTGCGCTTCAAGTGGACTCCAGACTTTTCTCTAGCTCTTTTCCAGGCTCTCAAAAACCTCTCGTGGCCGATACTGAATAATTTATCATTGGTGTTTTTTGGCACTTTTTCTTTCTTCAAGTATCCATGCATAGCGCACGCTACTACGTCATTGTGGAACCACAAAGGAAACAAAATAGCAAATCTTACGGAGCCTCAGTTTGCAGCTAAGTTACAAGCGACATAGTGATTGGGTGAAACAAGGATCAGTTCTGGCTCTTTTTCCTCACAAGCTTTTTTGGCGTATTGGCACCTTGTGCGAAAGCGGCAACCTGAAGGTATGTTTACAGCGGAAGGTACCTCGCCTATGAGTTCGGTTTTTTTTCGAATTCGTTCTGGAATTGGGACAGGAATAGCCGATAACAGAGCTTGGGTATAGGGATGCACTGGATTTGAAAAAATAGTCTCTTTGTCGCCTAACTCGACAATTTTTCCGAGATACATTATGGCAATTCTGTCTGAAATGTATTTGGCTATAGCCAGATCATGCGTGATAAAAAGGTATGTGAGTTCAAAGTCTTTTCTTAAATTTAACATCAAATCAATTATTGCCGTTCTAAGTGAAACATCAATCATTGAAACTGGTTCGTCTGCAACAACGAATTCAGGTTGTAATATGAGCGCTCTTGCCATGGCTGCGCGTTGCCTTTGCCCCCCGCTCATTTGATGCGGATACAAATTCAAAAATTTTTCTGCAGGCGTAATGCCTACCCGCTCTAGTATCTCCAAAACCCTTTTGCGTTTTTCAAGACCTTTTGCTATGTCATGAATCTCAAGGGGATGCCCCACAGCCTCTCCAATTTTCATACGCGGATTGAATGAAGCAAAAGGGTCTTGAAATATTATTTGCATTTTTCTTTTCAGCATTCGCAGTGCTTTGTGATCAAGCGTTGTGATCTCAACATTATCGAAGAAGATTTTTCCCCCAGTGGGCGGGATGAGTCTTACAACAAGTTTGCCCGTGGTTGTTTTCCCGCACCCGCTTTCTCCGGCTAGAGTGAAAATTTCACCTTTCAGGACAGAAAAACTCACGCCATCAACCGCCCTAACAAAGTGTCTCGTTCGCGTCAACACTTTCTCTATGAAGCTCTTCTCCACGGGAAAATACTTTTTTAATTGATCAACCTTGAGAATTTCGTTTTGACTCACGTTTTTCTCCCTTCTTCGTGTAGGAAGCATCGAGTAAAATGTTCTGTTCCAGTTTTAATGAGAGGTGGGGATTCGCTTCGACACCTTTCAAAGGCAAAGTAGCAACGAGGCCAGAAGCGACAGCCCTTGGGCAGGTTAAGCAAATCTGGAGGAGAGCCAGAGATGGCTTCAAGTTTTTGATCAGCAAGTTCAATGTTGGGAATTGACTTTAGAAGTCCCTGAGTATATGGATGTTTGGGGTTAGAGTAAATTTCTATGCTGGGAGCATATTCAACTATATGTCCAGCGTACATGACCATGATTCTATCGCTTCTTTGCAGCACTATACTCAAGTCATGGGTTATTAAGATGAGAGCCATTCCGTAGGCATCACGCAAAGCATTTAGAAGGTCAAGTATTTTTGCTTGGACAATGACGTCTAAAGCCGTTGTTGGTTCATCGGCGACGACTATGCTGGGATTAAGCGCTATTGCTAAGGCGATCATTACTCGTTGTCTCATTCCACCGCTGAGCTGATGCGGATAGTCGTTTATGCGTTCAGGTTGTATTTCCACATCCTTAAGCAGTTTTTTGGCGCGTTTAAGCGCTTCTTGTTTGGTTACTTGTGGTTCGTGAGTTCGAATTAGTTCAACAATGTGATCACTAATTTTTTTGACGGGATTTAAAGAGGTCATCGGATCTTGGAACACGTAACAGATTTCTTTTCCTCTCAAGTTGCGCATGTCATCTTTTCGGAGCTTCAAAACCTCTTTACCCTTAAGAATTATCTTACCTTTTATTATTCTGCCAGGGAAAGGAACAAGGTCGATTAAGGACAAGCCTAGTGTAGATTTTCCTGAGCCTGATTCTCCAACTATGCCTATTGTTTCAGCTTTGTCAAGAGAAAAAGACACATCCTCTACTGCACGTATTTTTCCCCCTCTCGTCCAGTATTCCACAGTTAACGCATCCACGGTCATCAATGATTGTGACATTGTATTTATCCTGCCTCACTGTTCAAGTCTCGGGTTCAACAGTTCGCTGAGTCCCTCTCCCATTAACGTAAATCCTAAAGCCAAAAGGATAATCATTAAACCCGGAAACGTTATGACCCACCATGCACCACTTGGAAGAAGTTGTCTTCCTTGCGTCAAGTCCCAGCCCCAATCTGGAACATCTATCCCAACCCCTAAACCAACAAAAGTCAAGCCTGCAGCCGTCAAAATCGCGTCGGCAAAATTGACCGTCGCCACAATCACTATTGAAGGAAGCACATTTGGCAGGATGTAACGAAGAAGTATCGTCCGTCCTCCCGCACCTGCTGCTTGCGCAGCTTCTGTATAAGGCAATTCTTTTATGGTTAGAACTTGACTTCGCACTATCCTGAAGTAGGATGGAACGTAGACAACTGCTATAGAGAGAGCCATGTTAATTACTCCTCTTCCCATAATAGCGGCTATGGCGATAGCGAGAACCAATCCCGGAAAAGCATAGAAACTGTCCATCACTAGAGTGAATACTTTGTCAAGAGTGCCGCCGGCATATGACGAAAGGAGACCAACGGGTACGCCTATGATGAAACAGAAAAGCACTGAAAGAAGGGCTACCTGAAGAATGATACTGCCGCCACACAATACTCTGCTTAGCATATCTTGGCCCAGAAGGTTCGTACCTAGAGGGAAATCTCCACTTGGTGGACCAGGATTTGGAGGTGGCCTAACATTTATGGCCGTTGGATCATGTGGTGAAACCCAAGGACCAACTACCGTTAATAAAATCATTGACAATACTATTACTGACCCGAGAAGCGTCATCCAGCCTGCTGAGCCTCTTCGAGTCAACGACGTTAAGCCTGGAATGAAGCGAGCAAGGATGGATCGTTTGATCTCCAACTTAGGCAATCCTGGTTCCTCCTAGAATCGTATCCTTGGATCAAGGTATGCGTACAGGATATCTACGATAAGGTTTACGATAGCAACGAGGATGCCGAAGAAGATCACGGCTCCCTGAATAGCCGTGTAGTCCCTAAAATTGATTCTGTCAACTATATATCTTCCCAATCCGGGCCAAGAAAAAGTGGTCTCTGTCAGAATGGCTCCCCCAAGAAGCATAGCGAATTGCAGGCCCATCATGGTAAGTATAGGAAGAAAAGCGTTTCTAAACGCATACCCATAGACCACTGTTGATTCTTTTAACCCTCTCGCCTTAGCTGCGGTAACGAAGTCCTGGCGCAGAGTTTCGAGCATATTGCTCCTAGTCAGTCTAATGAAGACGCCGGAAAGCATCAGCCCAAGCGTTAAGGAAGGCAGGAAAAGATACCTCACTGCCTCCACAAACTTTACGATATTTAACTCAAGGACACTGTCGATGGTATATAAGCCCGTTGATATGTGCAGAACCCCGGCAGACATGAAATACCAAGTCACCATTGCGTAAACACTCCAACCCGTAAAGAAGGCTAAAAGAGAGAACACCATGCCCCTTGGCCAAAACTTCATGTGCTTCCTCTTCAACGCGATAAAGCATATAGCCAAGAACACGAAACCCGCAGGCAACGACCACAAGAAATGGGGAATAAATCCTCCTACAGGTTCGCTTAAGTTCACCGTCAAGCCGAATGGCTCCAAGGTTGGTTGGGTGCGTCCTCCTGCGGGAAACCAGTTAAGGTTTATGCTGAAAATCAGCAGAAGGATCATGCCTAGAAAGAAGACTGGAATAGCATATATGACCGTTCCGAAGACCCTTACCAAGTGATCTTGGACAGAATTGTATGATCTAGACGCCCTTACACCAAGCAATGTTCCGATGCCCACTGCTATCAAGATGGAGAATAGGGCAAGCTCAAGTGTGGCTGGAAAGGCGGAGAAGATCTGCTGTGAAATCGAGTCACGCCCCGGAGCCATCGACTTCCCCAGGTCTCCATGCAGGAGGCCTGCTAGATATTCGAAGTATTGAATGTGCAAGGGTTTGTCCAGTCCCAAGTCGTGCCTCATTTCCGCAATAGCCTCTTCGCTGGCTTTTTTTTCAAAATGAAGTAAGACAGGGTCACCAGGCACAACTCGAACGATCAGGAAAACTATTGAGAGCAGTAAGAGTACCATAGGTATCATAAGTAGTACTCTGGAGACAATGTATGAGCGAAGACCCACAACGCAACACCTTTGCCATGACGTAAGTTAAGATTTACAAGAAAAAAGAGAGGGGTGGTGAATGTAAGGCTTACTCTTCTCCTGCGTATAGTAGCCAAATTCGCCAGGTTTGCGTTATGTCTAGGTAAACGCCTTCGACGTTTGGCTTTGTTACGGCCCAAGCAGCCCCCTGCCATATTGGAACGACCGGGCAGTCTTCCACCGCGTAGTCATCAACCTCTGCGTAGAGACTTATTCTCTCAGATTCGACAGACGAGGCACGTGCTGCGTCGTATGCATCCTTCATCTCAGCGTAGTGTTCGCCGTGGTCGATGTAGTGATGGTTGAGCCATACTGCATAGTAGAGGAAGGCGTAGTTGTCAGGGTCTATGTAGTCGGGGTACCAGCCGTACAAATAGACTTGCATGGTTCCTTCTGATCTATGTTCCCTGTAGCTTGGCCAGTCAGCAGACTTGAGGGTCACCGATATTACATCACTCGCTTCAAACTGCGACTTGTAGACGGAAGCCTGTTCAGCGCTTGAAGGATAGTGCCCACTGGATTCGTACCACAACTCGATTTCCAGTTTGTTCGTCTCGGTGTAGCCCAGCGCGGCAAGCTCGCTCCTAGCGTAGGTGTAGTTAGCGTCTCCAAGTACCTGGAATGCTTCGGTGTGACCCAGCATCCCCGTAGGTATTATGCTGTACAGAGGAGACATTTGGCCGAGGAACACCGTATCGCATACTTCTTGCCTATCTAAACAGGCTGTCAAGGCTCTTCTAATCCTCGAATCGTCAAGCTGAGGTAAAGTACCCACTGGATCTTCTTGGAAGATCATGTACTGAATCGCTGCTCCCTTGCCCTGCCAGACCTTTACATTCAGATTATCTTTCAGATCTTCTATGTCCGTTGCAGTGACATGCCTGAACGCCACGTCAATGTCGCCAGCTTCGATGGCTAGTCTGAGTGCTGTTTCGTCAGCGTAAAATTTGATGATTACGACGTCCGTTTTCGGTAATCCCGCATCCTTATTCCAGTAATTGGGGTTCGCTTCCAATCTCATTTCGTGATCCTTTCCGGCTACTCGTTCCCATTTTGTCAACACGTATGGTCCCAAATCCATTGTAGTGCTTGCGCGCACATCGCCCTCCTCGTAGTAAACTACGTCGTCCTCGCTCCAGTCTGTTTTCCAACCTCCGGCGTACTCAGGATTAACTATAGCGCATGCTTGGCTTGACAATAACGGCAGGAATGGGCCGAAGGGTTGCACCAGATTAAACTTAACCACGTATTTGCTTACGACTTCCACGTTATCTATGATACCGTCGAACTCCAAGCCGAGTGGCATGCCCTCGGGATGGGCAATTCCAATCGCCCTATCGAAACTGTATTTCACATGAGTTGCATTGAACTCTGTTCCATCCTCAAACTTGACGCCTTCTCTCAGATTGAAGGTCCAAGTTTTTTTGTCTGCACTTAATGTCCAATCGGTCGCCAATGCTGGTTTAAAGTCTTCCTCTTTAGCCTCTGAGCCAGGTTCGATCTCCACCAAGGTGCAACCCGTGTTTTGGATTATCTCCCATCCAAAGAAGTCCCAAGCTCGAGCCGGATCGATGGCAGATTCCACCGAGTCGGTTGTTCCCATGATCAAAGCTTCCTTCAACGTAGGCTGAGGGACAATCAGGTAGTAGGCGATAACTCCAGCGATGACTATCACGACAATCAATACACCAACGATCACTATTTTGCCAAGGGCTTTTGCATCTTTCAATTTCAACGTTTTTCACCCTTGGCACATTGTTTGAGTGGTTTGAAATATAAGATTTTGCCTAGCACTAAACGATCGAAGCGCAAAAAGAGAAGATAAGATCCGATCTAAAAAAAGGGGAGCTTTGCGGGTGATACCCCTTCTTGTCGCCGGTTCAAACCTGCCCTTCGGCATTTTCATGGACTTTGACATAAACCTACGTCACTATTTTCTTTTGCAGAAGGACTTGAGGTTTTCTTGGTCTTTTCACAGCCCTTTTTAGTTAAGCACAGACCACCAATTATTTTAATTCAAGATGCAGCTCATTTGATATACCATCAGTTGCGGCAATTAACATTCTAAATGTTTTTTTCAATTCTTTTATGCGTTACCATCCGCACCTTCTTCTGAGTCAAGACAAGTATGTCTTTGTCCTTAAGCATCGAAATGAACAAGTCTGCCGCTATTCCCAAACCACCAATTGTCAAAACACACTGTATTCATTTGCACACAGCGCTCGTGGAAAGAATGTACTCATAGAAAGCCAGCTAAAACCGTGGACAACACCGCTTTTTTCTTGGTATCCGCCGAGGCTAGGGTTCGCAAGAATTATTCTTTTCTTTTCAACTCATGCCTTAGATCGTTTTTAGGACTTTTACCGCACAACATAACCCGCGTTCATCTCAAATGCGCTCGCTGTCGGCAATTTAGGTTGAAATATCACCTATTTTTTTAGTCAATCAAAATGTCACCTTAACTTACAACATTTACTGTGCGCGTGTAGTTGTTGAATTCAGCTCGCGATTTTCTTTCCTTGCTGTAGGATAGAGTTAGAGGAGTGTGCCGCTTGCTATCATGACGACTTTGCCACCAACATGGATACTTATGCCTTGTTTTTCTTTACGTGTCTTGAGCAAAAGCAGAGAAGGCCGGTTTATTTCATAGCCTTGCTCGACTCTAGCATTAATTATCTCATTGCCAAGATATTTATACACAGATACGTATCCTGCTAAACAGCCATTACCTGAGCCCGTCGCTGGGTCTTCCGGAATGCCAACTCCATCCACAAACACTCTAACGTTTAGATCGTTGTGAGGATTATAGGTTTCAGGGCAAAAAACCAGCAAGCCTGCTTTTGTTTCTTTCAGCAATTCGCCTCCCTCTCGCCGCGTTACACGTACCCGTTTAACGGCCCTCAGGTTTCTCAGAGGAACAATTATGAAAGGAAGGCCAGTAGATACTTCCTGTATCGGATAACGAGAATCCACGTCCTCTCTTCTTATGCTGAGTATTTCAGAAATTCTATCAACATCAAATATCTTGCCAAAGGTCGGCTGAATTTGCTCCATCCACAGCAATTCTTGGTTTCGCTCGTCTTTTTCGAAGGTTACAGGTATCTGGCCAACCTTCAGATTGAGCAAAACTTTTCCTGAAATGTCATTCGGTTTCGAATGGTTTATAACGTAAGCAGTGCCTAAAGTGGGATGCCCAGCAAATTGCAGCTCTTTTTCTGGCGTGAAAATGCGAACGTCATATCCACCGTCGGATTTCTTGCCTGAGAGAATAAAAGTTGTCTCGGAAAAATGCATCTCATTGGCAATGCTTTGCATCTGAGGGGTGGAGAGAGAGCTAGCGTTTTTCACTACTGCGAGCTGATTGCCAGCATACTTTTCTTCGGCAAACACATCAACCAAACAGAAATCTAAACCGCCCACATTAATCAGATCCTTACGATATAGGATATTCATCCTGTAAGTACTATTATAGCTTAATTAAATCCTAACCAATAGGCGAAAACTGAATATACTCGAAAAAATAGTTCCAACAGAATAAACTACTTGCATTTAAGAATATGGTGATGCAAATTGTGGCCAAGCATGACAGTCTAGGGAAGCATGAGGTTTCACGTTGAAAACAATTAGTTCAAAGACTATTGGTTTCCTTTATGTTGCGGCAGCATCAATTACTTGGGGTACCAATGGCGTAGTAGTTAACTTCGTTGATCTTTCTCCTTTTTCAATCGCTTTCTTCAGGGTATTCTTTGCTAGCCTCTTTCTCTTTCCAATTTTGTATCTGAAAGCGAGAGGCGCCCTGCTGAGAGCAATCAAAGTATGGAAGAGTTTTTTAGCCCTTGGAGTCCTGCTGAGTTGTGGTTGGGGTTTCCTTTTTCAATCAATGAAGCTCATGTCAATAGCGGATGCTGCTCTACTGAATTATACAGCACCTGTCATCGTAGCATTGTTGGGACCGATTTTCTTGCAGGAGAGTATTGAGAAATCGACTGTTTTTGCTTTGGGTCTATCGTTAGTGGGGATTTCAATGATATCTTATCAGTATGGTTTTCAATCGTCAAGTTTAAACTTTCTGGGAGTTATCTTTGCGCTTCTAGCTAGTCTTTCTTATGCGGCTTTCGTTATTCTATCCAAGAAGACTCTTTCCCAAGCTGCCAGTCCTAGCCTTGCTTTCTGGATGTATTCAACATCCGCAATCATACTTTTTCCATCGATTATTGGCACCACTATTAATATTACTCTGAATTCATGGTTACTCTTGCTGTTGTTGGGCGGTATCAATACTGGTCTCGCCGTCACACTGTACCTTGAAGGACTCAAGACCATAAAAACCCAAAAAGCGGTTGTTCT
>Ga0209636_10004712_pt1 | contig 13926 bp, 14 predicted proteins | sample DeeMarSWOR152_54_FD_187464 | JGI IMG/M metagenome (GOLD analysis project Ga0209636, IMG submission 187464) | Marine sediment microbial communities from White Oak River estuary, North Carolina - WOR-1-52-54 (SPAdes) (version 2) | ecosystem: Environmental > Aquatic > Marine > Intertidal zone >...
TTCCTTCGAAGTACTTTCAGGGCGGGATATATTGTGCCGGATGTTGGCTTGGTTCCTCTCCTCTTTCCGAGTTCTTCCGATATCTCTTGCCCGTTCATGGGTCTCTTTGAGATAAGCCACAGTATGTAGAATGACAGCAAGCCCCGCATGTCGCAGCAATCTGGGATTTCTGGGCAACATTCCTCGGCCATAGTTTAATGTTGGGCATCCGATACATTTATATCTTTCCCGTGAACATATAGGGCATCCGACAAATGGAACGTGACAAGGATGGATGACTCAGAAATTAAAGAGTACGTGAGGAAAACATATAGCGAGATAGCAAAGACAGGTGACTCATGCTGTCCGTCTAGTTGCTGTGGACCCTCAGCCGTAGATCTGACATTGAGGTCAGGTTACTCTGTGGATGACCTCAAGGAAGTGCCAGAGTCCTCCGTCATGGGCTTAGGCTGCGGCAATCCCGTCGCATTGGCCAGCCTGAAAGAAGGGGACATTGTTCTGGATCTGGGCTCCGGAGGAGGAATCGATGTCTTCATGGCGGCCAGAAAAGTCGGGGCACACGGAAAAGCGATTGGGGTAGACATGACAGAAGATATGGTCCTCAGGGGAAGGTCGGCGGCTTCACAATATGGATATGAGAACGTCGAGTTCCGATTGGGTGAGATAGAGAGCCTGCCCGTTGAGGACAGCTCAGTAGATGTCATCATCAGCAACTGCGTGATAAACCTGTCTCCAGACAAGGAAAGGGTGTTTCAAGAGGCATACAGGGTGCTAAAGCCCGGAGGCAGAATCATGATCTCCGACCTAGTCACTTACGGAGAATTGCCCGGCGAGGTCAAGAGGAGCTTCAGTGCTTGGGCTGGCTGCGTTGGTGGCGCGCTTGAAAAGGACCGATACCTAGACGCCATAGTGAGAGCGGGATTCGGAGATGTCAGAGTCCTCTCCGAATCGGCCTGCGACCTAGGTGTTCCCCCACAACTGAAAGGAAAGATAGCGAGCGTTCAGGTCGAAGCCCACAAGAGCTAGGCAAGAGACGGAAGAGCGACTTCTTTTTCTAACCTGCTGAGGATCGAAGTCAACGGCTGCAGGCAACTTCTCGAGGGGGTCTGTTGTCGCAAGTGGTTGCCGTTGCGAAGCTAGAAGGCCTTGAGGATGGTTAACAAACCTAGTGCAAGTGTGAGCAGTGCTGTGGTCAGCTTTAACGTTCCGCTTCTCATCTTTCTAACGAGATAGGCCGATACAGGTGTCGATAGCGAAACACCGATAGCCAATAGCATCGCCAAGGACCAATCTATGCTCCTGCCTGCAGCGAGGTAACTCAGGACAGCAACAATGCAGGTCACTCCTTCTGACAAGGAAGTCACCCCTATAGCGCTTTTCGGCTCTACTCCTGTCAGGATCTGGCCTCCTGTTATCACGGGTCCGTATCCTCCGCCGCTAATGCCTTTGTTGAAGGCAGCGATGGAGCCGACGAATGCTAGTCTGCCCCAAGAAAAACCCCATTTCCCGTTCCTGACTGCCAACATTAGGAAACCTATGGCAGCAGCCAACATACCAATATACAGATTCAAGTAGACCTTGGGCAGATTGACTGCGACTACAACTGAGACTATGCATCCTGCTGAGCCCAGAACTGCCAGCGCCACGGCAGCCTTGAAGGCTTTTCCACCTGTGGACAAGTCTACATTCCTGAATTCGTGGTGGAAGAAAGATGCCAGAAAGTCTCCGGCAAGCTGTGACACTAGGACGGCCGGAACGACGCTCGTGGATTCGAGGCCCATCAGTAGTAGCAAAGGAGTCAGAATTGTACCGTATCCTCCTCCGAAGGAGGCGTCTGCGATCTCAAGGAAGAAGGCCAAAAGGACCATGTAGAGAGGAGCAACATCAGGAAACATCGAGGAGGTCCCCCACCTTAGTCGTTGGCGCGCTCGACATCAGGACCAACTTTCATGCCGTCGCGCTACGGTCTTTTCCTTTCTCTTTGTGAGTTCTGTCTGGAGACTAGAATCCAGAAGCACTTGGCGCTTCCGTCGTATATCCAGATCTTTGTTGGTTTGCTCTCCAAGACGCCAGATGTATGTTCCTTGGCATGAAGAGTTGGGATCCCGGACTGGCGTCTGTACCTTGCTCCGGATAGGACCAGACGAAGACTTCCGGTATTTCCTGCCATGCTTTCCCCTTTAGAATAGGAGAGGAATTGCTCCTTATAGTTAACGTCTGGGAGCATGTCACCGATTTCTTGTTCGTCTTGGGCTTTTTTCACCTGTAGACGGTGCTCGGAATGAAGGAACATCGATTACTCGGGAATAGGACGTGTGCTGCATATCTTTGTCTTTCTTTCAAGAGCGCTGTTTATGGCTATGAAGGCTATGCCCTTGCCGTTGTCCGCTATTCGGGTGATGTTCCAAAGTATCAACCTGAGGTGAGGTATCTCGGGAAGTTTCTGCATCAATTTGTCCCTTTCTGACTCTATGAACTTCTGCATCTCCAGAATGCTGTTTGCGATCTTGACGTCGCCGATGAAGAAGCAGTCCACAGACTTCAGGACCAAGTCATAGGCCAGATCATTAAGCTGACCTATTCTCTCCACTACCCATCCCGGCAATCTGTCTCTGTATCTTCGTAACAACTCAGCGACCTGCCGTGCTATCTCCTCAGCATAGTCAGCGATCAGTTCGAGATATCTCAACATCAGACCAAAGTACAAGATGTGCAGAGGGTCCTCCAGTCCTATCTCCTCAGCCACTTCCCTTCTTCTTTGCGCCGAAATCAGCAGTCTCATCGCGAGGAGGTACATCATGTCAGCTTCATCCTCTCGGCTGATAGCGTCTTCTGCTAGTGAGATGTCTGATTCTATCAATGCTTGCGTCGCCTCTTTGACAATGGTTAGCGAAATTGTGGAAAGCCTCCGAAGTAGCATGTCCAAACTGTATTTCCTTGGGTCAATAGAACACTGAAGTGTTATGCGATCAGGTGTCTCCTCCACTATGCCCAATCCAATTAGCTTGCGCATTATCCCTCTTATCTCTTCGGCGTGCTCGGAGCTCACCCTTTCAGAGGAGATTATTGAGAAGACGTCGCGACCGAGAATGTAGCTTCCTACTACTATCCGTTCCAGCATCCTCGGTTCATCACACAAGTCAGAGTTGCAGATGTACTCCTCGGTCCTTTCGACCGAATCAGACGGCTTGCTTGGAAACAGTCTAAGTGAGCCATCTTGTTCTGAGGTCAAGAAAAGGACACTGCCACGTTTGAGACCCATCTCGTCTGCCCAATGCCGAGGTATTGAGACGGAAAGAGTTGAGGGCCCAACCTTTTGCACTTTCCTACTTTCTATGCGAGCCAACTCGCGATTCACCGTAATTATAGTACATATGCAAGCTTCCTATATAAGCATTGTAAATTCAGACAGTGAGATTATCAGTATTCGCCATCGGCGTCCCCCCGATTTCGCCTCTAGCATCATCGAACGGTGTGAAACGGCAACTTGCGCCCTGCCGGCGATTTTTTGTCACCATCAATTAAATACATATCACAGTTTTGTCCCATATATGCCCGAGGGATGACGAGAACAATGAAGCCGAGGGAGCTCGCTATGCTGGAAATGAAGCCGCAGACTGATCTAGTTGAGAGGCTCATACACGAGAAAGTGAAGAGCTACGGGAAATCTAGGAGAGCCTTAATTCCGCTTCTCCAGGAGATCCAGACCAGCTTAGGCTATCTGCCTGAGTGGGGTCTGAGACTTGTCTCCGATCATCTGGGAGTGCCTTTGAGCACTGTCTATGGGGTGTCGACGTTCTACCATCAGTTCACCCTTGAATCCTTAGGGGAATATGTGATCCAGTTGTGCATGGGGACCGCGTGCCACATCCGAGGTAACGCTGACAATTACGCTTTCCTGCTAAATCTGCTGGGCCTTGACCCCGGCGAAACTACAACGGAAGACGGGTTGTTCTCTGTGTTGAAGGTTAGATGCTTGGGATGCTGCAGCTTGGCGCCTGTGCTTAAGGTGAACGATGACATCTACGGCAAGGTCGATTTCAAAGGGATCAGGAAGGTAATCTCCGGTTATAGGTCTGAAGCCAAGAAGAGGCGAAGGGAACTGGAAGTCTTCACGGTCCAGCTGGGTGATCTGAAATTCGAGCTGAAGAGAGACGAACTCGAAAACCTGAGGAGAACTGGTCTCAGATGGAGCGTACTCAAGTGTCTCCACACGGTTCTTAGCGAGACTAGGCTTGACGTTCCTGATTCAGTGAATGGCGACCTCGAGACAGTTAGATCGATTATTGAGACGGGATGCCGCAGGCCAAGGGATGCTGACGGGTTGCTGAACTGGGTTGAGAGTAGGTTGATCGAGAAGGCTATTGCGCTGGATGACCTAGTCTACTGGGAGGATGTCGTGTGGAAGGCAAGGGACGGCAAGCTGACCCATGATGAAACGTTGAGGATTCCGTGGATGGAAGACATGACCAAGAGATACGAGTTCCTAGGCTATTGTGTCCCGTCTAGAACGTGAAGGAAGGAGGGAGAAGGAGAAATTGGCGAAGGGTAAAGCCTTGAGGAAGAAAGGTGCAAGGAGAAGCGTTGAGGTCCAGGAAGAGGTAGCGGAAGAAGCTCTGGAAGAGGCTGAGAGGAGAAGAAGGGAGTATCCGAGTCTCTCTGAATACGTTTCGGAAGCTATTGATCTGCAGATTCGGACTCTAGAGGAGAAAGAGAAAGCCGGAGAACCGGTCGCTCCTCCTTTGGAAAAGGATTTGCTGGCTCTGAGAAGAACTGGTCTGAGATGGGCGATTCTGAAGTGTTTGCATTGGAAGTTGACTGACATAAGATTTGACATCCCCCAAAACGTAGCTGGTGATCTGGGAGTGGCAAGATCGATAATCGAAACGGGCTGCAGCAACTTGGATACAGCCGATGGAAGACTAGACTGGGTAGAACACACTCTGATGGAGAAAGCCATATCTCTGGATAATCTGCAGTACTGGGAAGCGCTAATCGGAAAACACCGCAGCGAAAGACTGACGGAGGCAGACATAGAGGGTATGCCCAACTTCGGAACTCTAGTCAGACAGTATCCTTTCGTGGCCTATTGTTTGAGCTAGGCTCAGCACTGCTCTCTTGGCTCTTTCCATGGCCGGTTTCCTGCTCGTAGTCTGCCGGTCGCGTCTCGCTCGGCAAAGTGATAATCCTTGTCAGCCGCTGCCTCTTACGCTGGTTTCTCTGCGTGACGGGCATCCCCCCTATTTTTGGCGAAAGATGCTAGGAAGTTTCGCGGTTTTCCGCTGCTAACTTGGGTACCCCCTATGTTTTCCTAGACCTAGAGGGAACTGCGAATCCCTTTTTATGTTAGGGCCGGAGGCACAAGACCGCTTGACCTCTCTGCGGGGAGACCAATCATCCGAGCTGGAGAGTCCGGGCTAGGCTGGCGTCGACTCCTCCTCTTTTGGCGTATCCGCCTTTTCTCTCGCTCTCCTCAACCCAGTTTTGGCTACGAGGCTGTGATCTGCGCTAAGAGAGGCGGCGTTTTCTGGTGAGAAATCACCATGGAAAAAATACAAATTGAGGTTTCATAATCATATTACCTAAAGCAGCTGTGTCGGTGGGCAAGAACCCTTGGCAACAAGCGACGAATGGAGTTTGATGGACAAGTGCTGCGATAGATGTAGACATACACTTGATAGTCCTTGCAGCAACTACCTGCCTTGCAGAACCGAAGGTCCGATCTGCCACGATGATCCTGACTGCAGAAGGAAGAGAAGAGACAGATTGGAAGAAGTGGGACTTGGAAAGTACGGGGTCAAGATATCCGTCGGCATGAGTAGCTGCGGCCTAGCAGTTGGTGCAAAGGAAGTATTTGAAGCCACCAAAGAGGAGACAGAGAAAAGGAACTTAAAGGCGACAATCCAACCTGTGGGATGCATGGGAATCTGCTATGCAGAGCCTCTTATTGAGATCCGGAAGAACGACTTGCCTGATGCCCTATATAGCGAGGTCAAGGCTGACGCTGTTGGCAGGATCATCGATGAATATCTGAGCGGCGATTTGAGCAATGCCTTTGCTCTCAGGAGCAGAACTGGATCCGCTGAGGGTGAAGACAAGGTCCCTCTGATCAACGATCTAGATTTTTGCAGGTTGCAGGTGAAGTGGGTCACAAGGAACTGCAGCCTAGTTAACCCTGAATCGATAGAAGACTATATCGCGTACGGCGGGTATGCTGGGCTGCATAGGACATTGAACTTATCCCCGTCTGAGATCATAGAGGAGATCAAAAGATCGGGGCTGAGGGGGCGCGGCGGAGCAGGCTTTCCCACATGGCTCAAGTGGAATATATGTCGGAATGTCGCTAGCGAAACAAAATACATGATATGCAACGCGGATGAGGGCGATCCAGGAGCCTTCATGAATAGAATGCTTGCAGAAGCCGACCCCCACAGAGTCCTCGAAGGACTGATCATCGCAGCCTATGCGATAGGAGCAGACCAGGGCTACATCTTTGTGAGAGCTGAGAAGCCTCTGATGGCGGATAGACTTGAGAAAGCGGTCAAGGCTGCCCAGGAACATGGAATTCTGGGACGCAACATACTCGGTTCAGGCTTCAGCTTCGATGTGCAGGTTGCTCGAAGCGCCGGAGCATTTGTGTGTGGGGAAGAAACAGCCATGATAGCCGCTATCGAAGGAAGAAGGGCGATGCCGAGGCAGCGGCCGCCGTACCCGGCTACTGACGGACTCTTCGGCAAGCCAACAACCATAAACAATGTTGAGACTCTCGGCCACGTAGCGACCATAATGACGGAAGGATGGGAAGAGTTCGCGAAGCACGGGACGGAGAGAACCAAAGGCACGAAAGTCTTCTGCATCACCGGCTGTGCAAAAAGAACGGGTGCCGCTGAAGTGCCGATAGGAACATCGATCAAGGACCTGATATTCGCGGTAGCCGGCGGCGTCCGAGAGGGAAGAGAGTTTAAGGCTGTTCAGATAGGTGGGCCCTCGGGAGGGTGCTTGCCGTCAAGTATGCTGGACCTTGCCGTAGACTATGAGAGCTTGCAGTCGGCTGGAGCCATAATGGGTTCAGGGGGCCTCGTAGTAATTGACGACGGCAACTGCATAGTAGATGTTGCCCGGTACTTTACAACCTTCACAACAGCTGAGTCTTGTGGCAAGTGCTTCCCGTGTAGAATGGGCACCAAGACTCTCTACGACACTTTGACGAGGATAGTTGAGGGAAAAGGGGTCGAAGGGGACCTTGAGATACTGAAGGAAGTCGCGAACTCTATGAAAGATACGAGCCTGTGCGCTCTTGGCCAGACGGCCCCGAACCCGGTTCTGACGACGCTTAGATACTTCGCTGATGAATACGAGGCACATATAAAGAGCAGGAAGTGTCCGGCGAAGGTATGCACAAAACTGGTTGATTATGTCATCTCGGAGGAAGTCTGCATCGGATGTGGCTTGTGCGCGAAGAGTTGTCCAGTCGCGGCCATCAGCAAGAACAGCGAAGGGAAATACGAGATAGATATGGACAAGTGCACTAGATGCGGTCAGTGTGTCGTAACGTGCCCACGGAGCGCCATTATGAAGAAGTGAGTTGATTGCCTTGGTTAAGATGACAATAGATGGAGACGAAGTCGAGATCGACGCAAGTGCTACTGTACTTGATGCAGCTGAGAAACTGGGGATAGAGATACCTACTCTATGCTACTATGCCGGAGTTTTCAGAGAAGCAACCTGCAGAATGTGCGCGGTAGAGCTGGTTGCGAAGGGCAGACCTGGGAAGATAGTCTCTTCTTGTGCGTATCCAGTTTCGGAAGGTCTTGTTGTCGAAACGGACAATAAGAACGTGAGGACGAATCGCAGATTGTCGCTAGAGCTGATTTTTTCTTCTCACAGGATTAAGTGTCAAAGCTGTCCGAGAAAGGGAGGGAGCTGCGAGTTACTGGAGCTGGGCAGACAATATGGCGTCGAGGGTGTACCAGTCTGTTCAGAATGTCCACTCCACGAAGATGACTGCCTCTTGGCGAAGGGTGAGCCTTGCCTCGGGCCGCTGACAATTGCAGGTTGTGGCGGAGTCTGCATGGACATGCTTCGAGTATGCGAAGGCTGCCGCGGTCCGGTAACCCGATCTGATGCGGTCAGAGAGGCCCTGCACCTCTACGACATCTACGGGATAGACACGGAAGAGGTTCGCAGGAAGTTGAGCAAGTACTATGCCAACTCTGAGTTCTATGACAGACTCCTCAAGACGGTGGAGGAGGTGATGACATGGAAGTGAAGATCGCGCCTGTTTCGAGAGTAGTTGGCCACATAACCTTGAACGTCAAGATTGAAGAAGACGAGATCAAGGCCAAACTGAAGGTACTGAATGACCCAAGGTTTATCGAGGCTCTTGTTGTTGGGAGGAGATACGACGAGGTCCCCGAAATAGTCTCCAGAATATGCGGACCTTGCAGCGTGAATCACACTCTCGCCTCAATAGTGGCCCTAGAGAACGCGCTTGGGGTCAAACCGTCAGAGGACGTTGAGCTGCTCAGGGAACTGCTGTGCCAAGCCGTGAACATCCAGAATCAAGCCGTTCATCTCTACTTCTTGGCTTTGCCGGATCTTGTTGGTTGCGAGAACATAGTTGATCTTGTACGTCAGTATCCGGCAGCTGTGAAGACTGGACTGGAGCTGAAGACTTCCGGAAACAGGCTGATTGAGGCAATAGCAGGTCGAATAGTCCATCCGACCGCGTGTGTTGTGGGAGGATTCACAGAAACACCCAGCCAAGGAAGAATCGATCATGCAATACGGATGCTAGAAGAGTCAAGAAAGTACGCTGTGGAAGCCGCTGATCTTTTTCTTGGGTTCGAAGTGCCAGAGCTCGATTCGGTGAGTGATCTTCATCTCGTTACTTGCGGACAGAGTAAATACCCGTTCGTCGGAAGTAGCCTATCGGCGTCTGACGGCACGGTGTTTGCCTCCTCGGATTACGCAAAGTCCATAGAAGAAGAGCCGCAGACCTATACCACTGCCAAGTATTGCTTGCTGAATGGGTCAAGTTTCTATGTTGGGTCCAGAGCAAGGCTGAACGTGTATGCTAAGGGGTTGGCAGACTCGGCTGCGGAATACGTCTCAAAGCTAAGGCTCCCGTTGAGAAACCCGTTCGAGAACATACCAGCGAAAGCCATAGAGACTCTGCACTGTGTCGAAAGATGCATTGGGATACTCAACGCAATCAAGGATCGGAAGCTGAAGACGAAATCCGATGTCCGCGTTTCTGCGGGTGAAGGTGTTGGGACTCTTGAAGCTCCTAGAGGTGTACTGATCCATGACAGCAACGTTGATGAGAACGGAATAGTGAGACGCTACAATGTCATCACACCGACGGCTTTGAATGGCAAGCACATCGAAGCTTCTCTGGAAGAACTCGCAAAGGAGAGAATTGACCAAGGGAAGAGCGATGAAGAGTTGAAACTCGGTCTAGGGAGCTTGGTTAGAGCCTACGATCCATGCCTTGGCTGTGCAACTCACATGGTAGAGATCGCCATTGAAAGGTTGTAGGTGATAGAGGGTTGAAGGTAGCTTTCTACTCTTTCGGCGGATGCGATGGCTGCTCCTATGAGCTGTTGAACCTTGACGAAGATCTGCTTAATGCCATTCAGAAGTATGGGGTTGAGATAGCTCACTCGGTGATCTTTGGGGTCCCAACCGAATCCAGAGACTATGACGTAGCCTTCGTAGAGGGGACGATAGCTTCAGAAGAAGACGCCACTAAGATCAGGGAGATTCGGGAGAAGTCTAGGATTCTTGTGGCTATGGGCTCGTGTGCAGCCTTAAGTGGAATTCCGGGACTGAGGCGCTTCACAGAAGAAAAAGAAGTGAGGCGAGTATATAGAGGGGTGGAACTTGATCATAAACCGCTCAAGGAAGCTGCCCCTCTAGGCAAGTTCGTAAAGGTTGACTATCATCTAAGGGGCTGCCCAACAAGCAAAACAGAATTTCTGGAGTTACTGGACAAGATTGCCTCAGGCAAGTGGTGGAGACAAGGCGAAAGAAGGTTCGACTACAGCCGCGAGAAGACCTTCGACATCGAGGGAACAGCCGTCACGTTGGACGGCGAGAAATGCTACGTCTGCGGTCGATGCGTCAAGATCTGCGAGGAAATAACCAATGCGATAGACTACGCAAACAGAAGCGTAGACACCATAGTCTCTACTCCCTTCAAGGTCAAGTTCGACGAGTCTTCCTGCATAAGTTGTGGCCTGTGCACCCTTTACTGTCCCGTGGGAGCCATGAAAGAGCGCAGTTCTGTTAAGAACGTTCAGGAGATCCTAGAGGCAGGAGAGAACCTGACAGCCTACGTGGAGCCCGAGGTCATTGCAGCTCTAGGAGAAGCATTAGACGTTGAGGCTGACGTCGGCGGGAGACTTGCCACTGCCCTCAAGCGACTCGGGTTCCAGAAGGTCGTCCTCTGGAAGCCTCAAAACCAGCTGAGACTTGATGGTCTAGTGATCATCCCGGGTAGCGAGGGTGAAGCAAGATTCGTGGAGCTCTTCTACCCAGACCTCTTGCGTTACTTGACGGAGCCCCCCAAACTAGAGGAAGGGAATGCGGTGTGGTTCACCCCATGCGTAGCCAGGAAACTCGGCAAGACGCTCGTTCTGACGACAAGAGAGCTTACCCGACTGTTAGGCACTCTCGATCTCAGTCTTGTGACCGTCGGGCGTTTCGACCAGACATTGCTCGGAGAAGAGAACGAGGACGAGACCGTGGCAACTGGAATTCCGCAAATGCGGGAGACTCTTGAGAAGATAAGACGGAAGAGTCTCAAGAAGGGAATCGTGAGACTTTATTGCTGTCCAGAGGGTTGCCTTTTCGGAGGAGGACAGCCGTTCGCTAACTCGCAGCCGAAGGGCAATCGCGAGCAGATTCTCGCACGGATGCTCGGACCTGAGCGAAACTAGCTATAGGCGGCCAGACGGAGAACTGACCGGTGAGACTCGTTTTCCCGGTGAAAACCTTACTCGATTCGAACCTCTTAGTACGGGCTCAAGTCTATTTTTTCCCACGAGACGCTCGTCGATGAATCCAATTGCACAGTCGCTATGTCGAGTTTCTGCAGAGCATTCTTCAGGTTGTAGATACACGTTCCTACGTCTCCTTTGTCGCAGATTATTGCGAAGACTATGTCGTGTGTGCCATATGTCTTCCACAGGAATTTGACTTGATGTTGCCTCTTCAGGAAGTTTATGGTCTTGTCAATATCTTTGGGGTTTACGTTCATCCCGAAGATTACGGCTGACAGGTCGAGCTTTTCGAAGTTGGGGAACGCCATGATCCTTCTGTCTACTATGCCCATCTTCTCGAGCTTATCGATCCTTCGGTAGATTGTGTTGCGGCTTGCATTGCATAGCTTGCCGAGTTCCTCATAGGAATAGACACCGTTGCAGATGTGCCTTACGATTTTTCGGTCAAGATCGTCAACATCGGTCTTCATATCATCACGTGGTGATGGTTTGCCGAAATCAGTATAAAAGCGTTACTCCGTCACCAGGAAATAAATATAACATAAGCTTCTCGCACAATATGGTAGGGGAAAACAGACTGGAGGTTGATGGATTGCGGAACCCTGGAATGGATCCAAAATGGAGGAACGTGAGAGTCCGACAAGAGCTAGTGGACGAAGTCAAGAGAGAGATTGGCAAGAAGAAAGGCCGCTACCCAAGCCTCTCGGAATTCGTTTCGGAAGCAGTTCAACTTCGACTTCAGACACTAGCTGAAGAAGAGAGACTGGGCGAACCGATTGCCTTGGGACTTGAAGGTCCAGAAGAACCTCGAATCTGGAATCTGATAGCAGCGTATAACCGGAACAAGGAAGAATGCGAGCACAAGGAAGGAGAGATCTCTACAATATTGGCGGATTTTCATCCGTCTCTATCGGCGTGCGCGCTTACGGGAATACAGTGTAGTCTCTACACCTGCCCAAGAGCGGAAACGTATCCAGTGATGTGAAAGAAAGCCTCTGTAGTCTCGCTGGGCTGCTTCGATCATCAATGCTCACTGCAAGATCGATCGAAGCTCCGCCTAGCCGTCTTTCTGGCAGGCCTGATAGTGATTTCCGGACCTTCTCTTCACGTAGATTCGGAGCCATTCGGAGTTCTCTGTTCGCCTTCCGGTTGCTTCCCGGCTAGCTCTTCTCGGAGAGTATTCTCTCGATGTTGCCCGAGAGTACCAGTTCTAGATCAGTTTTTCCTAGGCGCAAACTGCGGATTTTTTCCAGTTCAACCTTGGGGAAGTTGTAGAAGGGCAGTCGTGTTCCGCTGACGTCTGAGCCGAAGATGATCCGTTCCGGTCCCACTGCCTCGAGGCAAGCCTTGATCGCGCCGATTGGTGCTACGCTCGTGTCAAAGTAGACGTTCTTGTTGTCGTAGAAGGCTTCCATGCGGTCGTGTCCTCCGTTGAGTGCGCCGATGTGTGGGATTATGATCTCCAATCCGGGATTCACATCGATGAATCTCTTAGTCTCCTCGAACTCCTCTTCCAGCAAGACTGGCATCTTGAGCTCTCCGATTCTTTCTAGAAAGCTGGCGCATCTGGGATCGTCGTAATCGTATCTGGGTTCATCATGGTGTCGATGCCACTTTACGCCGTGATAGCGGTCTAGGTTCTCAGGAACTAGATAGTCGTTCCAGACGAAGTAAAAGGCGAAGAGATCATCCGATTTGCCCGCAACCTCTAGAACATACTCATTGGCTCTCAGACGCGAGTCCGGAGTATCTGTAATCCTGTACATGTCCTCTGGGAAGGCGAAGATGACTGCGCCCTCGGCCCCGGCCTCTCTGAGATCCCTCCGCAGCTCTTTCCCGCTGTAGTATTTTGTCTTCTTGTTGCAGCCTATGTGCACATGGGAGTCTATGATTCTCATATCTATCCTTCATTCATTGTCAGCGAGATCATAAAAACTCATCGAAGATGCACTGCTATTCCAGGCCGGTGTTCGTTCCGAAAACCGGCAGCGATCATTGAGGTCAGTATAGAGCAAGTGCGACGCTGGGATAGGGATCGAAGATCGATCGATAATAGTGCCGAAAAGCATATGGGTCTAACCGGCGTAGAAAATACGGGGGGGTCTAATCTAACGGTTAAAGTTTCCGTCAATAGATTCGTTCTGCTACGCATCGAGAGGACAAGAAAAGAAGTTGAGACAAGCACTCAGAGGCTACGAAACAAGACACTCAAGAACCTCGGGGAAATCTTCGCAACCGCATCACGAGTCGTCAACGGCCAGATCAAGCAACAACGAATCAACCGAAGAATGGTCCCCATAACCCTCACACAAAGGAGAAGATGGCTCCTAGTCGCCGGACACACAGCACAGACAATGAAGAAAATAGCGGACAACTTCGACGAGAAGGAAACAAAACTTCAACTCGACAAACTAGAGAAACTCATCAAAGAAGCAACTAGCACAGAAACAACAAGACAAGATACAAGGAAGAGTTCCTAGGACACTTCCCACGCTTCGCTCGACCGGTCGGAGACGATGCAGAAGGCGGAAGATCCACTACAACCAGAAACCTCGGTAGCACAGGTAGCAGGTCCGGTATGAGCATAACTATTGGCGTTGCCCGCGCTCCATGTGTTCTGTTCATCCAAGGCTAGACAGGGATCTGGCTGCCGGTGCGATGAATTCAAGGAATATTCCGGGCCAGATTCCGAGTATGACCGAGGCTGAAGCCAATATGACGACCGGCAAAAGCAATGTGGGGGACTGCTCCTTGGCGTCCTTAGAGCCTTCGCGGAGGTTGCCGAACAGAATCTTCCAAGCGAACCAAAGGAAATACGCTGGCGTTATCATCGCGCTTGCCACGCCGATGAACGTAAGAGCTATCTTGCCGGACGCGAGGCCGCCTGCAAAGATCAGCCATTCGCTCCAGAAACCGTTCA
>Ga0209636_10004713_pt1 | contig 13924 bp, 17 predicted proteins | sample DeeMarSWOR152_54_FD_187464 | JGI IMG/M metagenome (GOLD analysis project Ga0209636, IMG submission 187464) | Marine sediment microbial communities from White Oak River estuary, North Carolina - WOR-1-52-54 (SPAdes) (version 2) | ecosystem: Environmental > Aquatic > Marine > Intertidal zone >...
CCTGTTCAGTTAAGAGAACGCAATGTTGTGCAAAAGGATTGGCGAAAGGTCCAACTACGCATTGCACTTTGTTACCCAAGCACCTATCGCGTTGGGATGACAAGTCTTGCTATCCATCTCCTGTATATCCTCTTCAACCAGCATCCTGACGTTGCCTGTGAACGGGCATTTCATGTTCCTGGCGAGCCAGCCCAGTCTCTAGAATCAGGTCAATTACTATCAAAGTTTGATGTGGTAGCGTTTTCGTTACAATTTGAAAATGATTTCGTCAATGCAGTTGAAATGCTTCAACAATCGGGAATTTCTCCATTAGCTGCTGACCGAAAACGTCCTTGGGTTGTCGCAGGCGGCCCTTGTGTCATAGCGAATCCGTTTCCTATGCTACCCTTTGTAGATATCTTTCAAATTGGTGATATCGAACCCGTTTACCAAGAACTGCTTAATGCTCTTTTAGAAGCTAATAGCCAAACTGATTTTGATTCGTCATTGGGTCCTCATTTCTTTCTACCAGAGAGGATGACAGTACAGCGCGCATTTGTCAAAGATTTAGATGCTGCTTTTCACCCGACTTGTCAGATTCTACCTGATCCTCCTTATCCTCCTGAGCTCGAACCTATCTTTGGGCAAAGTTTGTTAGCGGAAATTTCTCGGGGGTGCGATCGCAGGTGTGATTTCTGCTTGACAACTTACCAGTGCAATCCTCGTCGGGAGCGGTCTCTTTCGACCCTAACTCACATTGTTGAAGAGGGAACTGACTGCACAGGAGTAGACAAAGTTGCATTGCTAGCATCTGGATTCACTGATCATTCAGACTTGAAGGAGTTGTTAGCAGGCATTGTGAGTAAGGGCAAGCAACTCTCCGTTCCTTCCCTTCGCGCTGATGTCAGTGATACAGACATCTTCAAATCTATCTATGAAGGGGGACAACGAACGCTAACTTTCGCACCCGAAGCAGGATCAGAGCAACTGCGAACGGTTATTGGAAAAGCAATTCCTGATGACACATTCAAGCAGATTTTCAGTGAGGCTTTAGCAGCAGGGTTTAATCAATTCAAGTTATACTTCATGATTGGATTGCCTACTGAAACGGATCACGATATTCAAGCCATACAGCAATTTTGTGTCAATCTCCTTGAGCTCTCTGATCGCCGTCATCGACTTCATGTGAGCGTGGCACCCTTCATACCCAAGCCACATACGCCTTACCAATGGGTTGGTCTTACACCGTTAAACACTTTGAAGAAGCGCCTTCGACACCTTCAAAGACTTCGACGATATGGACGTATCCAACTGGATTTACCAAATCCACGCTGGGCTGTCATACAGGCAGCTCTTTCACGAGGTACTAGCGAGATTGCTCCACTACTTAATTCAGTTGCCCGGAAACCAACAAGGACAGCGGGAACATGGTTTCAAACAGCTAAAGGGCTAGACCTAAATCTTGAGACTCTGGCAACAGCGGACTATTCTACTGAGGTTCATTTCCCCTGGGATAGAATCGATGTAGGCACAAAGCGAAATACTTTATTGCGGCAGTTTTCCAAGCTAGAACAGTCTTGAATAAATTCAACATGCCGGGGTAATCCAAAATGGGTTCGAAGAAAAAACCATCCAAGAAGGAAAAACCTACTCCTTCTGAACCTAACAATAACGATGCTCTAGCTGATGAAGGTGAAGATCTCACTGAACAATTGCTTGAACGGTTACCCCATTTAGCTAAGGAAATGAAGTCCTCTACATCCGAGGTCTTGATAGAAGGCGTTCGGTGGGATGAAACGAATCGCACGCAGCAGTCAATTACTACCGATAAACCTCGTTTTTCAAGCCACTCTCCTGACGTAGTCGATTTCCTAAGACGCTGTGCAACCGATGAGGAGGCCATGCAAATTATCGACTTTTTAGAAAAACGAGGTGAGATTACTACGATTCATGCAAAAGAGCTGCGACGGCAGCTCCAAACTCAAGGAGTACGGAGTTTTGGTTCTAAGAAGTCTTGGGGCTATTATGAACGTGAAGGCTAGTTGCTAGTGAGTGGCTCCTGCTGCAACAATCCGGATGACATCATTGGCTTGGAGTTCATAATTATCAGCTAGGCGTTTCTTCGTTCTTGCATCAAGGGCATGAATGAAGGTGTCGCCAAGATCTGTATGAATTTTATAGGCGAGTTGACGGGCTGTAGTTCCCTTTGGGACAAGATAGACATCGGGAAGGATGTTCCCATCGTGATCACTGAGTTTGTTTGCATCTTCGACAGGGTATACGGGGATGAGTTGAAGGATTTCAAAAACAACAGTATTCAGTACTTGTTGTACTCCAGTGGAACCATATTTGTCGAGGATTTCGGTTTGTAGACGTTGTAATTGATTCCGTTCGGCTTCTCCAAGTTTTTCTAATTGGAGAATCTCAAATTGGTTTGCTCCTGGCTGATAGGATATGATACCTTTTTCACTCAGGTTTCGAAGAGCTAGTTCTCCTGCGGCAGAACAAGGGATAACGGTTTCATCAGTGAGTTGGTTCAGTGATTCGAAATAATGGTCTGCTTGAGCTCGGTCAATTTTATTCGCAGCAATCACCATGGGCTTGGCTCGATGCCGAAGCTTCTGTACAAAAACTTCCAACTCTTCGTCAGTCCACTCCGTGGGTTTATCGGTTTGTAGTTGTGCATCTCGAAGCGCCTCTTTGATGGTTGTCTCAAGTATTTGTAATCCTGAAAGTTTCTCTCCCAATAGGGTACTGATACTCATTTTTTCAGTTTCAGCTCTTCGTGAGAGACGACGCCAATCCCGTTGTAAAATTTGGACAAGCCACATACTGATTTCTCGTTCCAAAAATTCAACATCTTGTTTGGGATCCCAAGATCCTGGTTCTACATCACGACCTTCAGCATCGAGCGATCCAGATGCATCAACGACGTGAATAAACGCATCGGCTCGTCGGAGATCATCCAGGAACTTATTACCCCGCCCACGACCCTTGTGGGCATCTGGGACAAGCCCTGCTACATCAAGCATATCGACCGGAATTAAGCGAACTCCTTCTCGGCAGATGGAATTTTTAGCGTTGCATTCAACCTCAAATTCTTGGCAGATACAATCAACGCGGACATAGGCTGTACCTGGGTTTGGTTCAATGGTAGTAAAGGGATATGCCCCCACCTTAGCTGCAGTACGACAGGCTGCGTTAAGAAACGTACTCTTTCCCGATGACGGTTTTCCAACGATTCCTATCAGCAAGACAACCAAACTCCATGCTCTAATAATAACGACAACAAATAAATCAGAGCGATAGCAGCATTCGCAGATGAAAATGCTAGTTCCGATTAGAAAAGCAATGTGTTCAAAGAAAAAAGGGTGAAAAAAGTGGCAAAGAGTCGCATATTGGTTGCAGATACAATTCATGATGATGCTGTTGAGCAATTACAAAAAGCCGGATTTGATCTCGCTCTTCAGACAGATATCACGGAAGACCAATTAGTAAAAACAATTGGGGAGTATGATGCGATCATCGTTCGTGGTCGCACAAAGGTGACTCGAGATGTTATTGAAGCCGGCAAATCATTGAAAGTGATTGCTCGGTCTGGCGTTGGACTGGATAATGTTGATTTAGCCTATGCCAAGGAGAATGGAATCACTGTCATAAATTCTCCCGAAGGACCTTCTGTGTCAGTAGCTGAACTGGTCTTCGCATTAGCCCTTGCTGTTATTCGTAAGGTAGCGTTTGCTGATCAAGGAATTCGACAAGGGCAATGGTTGAAGAAGCAAAGTAAAGGTGGCGAGCTTCGCGGACGAAGAATGGGCATTTGGGGGTTTGGTTTCATTGGAGAAGAAGTTGCAAAACGTGCTCTGGCATTTGAGATGTCAGTCTTTGGCTTTGACATCATGCCTGAACGGATTGAGGTTATGGAGAAACTGGGCGTCAAGTTTCTATCCTCGGACGAATTGGCTTCAGTCTCTGATATCCTCACAGTACATGTACCTCTAACACCTAAAACTCGTGGACTCATCGGAAAGCGAGAAATTTCTGCAATGCCAAAAGGAGCAATTTTAATCCATACCGCTCGAGGGGGCGTGGTTGATGAGGACGCCCTGTACCAAAGCCTTGTTGATGGCCATCTCGGGGGGGCAGGCATCGACGTCTTTACAGAAGAACCTCCCTTTTCCAACGAGCTACTCAAAAAGCTCATTGCCTTACCAAACGTTGTTTCAACCCCTCATATCGGTGCTCAGACCAATGAAGCTTCACGAGCGAATTCCATGGTTATCGCTGAGAAGTTATTAGCACTTCTCAAGTAGTAGCATAACAATTTTATATACAATGGCGGTTCGCTATCCCTTATTACGCGGAGGCGTCTACGTCGATGTACAAACACATTGGCGAGCTCTATGCTAGCCATGATAAAGAATTGAAAGCCCTGATTCGCACGCGGCTAATTGAGTGGCGAAAAGAGCCTGCAACTAACCGCATTAGTAGACCTACTCGACTTGATCGTGCTCGTCAAATTGGGTATCGTGCAAAGCAGGGTTTCATTGTAGTTCGCCAGCGTATAACTCGCGGTTCTCGCCGGAAACCACGACCTACGATGGGTCGGAAACCAAAGAAGATGGGAACGGTGAAAATTACACCTGGTCGTAGCCGGCAATGGATTGCTGAGGAACGTGCGTCCCGAAAATTCCCGAATCTACGAGTGCTTGGTTCTTACTATATCGCTGAGGATGGAAAGAGTCTTTGGTATGAGATAGTCTTGGTTGACCCTTCTCATCCCGCAATCCAAGCTGATCAGCGGATTAATTGGATTTGTGAACCAGTTCAAAAGGGTCGAGTATTTCGAGGATTAACTCCTGCAGGTAAAACTTCACGTGGTCTACGCCACAAGGGAAAGGGCGCCGAGAAGCTTCGTCCTAGTATCGGGAAATATGGTCGAAGAGGAAAGTAATTGCACTAAATTCCTTTTGGGAAGTGACGAACCTGTGTCCGTATCGGAACGGGGGCCAGCTCGAATTGATGTACAAGCACTAGTGCATGCAACTGAGGATGAAGAGAAAGTCAAAACAGCAATTACCAATCTGTTTCCCGAAGAGGTTCATGCCTTATTAAAATTCAAGCGGAATAAAGTTCGCGGTCATTTTCATAATCCAATTATTCGTTTGGAAATATGCTTAGACCAACGTAAGCAAGTGAAACTTGTTGTGCAGTCTATTGGAAATCGACTCCTTGTAGAAGATCGAAGGGAAATCGCTGAAACCTTCGAGAGTCGTATCAACAAGAAAAGGCACATTTTTCTACGGTTTGATAAGCAGGAATCTTATCAAGGACGTTTACGCATATTAAACCAGGGTGATTCACTGCGTCTGGTAATCCGATTTGCAGGTTCGAAAAATACTCTTGATGAACTGCAAAGCCTTTGTCGTCAATTCAAACTCATTTAGGAGGGGAAACGCATGCGAACCTATGATCTTGATGTTCGTTTAACGCAACGGCAGAGTGATTCAGACGTTAAGCATTTTCTTGATTTGGTTCGAGAACTTGAATTTGCTGGTTTTGCCCTTGAGTCATCCCGACCTCTCGGTCAAAGATTCCATGAAAAGGATTTGAATATCATTCAGCGGGTAACCTTAACACCTCGGAGTGCTACCCGACTGCGGAGTCTTGTGAAGAATCAACGTAATCAGGCTGCTCTTCTTGTCATTCATGGTCGCACAAAACCTGTCTGGTTATCTGCAGCAGAAATTCCTGAAGTCGATATGATAATGCTCCAAGACTTAGATGATTTCACAATTATTGATTCTCAAATCTCTCGAGCATTAGCCAACAATGACAAGCCAGTTGAAATCTGCCTTCAGAAGCTTCTTTCCAATAAAGGACCAGCCCGTTCCCGGCTCATGCGGGTCATGAAAAATGCAATAGACCATTTGCTTCGAGCAAAATGTAACCTAATTCTAACCAGCGGTACAACAGATTATTGGGGGTTAAGGGCTCCCCGTGATCTTGCAGCACTGGGTTATCTGGCTAGCATTCCTGAGACAGAAGCGAAGAATGCAATCTTACAAAGACCATTAGAGCTGATTAAGAAATTACAAACCTCAATGAATTCGGGCTCATCGAAGCCGCACAGGAGGAAGGATTAGATATGCGTTCTCGACGCCGGTATCTAGCGGTTCGCCTTCACACGAAGGAGAAACTTCCCTCAGAATCTACTTTTCGGAACGCAGTTTGGCAACAGTTACAGGAATTATATGGCGAATTAGGTGTTAGCCGCATCGGGTTTTGGTTAATCGCTTATCGTCAAGAATCACACGCTGCGATTCTTCGGTGCCAACATGATCAGGTGGAACCTCTGCGGGCTGCCCTCGCAGCAATGACAAACTGTAATTCAACTCCGCTTCTGCTTCATGTCGTTGGAATAAGTGGGACGATTCGAAAAGCAGTATCTTTGCTTCCACAACTCGATGCCCGAGATGTAATCAAACCTAGGAAACACAGATAGCTGTTTTCTCTTGATTAAAAGACTGTCAGATGCAGGTTTGAGTTGAGTGCCAAAACAGATAAAGCTCGCGTAGCCTTCATACTTTCCGGGGTTCAGTGAAGCCCCGCCGCTCCATACTGAGCCTTGTGCTATGACGATCTCGCGACGAGCCGAGAGCCCCCACCTCTTGTCATTACTAATTAAACGGTTTGAATTCGAACTGAATGCAGTTTTCCCTCAATGAGTTGATAGGCTTTCATTCGTCGGGCAATTATTGATACACCATCAATAATCCAAACAACGGGATTATATGCCATGTATTCTAGATCCCAACCAGAGGGTTTAGGTGGTGCAGGATGGGAGTGATATATTCCTACCTGTACTAATCCCTGATTCTCTGCTTCGGAAATAATCCGAAACTGTTCCTCTGGGTCGATCGCAAAGGTTGCTTTGGATTGAGCCACATTTTCCATTTCATCGATTCTTACTACACGGACTGCAGTGTTGGCATCCTCATATATCCCAAAAAGTAAAGCGACGCCTTCAAGGGGTGTGGCGCGATGCCGAATTCGGTATAATTGTCGGCGTTGTGGTCTGGTTATGCGTATTGTCCAGATACGGTGTACTGGCATGGGGAACCCACAGCCAAAGACTTTTAAGCTTCTCACCTTTTGAGTCATCGCATCCCAAGCCCGTGAAAGTGAGGCTGCTATTGTCAATGTCGTCAGACAAAGGTAGAGAGCGTCGGTACATTCGGCGAACATTACTCATTAGTTTGTTCGCAGTTATAATCTTCAGCATTTTCATTGCGCTAATGGTGATCCCAACTAGTCCCCTGCTTCCTTCTCTGGAACTACTCGGGCCAGTTGTCACAGGGATCTTGGCAATTCTTTTTTTGACGATCATGTTCATCGGATTGATAGTTTTCCTTGGAAACCTTCGTGAATGGTATGGAGACACGGCTGGATGGTTTGAAGTTGTATTGATCTGGATAATCATCGTTGTTATTGCCTTTATTGGGTTTGGTGGGCTTGCTGCGCTCCTTACGGCCTTACTTTGCATTGGGATCGTCTATTATATCCACCTTGTTCAGGACTAGGTGTGTTTTGTTCATTCTTGAGCCTGAGAGGCAGTCAAGAATAAAATTTTAAAGGCGCTGCTCCTAAACGGCAAAACTGTAAGATGTAACGTGAAAGTAAGAGGGCCAACACACTTCCCTTCTTATGAGACGTTGATGGAGGCACCCTCATTGCAAAGCCAGACAGCGAGCTACGATATCGCCCTAACCACATTTAGTCCTGATGGACGCCTCTTTCAGGTTGAATACGCATTCGAAGCGGTTCGAAAGGGCACTCCAATTCTTGGTATTCGTGGCACCGATGGCGTTGTACTCACTGCGGTCCTCCGAAAACACGTTCTTCAGGAACCTAATCATAATGATAAAATCTTCACAATTGACGATGCAATTGGTGCAGCCATTGCTGGGCTTTCTGGTGATGCACGTACTCTGGTAACCTACGGCCGTGAATTGGCACAAATCCATCAACTAACGTTTGGTGAGCCTATTTCAGTTAAAGTTCTTGGAAAGAAACTAAGCGATCATGTCCAATCCTATACTCAACAGGGAGGCACCCGACCGTATGGCGTTTCAACGTTAATGGTCGGAGTTGATTCAGCGCCCCAACTCTATATGACTACGCCTATTGGCACCTTTTGGAGCTATAAGGCTCAAGCCGTAGGTAATGGAGCAGATGAAATGAATGCAATGTTAGAACGCGAGTATAGATCTGATTTGAATGTGGAGGGCGCCCTGAAATTAGCTCTTCGGGTACATAAGGCAACAGCCGCTTCGCCCCTACGACCAGAGGGATTTATGGCTGCAAAAGTAATGACTAAAGATAAGCGGTTCACACTATTAGACGAGAAGTCTGTGCAAGCCCTTTTTGATACAACCCCATGAAGGAGTGATAGCTGTAATGTCAGGAACCGGAGGAATGCGTGGCGATAAACGCGTCGATTTAGGTGATGCTGTTCTAGCGCGATTTGAAACCCATGGAAAACGCTTTGAAATTGTAGTGGATCCCAAACTAGCCTGGAGCTACAAACAAGGTGAAGAAATTGAACTCCGAGAGGTGCTAGTTGGGGAAACTATCTATGAGGATGCCCTTCGGGGGAAAAAATCGCCGGTTGAAGCTTTAGAAGAGGCATTTGGGACTACAGATGAGCTTGAGGTAGCCAAGCAAATATTGGAAAATGGTTCACTTCAACTCACGGCAGAACAACGCCGTGAAATGGTGGAGAAGCGACGACGACAGGTTATTGATATTATCGTCCGAAATTGCATCAACCCTAAAACCGGGCTCCCCCATCCACCTAAACGAATCGAGTCCGCAATGGAAGAAACTCATATAGTGATTGATTCCACACGGACTGCAGAAGAGCAAGTCCGGGACGTCGTTAAATCCCTGCAACCAGTTATTCCTATTCGGATGGAAATCCAACAATTAGCGGTAAAAGTCCCTCCAGACTTTGCTCCCAAAGCCTACGGAATTGTCGAACGATTAGGAACCATCGCAAAGGATGAGTGGCAAAAAGATGGCTCATGGATTGCCATCGTCGAGGTTCCAGGTGGCCTCCGCGGTGAACTCATAGATGCTTTGAACAACCTTACCCGTGGACGCGCCGAAATTAAGATACTCAAAAAAGAATCAATATAGGAGGAAAAACTCACATGTCAATTTATTTTGAACAACAAGACATTGTGGTTCCTGGCCAACTACTTGCTGAAGGCGATTATCGTCAAGGCGATGGTGCCTACAAAGAACAAGAGCAAGTCTTTGCAGCCGTCATTGGACTTGCAAAGATGAAAGGAAAAACCATCTATGTCGTTCCCTTACAGGGACAATATACTCCTAAAGTCCGAGACATTGTCATCGGAAAAGTTGTTGAAGTGACCCTAAATGGCTGGCTTGTGGACATAAATAGTCCATATCCTGCGATGCTCCCAGTCATGCATGCCCTCTCTCGTCGCGATGCGACGCATGCAAAGGAAAACCTTCGAAGATGGTATGATCTCGGTGAATCTGTTGTAGCTGAAATAATTGCTGCAGATCGAACGCGGGACCCCCTAATCACGACACGAGGCCGTGGACTTGGAAAAATCCGTGGAGGAGTTCTCATGACGATTACTCCTGCTCGTGTACCGCGACTGATTGGTCGGAAGGGTTCGATGATTAATATGTTGAAATCCGAACTCCAAACCGACATAGTCGTTGGACAAAATGGTGTTGTCTGGATGAAGGGGAGTCCTGACCGTGTTGACATAACTATTGACGCAATTCGTCAAATTGAACGCGAAGCCCATACTAGCGGATTAACTGATCGCGTTCGTGAAACCATTAGTGCAAAGCTTGCTGATATGAAAGGTGAAAAAGATGAGTGATAAGAAAGCTGAAGCAGAACAACCACTAATTGATGGGAAGGGACTTCGAACGGATGGACGAAAACTCGATGAACTTCGTCCCATACACTTGGAAGTGGGAAACCTCAGCCGAGCTGATGGATCTGCTTACATCGAACATGGAAGGAACAAAATCGTCGCAGCGGTGTATGGACCACGTGAACTGCATCCACGGCATTTAGCCCAATCAGATCGTGCCCTGCTCCGGGTCATCTATCGTATGGCGACTTTTTCTGTTTCTGACCGGAAACGCCCCGCTCCTAGTCGTCGAGAGCATGAAATTTCTATGGTTCTGCGCCAAGCCCTTGAACCTATGCTATTCCTGAAAATGTATCCCCGCGCTGCCATTGATGTCTTTATACAAGTCCTCGAGGCTGATGGGGGGTCACGGTGTGCCAGTGCTACAGTGGCAGCTCTTGCCCTGGCAGATGCTGGCATTCCAATGCGAGGGCTCGTTGCAGGAGTCGCTGCAGGGAAAATCGACGGGAAAATCGCTGTAGATTTAAGTGATATCGAAGACAAAATTGGGGATGCAGATGTTCCCACAGTAATGGCTCCCGAGCGTGGTGAAATTACCCTTCTCCAGATGGATGGTAAACTCACGAAGAAAGAATTAGCCACTGCTCTTCAAATGGCTGAAGAAGGCATCCACCAGATTCACGAAATGCAAAAAGAAGTTCTCTTAAAGAAATACGCTAAGATTCGTGATCAAATCGCTGAAGTTTCACCAGAACTTCTTGAGAAAGTTGAAGAAATCAAAGAAGAAAAGCCCAAAGAAGAAGAGCCCAAAGAAGAAGAGCCCAAACCAACACGAAAACGCACCAAACGGACTACCCCTGCGAAGGCCGAAGAAAAAACAAAGACGACAAAGAAAACAAAAACGCCGAAAAAGAAGAAAACTGAATCACCAAAAGAGACGGAGTGAAATGATAATGAAAATAGTTGCAGAAATTGATCGAGAACGAATCAGTACGCTACTACGCGAAGGAAAGCGAGTTGACGGTCGAGGTTTTGATGAAATTCGACCAACCAAATTAACTCAAGACGTTATTTCCAAGGCTGAGGGTTCTTCTGAAGCGTGGTTAGGTAAGAGTCGAGTACTTGCTGGTGTTAAAATCCAGGTCGGAAGGCCTTTCCCTGACACTCCTGATGAAGGAGTTGTTATTACCTCCGCTGAACTCTTTCCCATTGCTTCTCCTGAATTTGAGTTGGGTCCACCTGGTGAACAAGCCATCGAATTAGCGCGAGTGGTGGATCGTGGAATTCGCCATTCAAGTGCGATTCAACGGTCTTCCTTATGTATCAAATCTGGTGAGCACGTTTACTTGGTCATGTTAGACTTGTATATCCTTGCAGACCATGGTAATCTCATTGATGCGGCATCCCTGGCGGCAATCGGCGCTCTGATGAACACTAAACTTCCAAAGGTCAATGTTACTGAGGACGGCACAGCTGAAGTACTGGAAGAAACGTTTCCTCTCGAAATGGGTCCACCACCACTTACGGTCACCTTTGCGAAAATTGATGGGACACTTGTTGCTGATCCCACCTTGGAAGAAGAGAATGTCATGGACGGTCGAATTTCCATTGCTATTGATGGTGATGACACCATCTCTTCGATGCAGAAGTCTGGTGGGGTTCCTTTCACATATCAGGAAGTTACTGATGCCATTGAACGCGCGAGCAAAATTGTTAAAAAGATGCGTAAACAGCTTCCCCAACGGTGAGTAATTCCATGGGTCGAACAAAGAAAGCAGGACGAGCAGGGCGTTTTGGCGCTCGATATGGAGTCACACTTCGACAGCGAGTAGCAAAGATTGAAGCCAACATGAAAATGTTGCATAAATGTCCCAGCTGTCAAACTAAAGCGGTTCGTCGCTTATCAACCGGAATCTGGACCTGTCGTAAATGTGGTCATACCTACACAGGTGGAGCTTATGTTCCTGCTACCGACGCTCAGAAAATTCTCCGGTCATTTCGTGAACGCTCTGCGAGCGGGCGAACATAGTGATTGCCATTGGGACGACTCGTAAACCCACTCAACGTATTCGTAGCTTCATTAAAGAACTCTCTCGGGTAATTCCAGGGTCCATTCGCTTTACTCGAGGCAAACAAAGCTTTGGTGAGTTCTGTGATACAGCACAGAATCTTGGTTCAACGCGAATAATGCTTGTTGGAGCCTATCATGGAAACCCGGGGCGCCTTGGATTTCTTGAATTTAACGGTGAAATCTGGGAATTTCAACCTCCCACCATCATAATAAAAACAACCCGATTACTTCGAGAAAGCAAGGTTAAACCCACAAGTGGAATCAAAAATCTGTATGTCATACCCGATTCCTCACCTGACCAAAATAAAGCTAAACTACTAGCACAGGCAATAGATGTGCCGTATTCTACTCGCGAAGAACTTCCAACACAGAAAGGGAAAGCAGCACTGCTACGGGTGGGAATTGCTCAATACAAGTCGATAGATTTTTTGTCTCTGGATGAACAACAACCACTAGGGCCTTCAATAGTAACCAAACAATTCCTAACCAAACCAATGGGAGATCATAAACGATGGTAACTCCTCCCGGGAACTCGAATTCAGCACAAACTCAACAATACAAGCTTACCATAACACTCCATGCAAAAAATCCCGCAAACCGGGATGCAGTCCTTGCTGCCCTAAAACCAGAATTTGCGTCGATAGATTCAAAAAGAGTTGCGCTTCTGGTTAAGTCCAATCAGAATCAACTAGTGTTTCACCTTGCTGCCAAGGACGTTACGGCGCTTCGTGCCGCCGCCACTTCGCTTGTGCGATTGTATTTGGTGGCTGATGGTGTACACCAATTTACGGTGATGAAAAATGGGTGAAGAACTTCCACCACGTGTTCGCCAACAACTTGCGCGAGTTCAACAAACACGTGATAGTTTACAATATGTAACCGCCTTGCTGGTCCAAGTCAAACAGCAATTTGCCGAAACCAATAATGCCCTTGAGCAGGTGAAGGGCCTTACCGCAAAGAGTGTGGTCTATCAAGCCGCTGGTCCATTACTCTTTAAGACAACTAAAGCCAGTGCGAAAAAAGCCTTGGAGGAACAGAACGAGGCCTTGGAAGTTCGAGTGAAATCACTAGAAAAACAGGAAGCCCAATTACGGAAACAATTCGAAACTCTCCAAGAAACCCTCCGAGGAATGCTAGGTCAACCAGGTCCTGCCCCCGCAGGCTAGTACGAAATCCAAGCCTGCCACCGGCATCACAAAAATGATGGCGGGTCTATCCCTTGAAACAATTATCCCCTTCTCAATTACTTACAACACTTACAGACCACATCAAAGACTCAGCAGCAATTGTCATGCACCAAAGTGCTGATCCTGATGCCGTGGGAAGTGCAGCCGCCCTAGCAAATCTCCTCACACTTCGTTCTAAAATTAACGTTCAAATATTCGCTGAAAGTCTCAATCGAAGCGCAAAAAATGTAGCCAACGCCTTCAACCTCCCCCTTGCCACTCCCCAAAATCTTGCCTTACATTCTACAATAATCTTGATCGATTTGAATAATGTCGAACAAATGGGCACTCTAGCCCCTTATCTCCCAAAAAAAGATGTTACCACTTTTTGCATTGACCACCACGTGCCGCACAAGGATCTTCCCAAACTCGTTGACTTCAGCCTTTATGATGATGAAATATGTTCAACAGCAGAACTAGTGCTACAGATTTGGGAAGCTAGCGACCATTCACCTTCGCCTGATGTGGCAACGCTTCTAGCCTGTGGTCTTGTATATGATTCCCGCCATTTTCATATCGCCACAAACAAGACCTTTGAACATTTTCTCTCATTACTCCACTACGGTGCAGACTTTAAACGCGTTCTGAATCTTCTTTCTACACCACTGGACAAATCCGAGCGGGTTGCCCGGTTAAAGGCGGCAAAACGAACAGTCGTGTACGATGAATTTGGACTCCTAATCGCTGCAACAACGATCCGTTCCTATGAGGCTAGTGCAAGTCGT
>Ga0209636_10004715_pt1 | contig 13922 bp, 15 predicted proteins | sample DeeMarSWOR152_54_FD_187464 | JGI IMG/M metagenome (GOLD analysis project Ga0209636, IMG submission 187464) | Marine sediment microbial communities from White Oak River estuary, North Carolina - WOR-1-52-54 (SPAdes) (version 2) | ecosystem: Environmental > Aquatic > Marine > Intertidal zone >...
GGTGGAAAGATCATTAAAGCTTTACGGGATAGAGTTGGCAAGACTATACGTGTTTTGGAATATGGCGCTGATGATAGAAAGTTTTTAGAGGATTTGTTTGCTCCCTTAAGCATAGTTACGATCAACACTATTTGGCTGCCTGATGGCACAACTGAGACTAGGGTCATCTTGAGAAAGCGGCGTGGGAGACAGCCGCCTTTCAATGTAAAGGCTTTAAAGGAGATTGCTCGTAAAGTTCGCAACATGACTCTACGTGTGGAGTTTGCAGATTAGTTGGGTGTGAACTCGTGAAGTTCGATTTTGTTGGCGATTGGCGTAGAACGCACTATTCCGTCGATGTCATGCCTGAACTTGATGGCAAAGAGGTTACGCTTTTTGGTTGGGTTCAAGATGTAAGGGATTTGGGTGGGATACGGTTTGTGATATTGCAGGATAGGGAAGGAACAATACAGGTGACTGTGCCGCGGAAAAAAGTGAGTGGCGAAGTGTTGTCGAAGTCTGACGTTTTACAGAAAAGATACAGCATCGGGGTGAAAGGTGTTGTTAGGAAGACTGAAATGACGCCTAGAGGCGTCGAAGTGATACCGAAGCAGATCAAGATTTTCGGGGGTGCTGCACTTCGTTTGCCAATTGACGTAACTGGAAAAACGCCAGCACACATAGATGTTCGATTGGACGCGAGAGCATTGGACCTTTGCCAAGAGAAGAACGTTGCTGCGTTTAAGATTCAGCATACAGCCGTAGATGCAATACGAACTTTTCTATTTGAAAGAGGGTTCATAGAAGTTCATACTCCACGCATTATTGCTTCGGCAACTGAGGGCGGAGCTGCGCTTTTCGCTGTAGACTACTTCGAGAGGGAGGCATTTCTTGCTCAGAGTCCGCAATTATACAAAGAAGAACTCGTTATGAGCTTGGAAAAGGTCTTTGAGATAGGACCGTTTTTCAGGGCTGAAGAATCTCATACGCGGCATCACGTAAGCGAGTTTGTGTCGATAGACATTGAGCAGGCTTTTGCGACGGCTGAGGATGTGATGCAGTTACTTGAACAACTGATGCAACACGTTTGCAAGGCTGTCAATGAAAGAAGCCAGAGAGAATTAGCAACGTTGAAACATAGCGTAGAAGTACCAGAACTCCCTTTTAGACGGTTAAGATACGATGACGTACTAGAAGACTTGAAGCGTGAAGGAATAGAGATCCCATGGGGCGAGGACGTACCAACTTCAGCCCTCAGAGCTCTAGGCAAAATTCATCCACACTTATACTTCATAACTGATTGGCCGACGCATTCAAAAGCCTTCTACATAAAGCCACGAGAGGACAATCCAGAACTTTGTGAAGGCTTTGACCTTATGAGTGGTTGGATAGAATTGGCCTCTGGCGGAACAAGAATCGCGTCCAAAGAGCTTCTGATAAAAAGGTTGAAGGAGAAGGATTTGAATCCAGACTTCTTCAGGCATCATCTGCAAGCCTTTGATTATGGTATGCCGCCTCATGCAGGGTGGGCTATAGGCATGGAAAGGTTGACAATGATGTTGACTGGGAAAAAGAACATACGAGAAGTCACATTATATCCGCGGGATAAGTTTAGACTTACGCCATAAGCTTTCTTGGAGGTGTTGGCGGCAGTTCTGGGTTTTTCTCTTCTGCTCTCTGTGCGTCTAGCCCCCCCTTATATATAGGTTGAACCTCGTCGTGAAGCTTGGCTTGACATCGCCTAACGGCAAAGAGAAAAGGCAGTCAGTTCGAGTTCCTTGAAATCTGTCAAGAGATGATAAAAGAGTTTTCACCAAGGTTTGAGGAACGAGAAGGACTTCGTTCATTCCGTTTTTTCCTCTTTCATTTCTTCTCTGACCAACACAGCGGCTAGGATGACAGTGATGACCAGCAGAACAATGCCTCCAAGAGGGTTCATCACGAGCCAGCTTAGGATCGGGGTAATAATATAAGCCGTGATCAACAAGGCTGCCAAGAATATGATTATGAGGAGCAAGAGTGTAGTCAACACTAATCGCATTTTCTACACGTCCTTTATTGTTCCAATTTATTACAACTACTCACATTATATATACCTTGCATGTTAACATTCTTTGTTCTGCAAAGAGCAGACATCCAATTGGTTATTTGACTTGTTTCTTCTGTGAATTGCCGGCGCTAAAGGCATAAGTGGAAAGGCTTGACACTGAGTATGGTTTTCTTTTGGAATCGGATGTCTAACGCGCGCTGTAACTACTGAGAGAAAATGATAAATCCTTTGATTATGAAGACAGAAATGTGTGATGGGTGATAGCCTTAAATAAAGTGGCAATAGTTGTCGACAACCTCACGAAGAGGTTTGAAGATCTCACTGCAGTGGATGGACTCAGCCTTGAAGTTGAAAAGGGAGAACTCTTTGGATTGCTTGGGCCAAACGGTGCTGGGAAAACCACGACTATTAATGTTCTCTGCGGCATATTGGAAGCAACAAGCGGATCAGTCCGTGTAAGTGGCTATGATGTTAGAAAGGAAACAGGTAAAGTTAAAGAGTTGATAGGCGTCTGCCCTCAAGACACGGCTGTATTCTCGCATCTCACCGGAAGAGAAAACGTGGAACTCTTCGGAAATCTTCACGCAATGCAAAAGGATAAACTGAGAAAAAACGCAGATGACCTTCTCAGAAAGATGGGATTATTGGAAGATGCTCAAAGGCGGGTTGGAAAATACAGTGGAGGGATGAGACGGCGAATAAACCTCATAATGGCGTTGGTACATGATCCTGAAATAGCTTTCCTCGACGAGCCTACAGTTGGCATGGATCCCCAATCCCGACGCGCCGTCTGGGATTTCATAAAGGAGCTTAAGAAACGGAACAAAACGGTTGTTCTGACGACCCACTACATGGAGGAAGCTGAGGAACTCTGTAACAGGGTTGGAATAATAGACTATGGTAAGCTCATCGCTCTCGGTGCACCAGAGCAGCTGAAGACCAAGTTCAGAGGGAAAAACCTGGAGGAAGTCTTTATTCAGCTAACTGGTAGAAGAATAAGGGAGGAATTATAGTTTGAACTTTCAACGAGTTTTCTCGCTTGTTAAAACGAATCTAAAGAGACTGATCAGAGAACCAGCTACATTATTCTTGATTATCTTATTCCCTGTAATTCTTACGTTGGTGTTCGGAGTTTCTTTTGGAGCAATTGGCGGCACGCAGTCAACCACATATAAAATCGGAGTGGCCAACTTGGATTCAGTGGGATTGCATCAGCAGTGGTCGCAACATTTCATCGGGAATCTCACCAACACTGAGATTCTCGTAGTTCAAGAGTTTTCTGACAATAAAACCGCACAAGCTGATCTGATTCAAGGGAAAATCCAAGCAGTCCTTCTAATTCCTGAGGATTTTGGGGAAAGTTGCAATTCCTTCTGGGAGGCACCAACAGACTCAAGCCATTGGATAAACACGACGGTTCAGTTGTATTTGGACAGCGGTTCCATGTTTGCAACTCAGGCGATTCCACCAATCGTACAGCAAGTTCTAGTGTTAACCGTCTACGGCGAACAACCGATCTCCGTTCCAAGGCCGATTCAGATAGGCAGTCCTTCTTTAATCCAAGCTAGCTAGCTCACAGCGTTTGACTATATGGCTCCAGGTATATTCGCTTATGCTGCGATCTTCCTCACGATGACGGTGGCCGAATCATTTACTATTGACCGAGAAAAAGGATTACTGAGGAGAATCAACACTACTCCCACCACCCCGTCAGAGTTCATGACTAGTCAGGCCATTTCAAATATGTTCTCAGCCCTAATTCAGGTCGCCCTTGTCTTTGCGATGGCCTATCTTGTAGGATATCGTCCAAACGTCACTCCAGCCAGTTTCGTCTTGGCATTCTTTATCATCTTGATCTTTGCGCTATGCAATGTTGGATTTGGCCTAATCACTGCGACAATAGCGAAGTCTCCCGGAGTCGCTACAGGGATTGCATTCATATTCATAATGCCACAAATGTTTCTAGGCACATTCGTAGGAACTGCTCTATCCCCGAGCGCCCAAGCAGCTGGTAGATTTGTGCCCAGCTATTACGTGACAGACGCATTGACATCGCTACTCTTGAGGGGTGCGTCAGTATCGAGTCCGACAATACTGCTTGACCTTGCAGTTGTTTCAACCTGCAGCGTGATAGCGCTACTGCTGGGCATAGTACTGTTCAAGAAATATGGAAAAGCCCAATGAGAACAAACATTTAGACACGCCAGTCAGAAGTTTTTTATTGCATTGGCTTATAGCAAGGTGTTACAGAAGGTGAAAGAATGAAAGCAAGATACAAAGTTCATAGATTCGACATTAAAATGACAACAGATCAAACTAAGTTAGAGCAGTTCTTGAATAGCTTGGAGGGCGAAGTCGTAGCGATTTTCCCGAACGTGACTCCCAAGTTTACCCCTGGGGGAATGGGAGCCAGCGTGGACTTCCTTTTGATTGTGGAAGAGGTGATTTAGTTTGAAAGAATGGGAATGCGTGGAAGTTAAGCACCACAAGGATGTCGGTAAAAAAATCGAAGAGTGGCAAAGGAATGGTTGGCGACTCCATGCCTATCAAGTGACTGGGCGTGACATCTGGATTAATCATTACTTGCTGTTTGAGAAGGGCGAGTGAGCAGGACAAGCCAACCTAACTCTTAACCTTCGCTTTTTTTCCCTAAGGCTACTAATCAATCGACACATGGGCAAAGCTTCGATTAGTTTTAAATAGCTATAATATTTAACAACTACGAACATCTGTTTGACATTATATGCAATCGCGTTGCGCGTAGAAAGATAAGGTGACAAGTTTCAATGGATGCAATAAATGTAGAAAATCTGACCAAGAAATATGGAGACAATGAAGTCCTAAAAGAAGTGCACTTGAGGATAGAAGAGGGAGAGTTCTACGCCCTCATGGGGCCTAATGGCTCTGGCAAGACCACACTTGCTTCTATTATGGCTTCTGTAAGGTCTCCCACCAGCGGAGAAGTACGAATCTACGGTAGAAAGCCTGAGAGCGCAAGGGAATTCATAGGCTACATTCCTCAGGAGAGTTTCTCATCTCCAATTCTTACAGGCAGAGAGAATTTGATGTACTTCGCTGGGATGTTGGGTTACTCAAAAAGCGAGGCAGAGAGAATAGTCAACGAGTTGTTGAGTAAAATAGGATTGTCCGAGGATGCTGACAAGAGAGTTTCCCATTATTCAGGTGGAATGAGAAAAAGATTGGAAGTTGCTACTGCGCTTTTTCCTGGCACGAAAATCTTGATCTTGGATGAGCCAACGACGGGACTGGACCCATCAGCCAGAAGAAAATTTCTTGGTTTGATTCGAGAAGTAAAAGGGGAGAAGACAACTATACTGTTAATCACTCACATCGGCGCGGACGCTGAGCTGGCTTCAAGGGTTGGTCTGATAGACAAAGGTGAAATCATAGCAGAGGATGAACCGGAAAGACTCAAAGAGACAAGCGGTCTGAAGAACGTGATAAATATAGAGACTACGATAAAAAGTGAAAAAGTTGCCAACGCACTGAGCGATTTCAGTGAGGAGCAGAAGGTTTTAGAAACCGATTTGGGATACAGGGTTTACTGCAAGGATGTTGGAAAGGTGACTCCGAAAATAGTGAGATCGCTTGATGCAATCGGCTGTAAGACGACTAGGATTGAAACCGTGAAACCTTCGCTTGAAGACGTGTTTTTCAAACTGACAGAAAAAACTGTTAGGGGATGAACTTGTTGGGTCAAGTATCGGCTACTCTTAATAAGACTATTAAAGAATTTTTGAGGCAGAAGACTGTGCTTTTCTGGACTGTAGCTTGGCCAATCATATGGGTTCTGATAGGCAGTTTTTCATTTACAGGAAATGTTCCGGACGAAATGATACCATATGTCAGAGGTTCTATTACGATCTCGATGATGTCGTTCGCATTGATGACGGCTGGTATGGCTAATCTTCCCGGAAACATAGCTGAGGATAGGGAAAGAGGGTTGCTGTCAAAGTTGATGTCAATGCCTGTAAGGCCGTGGAGAGATTCTATGGGAAGGATTCTCGCATTGCTGGCTTTTTCTTCATTAGCTGCAGTTATGGTCATATTAGTCGGCTTTGTCTGTGGAGCAAGATTTTCGTACACGATGACTGGAGTTGGGCAGTCCATCGGCTTTCTTCTTCTCACCTCTTTTGCCTCAGCTGGCTTGGGAATGCTTATAGGAACTTTCATCAAGCACGTGCATGGAGCTATCATGACCGGAGTTGGGATTTCCGTCGTTACTGCGTCCATATCGGGCGTGATGGCTCCATACTCGTCACTTCCAGAGTTGCTTCAAAATTTCTCTAGGATTTATCCGATTTCTTCAGTCAACTCTTCAATCACTTATCTGCTAGTGGGAGAAGAATATGCGGGTTACCCACCACTGACTATGAGTCAAACAACTCTCACAACAATCATATCAATAGTGCTTTTTGCTGCAGGCTTAATCGCCTATTCAAGATTTTGCTGGAGAAAGGAGTGAAAGCTCTTTCCCATCTCTTCTTTCTAAACTTGCTTGTCCCTTCTCCAGTTTCTTGAAAGGAATAGGGCATATGATTTTTGACTAACATCGTTTGGCTTCTCGCCAAACTCCCACCGATACGAGCAAGGCCGTTTGCAACAAACTCCGTCTCCCACATTAAACACCAAATACATCATGGTTACTAAAATCAATCGAAGATTCTTCCACAATAATTATAACCGCTTGCGTGTTGTCTTATCGTTAGAAAGGGTGGAAGTTTTGGGTAGGAATAAGGCTGGCTTGGTTTCTGGTGTTTGGGTTTTATTGTTATTTTTGGCTGTGTTTGGTGTGGTGCTAAAGGTTCCGTTGGTTGAGAGCAATAGCGGAACCATATACATTAGAGCGGATGGAAGCATAGACCCGCCAACAGCGAATATTACTAGGACAAACAACGCAACTTACTACTTCGCTAATAACATTTATGATGAGATTGTCGTACAGAGAGACAATATTGTAGTTGATGGAGCAGGCTACACTCTTCATGGAACGGGGGCTGATTATTCTAAAGGAATAGACCTGTCCTATAGAAGCAATGTGACAATCAGCAATGTGAAAATCAGAACATTTTATTACGGCATCTGGCTCGATCATTCCTCAAGCAGCGGCATCACTGGTAATAACATAACAAGCAACAGGTTTGGCATCAGACTTGATGAATCTTTGGGCAACAGCCTATCTGGAAACAGCTTAGTAAACAACACATATGGCATTGACCTTGCTTATTCTTCAAACAACAACCTGTACGGAAACAAAATAAAAGACAGCGGTTTTGCGATAGATGTCGGTCTTTCTCCAAATAATATAATATCTAAAAACAGCATAACAAATAATAGTGATGGGGTCCGTCTCGGTTCTTCTAACGACAACACGTTGTTTGGAAACAACATAACCGCAAACAGCGATGATGGTGTCTACATTGAAGCCTCTTCTAATAACACTTTGTTTGGAAATGACATAGCAAACAACTATGCTGGCATCACTTTAGAGCATTCTCCAAATAACAGCATATCAGGGAACAACATAAAGGCAAACAAATATTGGGGCATTGATCTCAGTTGGTTTTGTCCCAACAACACTTTGCGTAGGAACAACATAACAAACAATAAGAATGGCATCGGGCTCTTCTATGCTTCTTCTTCTTTTAACGAGATTTCTGGAAATAACATAACCGCAAACAGCGGCGATGGCATCTACCTCGAGTATTCTCCAAATAACAACATTTCTGGAAATAACATAGCAAAGAACGAGTGTGGTATCAGTCTCGGTGGTACAAACAATAGCATAACCGGAAATGATATAACAAACAACAACTATGGCATCTGTCTATGGTCGTCAAACAACAGAATCTACCATAACAACTTCATCGACAACTACATATCGGCGGATATTTATGTGGTTTCTATCGGTGTTAACTATTGGGACGATAGGTTTGAGGGAAATTACTGGAGTGAATATACAGGCACAGACACAGATTATGATGGAATAGGCAACAATTGGTATGAGATTGACGATGATAACATCGATCATTATCCTTTGATGGGACTATTCTCAGATTTTAGCATAGACTATGAGGAAACCTATCATGTCACAACTATCTGCAATTCCTCAATATCCGATTTTGAATTTAACGGCACAGCAATAAGCTTCAATGTTTCTGGCGAAAATGATACTACTGGCTTCTGCAGAATCTGTATCCCAACAGCCTTAATGAACGTAACATACACAGTGTTTGTCAATGGCACAGAAGTCTCATACAACTTACTACCATTCTCCGATGAAACATACAGCTACCTATACTTCAACTACACACATTCAGCACAAGAAGTAGTAATAATTCCAGAGTTCCCATCATTCCTTGTTCTACCGATATTCATGATAGCAGCACTACTGGCAGTCATTGTCTACAAGAAAAGAGAAGTCTGACAGATTTCACAAGAGATAACAACCCTAGACAAGTCTAGAGCTTTCTGATTCGGAACACTAGCTGTCATATATGAGCGCATTTAATCAAGTGCACCGCTGTCGCCTTGAATGAAGCATAAACGTTTTCTCCGACATTCAATCCAAGCTCTTCTATCGCCTGTTTCGTCACCAAAGCCGACAAACCGCTATCCATGTATATCCTAAACGTTGCCCCGAATCGCGTTATCTTAGTAATACTTCCAACAACACTGTTTCTTGCGCTACTTTCCAACTTACCTTTGGATAGAAAGACGTTTTCTGGTCTGATAAACACGTTTACTTCTCCTTCCGTAAGACTTGAAAGCGCACGTATCTCGTAGTTCCCAACATCCACTAAGGCCACGCCATCTTCACTCGACACTATCCTTCCCTTGACAACATTCTCCACACCAACAAATCTCGCCATCTCTTCACTCACAGGCTCGTTGAAAACATTATGAGGCGTGCCGACCTGAACTACTTCACCATTCATTATCACACCTATCCGATCAGCCAGCGACAGAGCCTCGCCTTGATTATGGGTGACGTGAATCGTCGTCGTACCACGCATCATATGAATTCTACTCAATTCCTCCCTCAACGATTCTTGGGTTCTGGGATCCAACGCACCTAATGGTTCATCCAACAAAAGAATATCAGGCTCCACAACGAGGGCACGGGCAAGAGCCACTCGCTGCTGTTCCCCGCCAGAAAGAGTGGACGGAGACCTATCCTTCAGGTAAGAGATTTGCGTAGAATCCATGATGCTCTGAACTTTCATCTCAATCTCTTTTTTCGGAAACTTACGCATCTTCAGGCCGAAGGCTATATTTTCTTTCACAGCCATATGGGGGAACAACGAGTAGTCCTGATAAACAAAACCGACGTTGCGCTTCTCCGGCGAGATGTGCGTGCTGTTCCTCCCGTTCAAGAAAATATTTCCTCTACGAGGAATGTAGAATCCAGCAATAGTCTCCAAGATCAGCGTCTTCCCAGCAGCTGTAGGCCCGAGAATAACGAAGTACTCCCCCTCATCTACGCTAAAAGAAACGTTTTTCAGAGAAAAATCTCCCCATTCATGGCTCACATTCTCAAGAGTAATCATTTTCGTCTCTCCCAGTACTTTGTGGATACACGCAAAAGAATGAAAACAACAAAGCAGATGAGTATCAAGAGAACGGCTACCGGTTGAGAACCCTTGAGACCATGGGTCGTAAATCTATAGAATATCAGGATAGGAGCGACCATAGGATAGAAGGCTATCATTATCACAGCACCGAACTCGCTTATGCCCCTAGCCCACGCCATGACAGCCCCCGAAAAGAGATGGCGAATGGCTAAAGGCAATGTGATCCGGTAGAAGGATTTCCACTGACTGGCACCTAGTGTTCTGGCAACGCGTTCAAGACGTGGATTGATGCTTTGAAAACCTTCCCTGGCAGTGTTTACATAGAATGGAGCGCTTACAAAAAGCATCGCTATTACTATACCCCACAAAGAATCTTCAAAGACGATACCAATGTTCTCGAAAGCTCCTCCCACTGGACTCCTAGACATGAATAACGCGTACAACGCTATTCCTGCAACACTGTGCGGTATTATCACTGGCACATCTATGATGGATTCAACCACGCTCTTTCCGGGAAAATCGTGTCTTGCAAGAACGTATGCTAGAGGAGTCCCCAGAACCATTGCGATGAGTGTCGCCAGAAAGGAAGCATACAAGGTTAACAGAATCGATTGTATTACTACTGGGTCACGGGCTGCTTCCAGAAGACCCTCTGGTTCCAGTATGATTTGTCGAAAGATCATATTGAAGAGTGTGAGTATCGTGAAGAGGATTAGGACCGAGCCTACGAGCAGAAAAATCAGAGAAAGAGGTTGGCGTTTCACCCCTCTTAAGATCTTTCCAGTTGACATGATTCTAATGCTCTATTACGTATGTTTTAAGGCTTTCAGGAATCTTGTCTATGTCGTTTGTCGTTGCTGGTGCGACAGCAGGTTGTCCGCTGTTGCTCAGAGTGGCTTGACCAGATTCGTTTATGATGTATTTGACAAATTCCGCTGCAAGAGCTGGATTTGGAGCATTATTGGGTACGGTTAAACCGTAAACAATCGGTTCTCCAGTGCTAATTGTTGTGGTTTTCCGAATCTTCACGGTCTTGTAGACATCCTTATAGTCTACTGAGCTTAAATCGATGGTTTCAGGTAATTCTAAATATTCTAGTCCGTGCTGTTTAGCTACACTCGAGTATTCAAAGGCGTAATCGAGACCACCTTCCTGCACAAACGTAACTAGGTCAACAGACTTCTCTCGAATCTTCAGCCTTTCCGTGTTGGGATTCAGGTCTGTCATATTAGCATCTATGGTGTATGTGCCACCAGCTTCAGAAACTGTGATATCGGAATTGGCTTCGATCAAGTCCTCAAAGATCATATCGTCTCCATATTCGGACTCTGCAAGCTGTATGACCATGGGTGACCTATATCCACAGGGATCCATGTTGGGATTAGAGAAACCCCACTTTACATCGCTTCTTCGAAGGATTTGGTACCAGTTGGTCGAGTTTATCTCATCAGCATATCTACTGTTATCCGTATAAGCTATGGTCATTCTGTTGACAGCGAATATTATGTACCAGTCTGTGTAGTTTGAATCCGAGGTCATCATCATACTGGATATCAACGTGTAATCCGCCAACGCCAGTACATCACACATCTCGCCAGCCTCAGTGATCTTTTCGACACAGGTGACGCTTCCTCCAGGTTCTAATTGCACGTCAACATTCGAATGGTCTGCCTCGAACTGTGCCTCAATATCCTCGAAGGGAAGTGTCAGACTACCAGCACAGAAAACCTTCAATACGGTCTTCTGCGAACTCGTGAACCAATAGTACCAAACACCTCCCACTATTGAAACAGCAAGAACAGCGACAATCACAACTACTTGCATTTTGGTTAATCCAGTTTTGGAGATTCTAAATCTAGTCATCCCATCACCTTGTTATGTTTGTCGGTACATATCGACGAAATATCCTTAAATACATATCGCTAATAATATCACTCGAAGCCCATGTTCACCCACAAGAAACATAAGCTCCTATGCAAAGTTTGGCTTGAATACAAAGGAAAACCCCTCTTAGGAAAAGGCGGAGCACAAATCCTAGAAGCCATACAAGAAGTTGGATCCATATCCAAGGCAGCCGAAAAACTTGGAATGTCCTACAAATACGTGTGGAACTACCTATCAAAAATCGAAAAGATCCTAGAGGAACCAGTAGTACGAACCTACAAGGGTGGAAAGAAAGGTGGAGGAGGAACTACCATCACGAAACTTGGAGAAAACTTGCTGAAAGAGTACAAGCGAGTTGAAGGTTACGTGGGTGAAATTTTGGGTGACGAAGAATATTGGGAGGCGGTTGGATTGAAAATCAGTGCACGAAATCGACTGGGGGGAACAGTCCAAGAAGTCGACAAAGGTGTAGTCACAGCAAAAGTCAAGATCAAAATTGAGAAACCCGTCATCGTAACTGCGATCATATCCAAAGAAGCCGTTGAAGAACTGGACATAAAAGCCGGAGACAAGGTTGAGGCAGTAATCAAGGCAACAGAAGTCATGGTCGCAAAAGAAAAATCCTGACTCACGTGCTTGACACAACCTTTTGTATCCCCGCAATTCCCCCTTCTCTTTATAAGAATTTTCGCGCGCTAATTCAACATGCCATTATCGATCGGTGGGATTCACCTCAGTCCTATGGCACTCGAAAGATTCGATAATATTCTCGAAAATACGACCTTGTTCTTGAGATTTGTCAGTTGTAGTCACCCCGTAAACTACAAAGTATCGCCTAGAATGTTCGCAATAAAGGTGCAAACTATGAATTTCACGCTCATGCGTTTTCGCTCTTAGAAGAGGCAATAGTTTACGCGTAGAGAAAACCATTTTGATGTGGGAAAATATGGCCTTATGCGAGTTTACGTGAACATCCTTGCTTTGAACCGACTCGACTGTTTTGACCTTTCGTTCTTCTTCGATTCTACGAATCGATTCCTTGACATGCCCTTCGAGCGAAGAATACTTTTCATTAGCTTGTTCAAGAGGCCCCCAACTCACAGCAATATTCCGTTTTTCAGGAGACTCGAAGGTAACACACCCTTCATGCCGTTCCGATTTTGGATCAAGCTCTATTTTCCAACCTACAGGGTAGACCGTACGAAATCCGTAGATGCAGAAAAGATCATATTCTGACATGACATTTCATCGCAGTCCGTGACCTATTAATAGTTTGGTGTATTGCGTACGGTAGGATACATCATAACGTTTATATATGCCCAATTGAAACCTTCTGAAAGGTTTGCCAAAATGGCTAGACGAAAAGTCACAGAACTCTTAACACTAATCGGTTTCACTGTCACAGTTTGGATATTATGCATTGCCTACTCGATTGCGAATTTAGGAGACTAAACCGCACACTATAGAGACCTAACTGAAAATCAGTAGTTTACATCATCCAATTCAGGGCACACGCTATTTAAGCGAACAATCACTTGACCTTACTGCTGTTGTCGTTCCTTCCACTTCTCTATGACCAGTTTGTGTTCTCCGCCAGGTTTGAAGATCACTCTTACATCTATGGAATCGCTTCCCCCTCTTTTGCGTCTACTAAAATCTTTAAATGGAAACATGCTGTCTTCAGCCAAGTACACTGGCACATAAATCAGGTATTTGCCGTCTTTCCTTCTGAACAGTCGTCCTCTTCCTTCACTCACCATTTTTCAAACACCTCAATTATTGAAAGCCCATTTTGCATTTCTACTTATTTATAGATTATGAAATGTCGGAATAGACTACTCGTCTTCTAGATTTAGAACACTTACTACCGATCTGCACTATTCTTGGCGCAAGCTAACTGCAGGAGCTATTCGTTCCTTTCTTCAGTTCTCGACGAATGACATGTTGGGCATTTGCCGAGACAGCTTGGTAATCGCGCATTCGTCTCCAAGCCACCACATGCACTTTTTCTCTTGGCAACCTGTTGAAAAGCCACTCTTCATCATCAGAGGGCATCTCCGCCGAAAACGCTTTGCACGATCAAAATATAAGTTAACCACTTTCTTCATGCGCCTAGGCGTATCCTTTGTAGAGAGCCCATTTAGAAAGTTAAGCACGTCTTGACAACCAATGAGATCTGTCAATGTAACCAAACCCACAAGCTGTCCGTTTTCAACTACTGGAAGTTTCTTTATTTTTCGCTCAAACATAATTTTCGCAGCTTCACCAGCACTCATTTTAGGCGCTGCTGCAATCAAAGGCTTTGACATAATGTCAATAACCTTTGTCTTTTCGGGTTCTCTTAACTCACATATGAACCTTTTCAGCATGTCCCTTTCAGTCACAATGCCAATAGGCTTGCCTTGGTTAACAAC